>JABAOF010016535.1_pt1 | contig 28028 bp, 27 predicted proteins | sample 7062171 | NCBI WGS metagenome assembly JABAOF01 (sample SAMN14538628, study PRJNA623070) | marine sediment metagenome | biome: marine biome [ENVO:00000428]; feature: marine pelagic biome [ENVO:01000023]; material: deep marine sediment [ENVO:00002113] | place: India: Gulf of Khambhat ...
ATACATGCAACACACCGCCGAACACAGCTCCCTGAGTCTGCTAGGGTCTCGTGATCCGACACATTGTATGAACGCTATCCTCTTCGGTTTCAACCCGTCAGAAGGTTTGATTATCTCCCCTACTGTGGGACCGCTTGCGCTCATCATTCTTTCGAATTCCATCGAAGTGATAACGTTCTTGTGGCGATAGTTGTAGGATGTTTGGAGACTCGGATCGTAGGTCTCTGCTCCACAAGCGAGTATGATGCTTCCGACATCCAGTCTGACCACCTTCTCCTTTTGATTGTAGTCTATCGCATCGGATCTGCAGACTCTCTTGCACCTTGCGCAGGTGTCCGGATCGACGCCGAGACAGCTTTTTCTATCAATTACATAACGCGTGGGAATCGCCTGAGGGATGGGTATGTAGATTGCCCGTCGCCAAGTGAGCCCTTGTTCAAATTCGTTGGGCACCTCAACTGGACATGCGTTGGTGCAATTTCCACAAGCGTTGCAATCTTCAGTGATGTATCGAGGTTTATGTAGCAATGTAATCTGGAAGTTTCCGGCACTTCCTTCAATTTTCAATAGTTCACTGAGCGTCAGTATCTCGATGTTCTGATGCCGGGCGACTTCAACCATTTTAGGCGAGAGTATGCACATGGCGCAGTCGTTTGTGGGAAAGGTCTTGTCGAGTAGTAGCATCCTGCCGCCGATGGTGGGTCTCTCATCAATGAGATATACCTTGAAGCCAGACTCAGCGAGTTCATGAGCTGCATATATGCCAGAAACGCCACCACCAACGACTGCGACGGCGCCCACTGTGTCCATGGAGCTTCACGGCTATAATCTAACTAATTGACTTGATTACTGCATCAGGAGGGACTAGGTTCTTGTTTAGTCCTAGTTTTTTTGGTTCGATGTCCAAGGAGAGTCCGATTAGCTGTGTGAAGTAGAGAACTGGGATTGCTCCCCCGTTCGGGCCAGTTTTGACTTTGCTAGTCAGGGTTTCGAGTGTCATGTGGCAGAGGGGGCAGGTAACTAGAATGCATTCTGCACCTCTCTGATTTGCTTCAGTCAGTATGCCTTCCGTCAATTTCAGCGCAACATCCCTATAGGTCATGAGCAAGCCGCCGCCACAGCACTTTGTCTTGCTAGTGAATTCGAGCGGGGTCCCTCCTAGGACAGAAACAATCTCATCCAGATGCGTCGGGTTGTCCGGGTCATCGGACTTCATCACCTTTGACGGTCTGACCGACAGACAGCCATAATAAGAGACCGTCTTCAACTTGTTCAGTGGCTTTGTCACGCTTTCACCTAGATTCTCAAGTCCCACCTCGTTCCAAATCAAATCCAGGAGATGTTCAATCTCAACTTCGCGGAATTCATAGTTCAATATCCCGCTTATCTTCTGTTTCAATTCCTCGTTGTTAGATAACTTGTGCTGAACTGATACGAGATTGTTAAGACAAGCGTTGCAGGCAACTACGAGTTTATCTGATCCCGCGGACGCAATTCTAAGGTTTCTGGCAGGTAGAGCTAGAGAGAGAGTGGAATTCAGAGATGAAGCTTCTAAGGCTCCACAACAATTCCAATCCTCAATCTCAACCAGCTCTATGCCCAGTTGCTTGCAGACAACTTCAGCGGATAGTTGATACTCTTTTGCTGTGGACTCCAGTGAACAACCAGGATAATAAGAAATCTCCATTGTGCACCACTATGTTAGGCTTTTGAAGACGCGCTTGAGCTCGTCTAACGCTTTGATTTTGTGAGGAAACAGACTTATCTTCCCCTTGCGAAACATTTTCAGACCAAGCGAAGAAAACGACATAATGAGCCCCAAGTCCTTCTTCTTGAGCATGTACTTTGAGAGTAATCCGGCCTCAAACACTCTGCCGTAACTCTCGATACTGTCTACGAAAGTCGAATCAAATCTGAATTGAGGCCCTTTGATCTTTATGTTGCCTTTCTCTGCCTCGTTTACAGCTAGAATTCTCAGCGCCTTAATGACCTCTGCAAACCTCACATCTTGCGGGCAACGTTCAACGCAGGTGAGACAATGAGCACACTTCCAGATCGTCTCACTCGAGAGTATCTCTTCCTTCATTCCGTAAAGAACCATTCTGACTATTCTTCTGGGGTTGTAATTGTCGTCAACTCTCCTAACAGGACAGGAAACAGTGCATATGCCGCAGTTGAAGCAAAGTTTGATGTTTTGACCGCCAATTTCGTTTGAAACTTCGTATTTGAAATTAGGATCGAGTTCCTCTAAATCTATAGCCTCTACTTCTCCGTTGGCCATCTAGCGCGCCCTGCCTCAACTTGGGTGACACGATATACAGAAAAGGGACCTCCTTTTAAGTTTTCAATGATAAATACCATAATAAACGAAGAAATCCTCGCCGATCCTGTGCGTCGAAACTTCACGAAAATGGAATTCGACTCAAGAGGTCTAATAACCACCCGCAGTTTGCAGGGAGCCAGAAGGATGAACTCGGTGACATCCTCCACGTTTTCGGGGGGAATCCTTTCTCTGTGTCACTCGCTCTCTGTATTCTCTTCGAGGATACTGCGCGTGCGTGCGCTAACGACAGAGAATCGTGTTCTTCCAGAATCACTAGCGACTTCCTTGGCAACGGTCTCAACAGATGTCAACTTCCGCAGTGCCGTTAGCCAAGCCGCTGACCTTACCTCGCTATGGAATATCCAGTCTCTACTCACCTCGATGGCTTGTTCGGGACAGACTTTTTGGCATGCAAAACAATACACACAAAAGTCAAGTGACACCTTAGGCTTGCCGTTCTTATCCAACAGAGCCGCATGAGCCGGACATATATCCACGCAAGCTCTACACCCTTCAGGACAGAGGTCGGTGTTCAACTGGATTTTCCCCACAAACGGTCTTTTTACCGATATCGCGCCAACCGAGCAAGCCGCCTCACATCGTTTGCAGTAGATGCAGAGTGATTTGCTGATCCGCACATCAACGACCTGTGCATCTTTGTCTTCCAGGTCTTTGATCAAAACATCGATCGCTCCAGTAGGACATTCTTCTTGACATCTGAGCAAGCACTCAGGTTCGCATTTCTCCTTAGCGATTTTGATCTCTTTCAGCAAAACAGGGAAAGCCTCGTTTTTTACAATGGTGGCTATCTCTTCGCCATCAATCTCCATCTTCAATGCATCCAGGGGGCATATGGTTGCACATTCACCACAGAGAATACAGGAACCAACATCAAAATCAATAGTGGGCTTCCTTGCCAAGCGCCCTCCAACTACAAGTGGTGGGGTCCATCTGATTGCATCCTTGGGACAATTTTCTGCGCACACCCCGCACCCATCACACAGATCTCTGTTCAACTGGAGTAGATACTCTCTTGTAAGAAGACTCCGCTTCAGCAAGATCTCGCTTCTGCTACGTTGTCTCGTAATTTCTCCACTTGAGATGACTATACCTCCTAAACCACCACACAATAGATTACAGTCAACTGTGCAACGTCGAATATTTATTATTTCTATCAAGTAAATAATCCTTTTCCACTGTCTTGTCCTCTACAAGCATTAGTGTGTGGGAGCACGTGCCACATCGTGGTTTTAGATCCAAATTCACGTTTCCCGACCGATCTTAAATATCTGAACGAGCTTACTTGCTACGGTTTTGGTGATCGGAAATGTCGAGACTGAACGAAGTTGACATCGATATTTTGGAATTTCTCCAAGATGATTGTAGAACCTCTTATTCAACCATAGCGAGAAAGTTGGGCATTGCGAATTCCACTGTGAGATATCGGACAAATCGGTTGAAGAAGAATGGAGTGATTACACGTTTCATTGCCTTGCTTGATCCACGAAAGATTGGACTGAACGTAACCGCCATAGCCCTCATAAAAGTTGACGCAGGAAATATGGAGGAAACCTCAAAAGAATTCGCTTCTTTTAGCGAAACTCATCACCTTTTTAAGAGTACTGGAGAGTATGATCTTGTCTCTGTGATACACGCAGAAAACATTTCGCATCTTAACGAGCTTATTGACAGAATAAAACAACTTCCGGGAGTGCGTGAGGCTTCCGTAGAGGTCGCAACACAACTGATCAAGGTCGAACCGAAGTTCGATTTACGAACATAGCAAATCGTTATGATTTATTCTTGTTCATTTCACAAATCTTAAATATTAGGGGCCAACGATCTAGCGGAACTGAAAGTGTTTGCAGTGAACTATCTTCCTCTGTTGACGGCCGTTGTCGCCCTCGTTTTCACGTTGTTTTTAGCCCGACAATATTTCCAGAGACAAAAGACGCATCAGATTCTGTGGACGATTGCGATGTTGTTCTACGGGATTTCGGCTCTAATGGAGTTTCTGATGAATCCTGACGCTGTGGGGGCCAGTGTTACCATCTTTAGAATTTATTACATACTTGCTGCTCCTCTAGTCGGATTGCTAGGGGCAGGGGTCGTGTATTTATTGGCGAGAAGAAGTGTTGCCGATTATTTCTTAGCATTTGTCGCCATTCTCTCAATAGGTTTGGCAATTACTGGTCTTACAGTGCCATTGGACGAGTCAGTAATCATCGAAAGTTTCAGTGGGGAATTGGGTGAAGCTTTTCGAGCCGCTTCTCACGCCTATCCCATGACGGTGAGAATATTCGCCATAATTCTGAACTCTGTGGGTGGAACAATATTGATCGGTGGGGCGTTATACAGCTACGTTCGTGATCGAAGCCGAACTTACAACCTTCTGCTTGTCGTGGGCGCCCTTCTGCCTATGATCGGCGGTTCTGCGTTGGGTTTCTTCGGGAATCCCGATGTGTTCTTCGAGTTTGAGCTCGGAGGAACTGTCTTCTTATTCCTAGGCTTCCTTTTCAGTGACCGGTATATTAAGGCGATAGAAAGAGACAAGTAAGAAGGCGGCTTCAAAGCGCAACTGTGAGGACAAGTCTCAGTTCTGTGAGTGCTTATAGTTATGCTGTCCCAAACAATTTCACAAGCCTGCCACGTAGCCACTGATAATATATGCTATGCACAATAGTAAACCCACGGACAGGTGCACGAGAACTGTACTTGCATTCGCTGGAATAAGCTTGCGTGAATCTCCATATCTTCGCCTAGCAACATACACTGCTTTTATTGTCAGTGGAGCCGTAAGAAATGAAAGTAAGCTGAGCACTGGCATCAACGACAAAGAGACTGCGACCAAGATTACAGCGTAGGTGGAAAACATAAGCAGGCTGTAGGCATCTGCAGCTCGTTTTCTTCCAATTCTGGTCACCAGCGTCTTTTTGCCAGCTTTGGCATCTGCGTAATAGTCTGGGATCTCGTTTATCCAAAGCACTGCGAGAATCAATATCCCTATTGGAATGGATGCCACTATCGGATCCAGCCCAATGGTCCGCGTCTGTGCGTAATAACTTCCTATAACGACAAGTGGTCCGCAATTGAGACCCACAACAAACTCACCAATCCCTCTGGGGGCCAGTTGAGTCGTGTAGAAATATCCTGAAAACACACCTATGAGACCCAGAACGAGAATGATCCACCCTCTAGTTACAGCGAGGAACATCCCGATGAGACCAGCTAAGACAAAGGAAACTAGAGATGCGATGTACACTTTTCTGGGATCGAGAACACCTTTGGGAAGCAAGCCGCTTCCGCCACTGAATGGGGAACTGAAATCGGTATCGACCAAATCGCACCCACTCTTGTAGTCAAAATAGTCATTTGCAAGATTCGTTCCAGCATTTACACACACCGCACCTATTAAGCTCAAGACAAAATACGTTACGTTAAAGACTCTGAACAAAGACCAAGCCACCGCTGTGCCGAGAAACACGGGAATCAGCACTGCTGTGAAGAAAGGAGCTCTCAGTTCCTTGAGCCATACAAGAGACCTAAATGTCTTCCTCTCAGCTTTTTCCGGCAGTTCCTGTTCCTCTAAGATATCGTCTTTTGTATCTAATGTGAATAAGTCGAAACATATTAAATGTTATCGTGAAACAAGGCTTTCCTAATGAAATGAAGCAGGACGTGTCGAAAATATTGGAGCGCAAGCATTGTTAAGGGGGGTAAGAATCAAACGAGTGGAGGAAGAAACATGCGTGACGAAGTACAAGAGCAAGCTGCATTGCTGGATCTCCCCCCTTGCACGCTTATTCTTCTAAAACAAACCTGAATGTCAAACTCGCCACGGCTGTGATGGAGAATAGGAAGGCGAGGAGCAGTCTTAGCTCCGGAACCAAGCCGAGCACACCGAGACCATTGACTATCTTCTCTGTTGCCAGAACCGATGGTATGAGCACTGGCATGGAAATCGGGAAAAGCAGGAAGGACAAGAGCAAGGTTTTTCCTTCCGAGAACATAACGAGACCTGAAATGAAAGAGCCGGCAAACGCAAGGTCAACTATTCCGAGAAGGAAGACGAGCGAGAATTCTACAAATCTATCAGAGAGCTTTAGGTTTAGAAACACACTTGAAAAAAGGAGCAGCACACATTCGACGAAAAAAAGCAGCGCGAGGGCATAGAGGATTTTTCCAAACAGAATCGCGGATGGTGAGCAGGGTAGGGTTTTCAGACCACCAAGGGTTCCTCGATCTATCTCTCTGGTGAATGATGTCGTGAATGTTAGTACACTAGCAAAGAAAACTATAATCCAAAGCGCCGCAGAAGTTACTTCAGGACGACTGGAGATGGTGGGACCCCATGCAAAACTGCAGACTAGAATCGAACTCACCGAGAAGATGAGAATTGACAGAATTTCATGAGCTCTTCTAAACTCGGTCTTCAGGTCTTTTTGGGCTAGTCTTAGCGCGGTTGAGAAGAATCCCATGGGCGACACCTAAAATCGAACGTCTTGAACTATTTCTCCCTTATCGAGGAGAATTCCTCGGTCGCAGAGTTTCTTAGCCAAATCGATAGAATGAGAGGAAACAAAGACAGACATAGCTCGCTGATTTCTGAAATAGTCCACAAGAAGGTTGCAGGTTTCCTCGTCTAGTCCAGCGAAAAGCTCGTCCAGCAGGACAAGGGCTGGTTCATGAATAAGCGCTCGAGCGATATCGGCTCGTTTTCTCAAACCATAGGACAATCGTTTCACTTGAACCTGATACCAGCGCTTCAATCTTAGAGATGCGATCACGTCGCGAAAGCTCTCAGAGTTTACGGAAAAAAGTCTCGCATAGAAAAGCAGATTCTCTTCTATCGTCAGCTCATCGTAAAGAAAGCTCTCATGGGCTACAAACCCTATGCATTTCCTTATTTCCTCACTGTCCTTGAATGCGTTCTTCCCGAAGACTCTCACAGTTCCAGATGACGGTGAAATATGGGTGGCAACTAGTTTCATCAGAGTTGTTTTGCCAGCTCCGTTAGGTCCCAAAAGGGCCACAAATTCTTCTCTGCCAATTCTCAGTGAGAGAGATTTCAAAGCCCAAAAGCAACCGTACTTCTTCGAGACTTCGAATAGTTCGACAGCAGCGCTCAATCAGCTCGCTCCCGACAAGTCTTCATGTCGCACTAGCTTTCTTCAAGACGATGGACCCTATGTAATAGACTAGTGCTGCAGATCCTATTAGCATGGCTACAAAGAATACAGGGTTACCGAGTAAAGATTGCTCTTCGCCTTCATACTTGGATGGGCATTTGACCAACATTTCTGATGCAATCAGATGATTGGGAGAAATAAGCTGGCCGATGACGACCACTTGTTGGCCTTCCTTGAAGTTTTGGGGAGAAGTGCCTATGTACGTTACTTTGATTCCGTATTGTCCATCGGTGATATTGAAAAGGAAGGATCCGTCTTCCGCCCAGTCGGAGGATCCGTTGACAACCACACCCAAGACCTGAACATCCTTGTTGATATAAGCAGCATCGTATTCGGCCACGTCTGAGACGCTGAGATATGGACTAATGTACGATGTGAGCGCGTCATATGCGAGGACTATGCTCACAACTACCAGAGCGCCGACGATGATGTATGTGTATCTAATTTTCATCGCTTTTGCCTTCTGTCTCTAAGCTTGTCAGTCTTTGTTTTAGAGAGGATAAGCGTCTATTAAGCCATATTCCAACTCCTAGGATGGCTACCCAGTAGAGAGTTGAAACAAGGAAAACTTCAAGTTCCACGTGTGGCACCTCCTTTCTGGTAGATTAGAGCATTCACTCGGGCTTCCAGAGACTGAACGTCAAACATCATTCTCAGGAGATATCCACATATGAGCGACCCTGCTAAGAGGTTTAGAAGCAGTGTTTCAATCATCGGTGTGGTTATAGAGATTCCTGACCCTGGAACTATTATTTGGGGATGAAGCGATTGCCAGAGTCTAATTGACAAATAGCTTAAGGGTATGGTGGAGAACGCCAACACATTGTACACAGCGCTGGTCAACGCTCGCTTTTCCACGTTTCCGATGGAGAACCTTAGGGAAATGTAGCCCATATAGGCTATCCATAAGATGAGTGTAGTTGTCTCCCGCGGATCCCAGTTCCAGTAGATTCCCCAAACAGCATTTGCCCAGATTGCCCCTGTTACTAACGCTATGACTCCGTAGATAATACCCAGGATAGCTGAGACTTCTGCCAACATGTCGTATACAGTTCTTCTTTTGGCCAGAAACAAAGCGCTTGCTGCTAGAGAAATGCCTAGCGTGAGATAACAGACCCACGCACTTGGTGTGTGTATGTAAAAGATTCGGTAAACGTCTCCCATTGTCTCTTCTGTTGGGGATGCGACATATGCCGCATAGGACGCGATGATGTTCACAGCCATAATGATGAAGAAGTAAACATCGTCGTGGTACCTCATTGGCTCCCCCCTTATACGGTAGGACGCATGAATCGGCCTATTAACGATTTCGATAATTGTTGTCATAAAAAAGCTTTAAAAAGGCGATCACTTAGTGAGGGGGTAAATCGTTGATGGAGCATCTGTGGATGGAGACAGAAGAGCTATTCCTAATTTTTGCCAGTCTCATGTTGTTTTTCGACTTGATTCAGTTGTCCAAGGCGAAGCCTCGTGAGAAGAGGAAGCTTGAATATGGTTTTTATGCTGCAACTCTAGCTTGTGGGTTGATTCTTACCTCGTATCTCATGCTTGTGCAGGCGTTTCTAAATGACGACTTCTTGCTTAGAGAAGTTTACTCGTACAGTTCTTCAGGGTTGCCTGTAACATCGAAGTTGTACGCTACTTGGGGTGGGGCAAGCAGTTCGATGCTCTTCTTAACGTTTCTGATAGGCATCTTCTACTTCGTGTATCGGTTTAGAACTTATGAAAAGAGAAGTGCTTTCAACATTGCTGCATATAGGATACTCAACTTCATTCTAATTTTCTTTCTGGTTGTTACGTTGATGAACAGTCCGTTTAAACGGTTCTCGGCGGCACCAATGGATGGCAGTGGTCTCAATCCATTGTTGCAGACGTTTTGGATGTTCGCTCACCCTCCTGTAATATTTGCCGGATATGTGTTCATCATGTTCGCGTTTGCGCTGACCTTGGCCAGCATGAGTACTCAGGAAAGTGTCGATCGCAAGGTAGCTAGGCTTGTACCTCAGGCTGCATGGCTAACCACAACTTTGGGAATTGCCATTGGAGGTTTGTGGGCTTATGAAGTGTTGGGATGGGGCGGATACTGGGCTTGGGATCCTGTGGAAACGGCTTCACTGTTGCCGTGGCTCGCGCTCACAGCTTACTTTCATTTGGGCGCCTATGAAAAGCGCAACAGCCTAGCTAGAGAACTTATGCTCTTGGCGGCGTTTGTGGCGGTCATTTTTGCTACGGCTCTTACTAGGGGTGGCTTACTGGAGTCGGTGCATGCTTTTGGGCTATCGCCAATTGGCCCAATTCTTCTCTTGTTTGCGCTCGCCATGGTTCTCTACTTCTTCATATTAAAGCGGAAGATCAAGAAGCCGCTTTATACGTCTCGAGTTGAGCGATCGTCTCTTTTCTCGATTTCTCTCTTTATCGGATTTTTGTCACTGGTGTTTTTGTTGCTCGTCTCTTTCTGGGGGATAGCTTCTCCGCTCATCATTGGTTTGTTCCGAGGGACCTCGCAGAGCACTGGCGCAGAGTTCTACAACAATTGGAGTTTTCCCTTCGTGATGGCCTTTGTTGCTGCTCTGATTGGCTGTAGCGTGTATGAGACGATACGTCTTAAGAAATTCGCCGCGCTTGTTGTGGGCGCGTTGGGTGCTGGAATCGTCATGGTTCAAGTTCAACAGCCGACGCCCAACGTGTTGGCGAATCTAGGGTTTCCCCTCTTGATTGTTGCCCTCTTCGCCGTTGTATATAGGCTTGTTCAAGTTCTACTCAAAAAGGAAAGGTCTTTTCGACTGTTCGGAAGAAGTATTCTCCACCTTGCCATAGCAATCACTTTGATCGGTGTTTTCCTCAGCTCTACAACGAAACAAGTAAGCGGGGAGATTTTGGCAAGACCCAACACAACTATCAGAACATTAGGGCTGAAGATAGAGTTGAAAAGTTTCACCGTCTACACAGGCACTGGAAATGTTCACTCCACACAATGGGGACAATGTGTTCCAGAATATGCAGCCTTGAAAATGGATGTGGTGGTTGAGCAGGGAGGAAGCGTTTATCATAGAGCCCTTTGGATCCGCCGCTATACCCTTCACGGATATGTGTCCATGCCGTTGATCATTACCACCTGGACTGGGGATATATACCTTCGTATGCTTCAAACAGGATCAATAGATACTGCAACATATCAGGCTCTCCTGGGCCAAGAAGTACTACCCGATGATCTTAAAGTCGCTGTGGAGCTCAACCCCATGATCCACTTGGTGTGGGCAGGCGTAGCCCTTCTAAGCATTGGCGTGGCAATTCCATTAGTCAAAGAACTTGTGAAACCATTCCGCCAGAAAGAAGCTGACAATTGAAGCCAAAAGGCTCAACCATCAGAAGTCTCGAGCCATCAAAACGCGGGCGGCCCGTGAACCTAGCTAAGATCTTCTCATACAAAGCCCACGAGGTGATGTTGCTGAAGCGTGCTCAATAAGGAAAAAATGTGGGCGCGCGTGCGCACACGCGGGTTTATCATGATAAGCAATATTTATATATGCACAATGAAAATAATCTTGAACTCTTGGTTACTGAGGAGAAGTAAATGAAGAACCCCAAGAGAACGCAGATATTTCTGTTTTTGTTCGTGGTCTTTCTGGGAATTTTACTATCGTCTTCAAGATACAAGACCTCTGCCGTCAATGGAACGTCAGAATACGTAGGTGCTGAACAATGTGCCACTTGCCATACACAGCAATATGAAGGTTGGAATCAGACGAACCACGCCTTTGCGGTTAGGCTTATACAGAATGCTTCAGGCAACTTCTATAGTATTGGCTCGACCAGCAATCGAGCGGGGACGCCCAGTCGCGTATACAACGAAACTGCATTTAAAGAGTCATGCCGTGATTGCCATGTCACTGGAGGAAATGATTTTGATCCCTTAGGTGCAACGAACCAGACATGGCCGGAGTGGGACACTGATCCAGCGAAGTTCCTGAACATCCAGTGCGAAGTGTGCCATGGAGCAGGTGTGGAGCAGCCTTATGGTGAAGCGTCAATGATCATCAACTACTCCGCAGAACTCTGTGAACTATGCCATCAACCCGGATCTTCTCACGACAATTCTTACTGGCAAAGTGCACACGCTGAGAGCTTGGCTGATCTTATGGCTTCCGATCACGCAGCGGACTACTGTCTCAGCTGCATGTCAACCCAAGGTGCCTTAGGATTGGAGGTTTCTCTGGAAGATCCAGATCTGGCGAGTGTTTCATGCGTCGCTTGTCATGACCCGCATAGTCATACATATGAGGCTCAACTTAGATACGAAGGTTCGATTGAACTGTGTGGTCAGTGTCACTCTCAGGCTGAGCTTTTTGAAGACAGTGCACACTCGAGAGCAGAACTGGAATGTACAAGTTGCCACGGCCAAGGCACGCATTTTGCCCATGGTCATGTGAGCGAGTTGGTGAACCATACATGGGGGGTATACGGAATGTATTATCCCTACAACCAGACACTAGCAGAAGAACCCGTTGTGTGTTCAACCTGCCACACGCAATCTTGGGCTACGTCACAGCTCGGGGTGATTCAAGGGCTAACATCAGAACTTGTGGCGAACGTTTCCCACGCCATCGATGAAGCCGCAGCTGCAATCACTACTGCAAACCAGACCGATGGGATCGACGAAACGAAAATTGCTGAGGCCTTGGCCATGGTTGAAGCAGCAGAGGAGTACATGGACGATGTGGAACGGGATGGCAGTGACGGTTTCCACAACCCAGAACAAACGTTCGCTGTTCTAAGCACTGCGGCGCATTTGGCAAGTGATGCAGAATCCCTGGTCCTAGAAGCCAGAGCCACTGCCTTAGCCAATGAAGCGACGACCCTTGGAGCACAAGTTTCGAGTCTTCAAAGTCAGGTCACGTCTCTTCAGGATCAGACAGCTACTCTGCAGGGCGACATTGCTAATCTCGAAGCCAAAATCGACGACCTTGAATCAGCTGCTGCGACTGTTCCATATCTCTATGGAGGAGTAGGCTTAGCCATAGGCTTCATCGTGGGAGCGGTAATTGTATTCCTCGTTCGTCGAGGAAAGTAGTAGGCACTATGGTTCGTTCTCTCCTTTCATCCTAATAAGTTTGGAGGGCAAGGAGGAAGGTCGGGATGAGGACAAAGAAACGGTTAATGGTTCTTGGAATCCTGCTGACGTTAAGCCTTTCACTGATTTTGACGGCTCCGCTCTATGCGAGACCGGAATTTGGAGATGATTGCATATCCTGCCACACAGGAGGCGGAATCGCACTTTCCTCAAACGTTTCAGGCACTGTGTCTGTTGGCGCCACCAGCTCCTTTCAAATGCAGGTTGAAGCGGATGGAGCCGCGACAGACATCACATTGATATGGTCCGCCGTTGCCAATAATCCCTATTTCGCTTTCATACCATCCAGAGTGACCGATAACGGACCCAATGATATTGACGCGGCAGAGCATAAGGTAACGGGGGACTTCCAAATCACGGCGCCCGCGATTCCTGGAGAATACACTATTCAGGTTTTCGCAGCAGGCAGCGAAGGAACAGGAGCAGCATTAACCTTTCTCATGAGCGTTGTGGCAGAAGGACTCCAGGTGGAGAACTTGGTACCCTCAGCATACTTCCTCTATGTCAGACAAGGGTTCACTATGGAATTCGAAGACCGGTCTTGGGACGCGGACGGCAATATCACCTCGTGGCACTGGAACTTCGGAGACAAGACCAACTCGACAGAGCAGAATCCAACTCACACCTTCGTGGAACCTGGCACTTACACGGTAACGCTTACCGTTACGGACAATAAGGAAGGTAGAAGCGCAAATTCTCGAACCTTCACGGTACCATCAAAAAGAGAGCTTCTCCAACTTTGGACATTGCAGGTCTTCGTCGGATCCATAATGATAATTCTTACCACGCTTTTCGCCATGGGAATAGCACAAGCGCGTTTCAAAGGGGGAAGAAAAGTTGAATAAGACTGGGAAGACGAGCTCCAACGAGAATTGCATTCGCTGCTGTTGGGTGTGGTCTTAAAGATGGTTGATCTTGGAGCCGTGCACTCCATGTTGATAGAAATGCATGGAGGAATGCTGACCCTGGCCGCGGTTTGCGTTCTTGCGTTGGTCATAGCGAAGTTTCATCAAAGAATGCGAAGAACTAGCGAAAGATACAGCGTTTTTGAGGGACTGGATTCGGTTATGGAGAAACTAGTCCGATATACCGAACCGACAGCCTATTTGGCAGGAATGGGTGGAGTCATTGGCCTAGTTGTCTCGTCAATTGTGGGTTATTATGTCTGGCCTGCAGAAGCTCTTATGAACTCTTCTCTGGGACTGACTAAGGTCATGTTCTCCATCTTCGCCACAGAACTCTGGCTTCTGTTCGTCGTTATTAGATTAAAGTCTGGCGAGGATTTGTGGAGAAATGGTGGACTCGCAGCTGTGTATGTGTGCGCGGGATTTGCTGGCTTCTTCTTTATGGTCTTGACAGGAAGCTTTGGGGGACACATGGCGGGCAAGGGAAGTGTACTTGATCCGGTCTATGGGTTGCTTGGCGTAGATCCCGAGGCCTTTTGGATCATCGGGTTTGGCATGGTGCCTCTGTTAATCGCCGTTGCATTCATCGAGATCGTCGCCGCTTTCGCTTTCTTTCTTCGATTTCGACGAAGAGCGCAAATTTAGATAGGCGCGCGGTAAAAACTTGGCCGGTATTTTTGGAACCCGAGCCTCTCTGTTCTCGGATTTAAGCTTGCTTTACAAGTAGTGACCGCTTTGCTCTTCACAATTGCATGCATGCGTTTCATGTATGATTGATAGACGTCTGGTTCTCATTCGGACGGAGCATACCATTCGCATTCATGTTCGCAGTAAGGGGCGCCATGTCCCTTGCATGTCACTCGAGATATTCTCACTTTTCTGCCTATGGCGCTGGAGACTCCTTCATGAAACGAATAATGCATAACATCACACATCGTTTCCGGTATTTTGATGGCGAGTTCAAGAAATAGACAGTTGTGTACACGGTATACAACCCGATTCTCTTTGCTCTCAATGATCTCTGGCTCTGCTCCTGCTTCTTCGAGGTAGCCGTTAATAAAGAAATCTTTGAAGGTCTCAAGAGACCATTCTTTCACGTAATGTTTGGCTTCGATTTCTTTGATTACGCTTTCACCCATATCTGTTCCGACCTTTTTCAAGAGTTTGTTAGCTCTTTTTTGTCCAAGAAAAAGTTGAAGAGTTTTTATCATGAAGTTCGATAGAGTGAGATAACGGCGTTTGGGATATCCCACTACCGTAGGCTCTCTAGCAATCCTGTAATAAGCTCTTGGTCGGCCTATAGTGCCACTCTTCTCTTCATACCGTTCTATAAACCCAGCGTCCTCTAACGGCTGCAAATGGTGTCGTACGGTGATAGGTTGTAGATTCACTGCCTGCGCTATTTCTTCAACACTAAAGGGCTTTCTGTGCAGCATTTTTAGGATTTCAAGTCTTGAAGCACTGGACAATGCTTGATATGCCTTCTTTTCACTCAAGGGCACTCACTTTAATGTCTTGTGTCGGATCAACGGGAATGTTGCCCATATTTATTAAACTTATCTATTTTTGCTTCTATTTTGGTTTAGGCAACTCTTCATGAGCTAATCACAGCTTCAACCCTCTGGCCCTTACTCGGTTTCTCCCATGGTCGTAGCAATTCTGCCATTTGAATAAGATGAAACCTAAAATCAGTTTCTCCAACGGACTGAACATTCGCAATTGCTTGATCAATGTATTCGTTCATTCTCTTTCTGCAATAATCTAGCGAGCCCTTAGTTTTCAGATTCCGCAAAATCCTGTCAAAGGCGATCTTTCTGAGGACCCGATCCTTTTTCGCCAAAACTCGGAGGTCGTTGAGCAATGCCTCTCTTTCAGCTTGGCTACTAGACTTATACAAATGTATGATAGGCAGGCTAGGTCGGCGTTCTTCAAGATCTTTGGGGATGCCATCTCTGAATGAGACTACGTCCGATAGGTCATCACCAAGTTGATAGGCCATTCCAAAAAGCTTTCCAAAAACTGTGAGGCACTTGACATCGATATTGGATCCACCTCCCGCGATAGCTCCACACAACGCTGCGGCCTTAAAGAGAGAAGCAGACTTTCTTTGTATCGTTTCGAGGTATTCGTTTTCAGACATGCTAATTGAGGTCATTGTCACATCCATATATTCGCCTTCACAAAGTGCGAGGCCCGCCGCCGATATAATCTTCACTATCTCTCTTCCGTAGTCAGCTGCCAAGTCTATTGCTAGAGATATCATCGCATTTCCAACTAATATAGCCTCATTCACAGACCACTTTTCATGAACCGTAGGGAGATCACGTCTAGACTCATCTTGATCTAAAATGTCGTCATGGACGAGAGTTGCAGTGTGTAGTAGCTCAATAGCTAAAGCAAGTTGCATTACATCCTCTCGATTTCCGCCAACGCTTTGGGCGCTCATTATGACCATTAGAGGTCTTAGTCTCTTTCCCCGCGATAACAAGGCGTATTCTATTTTTTCATGAAGCCTCAGGTGAGAAATTCTTGAAATCAGATTTGAGAGTTCAGATTCTATTTGTCGTTTGGTGTTTTCTGCATACGATTGACACGCCTCTTCATCTGGTATAACCTGCGCTCTGGTTATTGGCATAACGATTTCCTTCGAAGGTGTTCGTAGTGTAGTAGACAGTTGGAAAGCCCTATAAATTTCTTTGTTTTTTCGATAAATATGGTAGTAAGCTCTACTCTTCTCACCCTTCAGAATGGTAGGGCCGTGAGGGTCGACTGCAGCTGACAGGTTTCACGATTCTTCCGAAGTAGCCATCCTTTGCGTCGTTTTGAAAGCTTCAGATCGTCGTGCCTTGCTTTTTCTCTCTTGAGAGAGTTTTCGACGCTACTAAAGTAACAGTATCCTTTATGCCAGGAACCTTCCTAACCATGTTAAATATGAAATTGTCCAGTTCCTCCATAGTTTTTAACTGTGCTTCTATGCACAAATCATAGATACCGTAGGTTAGACTCGCCCTCTTTACTTGCCCAGAGTTTTTGAAAGCATCAAGAACCTTCATTTCGTTCCCCGTTTCTACCTTCCCCAAAATGTAAGCCAAAACCATTCTTCATTCCTCACGACACTAAAGGACTTCTAGGGGTTTGCATTCGTGGTGCTCGAAGCCTTCCCTTTCGCAAACTTCTATGATTTTAGCGTATATCATTAAGTCTAAGCCTTCTATGGGCTGCCTTTCAGGCCCCTCTACTTCGACACTTACCCCAATTGGAAAGTATCCGCAGCACGCGACTGCATCTTTGTAGACATTTATGGCATAATCCTCCGGAATCCTTTCCTTTTTCAGAAAGGTTTTAACCTCCTCCACAAACCTGTTAAGGTCGTCATTCCTAATTCCGACTATGTGGCATTCTCTGTGGCTGATCAGTGTCATTTTTGCAACCTACATAAGAATTGTATCCGATCCAGGCTATATTTTTTGTGATAAAAATAGACTAATTTCGTCCCTCTTAGGACGTCTGCATGAGTGCACTATGCTTTTTGCGCCGCTTTTCTCTCCGCGAGCACTTGCAGCCCACGATTTCTCTTCCTCTCAGCCACACCCTCAATTCTTTCAAGAGCCGCTCTCGGTTCGCGTTCCTTTAGATACCCTTGATTGACGGCTTGGTTTATCAAACCTTGAGCCGTACGATTCCGCACTAATACCGTGGTGTAACTCTGAGCGGAGCCCAATCCGCCAACCGAAATGTCTGCAGCATAGTTGGAGAAGTCGGTGCATGCAAGACATGCTGAACGCACTAGCGGACCAAGATCGTCCAAATCGATATGGGTCGTTCTCCCATCTCTCAGCGTGACGATCAAGTCGTCCTTCAAGTTGATCTTTACAATCTGGTCGAGATCTCCTCCAATCTTGTTGGCGAGGTACTTTCTCCCATCTTCCTGCATTAGAAAGTTCTCGAAGCAGAATAGGCCTATTGTGAGGTGTACCAGGTGACTTGGCACGATGCGTAGCAGTTGCATCTTTCGAATTGTGAGTATCTGGCACGGGGTGCCCACTACCGCAAGTCTCATCAAGTCCTGCAGACTTGTTCCCTTGAGCGCGCTGAAAACAGGGGCGTAGGTCGTCAAGTCTCCCAAGTCCCTCACGCTTTCGGATTGCGCAAAGCTGGACCCTGCGCATTCAAGCAAGTCTTCGAAGTTGGTCACGATCGTGGGTTGGTTGTTCCAGAGGCCCTCCCTCTTGGAGAGGACGGCACCGTCAATTCTCTTCGTATCCAGTAGAAACTTCAGAAAGCTTGTCACTACCCCACCATCACAACAGACTTTGGAGATTTTTCTGTTGGTAGTGCGGAGACTGCGAACGGCAACGTAGGAACCTATGGGTGCCTCAAATTGGAACTTGGCTTCGATGGCTTTGTCCAAATCTGCTGTTCGGGGGCAGATCAAGTAACATATTCCGTCTTCGAGGCAATTCTTTTCATCACAATATACGGGTTTCTCGTCCTTGATCGTCAGCACATTCAACTCGTTAGCGGTGCAGAAGCTTACACAGCCATAGCAGGCCGCGCAAACTCCGGGTTCGACAACTTCTCTGTTCAGTGTGCGAAATGAGAGTCTCTCTTCAATCACCTAAGCCACGCTCCCAACATGTTGTGGAGGAATCTTCCTTGGAGAGATGCAATTCCTATGTAGCCCCAGTTCATTATGCTCTAACCCCAACGCTAGACCCATGAGTTGAGTGAAATGAAGGATGGGAAGGTCTATTTTCAAGTCGAAGGTGGATTCGATGTCTTTCTGTTTTGCATCCAGGTTGAAGTGGCATAGTGGGCATGCGGTTGTCATGCAGTTGGCTCCAGCGTCCTTCGCATCGAGCAGAATATCTTTAGAGAGTTCCTGCATGACCCGTTCCTTTGTCATGCCAAGTGAGGCTCCGCAGCATCGGGTCTTGCTGTAGTACTCTACTGAGGATGCCCCGAGGGCCTCAACTAGTGCATCCATACGAGTAGGATGGTCAGGGTCGTCGAATCCTGCCAAGTCTGTAGGTCTTACCAGAAGACAACCGTAGTAGGAAGCGACGTTTAGGGTAGCTAACGGAGTTTTGACTCTCGCACTAATCCTTTCGACGCCTACATCGGTTAGAAGAGCCTCAAGGAAATGTCGGACTTTGACATTGCCATTGTAGTTGAGCCCAACGCTGCCTAATGCTTCTTCCACTCTATTCTTTAGTCCAGCATCTTCTCGAAGGAGTTTGTGAGTTCTTGACAAGGTGTAGTAGCAGGCACTGCAGAGGGTTACGATATCCATCTCCATCTTTTCAGCTAGAGAGAGATTTCTGGCAGCAAGGGCCACAGAATAAAGTGGCTTGTAGGAGTATATTGCATCAATAGCTCCACAACAGTTCCAATCAGGGATCTCGACCAACTCCACCTCCAAAACCCGGCTAACGGCTCTGCAAGAGTCTCCATACTCCCTAGAGGAGGCATGCACGGCACACCCGGGATAGAACGCGTACTTCATCAAATCCCTCCTTCTTTCGTCTTCTCAAGGATGTTAGAAAGGGCGGCGGTCTGGTCGATCTTTTCTGGACGCATGCGTAGTTTCCCTCTTTTCAGAAGCCTCCATCCCAAACTGGCATTATGGAAAAGAGCTTCGAGATCCGTCTTTCTGAGGATCTTGGCGAGGAGGGAGGGCTCATGGAGTCTTCCATACTTCTTCACAACTTCGAAGAATGACTTGTGAAACTTGGGCTTTATGTCGTTCTTGTTTACGAAGTCCTCTCGCATAGATAGATTTCGTAGAGACATCATGAGTGTAGGGATGTCTACAGCTCTCGGACAGCGTGTGACGCAGGTTTGACAAGTCGAGCAAATCCAGATGGTGGAACTGGACAGTATCTGCTCCTTTGACCCCAGATGTATCATCTTTATGATCTGCATCGGGGAATAATCCATGGCAAACCTGGTGGGGCAAGAGCCAGCACACAAGCCACACTGGATGCAGTCGAGAAGGTTCTCCCCTCCGGGCATTTTCATTGTTTCTCTGGTGAAGTCCCTTCGGTCCTCCTTAGATGTCAACGAAGCGACGAGTTTCATTTTTTGACCGCTATTGACTTTCATCTCCATGTTATTCACCTGCCAAGTATTTCTTGAGCTCATTCCGCTTTTCTTCGGTCATTGGGCCGATCTTCGAGATCCTTTCGACGAAGGAGTCGAAGAGACTCATGATCTTCTCATACTGTGGAAGAGTCGTGGTGGTGGATTGCAGCCTAAGAGATTTGACCCCAACTTTGCGGAGGCCCTTTTTCATCTGAATAACATGGGCTCTTAACTGCTCTTCTTCAAAGAGGCTGTCGTCACCTTCAATCAGAAGTATCCCATCTGCGCCTGCAGCAAAGGCATGGAGTAAATGCTGCAAACCCAAACGCCCCGTACTGGGCACTCCGACTATGTTAACCTCCGGACGGAAACCGCGTCGGCTTTGCCCGCCTAAGTCAGCTGACCCGTAAGCGGTGCTCTTCTCCAAGAACGCAATGATTTTGGGTGACGTGTCTCCGTCTTCGCTAACTCCCTGAATTTGAGCGATCAACTGGGATTCTGTGTTGTGCTTCAGGTCGAGTGCTTCTTGGGGACAGAGCGGAACGCAAAGTCCACACCCGATGCAAGAAATCTGGTCTATCGCCACTTCTTTTCTTCCTTTCTTGATAGCTTTTGTTGGACATTCATCAATACAAATGCCACACAGGTCACAGTTTCCAGGGAGGAGAAAAGCCACTTCAGGAGAGACGGAGATCTCTCCCTTTCCGAGGAAGGTGGCAACTTTTGATGCTGTGGCCATGGACTCCATAGTGGTTTCTCTTATGTCCTTGGGACCTTGAGCGCATCCGGCAATGTATATTCCCTCTCTCTTCGTTTCGACGCCCCTGAGCTTGTGATGGATTTCTAGGAAGAAATCGTCTGGCCCCAAATCGATGCCAAGCATCTCGGCTAACTCCTTTGTTCCTGTGTTAGGAATCAACGCGGGGCTTAAGACCACTAGGTCAAAAGGCTCCTCTATCTGTTTTCCAAGAATGGTATCCTCCGCTTTGACGATAAGGCTGTTCCCTCTTGGTATCACCTCTGCCGCTCGTCCTCTGATAAAAGTCGAGAGGTGCTCTCTAGCTTTAGCGTAGAACTCTTCGTAGCCCTTGCCGTGAGCTCTGACATCTGTATAGAAGATCCATGGCTCTGCTCCTGGCACCGCCTTGTCCAACAATAAGGCCTGTTTGATCGCGTTCATACACCCTATCTTACAGCAGTAACCAACTCCATTAGGAACAGTTGATCGGCTTCCCACACAGAGGATGAAGGCCACTTTCTTAGGCACTTCGCCAGTGGAATGCTTGTGAAGCCCCTGCAACATGAGTCTCTCGAATTGGAGACTTGTCACGACATCGGGATGGATCCCATAGCTATACTGGCCAAAAAGATTGGGTTCCACAAGACTGTAGCCACTGCAGACGATGATAGTTCCTACGTTGAGATCCACCGTTTCTTCCTCTTGGGTGAAATCTATCGCTCCTCCCCTGCAAAATCTCTCGCAGATTCGACACACTCCACGGTTGAGATAGAGACAGTAGTCTTTGTCTATAGTGTATGCGTTGGGGATCGCTTGCTTGAAGGGGATGTAGATAGCCTCCTCTTTGACCAGGTTCTCTTCAAAGCTACTAGGCTTCTTGACTGGACACTTCTGGGCGCACTCTCCGCAGGCAGTACACTTCTCAACATCCACATATCTCGGACTTATCCTAACCTGCACCTCATAGTTACCCGGAGAACCCTTGACGGCCACAGGTTCCGCGTTGGTGAAGATTTTGATGTTCGGATGTTGCGACACCGCAACCATCTTCGGCGTTGAAATGCAGGCTGAGCAGTCGAACGTCGGGAAGGTCTTGCTGAGTTGAGCCATATGGCCTCCTATGCTGGTGTTCCTCTCAACCATGTACACTTGATAACCTTTGTCTGCCAACTCGAGAGCAGAATAGATTCCAGCTATGCCCCCTCCGATCACTAGGGCGCTCTGTGTCACTTTCAAGCTCTTAGGCGTTAAGGGTTCCAGGTAACTCGCTCTTCCTACTGCCCCGCGAAGCAGCGCCTTAGCCTTACTTGTGGCCTTTTCTTTATCATCGTGAACCCAACTACAATGTTCTCTGATGTTGACCATTTCCAAAAGATAAGGATTGATTCCTCCAGTCTCCACTGCCTGTCTAAAAGTATCCAGATGCATCCTGGGGGAGCAAGAAGCCACGACCACTCGATTCAATTCGTGCTCTTTGACGGCTCTCTTGATCATCTCCTGCCCTGGATTGCTGCACATATACTCAAAAGTGTCTGCTACTTCTACCTCTTTAAGGGAACCAATTGCTTCTTTAGCGCGGTCCACATCCACGGTATCACTAATGTTTCCTCCGCAATGGCAGATAAACACTCCAATTCGGGGCTTCTCTGGCATTCGCACGCATTCTCCTTAGATTTGAGTTCCATCGGAGGGTCTAAGAAGATGTATGACGCGCGGGTTGTTTAAAAATATTGTCTTAAATATGATATTTATAATGAAAAAATACGCGATGCGTGCATGCATACGCGAAACGACCTTGATGGGCTAAAGATGAGTAACATCCTGACACGTAATGCCCCAAACTGGCTCAAAGTTGCTCTTTTTCGCCCTGATAACGCGTTTTGTGAAAAGGTTTTCGAGATATCTACAAACGCATGCATGAATGCTATGACTGTGGCATCTGCTCCGATATTGAAATCAGAAAACAGTTGTGCTTAGGTACTTTTCCCTAGAATCTGGCAGAACGGCAACGATCATGTACCCACTCCCCAGATCTCTTGCGCGCGCAAAAAAAGGGAGTTAGCGGGGGAGATCGCCACTCGGGTCGACATCCATACTGGACCACGACCCCACAGGGCTGGACCTCAACCCCAAGTATGATAATTTTCGTTTCCTAAAGAGTTTGCTGCCGTTGCTGTATTCGCTCGGGACGTACTCAAAGCCAATCTGTGCGCGAGTAACAATCGAAAAAGGAAGCAGAGTCAGTCTTTTTTGAATTTTTCCCGTAAAACCATTAACGCTTGTACTTTTTCATCGTTGTAATTTAGCTGGTAGACTATTGATACCTTTCCCACCTTACAATCTGTTATCAGACCTCTCTTGAGTAACACTCGTATCACCCGTGAGATGCTTCCAGGGTTCTTGTCGACTCGACGTGCGATCTCGCTGAGGTTCATCCATTGACAAGGATATTCAAGAAATAGATCCAAGACTAGGAGGAAAATGGTGGGTCCGAGCAACTCGTTAAGCGGGTCTTTCATAGGTTTCTAAATAGGTTCTCAGGCACATAAAAAGTTTGTTCAGAATCAAGCAAACGTTAAACAACAAGAGCATTTATTATTTTTAGGAAAAGTTTATATCTTAAAAGAAACAATCATTACATGCCCTGATTAAGTTGAAGCAAATGAGTGTTGAGAGCAAGGTTGAATGGTTCATGATTTTCAAAGCTGTTGAGAAAGGTGAGACTGATCTTTATAGAGACGTCTTAGGCGTCGGTGAAACTGGCAGAGGCGCAGATACACTGAAAAAGCATTGGCAGTAGGAAATGGCAAAATGAAGACTATTCGATTAGGCAAAACGGGCTTGAAAGCCTCTAGGTTTGGGATTAATGGTATTCCGATTACACGTTCCCCAAAAGACGAGGCTGTCAAGGCAATGCAAAGCGCTCTCGATCGGGAAGTCAATTTTGCTGACACGTCTGTTGGTTACGAAGACAGTGAAGAACGCATCGGCAAGATGCTTGTTGTTCGCCGAGGACACGTAACTATCTCCGCTAAAGTATGGACAGCGGGCAAAGCGACCACCCTTAGGAGGTGAGTCTGTGCACAAGATAGGAAATGTTGTCGTGGAAGAGTCAGTGGATAAAGAGGCCTTCATTGAATCCATCGGGGAGCTTGCTCTGAAACCTCCAGTCATCATCAAGCCAAACTGGGGCTTCTCCGTCTGCTTCACCGAGGCGACGATTCTGGACTGGGTCCTCTCCGCCGTCGACAGCGACGCCCTCGTGGTGGAGAGCTACGGATGGGCGAGGAACGAGGATGCACTCAAGAATGGAGGCTGGGGCTCTATTGAGCCGGAGGATCTCAGAGATAGCGACCGGTGGTTCCTTGAGTACTCGGGCATCGGGGAGGTCCTGAAGAAGCACGGTGTGGAGTTCCTGAACATCACAGAGGAGAACTGGGGAGGCCGCACGGCGGACCCGGAACTAATCAAGGATGAAGTCGCTAGGAAGCATTCTCCCCTCGAATCGCAGGACTTCTATGGCTTCGTACCGAAGAGGCTCTACGAGATGCGCGGGAGTGATCTGCTCAGCCTGGCCAAGGTGAGAGTACTGGAAGCTCCCATGTATGTGTCCCTCGCCGTGAAGAACTTCTTCGGAATGATTCCTGGCCCCAGCAGGGCGAGGTATCACGGGAAGAAACACAGTAGGCTTAACCAGAGCATCGTGGACATCTACAAGGTCTATGACTCTCTGTTCGACATTAGCGGGATTGTCGAGGCGGTGCTAACGGCGTCGCTGAGAGACCCCGAGACGCTGAAATGGGACACCATTGAGAATCCCGGCTTCCTCTCAGGCTCCAATGACCCCCTCGAGTTGGACGCCTTCGTGACCACTCTCCTGGGAAAGGATCCGCACAGCGTCGGATATCTCAGGCTGGCTGCGGAGACGTTTGGCGGCTGGAACGAAGAGAGCATCGCCCGTGGCCTAGAGAGCGGGATAAAGATTTTTACACGCGCCCGCCTACACTGAAGACAAATATCCAGCCCTCCACAACTTGTCCTTCAAGATGCGCGTGGAATCGTCGTGTTCAAATCGTGGGAAAATCCACAGTGGCTCTTCAACAGACTAGGGGATCTATAGCTTGACCACGAAAAAGGAGCCAATATGGATAGCAAGAGAGCTTTCTAGATGCAGCGGCTGCAGAAAATGTGAGATTGCATGTTCCCTTTCTCATGAAAAACGTATATGGCCTGAGGCTTCAAGAATCAGAATCTTCATGCTTGTTCCCGGAGTCGAGTTTCCACATTTCTGTGTTCAGTGCGAAGATTACCCGTGCGTGCAGGGGTGTCCAACCAAGGCATTGTCCTCAAGCAAGAGGACGGGGGCGGTTCTGGTTAAACCCAGCAAATGCACGGCTTGTGGTTTATGTATCGATGCCTGCCCAGGCAGAATACCTCATTTGCACCCGTCGAAAAAATACATTTTGATTTGCGACCTGTGTAGAGGCAACCCTCAATGCGTCAAAGTCTGCCGAGAAGGCGGATGGAACGTGTTGAAAACGGTTTCCAGAACAAACCGAGCCTACGAACTCTATGCACGTAAACCAGAAGAAACGACACGAGACTTAGCTATCAAAATGTATGGTGAAAAAGCGGAGGAATTCCTTTGATCTTAGGGTACGCTGGGAATTTCTTAGAAGTTGATCTTTCGACAGGAGCCATCAGAGCGACAACGGTTGACGATGGACTCCTGAAAGACTATGTTGGAGGCAGAGGTTTAGCAGCCAAGGTTCTCTGGGACAGGTTAGGTGCCGAATGGGAAACAGTAGACCCGTTAGGACCAAGAAATATACTTACCCTCTTCGCCGGGCCACTGACTGGGTTCTTCCCGGGGGGTAGAATCTGCGTTTCCGGTAAATCTCCTCAAAGCAACGGTTTGGTTGGGTCAACTGTTGGAGGCGAATTCGGCGTCGAGCTAAGATGCGCAGGCTATGACGGCGTAATAATAGCGGGCGAAGCGAAGACCCCATCTTACTTGTTTGTCAAGGATTCGGAAGTTGAGATCCGAGACGCTAGCCACGTTTGGGGTAAAGATGCAAAGCAGACTGTTAGGCTTCTCACGAAGGAATGCGCAGAACTTCTGAAGAAGCGATTCCCGTCGTACGGCGAATTCAAAGAACCTGCAATGGTGTATATTGGTCCCGCGGGAGAAAGAAAAGTTCGCACAGCGGTTGTGGCGGCGAAGTGGACTCATGGGGCGGGGTATGGTGGTTACGGTGCTGTAATGGGTGCCAAAAGGCTGAAGGCAGTCGTTGCCAAGGGAACTGGACCATTGCCTGAAGTGGCTGATATGAGAAAGGTGAAGCGATTAATCAAAGTAGTATGTGACAATTTTTATGAATATGAATTGTGGCGACGTTGGGGAACGGGTGCAGCAGGCTATGAAGTCGGGGCGAAATTGAGCTCAGAGCCCGTCCGCAACTGGCAAGATGAGTGGCATGACGAAAAGAGCTTTGGTGTTGACCAGTTCGAGGGCAGAGTCTGGATAAAACAGTCTTGGAGTGATTTTGGCTGTCCAACCTGTTGCTTGAAGATAGCAATGGTGAAAACCGGAAAATTCAAAGGAGCTATAACCGACAATCCAGATTATGAATTGCAAGCATATCTAGGTCCGAACTTGGGAATTTTCACTCCTGAAGAAAACGTGTTTCTCGCGTCACTCATTGACGACTTAGGCTTATGCGGTATTCAGACAGGAAATGTACTTGGTTTTGCCGCTGAACTTTTCCAGAGAGAAATATTGACTAAGAAGGATTTAGATGGCATCGTGCTTAAATGGGGCGACGCTGAAGCCTTCGCAGCCCTAGCCAGAAAAATCGCGTCAAGAGACGGCATCGGCGATTTGCTAGCAGAGGGAACATATCGTGCGGCTTTGAAAATCGGGAAAACGAAGAAACTGGATTTGTTAAAGTATGCGATTCATTCGAAAGGAATAGGCATCGGAGCTCACGGACTCCGAAGCGGCAAAGACTTTGCCCACATCATCTCCTACGCCTGTTCAGTTCAAGGCGGCGACCACACATCCACAGCAGCGCTACCACTAGACGGGTCTGGAAGTGAGCTATTCGCAATGTTCAACGATTCAGCAGTCTGCTGCATGTTCAACACCTTCGGCTTGAAACGCAGGACAAGATTCGATTTCTACACTGCAGTCACAGGCTTAGAATTGACGCCTGAAGAATGGTGTGAACCGAAAGCGCTGAGAATACTACAACTCCAAAGGGCGATGCTCTTGTTGGCCGGACCGAACTTGAAGTGGGACCCCGAGATCCACGATGACAACCCCCCTAGGTTCTATGAGCCCCTCTCTTCAGGACCATACAAGGGAAAAACCACTCAAAAAACCAGAGTGGAAAAGGACAAAAAGGAATACTANNNNCCAGATGTTGACAAAGCCCTAAACAGACTGCGCAATTAAGAACGCAGCCGTCATGATCTTGACAACCTAAAAGACAAGAGTTCTCTCTCGCCTACACTCCTATGAAGCTACACTTGTTTGCACCTTGAAAACAGAGATATGTGCGGGAGACTGGTCACTGGAGTGTTGGACCATTCTGGACTGCGATTCCACGAGACTGGATTAGGGTTCCAACCAATCATGGTTGTTTAGGTTTTGTCGCAACTTGATTGACTGATGGTCTCACAGAGTCCCGATCCGTCCAGAATTCTCTCGAAGTTTCTCCGAGTTCGTCGTCTTTTGTACCTTTTCAGCGCATCGATTAGCTGCGACTTGTTTATCTTGTCGTGTTTTCTCGTTATCTCTCTCGCGAGTTGGCTTCCTATGAAGAGATATTGGCAGACCGCTGTCACGTTGGAGGCTTTTCGATTGATACTTGCTGTCTCGAAGTCCACTATGCGCGGCTTGTCTTTTTTGTCTACCATTATATGTTTCGGTGCTCTGCTGAGTTGCCCATGATCCAAGCCCGCGGCATCCAGTGTCCAACATTGCTCTAGAATTGCTTGCAGAACCCCACAGATCTTGGCGTTCATTTCGTTTCCTTCGAGTTCTCTGATCCATCCAGGCAGTAATCTTCCTTCGACGAATTCCATGACAAGAAAGTTCTTGGTCACATCGAGCAGCTTTGGTCCAACATCTACGGCATTGGCGCGCTTCAGCATTCGGCCTTCGTGTTGCATACTTACCCGGTCGGCGTCCACCCTCCGGATTTTCAGCGCAACCTTGCCCGTGTGCGTGTGAGCTGCTACAACTATACCGACGTAGCCCTTGCCTAGGACCGGGGTTTTGGCAACTCGCTTGTCGCCAGTGAACTCGATAGCCTCTATTTTGAGCTCTTCCAGTTCGTTCAAGCGCCTTCGCAGTTCTTTTGGATCGTATTTCGGATAACACAACACATTACCGTACTTTTCTTCAGAAAGGCGTTCCAGTGGAATCCGCTTAGTGGATTGCAAAGGGCTCCTCATACTGGGGATAGGACAGCCTGAGAAATAAAGGTGATATTTCCGTTGCGCGTGCATGCATGCATTGTTGTTGGACTGTCCATGTTCCTCAGCATAACTTCCGCAGTCTTCATATCAACAGGCTTCCCATTCTTCTTCAAGAAAATTAACTCAGACCCAGCTATTGCTTCTGGGCTCTTCGCGACAATGATAAGTGACG
>JABAOF010013479.1_pt1 | contig 28004 bp, 24 predicted proteins | sample 7062171 | NCBI WGS metagenome assembly JABAOF01 (sample SAMN14538628, study PRJNA623070) | marine sediment metagenome | biome: marine biome [ENVO:00000428]; feature: marine pelagic biome [ENVO:01000023]; material: deep marine sediment [ENVO:00002113] | place: India: Gulf of Khambhat ...
TGAGAGGCGATAATACTCTCACGGGACGCTTTTTAAGCAATAACGGTAAGCCGGTGTGATTATGCACTGACAGTTTCCTTATTTTCAGATTCTGTCTTTTTGAATTCGTTTAACAATCTTTCTTCTTCCGGTTTCAGCCTGCCGGTTTTGTAAGTTTTTTTCAACTCTTCGGCAACGGGTATGGCGTTTTCTTCACCGTGAAGTGCAGCATTTTTTACGGAACCGTAAAAATTCCTGGCGTGAGCAAGTGCATCACCACCGGCGACCAGGAAGAGCAAGTATGGGGTCAGGTATTTTATTTCTTATCGATGGATTCCGCGAATATGCATAAAATACCTGTCCCCCATTTCTTAACTTCTTCTCTTCCTGCTTGCCAACTGCCAACTGCCAACTGACTTCGTGTCCCTTCGTGAATCACCCACTTCGTGGCTAACCTATCTGGTCTAAAAATAGGACACCTTTTTTTGATTTTTTCGGCATACAAATTGCTAAAAACTATATCATTAACGTTAGGAGGTAATATAAATGCGTAAACTTAAAATGGTGAGAAAATTTTTATCAATGTACCTTTTATTTCCGGTTGTGGTTTTATTGTTAACCCCATCTGCCGGGTACTCCCTTATTTCAGAGGATCAATTGCTTGACCGTACGTTTCGGATAGATATAAGCACGATTACGGTAAGCTTTGACTATTTTCCCTGGGAGTATTACGTGGATTGCCGGGCTGTGGTTGAATTTACCATGCGTCCGGGTCAAAGCAGACCAGTGATTCACCTGGCACCTGCAATTCGCGATAGTAATGTTGTCAATTCTATCACGTTAAATGGAGAAGCACTCAATTTCTCTGATGAATCCGATGTGAGGATAATTGGCTTTGAAGGTACCACCCAGCAGGCTATTGAATTCCAGCGTGACCTGGAGGCGGATACGGTTCACACACTTGATATATCCTATCGGTTGACCTTACCGGAGGGGTATCCACGCTTCTCTTCAAAGGTGCATGATCTTGAAGGCAGGGGTAATGAGGAACTTTTTCCTACCATTAACACGCCCCATGAACTGGCCAGGCATTTCCTTACTTTTCGTGTACACAGCGATACTCCTTTTCGCTGTATTGGTTCGGAACTTATGATGGAAACGTTTTCTACTGTTCAAGAGTGGTCACTTGATACGGAACGTGAGCTGGCTTCCTATACTGTGATGTTTGTTCTCATGCCGGAAGAGGACACGATTCTTGAGGAACGGATAATTGGGGGAGTGCACGTGCGTATAATGGCATATATCGGCGGCGCTTCCATTGATACTGCCTTTGACAGGTTGGAACAATGGCTCCCTGAACTGGAAACCAATCTCGGACCTTTTCCCATGCCCCGGGGGTTGAGTATTTTCCTGGTGAGTAGTGGGGCGACCAGGGGAGGCGGGATGGAGTATTACGGCGGCACGATTACTACCCTTGGTGCATTGGAGCATGAGGTGTTTCATTTGTACTATGGGTGCAGTACCGTTAATAAAACCTTTCGTGATTCCTGGATGGACGAGGCCATAACCATGTGGTATGAAAATTCTGTGGACCCTGAATATTCGCCGATACCCGAGAATTACATGTCTAATATTGTCAGTGGGCGGTCGCCAATAGCTGTGGGTTTTGACAGGCGGGCTTACACCAAAGGCGCCCAGATCATGGAAGCTGTCGCCCGGGAACTTGGAGGCAGGGCTGAGATGATTGCTTTTTTAAGCTATGTGCATGGCAATTACTCATTTACTCCCTTTACTACTCTCGATTTCCTGGATTATCTGAGGGATTATTCGGGTGTGGATATGACCGATAGATTTTTGAATTGGCTTTATATGGGAGATGAAACCGGTTATGCTGCTGGTCCGGCATCCCGCCGCTCGAGCCATGAGGATGAGGTGGATATGACACCCCCGGAAGGATTGCTTAAAAAATACGGTATTTATAATAAAAGGAGGCCAAAATGAAGCGTATGGTACTTTTTTTAAGCCTGTTATTCCTGTTTGGGTGTTCTTTTTTTCCTGTTCCCCATTTGTATGCATCCGGAGGCAGGACTGACAAATTGCAAATAGAATTATACGGGGGTTATTCAATGTTGAACCCGTGGGATTTGAACCAGCGGGCCGATTATGACCTGATCTATGAGGAATTTTACACGCTGTGGAAGTACAGGTATTATCATTCATTGTTGGGAGACAATTTTACCTATTCGAGCCAGATAGAGGCAGAGTACAAAAAGATAAAGAATGCAATACCATTGGGTTTGCGGATCAGGTACGCGATGACTCCTTCCTTTTCCGTTTCAATCGGGTTCAAATACCTGTCCAAGAGAGAAGAGTCCCGGGCTAGTTATCAGTACGATGTACGGTCACTAAATCCTGATGATGTGTTTTATTATAACGAATTTTCGATTACAAAAGAAATCTCACCCTATAGTCTTTTTGTAAAGGCATATATTCCCATGATTGGGATTCATTATAAGATAAAGAGTAATCGTTTTCTAAATTTCGAAGCTTATTTTACATTCGGTCCTGTATTTGCAGAATGCGGTTTTGCCCAACAGTATCGTTACCGGGATTCAAATTCTTATGGGTATTGGTATGAACAAAATGTCTCATATGATATTAAAGGAAAGGGCATCGGTGCCGCAGTTGATACAGGTATACGTATGAACATCAATGTTGTTAAAAACATCGATTTATTCATAGAATGTGGGTATGCTTTCCAGAAAGCGATTAATTTTTCCGGGCCCGGGAGTAGAGAGACTGTATTTAATGAGGTAAATTCCAGCGGGTACAGCGAATCCACCAATTGGGAAGACACATGGGCTGTTATCGGTTATGAGTTCATTAGGCCATGGGGTTACTTATATTACAATTACCCTTCCAATGAATACGGTGCGGAGGACTATATGAAATTTGAACTCGACCTTTCAGGATTTCAAATAAGAATGGGTATTTCATTTATATTGTAATTCCAGGACCAGGGAGGATATGATGAAAAAAACATTTTTTGGTTTTATCATTTGTGTAACATTGTGTATGTTTATGTTTTTCAACAATACACTTTTGGCCGATGTTGAGGTTGGGATAAAAGGAGGAATAGGTTCCTTTAATATAACTACCCCCAATTATATATATTATATTACTGTGGGTCCACCTGATGTGGAAAGTATAATTTCATTCCAGGCAGGTGTATTCTGTTCAATTGATATATCGAAAAATTTTGCCCTGCAGCCTGAGATTTATTATGTAATGAGAGGTACAAGAGCCAGTAAAACCATTGAACATACTCCAAGAGATTACAAGGCAACATTAAAGATTGACTATATAGAAATCCCTATACTGCTTACGTACAAAATGCCATTGGGTAATAGTATTACCCCTATTCTACTTGTCGGGCCATATATAGGATTCAATTTGAGTGCACACAACTTTGGTGAATTTTTGTTCCAGGATGTAATAGAAATGGACTATAGAAGTGTGATCAGCACTCAATACCTGGGATTGATTCTAGGAGGCGGTTTGGAATTTAATCTCAAATCTATGAAGCTGATATTAGAGGGTAGATTCAGTTACGGGTTATCGAGTATTAATGTACTGGAAGAGCGGATATATGAATCTAAAGGTTTTCCCACCAATAAATCATTTGTCCTTATGTTAGGAATTGGGATTTAGACCTGCCAGCACCAGCCTGGAATCTTGTTAGGAGACGATTACCGGAAATCACCTATTGACATGATGTGGGAGTCGTGGTATTTTTGGTGTGGAGGTGCGTTATGAGAAAACTTGCTGCTTGTCTTTTAATCACTATAATCATTACGTTTTGTCTCCGGGGCCAAGAAAAACAGGAGACATTTGAACAACGATACGACCTGGATAAGAAAGTGGATGAAATATTAGATAAAATCTTTTATTATCCTAAGTTTGAGGGCTCAATTTACCTGTATATTATTAAAGAAGTCAAAACCAATGATGTTCGTCTTCGCTTACGATTCAAATATCGCGGCGACAGATGGTTGGAAGTTAAAAGATATATCTTCATGGTAGATGATAAGCGATACGCCTTGACTCCTAATAAACCGATAGAACGGAGAAAAATTAATGATACCACTGCTGAAGAGAAAGTGGAAGTCCCCGTGACCGAAGATATCCTGAAAATATTGCGAAAACTCCTGGATGCTAAAGTTCCCAAAATCCGCCACGACGGGGAAGAAAATGCGTGTGACTACACGTTAAAAGGAAAAATTATAAAATCCCTTAAATTGACAATAGCCGCTTATGATGAGCTTAAAGGTTCAGCTGAAACACAAAAAGCAGAGAAACAGTAAAATTTTCCCCCTACTCTTTTTTTTCTTTTTTCACTCTTTTTATCTAAAACCATTTAAATCTTGTCACGTATAATGTATAATTTACAGAATGCAAATTGAAAACGAAAAAAGAAAAAAAAGGAGATTAAAATGAAGAAAATAACCATTTTAATGATGGCGATTTTTTTGCTGAGCGCATTTGCGTTTTCAGAAATAAAAATCGGAATAATTAATCCCCAAAAGATCATGGACAATACAAAGAAGGGCCTTGAGGTCCAGAAAAGACTCCAAAAACTGCAAGCCGAAAAACGGCAGCAAGTACAAGCCATGCAGGAAGAAATCAAGAAACTTGAAAAAGAAGTGCTGTCACCGGCATTGAATAATGAGGCCCGACAAAGAAAGAACGTTGAACTGCTAGAAAAACAAAAAGCCTTAAAACGATTTGCTGAAGATGCCCAAATTGAATTCAGACGGGCATATCAGAAAGAACTGGCAGCACTGGAAAAAGAGATATTGCCCTTGATTGAAAACCTGGGGAGGCAAAAAGGATTTACCATTATTCTTGATATTACCACCACCGGGATCGCCTATTATGATCAGTCTATCGATATTACGGATGAGGTCATTAAAGCAATAGATGCCAAGTATCCAAAGTAAGGGGGCACAATAAGTCAGGTGGCATTCTTCTCCAATTGCCGGACCCAGAAAGAATTGGGATTTAATTCTTTGAGGTGTTTCAGTGAGCCGTAAGCCTCCGAAGCATTTCCCATTTGCCGGTATATAATGGTGATGCGGAATAAAATCCATTCCTTGTTGGTGTTAGACACGGCTTTGGACTTTAAGGCCCATTTGTAATTGTCAAGGGCTTCAGTGAATTCCTTTTTTTTATATTGCAAATCAGCGGTGGCAATAGTCAAATGCACCTTATCTTCTTCAGGGGCTTCCTGGAAATCATTCATCTTCAGGCACAGGTTTAGCGCCTTATCGTATTTTTTTTCTTTTTCCAGCTGACCCACCTTTACTAGTAGGATGCGAAACTGATATAAATTGTTGATGGTATCGACATCCGCTGTATTTGTTTTCAACAGTTCTTTTAGCTCGTTTTCCTTTTTAAGCTTTTGAAGTGACAGGACGTTGTAATAGTTGAATTCACTGAGTTCCGGATCTTTTTTTATGTCCAGTCTTTTAAGGAATTTGCTGCACTCCTCATACCGCCCCAATTGGAAATCAATTCGTATCAATTGTTTATAAGCAGCCGGCCAATGTTTGGCATACATCCGGTACTTAACCAGGTGACGGTAAATTTCTTCTGCATTGGTTATCATTTTCAGCCGGTAGAGGATTTCTCCGAATCGCAGCAAATTTTCCGGGGAGAGAAAGCTTTTTCTTTCTTTCAGTTTTACCCAGGCTTTGATCAGCTCTTCATGATTCTTTTTTTTATCCAGGCCAACCACGTAGGCATCCAGGCTTTCTCTGAATAATTTCTCTACCAAAGGGTCTCGATGGGTTCCCAGGAATTTGTAAAAATTATCCAGGGACTTCACCATTTTGTTGGCTTTTTTGTATTCATCGCTCAACAGGATGGCAGCGGTTTTGCGCTCCTGGAAATCCATTGAATTCTCCTTGACAGATGTCAGGAGCCGTTCCGCATTGGAAAACAAAGGGTAGTATTGTTTGATTTTATTGAGTTCTCTCTCTTCCAGGCCATTTAGAATTCTGCCCAGGTGCAGGTATAGGGTGTAAAGATGCCTTTTCCCGGGTTTTTTTTGAATGGCTTTTACCAGGAAAATCGCTCCCAAAAACGGTTTTTCCTCCCTTTCGTACGCCTGGGCCAACAGCACAGCTGCTTCCGGGATGCCTTTGTAATCGGAGAAAACATTAAACAACTGCTCAAGATAAGCAATGGCTTTTTTAAAATTAAGACTGTTGTAACAAATCTTTCCTGCCTCAAGAAGATAAAAAGGATTGCTGTCAATGGTATCCGGGATCAGTTTCTCCACCTGGCGAAGGTAATCGACAGCCTCGATGTAATCGTTGATCCCGGAATAAGCCACAGCCAATAACATATATAATTCCGGTTTGGTTTCCCCTTTTTTCCACAAATTGACAATGGTTTCCAATACATGTAAGGCTTTCTGGTAATTTTTCAGGCGTAGGTAATTGCTGCTCAGCTCTATCCCGGCATCTATGGCCTCCGGGGTTTTGGGGAATTTTTCAAAAACCTTTTCCAGGTACGCTTCTTTTTGAAAGTAGTCGTTTTTGAAGATATCCGCCAGTTCCAGGTAAGCCAGTTTAAGGTAATCCGAGGCCGGGTATTTCAGTTCGATCTTCTTGAGATAATCAACCGCCATATCGTAGTTATAGTGTTTCTTATAAGCCATGCCAATATAATAGTGAAGAAACGCAGCTTCCCCCGGTGTCAACCGGCTTTCTTCTGTGTTCAGTATATCCAGGGAGTTCTCAAGAACAAGCGAATATTTCCCTGAAGTAAATAATTCCTTGATTTCACGCATCGACGCCGGAACAGACTGGGAATGCAGTCCCAATGAAACAAAAGAACTGACCACCATAACAAATAAAACAACATAAACCTTAGTATTCATGGGAAAACTCCATGTCCTTATATCGTCATAGTCAAAGAATTTCTTCATTTTAGTTTTGAAAATTTGTCATTTGCCTTCGGCGACCAGGGACCTTTTTGTAAAAAGGTCCCTGGACCCCCAAAAACTTTTCATACATGGTCAGCCTGTGTTACGTGGCTTCCACTATCGTGCCCCATTGGGACCACTTCCATTTGTTCCGTTTACTTCGCTACCCAATACTGTTGACTTAAGAAAAACACATTCTATAAAAAGTTTTGCGGGGGTCCAGGGGGCGGTTTTTCAAAAGAGCCCCCTGGCCGCCGGAGGCCGCCGCGGGCTTGACATTGGGGGGGGGTATTGTTAAAATACAGCTTCCATGGAAAAAGGAGCAAAAATGGTGAAACATAGGAGATATAATAAATCTGCGGTATTTTTATCAACTGTGATGTGGGTATATTTGTTTGTTTTGTCTTTTACTGCTTATGGGCAGGTGACATTTGGTGATGAACCATTTTCTGCGGCAGAGCCGGGTATTGATACAGATATGAAGTATGATGATGGTCTTATCTTGTTTAAATTTGATATGGACCCTAATCATCACATCACGGATTTAAAGCATAATTTTTTTCGCATTGAAGTAGAGAAGAACGAATACGTTGAAATTCGTGATGTGATTTTTCCTAAAGGCGTTCCTTATGCGGACGAAAACGTGTTTAAAGGCAAATTTGATGTTAAGGTATATATAAAATCATTAAAAGAAATTGATCAACCGGTTAAGTTAAAATTCAACGTTTCTTATCAAGTTTGCCAGGAGCGGCCCCGGGAAGTCTGTTTCCCCCCCACTAAAACAGATGTTGATGTTACTATTAAGCAGACCTTTAAGGTTGTTGAACCGGAAAAAAAAGCGGAGAAGGTTGACACGGGCAAAGCTTCTCTTAAAGATTTGAGCACAGTATCATCGGTATCCGCTTTCAAACCTAAAGGCGGCAATTGGGTGGTGCTGTTATTGGTAAGCCTTTTGTTGTTGGCAGTGAGTATATTTGCAGGACTTTCCAGGCCCCTGGCCGATGACGGTATGGGCGCCAAATTTGGAAAAGCTCTGGTGGTATTGTTCTTATTAGCCGGTACGTTTCTTTTTCTCAAAGCCATGGACATTAAGTATTTTCCCCTTAAATATTCTCAAAAACCCAAAAACGCCGTGACGTTGAAATGGATTTCCAGCATCGATGAAGGAAAAACCATCGCCAAAAAAGAGAATAAGCCGGTTATGATCGACACCTATGCGGATTGGTGCATTGCCTGTAAAGAATTGGAAGAGTATACTTTTTCCCATCCTGAAGTGGCAAAGGTATTGGAAGATTATGTCCTGGTGAAACTGGATTTTACCAAAATGAACGCGGAAGATGAAAAACTACAAAAGGATTTGAACGTGAGGGGAATGCCTACGGTTATTTTCCTGGACCCGGCAGGAAATGAAACCCGGCGGTTCTCGGGTTTTTACAACAAAGACAAATTCCTGGTTGTCCTAGGAGTCAAAAAGGCCGGTTGGTTTGAGCGCCTGCTGGAACTGTTGAAACAGGAACTGGAAAAAATATCGCTCCTGTTGTTTGCACTGGTCTTTTTCCTGGGGTTCCTGACCAGTTTGACGCCCTGTGTGTACCCGGTCATCCCGATTGTGATGGGGTACATCGGCACGCGCAGCGGTGGGAAGAAGTCCAAAGGGTTTTATCTTTCGATTTTCTTTGTACTGGGGCTGGCGTTTGTTTATTCTGTTTTTGGTGTGGTGGCTGCCATGACCGGTTCCATGGTGGGGGTTTCGTTCCAGAACCCCATAGTTGTGATTATCATTGCTGCTATTTTTATTGTCATGGGGCTCAGCCTGGCCGGGCTTTTTGAAATACCCGTACCTTCTTCCATTTCTTCAAAAGTCCAATCCAGTGGGGGTAAAAGTGAGATTATCAGCGCTGTAGTGATTGGCGGAGTGGCAGGTATTATTGCTGCCCCCTGTGTGGGACCGGTGCTCATTGCCCTGCTCTCCTGGATCAGTCAAACCGGCAATGTGTTCCTGGGATTCTTGCTGACCTTTATTTTCTCTTTAGGAATGGGAATTATTTTCCTGTTAGTAGGTACGTTCTCCGGTGTTGTGTCTTCCTTACCCAAAAGTGGCAAGTGGATGGATTATGTAAAGTACTTTTTTGCCATTGTTCTTCTTGGAGGCGGTATTTTCATTTTGAATTCAATTGTCCCGTCCTGGGTGAATCTATTGCTGTGGGGAATTTTCCTGGTGGGACTCAGTGTTTTTATCGGGTTGTTCAGGTCCCATGAAGAGTATAAGATCAAAAATAAGATTTATAAGTTTGTTGCCCTGCTTATACTTCTTGTGGGTATTTTCCTATTCTATAAATCCCTGGAATTAAAGTTTTTTACTGCTTCTCCCAATTCCTCAACCGTCGCTGAAGAGGTTACGCAAACGCAATCCATCTAAAAGCGACTCACCGTGAGTCGCCCTTTACACTGCCAACTGCCAACTGAACTACCGTGGTACTTTGAATCTTACCAGGTTCTCCCTGTCTCCCCTGACAACGGAAAGCAGGACTGTGGAGCCACTTTTCCTGGACATAATTTCCCTGAACTGGCCAATACTCTCGATCACGGTTCGGTTGATGCCCACAATAATATCGCCAACACGCAGGTTGTGTTGATAGGCAACACCGCCTCGTTCTATTTCCACGATTACCACCCCTTCCGAGGTTGACAAATCGTATTGTCTGGCCAGGGCACGGCTGTTGTTTTTGAGTACCATACCCAGGTCAATCACCCTGGCGTCTTCATCATCACTTCTAATCTTTACACTGTCCGGCGCTTCAGCGATCTTCACATGAATGATCTTCTTCTCTTTACCCCTATAAATAGTTAGCCTTATGGTATCTCCAGGGTTGTGATTGGCAATAGAGGCTTGCAGGTCCCGCGAGGACTTTACTTTCTTGCCATTGATTTCAACAATGACATCGAATTTTTTCAATCCTGCTTGTTTCGCCGGCGTATCTTCTTCGACTTTCCAGATCATGATGCCGCCTTTGGCAAGATCGAATTGCTCTGCGTCCTCATCGGGCACTTCCATGATCTGGACACCTATATAGCCTCTAACCACACGACCTTCTTTTTTCAAGTCCCTGATAACTTTCCTGGCCATATTGGAAGGAATGGCAAACCCAATACCGATATTTCCACCACTGGTGGAAAGAATCACCGAAGTAATACCAATGGCCCTGCCTTCCATATTGACAAGGGGACCACCGGAATTACCCTGGTTGATAGCTGCATCTGTCTGGATGAAATTCTGATAATCCACTTCCAATCCTTCCAGTTTCCTGCCTTTGGCAGACACAATCCCGGAGGTTACACTCAAATCCTGTCCCAGGGGATTTCCTATCGCAAGCACCCATTCACCCACTTCCAATTTGTCAGAATCACCCAGCTCAATATAGGGTTGGTTGTCTAACTTAACCTTTAATAACGCCAGGTCCGTTTTGGGATCGACACCCACTTTTCTGGCTGTGTATGTCTTTTCGTTGATGTCTTTGATCTTGATTTTTATGGCATCTTTTACCACATGATAGTTGGTTAAAATATATCCGTCCGGTGAGATAAAAAAACCTGAACCGGTCCCTGTTACTCGTTGTCTTCTACCTCTGCGGTCGCGAAAACCGAAAAAACGATCAAGAAGATCGTCGTCAAAGATAGAACGTCGTTCAACAATAGCTTCAGAGTTGACTTTTACCACTGCAGCCCTCACCTTTTTAACCAGGGGAGCAAAAGTAAATCCTGGCATTGCCTTTATGTTTGCTGGCTCTGGGGCTTCCAGTGTATCCATTGATTCTGCTCTGGCAGCATCTGGTTTCAGTGCAATCCGGTTATTGGCAGAATCCTGGAAATAACCAAAGCTCAACGCGAAAAAAATGGCTCCTGCCAGGAAACTAATCCCCGCGATAAAACCTATCTTCTTCATTGTCTACCTCCTTTTTATATCTTTTGTATTTCCTACCATTGTTTTCTCTTTTTTATCGGTCATTAACCATTGTACGTTTTACATTGTATGATTATACACTTACAAAGGCTTTATGGCAATATGTAAAATACAAAAAGGCAATCTCTTGCCACGAGACTGCCTTTTGAATTTTGTGGTTTCGTGTAACTTTTTAGAGAGCCGGCAAAAGGCATGTTGCATGGCGCATCGGGTTAACTCTACGGGATACGCCATGCCGCCTTTTGTCTTATTATTTAACATTGATGCTGATGGCTTTGGGCTTCTTTTCTTCGGCTTTGGCGATTCGCAGTTCCAGGATCCCATCCTTCATGGACGCAGCGATTTTACCGGGGTCTGCATTCCGGGGTACTCTAAAGGAACGGGTAAAGGTGCCTTGGTAGCTCTCGATGCGGTGATAATTCTCTTCTTTAACTTCTTTTTCTTCTTTTTTCTCGCCTTTGATGGTAAGCACGTTGTCATTGAACTCAACATTCACGTCATCTTTGGACAAACCCGGAACTTCCAGCTTGAACACGTAATCATCTTTGGTTTCGTAGATATCTGCTGCCGGATACCAGGTGTCAATACCGGTGCCTTGCGGAAAATCTCTCTTGAATTCATCCTCGAATAAACGATTGATCCTGTCATGAAGGGAGTGTAACTCCCCAAAGGGTTTCCATCTTGTTAAGGTCATTTTGCACCTCCTTTATTTTTTATTTTTTATCTTGTTTTTTTAGATTGTTTAAATGCTGCTTAGAGCACAGCGTATAGCGCAGGGCGCAAAGCGTAGGGCCGGAAGGGAGTTTTCCCCCTTCCACCCTGCGCGCTGCTGTCTCCTGCTTTTGCTGCAACTTTTTTTTCATCCGTTTCTCCATTTACCATATATTACTTTCTACTCATCACGTTTATTAATGAATCGAAATGGGGATGTTTTTCGGTTTAATCTCTTCGGGCTTGGCAACTTTCAGTTCCAGGACTCCATCTTTCAGTGTTGCATCGATCTTCTTGGCATCCACATTTTTGGGAAGCCTGAAAGCCCGGTAGAACTTGCCGCTGAGTCTCTCAGTCCGGTGATAACCATCTTTTTTCTCATCTTTTTCTTCTTTTCGCTCACCTTTTACTGAGAGTATATTATCTTTAACCTCGATGTTTACGTCTTTTTTGGTGAGACCAGGGACTTCAATTTTTAACACATAGTTATCTTTGGTGTCATAAATATCCGCTGCCGGATACCAGGATACCCGGGATTCGTCTTCGCTTTGTTTTTCCGAGTCCTTGCTGAACAGGCTGCCCCAAAACGGACTCACACATCTTGACACTCTCGTTGGTGTCCATCTTACTATCATCATTTTGTACCTCCTTTTATTTTCTTTTTGTTTTTCTTCAACAATAGTATAGTATAATTTTTTGAGTTTGTCAACAACTTGATAATATATTTATAAAAAAAATGTTAGTATCTTATTATCAGATTTTTGTTTTTGAGGTGAAATTCTCCCTCCAACTGCTTTTTATTCCCTCAGTATCTTCGCCGTCGGCTTCGTTTGTATTCTTGTATTGCTTTGTTTAATTTATTGCGGAGATCGTCCGGTGCCTTTTGTTCCTGCAATATCTCATATTCCAACTGGGCAGACTCCAGGTCATGATTGCCCAGGTGTAAGATCCCCAGGATGAAATGCACCTCTGGGTTGTCCGGTTTGATCACCACCGCTTTGTTTAAAACCTTAATCCCCCGGATCCAGTCTTGTTCAGCGCCGTAAGCGGTTGCCAGGGCAAGGTATCCCTCTATATATTCGGGATCTATCTCAATGCACTGTTTAAGGGCCTGGATGGCTTTTCCAAATTTGGTCAGTTTTGCGCAGCTTAGTCCGAGAAAATAGTAAGCTTTTGCATTGGGATAGATTTCCAGTGATTGTTCCAGTGCCTTTACTGCCAGCTGATATTTCTTGTTCAGGTGGTAAGCAATACCAAGATTTAACAGGGCTTCATCATAATTGGGGTTAATTCGCAGCGCTTCTCTGAGTGCGGCGATGGCTTCTGTTTGCATATTCAATTGGTTGTAGGTAATGCCCAATTGGCAATAAGCCTGGGAATAATTGGGATCAATATTGATGGCTGCTTTAAAGGCCTCGATAGCATTGGTGTTACGGGTCTCCTTGTAGCAGATACCCAGGTAATAGTGAGCTTCTGCATTCAGAGGGTCTTTCGCGGTTGCTTTTTGAAAGAAAGCAATGGCGCCTTCATATTCCTTGCGGTTAAATAGTATCAAACCCTTGTCAAAGGGATTCTCCATGGATTTTATTAATTCGGAGTCCTGGAAATTGATGCTTGCCAGTGTTTCACTTTCTACCGTTTCAAGATTTTTTAAGCGGGCAATGGGGATGGCAAAGTTTAAATTCTGGCCTTGGAGCATTTGAAAGGTGGCCACCCCAATGACTTCGCCTTTCATGTTGATTAAAGGGCTGCCGCTGGAACCAGAGGATATGGGGCAGGTGATCTGGATAACTTGTCCAAAAGGCTCAATTTCACGAATGGCAGAAACAATGCCGTTGGTGACCGTGGCTTCCAGGCCCAGGGGATTACCGATCACTACGACACTTTCACCAACTTTGGGTAATTTTTCATTTATTTTTATCGGTGCAATGGGTTGGTTACCTATGTTCACCGCCAGGCGAACCAGGTCATAATCACTGTTCTGCGCGATTACCCGGGTAACTGCATGTTTGCCCCTGGAGCTTTCCACTTCGGCACGGTGCGCGCCTCTAAATACATGCCGGTTACTCACCACGTGCCCATCTTTGTTTACAAAAAAACCACTGCCCTGACCAATAAGGTCTCCGGTGTTGTTAAAGGTTTTAATTAGCGCTATGGATTTCCTGGTCTTTTCAATAAGTGCAGGCAAATCCTTAATTTTTTGCCTGGGCACGGTACGGGAAGTTACCTTTTCCGGGCTTGATTTAGTATCTGCGCTCTCCTCCCCTCCCGGTTTCTTGAACACACCAAAAGAAATCAACACCACTAGGATCGCTATTACGGATACAAGAGCAATGGTTCGATTCCTTTTCCTTTGAGTTTGGATGTAATCTTCTCTTATAAATTTCATATTACCTCCATTCTTCTATTTCCCATTTTATTCTTCTTTTTTTACCGTCATAATACGTAATACGCATAACGTATAACGTATACAGATAAGGGCTGCCAGTTACCTGTTACCGGTTACATCGCTTGCAGTGCCCGTTGCGCTTTTTTTCGCACCAAGACCGCAGGATCACTGGTTAATTTCTGCAGGTATGGCTTTCCTTTTTCCATCTCCAATTTGGCCAGGGCATTGATTAACTTTATTTTAACCTCTACATTCCTGTCATTCATGAGAAAATCAATGCAGTCAAAGAGATGTTCACTTTTTCGATTCCCCAATATTTCCACCAATGCGGCACGCACATACCAGGTCATACCTTTAGTAATGGCTTTGCTGAGTTTGGCATCATCCAGCTGGTGCTCAGATGTTACTTTTTTAACAATTATCTCGCAAACTTTTTGGTCGCCTGTGCACAGAAAAGAGATTAAAGCTTGTTCGTTTAGTTCTCCTTTTTCCGCGAGAAAGTAGTTGAGCAGTAGTATGCGATCATCGCTTTTTCCATCTAAAAGCATGTCAACAAGGGCTCTGGTACCGGAGCTCCCACTCTCGCCCCATTCTTTGACGGCCTTTTTGGCTATATTGGCCACCGAATTGTCCGGATGGTATATAAATTTCCTGAAGTAATAGCGATCCGGGTAATTCAATTCTTTTAATAGTCGCAGGGCACATGCTGTGATGGTGGCAGGGAGATTCTCGTTAAGAATGGTTTTCAAGAACTCGATTTTTTTCTTTCGACTTAATCCGATAAATTCGTTTCCTTTCAGGTACTTTACCTGTTTAGCGGCTTTTAGCTTTAAAAAATGTCGGGAATCGATTGCCATTCGATTTACGCCTTTTATTTTAGTTATAATTTATAATTAACAATTAATTATTAATTATTCATAATTCATAATTAACACTTTAAACCTTATCCAGCAAATGTCCCATTTTCTCCTTTTTGGTTTTCATATACGACATGCTCTCTTTACTGTACTCCACTTCCATGGGGACGCGTTCCACGATTTGGAGTCCATAACCGGAAAGAGCTATGTATTTCCTGGGGTTATTGGTCAATAGACGTAATTTTCTTAATCCCAGGCTTCGTAATATCTGGGCACCTATCCCATAATCACGCTGGTCTTCTTTAAAGCCCAGCCGCAAATTGGCCTCCACTGTATCCAACCCGTTTTCCTGCAATTTGTAGGCCTTTATTTTGTTGACCAAACCGATTCCCCTGCCTTCCTGGTTCAACAAGTAGAGCAGCACTCCTCTTCCTTCATTGGCGATCATGTCCAAAGCCACATGGAGCTGACTCCCACAATCGCATTTCAATGAACCAAACGCATCCCCGGTGAGACACTGGGAGTGCACCCGTACCAGCACCGGTTCCTCCGTGGAAACATCGCCGTAAACCAGAGCAACATGCGTTTCCTTATTAATATAATCCACAAAGGCTTTAATAATGAATTCTCCAAATCCGGTAGGAAGATTTGCCTCTGCTTCCAACTCTACCAGCGTTTCTTTCTGGACACGGTACTTGATAATCTCCTCAATGGTAATAATAGGGACCGCAAACTTTTCTGAAAATTTCTCCAGATCAGGCATCCGGGCCATGGTACCATCTTCGTTCATTACTTCACAGATAACGCCTGAAGGGGTTAAACCCGCGATTTTTGCCAGGTCGTGTGAGGCTTCGGTTTGACCGGCTCTTACCAGCACACCGCCTTTTTGGGCACGCAAAGGGAAAATATGCCCGGGCCGGGCCAGGTCAGAAGGATGGGTCTCCGGGTCAATTAAACATTTGACGGTAACGGCCCGGTCAAAAGCCGAAATCCCCGTCGTTGTGTTCTTTTTGGCATCCACGGAAACCGTAAAGGGCGTCTCAAAATGAGAGGTGTTCTCTCCCACCATTAAAGGAAGTTCCAGCTCATCACTTCTCTCTTCCGTGAGAGATACACAAATCAACCCCCTGCCGTGGGTGGCCATAAAATTAATCGCCTCAGGCGTCACTTTCTCCGAGGCAACCATAAGATCACCCTCATTTTCTCTATCTTCATCATCTACGATTATAATCATTTTACCCTGCCGAATATATTCCAGGGCTTCCGGTACGGTTATCAGGTATTTATTCTTCTCCATTTTCCATCCTTTTATTTCTTATTCACAATAACTCACTTCAAATTGTACAAATTGGCACTTATTTGCTTCTTTTTTGCCCAATCACCAGTATTTGAAACTAGATTATATAAATATTTTCCTATTAAATCAAGTTCCAAATTCAATCTTTCTCCAACTTTTACATACTGCAGGTTGGTGGTGTCCAGGGTATGGGGGATTACTTCCACTGAAAAAAACGAATCCCCAACATCAGTTAAGGTTAAGCTGATGCCATTAAGTGCTGCCGATCCTTTATGAACCAGGAATTTTCTCCATTCACGATCCTGAAAAGTAAATGAAAACGTAACACTGTCTCCACGTTTCCGAATCGATTTAACCCTCACTACACCGTCCAGGTGACCACTCACCAGGTGACCACCCAGGAAATCCTTCATCGTTAACGGCAGCTCCAGGTTAACATAGGCACCCCGGGGTAAATCACCGAAATTTGAGAGCGTTAACGTTTCATTGCTGAGATTGAATTGACACCGGCTGCCCTGCGTGGCAACAACCGTTAAACAAGCACCATTTACCGCCACTGAATCCCCAGGTTTCACATCCTCCAGGGAACCGGTTTCTATGGTGAGGGTAATAGGATTCTTTTTTTCCAGGCTCACCAATTTGCCCATTTTTAAAATAATACCGGTAAACATCAGCATTCCACCTTATTCCATTATTCGCTCTTCCCTATACCCACGGACAATGTAACCGGTTTCTAAAGAGAGGATTTCCCGCTCTTTGAGTTTCACCGGGTTGGATACAGCAGCCCCTTCAGCAAATAATTGTACCGAGAGGGTTCCGCCAATGAATTTATCAGCCGTAAACAGCACAATTTCATCATATAAGCCGGTGGTTATGAATGAATTGATGACACTCCCACCCCCTTCCACCAAAACCGAAGCAACTCCCAGCCAGTACAGCTGCTCCAACACCTCCGGCAAACTGAGACCCCCATAATCCCTGTCAGGGGAAACAAAAAAGTGGTGCTCCGCTTCCGGGTTTGGGGTTTTGTTTTCCGCTTCCGCTGAAGAAAAGAAGATCAATGGGAAATTCTCCTGGTCCCGGTATATATTCAACCCGGTATCCAATATATTATTGGAATCCAGTATAACCCGGAAGAGTTTTTTACCTTGCCAGTCTTTTTCCCTTACAGTAAGTTGGGGGTTATCATCAATAACAGTACTGACTCCCGCCAGGATGGCAGAGAATTCACCCCTCATACTGTGACTATACAGGCGAAGTTCCTCATCAGATATCCATTGGGATTTCCTGTATTTATCCGTTAACTTCCCATCAATAGAAACCCCTGCGTTCAAAGCCACATAAGGCATTTTGGCTGTCATAAATTTCAGGTAATGCCGGTTTATCTTTGAAGCAATATCCTGAAACAATCCTACGTCTACCTGTACACCATGCTCCCTTAATTGCCGGATACCCTTACCATTAACCAAAGGATTGGGGTCCTGGATAGCCACCACCACTCGTTTCACTTTTTTTTCCAGGATTAAATCCGTACAAGGTGGGGTTTTTCCATAGTGGACACAAGGTTCAAGGGTCACATACAAGGTGGTACCGGTTTCAGTTACATGTTCCAAAGCCTTTTGCTCCGCATGAACCGCACCAAATCGCGCATGATAACCGGTGGAAAGTATGCGATTGTTTTTTACCACTACCGCCCCTACCATCGGGTTCGGCTCAGTAAAACCCATGCCCTTCTTACTAAGCCCCAGCGCAATTTTCATATATTTAATATCAGCCATTATTTAAATGCCTTCGGCGACCAGGGGGCTCTTTTGTAAAACCGCCCCCTGGACCCCCGCAAAACTTTTCATATGCGGACAGCCATCGTGCCGCGCTCCACAGCGGTTTTTCCCATTAGTGCCATCTTACTTCTTTCTTATCTTCTTACTTCTTACTTCCTACTTCCTTCTTTAATCGCTCAGCAGTGAATCGACAAATTCATCTGCGGAGAACGGTGCCAGGTCTTTTGCCCGTTCACCAATCCCGATGAATTTCACCGGTATACGCATTTCATTGACAATATTTAGAACCGTGCCGCCCTTGGCAGTTCCGTCCACTTTTGCCAATACCATGCCGGTAATACCACTAAAGGTTTTGAATCGTTTGGCCTGGTCCAGTGTATTCTGCCCCATGGTGGCATCGATCACCAGGAGAGTATCGCTAGGACCGGAAGGTACGAATTTTTTGATGATTTTGGTCAGTTTTTCCAGTTCTTTCATTAAATTCTCTTTGGTCTGAACCCTTCCGGCCGTATCAATAAGCAAGACGTCATAACCTTTAGTCATAAAAGAATTGAGACTGTTGTACACCACGGAACCGGGGTCTGCACCCCTTTCTCCTCCGATCACCGGGATGTCCAACCGCTCACCCCATAAAGAAAGCTGCGAACTTCCGGCAGCCCTGAAGGTATCAGCCGCAGACATCAATACCTTTTTGCCCCGGGATTGATATAAATAAGCCAATTTAGCCGCTGTGGTCGTCTTACCACTGCCGTTAACTCCCACCAACATGATGATCTTTTTTTCATCTTTATCCGTTTCAGGTTCTTTACCGGCGATTTTCAGCTTGTCCACCGGCAGCAAGGTGTCTACTGCGGCACCACGCGGCGCATCCAGGCCGGCAAAAATACCTTTAAGTTCCTCTTTCAAAACACGGAAAAAATCCTCTTTCTCAAACGTAAGTTTACTGTTCTTGCGGAGATTTGCCAATATTTGCTCTACCAGTTCCATAGAAATATCCGAAAGAATCAACAGTTCCTCAACATCTTCAAATATCTCTTCCTTTGCTTTTTTAGAACCCAGGATGAGACTCAACTTTTTCTTCAACGGCGTTTTAAACAGGTCATTCATTTTCATATGCCTATTATAACTCTTTAGCCCCTATATTTCAATTCTAAATTTGGTCAATGCCCATTGACTAAATTTATCAGAGATTGCGTTGGCCTGAGGTGCAAAGAAAAAAACATAATGAAACAAGACTTTACCCCGGACTTTAGTCATTAGTCATTGGGAGGGGAGCTTATAAGAGCAGTCATTTGTCATTAGAAGGCTTCTCTGTGATCTCTGTGGCAAAAATATTCTGCCGGAAAATGGCAGGATTTTAGAACCAGGTAAACTTTCCTTTGTCTCCTTTCCTTAAAGGGTATCCAGTCAGGCAAAATGAAAAAACTTGGCTATAGGCTTGAGATGGGTTAAGATAATAATGGAGGTGACACATAGACACAGAAAGTACAGGAAGAAGACATCGTCAGAGAGAAAATACCAGTCCATTAGAAAGGAACGAGATAGAGGAAATTAGCAGTCATCTGGTGCGAGTTTTTTCACCCCAAAAGATAATCCTTTTCGGTTCTTGTGCAACAGGGAAGGCAGATCGTCACAGTGACATCGATCTCCTGGTAATAACATCTTTTTCAGGTCGGCGACGGCAACTGATGGTAGAGATGGACCGAGCGATAGCCTCGTTCAAGAAGCCTGTTGATATCATCATACAAACCGCCGATGAATACGATAAGAATCGCCTTATCCCAGGAACCATTGCCCGTTACGCTTTTTTAGAGGGAAAAGTTCTCTATGACAGCCATAAGCATTGAACTGGTAAAGAAAGCCCGGAAGTGGGTATCTTATGCAGAAGAAGGATTGTTTAATAAGAATAGATAAAGACATAAGGATGAAGGAACACGAAAGTACACGAAGAAAGAGAGGAAAAGCAGAAGAGAGGGTAATTTTTTTCAAAAATTGCATGTTTTTTTCCATCGATGGCAAAATTCATCCAAATTCATTAATTTTTTTGCAGCGATGGGCAAATTAATCCTAATTTCATGAGTTTTTTTGAGACGATGGCAAAATTTATGCAATTTTGCATAAATTTTGCCGTGGGAAGGATTTTTTTCTCCATCGGTGGGATTATTTTTGCGTCGATGCGATTTTTTTTGCATCGATGGAGTTTTTTTTGCAATGAAAGGACTTAAGTTGTATCGCTGCTAATATTTTCTCATCACCGGGATTTATAACGCAGCAAAACGTTCCTGTTTGCAGCGTTAGGAATTAAAAGCCGCAGGGAGCACAGAGGAGGGGACCAACTCCTCCGTGTCCTCTGTGTCCTCTACGTCTCTGTGGTTTTTCTTTATCCCGGCCTATTTCTTGGTATCTTCAGTTTCCGGTTCTGCCTTTCCCCGGTACCTTTTAAAAATCTCACCCAGGTCTTTGACGATCACATCGCATCCGGGAGTGCCGTTTTTTTCCGCCGCTTTCACCGCATCGTAGAACACCCGTCCTGCCAGGTAAGCTTCAGCACCCACTGCCATAAGGGTATCATTGACCTTTTCCATCACGGGTTCTCCCACTTCCATTACCTCTTGCAATTGTTTTGCCAGGTTCAAATCCATTATATGAGCGCCAACATCCAGGAAAGATGGCACTAATTCGGGATGATGCGTTTCATAGCCAACGGTAGTCTCTACGAAACCGAGGGTCTTTTTTCCCATTTTTGGGAACTCCTTTCTTTCTTCTACAGTCAAGTTCACGGCAAAGGGATCGATAATGGCCTCGATTTCCCTGAACTTCTGGATAATCAAGTTTTTGTTTTCATCGCTTAGTTCAGCGTTAATGTTTTTATACTTCATAAGAAGCCTCCTTTGATTTAATTTATTTTACATCCAAAGTGGCCACCTCGATGTAAGGGGATATTCTACCCGGCTTTCCCGTACTTGTCAAAATGCATTTTTTTAATAAATGAGTGTTTTCTGAATCGAAAAAAATAAAATCCCTGTTATAAAAGGATTTCCAGCGATGAATTTGAAGGGATAGGAAAATATTTTACTATTTTTTGCTAAGTTAAAAAAGTCGGAAATGAAAAAAATAACTATGAATAAGTTTGAATAATTAATTTATTAAAGTGGGTTAAATAATTCCCGGCAGCAATAATGCCTAATACTAAGTCTTGATCAAACTTTTGCACACATTTACAGTGTGCATATAATTTAGGGGTTTGGTCAGTATTTTGTGTTCACCCTGCCTTTTCGGGTTCTCTTTTTTCTTTTTGAGAATTTTAAACGGAACTGGTGCGGAGTTATATTGACTTCTTTCTTGAATACTTTTATAAAGTAGTTCCCATCGCAGTAATCCAGTTTCGCGGCTATTTCATCCATGGACAAATCCGGGCGCTGGAGTAATAATTTTCTGGCCACAGTCATTTTACGTTGAACGATAAGCTCATATAGTGATGATTTAAAAAAATCTTTATAACAGCGGGATAGGTAAGATTCACTGATCCCGAGCTGGCGGGCGATCCAATCCACCGACAGAAATTGGAAATCCTCACATTCGCTTTTGTATACGACGAAGTGGGTTAACACTGCGATTCCTTTCTTTTTAAATTCCGGGTACCATTCCCAGCACTGTTTTTGCTCCTGGATGTACTGTTCCAAATCGTTTCTCATTAACAACCTCCTTTACAATAAATAGCCGGCCCGCGGTCATGAACCGGAAGCCATGGGGCATCAGGGCGCTAAATATCTTATACGTAAAAACCCTTGAAAAAGTTTATTTTTTTTTAGCCACAAAGGCACGAAGGCACAAAGGATTTATTTATAATAAAACCTTTTGTGTTACTTTGTGTCTTGGTGTCTTAGTGGCTAATTTCACGATAAGTAAAAATTTACTTTTCGGATAGCAAATAGATGATGGTTCTTCGGAGCTCTTCTCCTTTTAAATCAAAAGACCTCAGGATTCCTTTTTTGTCTATTAACCAGTGGGAAGGAATCGAATTGATCCCGTAACGTTTAACAATACTGTCGTCCCAAACCTTTCCACTGCAGGCATGTTTCCATTCCAACTTATTCCCCTGTATATACTTTTTTGCCCGGCTAATATCTGAATCCAGGCTGACAGCCATGATTTCAAAACCTTTATCTTTAAATTGATCGTGGTATTTTTTTAACCGGGGCATCTCTGCCCGGCAAGGGTCACACCAGATGGCCCAGAAAACAACAAGTATCACGTTTCCCTTCTGCTGCGAAAGAGTAAACGTCTTACCGGACAGGAGTTTTACATTAAAATTCCGGGCAGGCCTTCCCAGGCCAATGCTCATTTTAATCGCTTCAATGATCTCGTAGAACCGTTTCTCATATTGAAGCAGTGCATATTTTTTCTCCGCCAAAATCCGGTAACTGATAAATCCTCGATTTACCGCCTCTTGTAACCAGTCCAGTGCATCACTTTTACTTCCCATTTTTATATACACATGCACAACATTCATGCTGTCCCATGGGGATTTGATTTTGGCGATTTGATCTTTTCGCATCGCCGTTTTAAGCGCTTCCTGCCACTTTTCTTGCAGAAACAACACATTGTATTTAGCAGATAATAGTTCCTCGGATTCACCGGATTTCTTTATTTCTGAATCGAGAAACGTCAATGCCTCATCGTACTTTTTCTGTGTCGTTAATATGTTGTATTTCATTTGCAGCAGTTGGTTAGTGGAACCGAAATCCTTCAGCGCTTTCTCAATCACTTTAAGGGCGTTGACGTAATCCTTTTGACCGTACAACCGGTAAATCTCCCGGTAAACCTCACGCGGGTCTACATCCATTTCCTCTTGAGAGATCAAACCCGGGTTACCATACGGATAAGCATAAAAACAAAGAAAAAGTAATGAAATGACCGATACCGATATAATTATTTTTTTCATTTTAATCTCCTACGTTTGTTTCAACACTGCGCTTGAAACAAAAGCTACCTGCAGTGGAACACGTAATATGTAGAGCATGCTGCCTATTACCGCACTGTAAGTGCCTCACTCTGGTATTTCTTTACCTTTACCTTCTTTTGACAGGTTGAGATCGATATAACCCTGGACAGCAGCACCATCGGAATCCTTTACTTCGAATATGATTCTTACAATAGGGGAAAGGCGGGGCCCGGCCGTATCCGGTTGTTTTGGTTTTCTCTTTACGCTTTCCCTGTCACTGGTTTCTTCATCTTCCCTACCCCCGGTTTGGGTGTCGCTAGCAGTGGGTTCATCCTTGGGTATTTCATAGATATCCCAGGTCATTTCTCCGGTTTCCGGGTCAATGGTGATGCCCAGACCCAATGGGGCAACCAATCGATAAGTCAGTGGGTCGCCGTCCGGGTCCGCGGCATTGATGGTATAATGAAAACGGCCGGGGATTTTAAACGGGGCCACCGGTGAAAGCTTGAGGACTGGTTTTGCATTCTGTATCGTTACTCTCTTACTGTTGATAGGTTTAGCTTCATGAATCCCCCTGGAAGCCATCACCCGGCAGTAAACCTTATCCCCTTTTTTATAAGATTGCCTGGCTAACAGTTTCTTATTGTTCTCAGGTACACGGCTGCCATTGACATACCAATTGTATGTGTATTTCACATGTGTCATCCTGGTATCTTCCAGTACCGGCAGTGCCCGGATAAAATCAACGGAGGTGGGCTGCGGGGGGTCCAATTTCACTTCAACAATAACCGGTTCAGGGGACCGCTTCGGCTTGGTTACCGGTCTGATATCTCTGGTATCGCGCTCCTCCTTTGAGCACCGGGTACAATGATAAGAAAACAAAATAGCTGTTATAACACAGACAATACCTGTGAGTCTAAATAATTTTATACTTCGGTCCATTGGATACTCCTATTTTCCTTTCCATTATTGTAATAGAAAATAAGTAACATGTAAAGGGGCTGTGTCATAATCCCAAAAAAGGATTGAATGTGGAATTGGGGCGAATACAAGATTCGCCCCTCCAAAGGGTTTCCAGGCAGACGTAGGGGTGAACCTTGTGTTCACCCCCTATTATGACACAGTCTTCTAAATCAAACCCCTACTATTCTATTACTCCCTGTCTGCGTGCTCCTTAGGACACACGACACGCACAGGCAGGCATTAGAATGGCTGATCTCCATTTTCTTTTGCCTGAATCTCTGTCTGTTCTGCCTTTTTGGTGATTTCAAATGTAATGGTGACAGCTTTTTTGGTTACTCCTCCGTCACTGTCATCAGCGGCAATTATGAATTTCATTTTTTCCGGGGGAGGGGTTTCCCCCAGGGTACAGGTAACCGTGCCGGTGACGGAATTAATTTGCAGTCCTTCAAACAAGGTTTTCCCTTCTGCTTCGGGCAGCAGCATATATTTGATTTTATCGCCGTCTATATCTATTCCTTTTACTGATATGGTATAGGACCCCGGTCCTTCGATCTTCGGAATAGTTACCTCGTTGATAAGGGGAGAGGAATTGACGATTTGTACGGTTTCACTTCGGCTTTTTTCAGCCAATTGTCCATCACGGTAAAAGAGCACATCGGCATAGATCAGGTCTCCTTTTTTATAATTCTCAGGGGCCAGTGTATCCTCGTGGCTTTCCATTAGCTGTATGCCATTTTTCCAATAGATGTAAGAGAAGTGATCGTCTTCCTGGGATTCTTCGCTGAGTTCCACTGTTATTTTCAAGGCTGTGCCGGCCTTTACCAATTTGGGTGTGAAAAAGGCTTTTTTGATGAAGTATTTGCCCGGGGCTTTCGGTTTTATTGCCGGAGTTTCGGCACGTTGTTTCTGCTTTATTTCGCGCTCGGTGCGCAGTTGTTGAATTTTTTCTGCATGTTGAGCGCTTTCATCCGCATAGCGGGTGCCGCAGCCGCTGCATCCGATCAATGCAGCGGCCGCAGCGGCTAGCAACAACAGGTTCAACAGCTGTCGTATTATTTTCAACCTAGTTGTATTTTCCTTTACATTTGTGTTTATCTTTACGTTTGTCATTATCTCCTCTTTTCCAGCCAGAATACAATACCGCCGGGATACGGCAGTTTTTTGACGATGGCCGAGAAGTTCCCACCTTCACCTCCGGGGACGTCGGCAACATCACCACTTTTCGAGACGTACAATACATATTCTTTACCCTGGTACATACCACCACCGGCGATCCTGCCGGTAAACCGTTCCCCTTCAATAATATCAGTGGTACCGCAGGAACTGATATAAAGGTCATAAACGGTCATTATGCCCTCATCAGGCGCATCGCAGGGATTATCCCCTGGAGCGACAGTCGTTTCTGGCGGCCGATAGGTGTTGAGATAGATGTGGGGTATCAGGTCCTCGTCGGGAAGAATAATGGGTTCCGGGTCAAACAGCTTTTCACCATCACCCTGGGTAAAGTCGAAATACCACCCCCTGGTCTGTCCTAATTCGGCTTTGGGCAGGTTGTCTGAACTCCCAAAACTTATCTGGGTAAGATCAGCTGTCGTACTAACACTACTTCCGTCATCATTGAGGATAATGAATCGGCCGTTGGTGAGGTTTGTCCTGGGACGGTCACGGTCCCCGGTGCCAAAGGCTACCCACATTTGATAACAGGTGTCAAATGCCACCGTTGGTGCCAGGTAAATGGGGTCATAGACGCGGGTGATTATGCCCTCGCCCAACTGGAACTCACCGGAGGTGACGCTAACTGTTAATATTTTGTTATCGATGCCAATGATGTAACCGGTGGCATATGACGTCATTCCCCTGATGCCGTCACCCACATCGAAGACTTTATCTGAAGCTGGAATTGTAATCTGTGTAACCTGTTCGCCTTTCACGATATCTTCTATTACCGACTGGGCTTTGGTGGTGATTTCGGTTTTATAGAGCACATAGGTGGTCCACTCTTCCATGTTAGGGTTGGAGAGGTCGGTTTTAAATAAGTGGCCGCCGATGTTGCCGTAATAAATGGCATCCATGTACCCGTCGTTATCCTTGTCCACAGCAGTTAGTGCTGAAGGAATGGAGAAATTGAACAGTTCTGACCGGGTAAGGTGCTTGCTGGGGTCGTCGTTGTTTACTTCCAGGATTTCCCTTTCAGCGTTGGGGGTATCATCTGCCCCAGCAACAGGGTCATAGGCGATCTTCCATAAGGGATCACCGGTAGCGGCGTCTACCATGAATACGGCTTTTCCCTCCAGGTTATTGGGGTTTTCACTGTTAAAGGCAAAGCCGCCGGGTACCAGGACCACCCATTTGGTAATGATGTTGGTGAAGTCATTGGGGTCCTGGACCAGGATCCTGCCAATGATGGGTTTTCCCCAACTCTGGCCGCTGTGGATATTGTCTTTGAATTTCCAGAGTAGGTTGGGTCTGTCGGTGACCTGGGTAATATCCATGCCGTAAAAGGCATTTCCTCCCCGGCGCAGTCCGAAGACCATGAGGGTGGTCCAGGAATTGCCGGAGGCGTTTGGTTTTACATAATAGATATCATTGGCTGACATGCGGCCGTCTACGGTGTAGGTATGTTTATTGTCCAGGACAATTTTTTTCAGCGAGGGCAATACCTCGTCCGGTATGAAGCCCCATATTTCTTTGCCTTCATTGATTCCACCCGCATAAAACATATGCAAAATACCGTCGTTGGTACCGGTATACAGGACCCGCTCCCGGTTTTGATTGGCGTAGTAATAGTCTTCATATTTTTCATCACCGGTGCCGGGGGGATTGAGGTTGCTGATGAATTGTTTTCCAAAGGGCGGGGGCCCGATAAAGCCGACGTCCGAATGGAATATGTCTGCAAGATGGGGCTGACGGATTTTGCTAATGATCATTTCCGCTTCGGGTTCTGACACGGTTGGACCGAAAATCGGCTTAAAAGTCATTTTGTTGGTAATATCAAAATTAATGAGATCGGTAGTGTTAATGTGGGAATAGAGGTTGCGGTCGGGAGGTATTTTATCGGCAGCATCCCATTCATGACCAATGTTTAAGACCACCGACCTGACGCAATCTTTCCCATTACTGGCGTTTAAGCACTCTTCCTCGCTGTCATAATTAAATTCCCCATCCTCCCACGTCACCATACCGTCGCCGGAGGTATCGAATCCCCACTGGTCCTGCAGTTCAAAGGCCAGCAGGTGACCTTCCCAGATGGGAGCTGCCTGGGAGGGCAGGAAGTATCCCACATAGGAGACGGTGAGCTCATCATTAGAGGCCGTGGTTGTCTTCCTGGGAGCAGTGATGGAAGAAAAGGCGAAGTTTCTCAAATTGATACTGGTGATCACATTCTGGAAGGCTTGCACCAATTCATCGTAATTGGTGGCGGTGTAATAGGCGCCGTCCCCATTGATAGCGGTTTGCAGCAGCATGTGGTTATCCGCAGCAAAACCAATGGTATAGGTGTATATATTTTGATCCCCGGGCCAACCGCTCACCTCGTCGGTCCCGAAATGATCGTCCGGGAACATGTCCTGGTGATTAATGAAATAGGCAACATCATCCAGGTAATCGGTGCCGTCGCTGCCGGGTATCCAGCAGGTATATTGGGGACAGTAGCTGCCGTTGGGATCATAATTCGGGGGAATACCGGAACTTTGATCGTTGTTATCATGGTCTCCCCAGCCGTCATTCCAATCTACCCAGGGTTCGGTCCGTTTGACCGGCATTTTTGTGAACGGGCTGTTGGCGAATTTCCCTGAGTTGCTAACAATAAAATTGTCTTTGGTGGATTCTCCATCGGTCATCACCACCACGTAGTTTTTCTGGCACCACCAATCCATGGGTGAGACCGGGTTACTGGTGCTGTGGTTCACCATGTTGTTGGCGATCTCGTAATCCACGGGATAATAGGTTTTGCTGGCGGGGCCGGGCTTGTAATGGTACCATATATCCACCAATGCTTCGGCCAGGGGGGTCCAGGTACTGGCGTAGATATCCCAGACATTATTCTTGTAAGCCACCAGTAAACTGGCCTCATCGCTCATATCAGTGAGGTGTTCAACCAATTCACCTCCATCGTCATAGGTAAATTTGAA
>JABAOF010005852.1_pt7 | contig 27977 bp, 25 predicted proteins | sample 7062171 | NCBI WGS metagenome assembly JABAOF01 (sample SAMN14538628, study PRJNA623070) | marine sediment metagenome | biome: marine biome [ENVO:00000428]; feature: marine pelagic biome [ENVO:01000023]; material: deep marine sediment [ENVO:00002113] | place: India: Gulf of Khambhat ...
GGGAGTTCGAGTCTCTCCAGGCGCGCCAGCGCTTCTCTTATTTCTAGAAAGTCCACTCTGCCTGTTAAGGGATGAGTTTGCCCATTTGAGGTATCAGTTCTGAAAAGAGGCGGATGAGGACAGGTTTGCCAGGTATTAGGGATTATGTCGCTTTTGAAGTCTTCCTCTTTCTCTTTCTTTGCAGTAGTATATAAACAGGGAGGGATACATAAAAAAGAATGAAGATAGAGCGGGGATTTCTTTGACAAAATTTGTCTCATTCAAATCGGCCGTTCTGGTTTTGATCATCTTTTTTGCCTCTGCCTGCAGCCCGTACCGGATGGCAACCCTATTGAGAAGTAATAATTTGAGGACTTATGAGGGTCGGGCTTTAGCCAAGAACGAGGTGGGATTTCTGACTTGTGCCGCAGAAGCCCGCGCATTAGAGATCGCAGAAATCGACGGACAGACAGTTAAAGAAATAAAGGAAGCAGCGGGATACTCTGGAGGCTATGACTTCATAGAGTTGCTCCCGGGTGTGCACACCATAAAAGTCGTCGGGAGCACAAACCAGAGTAAAGCCTTGCCCACGAGCGGAGTGACATGGTGGACTGTTTCGCTTGAAGGTGAAATCGTGCTGGAATTCACAGTCGAACCGGGGCGCGTTTACCTGGTGGATGTCGAGATTGGAAAGAAAAAGGAAATCAATGCGGATAAATATAAAGACTCCAACAGGACAATTTCGATTTTTATCAGAGACAAGAAGAGCAAAAAGATCGTGAGTGAAGAGGTGGAGAACACAAAATAGACTCCGGGGCTTTCGAGTGAAAGCTTTTTCTTTCGTCTCTTTCTCTCAAAGGAATTGACATTTTTGCACTCAGGGGAGAATCTCGATTCAATTTCGTCTTCTTTCAATCGACTAAATTATGGAGATGAAGCCCCTGGTTGGTCGGGGATTCAGGTTTGAAGAAGAAGAAGATGGAAGAAAGGATCGAGGGTATCAAGAATTTTTGGGGAAAGAGGATTGCACACACTCGATTCGTTTTCTTTAACCTCCGTCTTGAGAAAGGATAATTCCGTGCTGCAGGATATGTCTTGGCGTCTGTACGTGCTTGTCATGAAATTTTTCAAGTATCGACCACCAGGAATAGCCAGGCGGGCCTTGAGCAGGATGCTCAGAGTCGCGGCAGATTTTAGAGAGGAGGGATAATGGAAAAAAGATTTTACCTCAGAGGATATAAAGAAAGAATAGGTTTTCCGATCCTGTTCGATGACGCCACGTATTCCTTTGATGAGGCGAGAGCCAAGGCGAGAGAATATTTCGACCAGATCGCCCCTCTCTGCAAGGTGATCATCTTTGAGCATGACAACGGGAGTGGAGAGAGAGCGGCGCGTTTTATTTACAGAAATGAATCGGGAATGCCTCAAGAGATAGGGGATTGGTGGGAGAATTATTGAAGCCTGGCTGAAGTCTCCCCATCTTTTCAAATATCCGTCCTCCTTCAGTAATCATTCAATCCTTAAGCCATGGATTGCGGTGAAAGTTTCCTTTTGGGAAGCCATCCGCATTGAGCCTGACTCTGTATCTTGCGGCCTCCTATAGGAAGAAGAATGAGAAAGCCGGAAAAGGCTCGGACAATCTGCCGGTTGGAAGTCCTTAGGGAGTCCTCCTCTATCGCGATGAACCGCATAGTCTTTTCAGATGAGGGAATAAATTCAAAATTCACCTTTCAAATCCTCTCAACGGATGATTGACACTCCAACCGTTCTCTGCAAATATTGGAAGCTGTCGCGCAAGTCATGCGGACGTTATTTAAAATGGATGTGCTCAAAGAGAAAAGTCGGAAGAGGACAGCGTCCTTCATGTTTGGAAGACCTATTAAAAGGCATGAGTTAAAAGTTGACAAATATTGTCAAATTATATATTTTATTAACACTCAATAAGGACCAAAAATGGCCTCAAACCTTGGTGAGCTTCTCATCCGTGAAAAACTAATCACACCAGAGCAGCTTAAGTCTGCTGCTGAGTATGAGAAGAAGAACAAAGTTTCTATCGGAAGCGCTCTTGTGGCTTTAGGTCTCATATCAGAGGAAGATATGGCTCAGGCACTGAGCCGACAGCTGGGGTATCCCTACATCGACCTCGGTCAATTCGAAGTTTATCCGGATGTTATCGAACTCATTCCTGCGGACATTGCCAAAAAACACATGATCATGCCCATCCATCGGATTCGGTCTTTTCTGACCATGGCCATGGTCGATCCCACAGACCTGGATGTGATTGAAAATGTCCGGTTTAGAACAAGTCTAAGCATTCAGCCAGTCATTGCTTCAGAGTCAGGGGTTTCGGAAGCCATAAATAAATACTACGGCGCTTCTGATTCTATGCGCGTCAAAGAGATAATCGACGAGATCGAGCAGGCGGATGATGGATCAGTGAATGTTGTCGAGGAAGAAGAGGAAGAATATGACATCGAAGAATTGACACGCTCAACGGAAGAAGCTCCTGTCATCACTCTTGTGAACACCATATTCATGGATGCGATAAAGAAAGGAGCCAGTGATGTCCATTTCGAGCCATATGAGCGGTCCTTCCGGGTTAGGTACCGCATAGATGGCGTCCTTCATGAAATGATGGATCTGGCTATGAAATTCAAGAATCCGGTCACATCTCGAGTAAAAATTCTCTCCAGCATGGATATTGCAGAAAAGAGGTTACCTCAGGACGGTCGTTTAAAGATGAGAGTGAAATGGGGAGACGATAATAAAAAAGAAGTCGACATGAGAATTTCCTGTATACCCACGATATTCGGGGAGAAAATCGTTTCTCGTATCCTCGACCGGGCAAACTTGCAGCTGGATCTTACCAAACTCGGCTTTGAGAAGAAGTCTATGAGCCGCTTTGAGGAGGCCATCAACTTGCCTTTCGGGATTATTCTTGTCACCGGACCCACTGGAAGCGGGAAGACAAACACACTCTATTCTGCGATCTCAACCTTAAACTCCCAGGAAAAGAACATCATGACAGCGGAAGATCCCGTCGAGTTTTACATGGCGGGCGTCAACCAAGTCAACATTAAAGAAGAAATTGGATTGAATTTCGCCTCTTCTCTGAGATCATTCTTAAGGCAGGACCCTGATATCATGCTTATCGGTGAGATGAGGGATTACGAAACGGTTGACATTGCTGTTAAAGCCGCGCTGACGGGACACCTGGTTTTCTCTACAGTCCATACCAATGATGCAGCAGGCACGATCACAAGGTTGATAAACATGAATGTCGAGCCTTTTTTAATCTCAGACTCTCTTGTCCTCATCGTGGCGCAAAGGCTAGTGCGACGGCTGTGCAAGAAATGCCGAGAGGAACACAAGATTACGCCTGAAGCTCTTGTAGATATCGGTTATGCTCCTGAGGAAGCAGAGAAGGTCAAGCCCTATAAAGCGAAAGGCTGTGCGACATGCGCAGAGACTGGTTACAAGGGGAGAGTCGGGCTTTTTGAGGTCATGGAAGTGACGAATGACATAAAAGACCTCATTTTGGCCAAAGCCCAGCCAAAAGACATTAAAGAAATCGGAATCAGGAACGGAATGATTTCGCTACGTCAAAGTGGGCTGGCTAAAATAAAAGAGGGTGTCACGTCAATCGAAGAAGTCTTGAGAGAGACAGTCAGAGATATGGAGGTGAAGAGTGCCGATAACGATTCACGAACTTCTTAAAACAACCGTTGAAAGGAATGCCAGCGATTTACATATAACGACGCGAATTCCTCCTCGAATCAGGGTTCACGGTCGTCTGATTTCGCTCGATCACCCTCCTCTGACTCCGGTCGAAAGCAAGGAGTTGGTTTATAGTTTATTGACGGATAAGCAGAAAAAGACGTTTGAAGAGAAGCTCGAGCTGGATTTCTCTTTTGGCCTCAAGGATATTGGCCGTTTTCGGGGAAACGTTTATATGCAGAGAGGCGCTGTTGCCGCGGCATTCCGAAGATTCCTCAGCCAGAATTGGAGTTTTGCCCAACTGGGACTTCCCCAGAAAATCGCTCAGCTCTGTTCGGTGCCGCGTGGATTAGTTTTAGTCACCGGGCCAACAGGATGCGGGAAATCGACCACCCTGGCGTGTATGATTAACTACATTAATGAGCAGCGAGATGTTCATATCGTCACTATAGAGGACCCGATTGAATACTATTTCAATCCCAAAAAAGCCATGATCAACCAGAGGGAGCTCCACGTGGATACTCTGTCCTACCCCAACGCGCTTCGTTCCGTTCTCCGAGAAGACCCTGACGTTGTCCTTGTCGGGGAGATGAGAGACCTGCAAACAGTGGAAGCTACTCTTCATGTGGCTGAGACGGGGCATCTCACATTCTCTACGCTTCATACGAATTCAGCCGCAGAAACGGTGTCGAGGATCGTCGACATTTTTCCCCCACAGTATCAAGACCAGGTGAGAATCACGCTCTCAATGAGCCTGGAGGCTGTGGTTACTCAGGCCCTTTTGCCTCGAGCCGACGGTAAGGGGCGAGTTTTGGCCTTGGAATTGCTTATTCCGAATGCGGCGATCAGGAATCTTATTAGAGAAAATAAGCTCCATCAGATATATTCCGCCATGCAGATGGGCCAGGAAAAGCATGGGATGCAGACCTTTAACCAGTCTTTAACGACCCTCTATTTCAGAGGATTAATCACCCTTGAGACTGCGATGAAAATTTCTTATAAGCCTGATGAGTTGACGGAGCTCATTCAAAGGAGAGAAGGGGTTAAAACTGCCTCGCCTGACTACTCTCCGGAATCAGTGAGAAAATAATAAGGGGGAGACATGGCTGTATTTGTCTGGAAAGGAAGAAATCGGTTAGGAGATATCATTGAGGGAGAACGTGTGGCTAAATCCGCGGCGGACCTGACTAGAATTCTTCAGAGAGAACAAATCACTGTCGTTAATGTCAAAAAGAAGCCGACAGAATTAAAAATACCTTTTTTAAAAAAAGAGAAAGTTCCCCTCAAAGAATTGACTGTCTATAGCCGTCAGCTTTCGGTTTTGATTGATGCCGATCTTCCCTTGATTCAAGGCTTGGGCATGCTGGCCCAGCAAGCAAAGAATAAATATTTCAAGCATGTCATTACCCAGGTGAGGAGGGATGTTGAAGCCGGAGCCACTCTGAATCAAGCTAAAAAGAAATTCCCCAAGGTCTTTGACGACCTGTACTGCAACCTTGTCGCTTCAGGAGAACAGAGCGGTTCGCTTGACGTTATGCTCCGTCGTCTGGCTGAATACCAGGAGAGAATTGTCAAGTTGAGGGCTCAGGTCAAACAGGCTATGACCTATCCCATCGCCATTTTTATTTTTTCTGTAATCGTAACGATTTTCATGTTGTGGAAAGTTGTTCCGATTTTTTCAGGGATTTTTAACGAACTCGGAGCCGATATGCCGCTCCTGTCCAAGATCATGCTGGCGGCGAGCAACTTTATTCAGAGCTATATATTTTATATGTTTATCGGGTTCATCGGCCTGGTTTTTCTGTACAGGTATTTCAAGAAAACACCTCCGGGAAGAAAGGCTGTCGACACGGCGGCGCTGAAGATGCCTCTTTTCGGAAAGTTGATCGAGAAGGTCGCCTTATCTCGAGTCACACGGACTTTAAGCACTCTCCTTTCTGGAGGCGTGCCCATGATGGAGAGCCTTAAGATTACTTCCTCTACTGCTGGAAATGTTCTCCTGGAAAGCCGCATCATGGCATCTCGAGCGCAGGTCGCTGAAGGAACGAACCTTACGGATGCCTTCAGGGACGCCGCTCAGTTCCCTTTGATGCTCACCCAAATGGTGGGTGTAGGGGAGGCTACAGGAACCCTAGATGCAATGTTGTCGAAGTTAGCCGATTTTTATGATGACGAAGTCGAAGCCACGGTCGGAGGACTTCTTTCGATATTGGAGCCGATTCTTCTCATCTTCGTCGGAAGCTTGATCGGGACCATAGTCATTTCCATGTATCTTCCTGTCTTCAGCCTGATCTCACAGTTTGGATGAGCACAGACAAAAAAGATATTCTCCGGCTCATACTCCTGCGTCTGGTCATCGTCACCTCTCTAGTTGTCTCCGCCGTTATCATTCAATACAGCACTTCGGTTTTCCTCCCACTCAATCCTTTTTATTATGTCGTGATCTCCTTCTATCTTCTTTCTTTTGTCTATCTTATTCTGTACATCTGGGGAAAACACCTTACCCTTCAGGTATCTGTCCAGATATTCTTTGACCTTCTTCTGATTACAGCTCTCGTCTACATCTCTGGAGGTGTCCAGGGATCCTTTTACTTCCTGTACATTTTTGTTATCATCGCGGCCAGCTATGTAATCTCCAAGCGTGCAGCCTTTATGACCGCCGCTCTCTCCGCCATTATCTACGGTTTTCTGGTCGATGGGATGTATTTTGGGCTCATTCCCTATTATGCTCAAGAAGAAACCATCGAGATATCTCTGGGTCTTGTGAATTATAATATTTTTATGGCCTGGGGGGCTTTCTTCTTGGTGGCATTTTTTATGAATTTCCTGACCGATAGCCTGCGTAAGACAAGGGACCAGCTGATGATGGCGCAGAAAGAGCTCGAGATTAAGAACAGACTTGCAGTCGCAGGAGAAGTCTCTGCCCAGCTTGCCCATGAAGTCAGGAATCCACTGGCTGCCATATCCGGTTCAGTTCAGGTCTTGAAGGATGAATTGGGATTGAAGAGAGAGCAAAGGGCACTGATGGATATTATCGTCTCAGAATCGAGGAGAGTCTCCCATTCAATCGAACAATTCCTGAATCTAGCTTCTCCTGGCCAGAGAACGTTTTCCTCGATCAACCTGACGGAGATCTTAAAGGAAACGCTCATTCTCCTTCAGAATAGCGGTGAAATGGACGGGAATGTTCAGATCAAAGGAAACTACAGCTCAGGGAGTATTCAGTATTTCGGAAACAACAATCAGTTTAAGCAGCTTTTCTGGAATATCTTGAGGAATGCTCTTAAAGCCATGCCCAACGGAGGATCGTTGGCCATAGATTTTGAAAAAATCAAAAAGGATGAGATCCAATTAAAATTCGCTGACACTGGAATTGGTATGGCAGAAGATAAAAGAGAAAGAATATTTGAGCCTTTTTATTCGGGCTTCGAGAGTGGTCAAGGGCTCGGGATGGCAGTCGTGCGCAAAATTGTGGACGATTATAAGGGAAAAATCAGCGTTGCCTCTGAGCCTGATAAAGGGACAGAGATAATCATAATCCTGCCTTTAAGAAAAGCCTGAGAAAACTGGCTTTGATTTAAAGAAAGAGGAGAGAAAAACGGATAAAATACTCATTGTCGACGATGAGAAGAGCCTCCTTGATCTTCTCACAGTTGTGTTCAAGAAAGAGGGATACAAGGTTGAAACCTCGCACTCTGCCCCAAAGGCACTTGAGCTGATAGAGAAAAATGATTTCAGCCTTATCATCTCTGACATCCAGCTTCCCCAGCAGAGCGGAATGGATATCCTTAAGCACGTCAGGGAAACGAAGCCTTTCATTCCTGTAATCATGATAACAGCGTACGGGACAATTAAACAGGCAGTTGAGGCCTTAAAAGAGGGGGCGATAGACTATGTAGTCAAACCTTTCGATGTGGAGGAGTTGAAAATCATTGTTTCTCAAAGCCTGGAGAGGGGAAGGTTGAAACTGGAGAATATCCTCCTGAAAAAGCAGCTCAAAGAGAAGTACAGTTTCGAGAATATCGTGGGAAAATGCAAGAAAATGAAGGAGGTCTATCTCCTGATTGAAAAAATTGCGGCCACAGATTCGACAGTTCTTGTCAAGGGTGAAAGTGGCACGGGAAAAGAGTTGGCTGCCAGAGCTGTTCATCTTCTCAGCCATCGCCAGGAGAAGCCGTTTGTTTCCATAAACTGTGGAGCGGTGCCAGAGAACCTCCTAGAGAGCGAGCTTTTCGGACATATGAGGGGGTCGTTCACTGGGGCTGTGGCTGATAAAAAGGGGATGTTCGAAGTGGCTGAAAAGGGTGTGCTGTTTTTGGATGAAGTCGGAGAAACGTCTGCCATGACTCAGGTGAAGCTTCTCAGAGCTCTCCAGGACAAGAAAGTCAGAAGAGTCGGGGGTACAGAAGAAATCCCTGTGGATGTCCGCATCATTGCCGCCACAAACCAGGATTTAAAGCGAAAAATCGAGGAAGGAAAATTCAGGAAAGACCTTTTTTACAGGCTGAATGTTCTTTCTCTTGTGATGCCGCCACTCAGAAAAAGAAAAGAGGACCTCCCTCTGCTCGTCTCTCATTTCATTAAAAAATATTGTCAGGAAATGGGACGGAAGACAAAAAGAATCGCTCCAGAGGTGATGAATGTCTTCGAATCCTATCCCTGGCCGGGGAATGTCCGAGAGCTCGAGAATGTGATCGAGAGAATAGTTGCCATCGAGGAGCGGGGGATCATCACAAAAGAAAGCCTTCCTGAAGAGCTAATGGCTCCTCATAAAAAACCTGATACCAGCTATCTTTTCGAGCCTGGCTTTAGCCTTAACTCGCACCTGGATGACATCGCAAAAAATTATATCAAGCAGGCTCGTCAGGCTGCTGGAGGGAAACTCAGAGAAACGGCTTCTCTCCTTGGGATCAGCTACCGCACGTTGAGGTACCTTATCGATAAATACGGCTTAAAGTCTAATACCTGAGTAATCAGGGGAAAAATAAGGGAAAAGGGGTCAATTTTAGAATATGACAAATATTGTTAAAATATGCCAAATATTGTCATTAATCCTGCTAAAAATCCACTGAGTTGTTTATAATTTGTTTAATATCAATAAGTTAATATTTATCCACTTGGCATGAATATTGCAAATATATAATCGTCGACGCAATTACAAGGCGAGACCTTGTGAATCGCCTTAAAGTCGAAAAAAAATAAAAGGAGGTTTTCAATGTTTAAAAAATTAAGAGGTTTTACACTGATCGAGTTGCTCATCGTTGTTGCCATCATCGGAATTCTCGCCGCACTTCTTATTCCGAATGCGATTACCGCCATTCAGAAAGCCAAACAGAAAACAACCATGAAGGATATCGGCACGATCTCGACAGCTCTTGCGGATTATGTGACTGACAATGGCACTACCCCGGTCCAGAACGGGACTTATACGGCAGCCGCCCCCTTCTATACTGGACTCTCTCCATTCTATGTCAAGGTTCTCCCGATCAACGACCAGTGGGGGAATGACTACAATGCGTATTGTGGGGCTTCTGTTGTAGGACAGTATGGAATCGCCGCAGCCGGTGGCGATGATTTTCTCGTTTCTTCCTGGGGACGCGATAAGATAGCCGAAGGCTTTGCTTTTGATACGGCCAATCCCGAAGCCGGATTATTCGTTGTCAATCAGATGATCCATTTCAACAGAGACTTGGTCATGTGGAATGGCTCCTGGATTCGAGCGCCCAGGACGGCTGCAACTGGCTCATAATTTTGTTTAAGATTCTGCTGAATAGCCATAATTGATTTGGAAAGGGCGATGCAGAAGAAACTGCATCGCCCTTTTTTTTTGTGAGTTTCAGGTATATAATCCCAGCCAAAAATCAGAGAGGAGACAAGGAATGCTGAAAGGGAAAAGGGGTTTCACTCTGATTGAATTGCTCATCGTCGTCGCCATCATCGGGATTCTTGCGGCGATAATCATTCCTAACGCTTTAGCCTCCATACAGAAAGCGAATCAGAAACAGACTATGAAAGACATTGTGAGCCTAGCCACCGCCTGTGCGAGTTATATTACAGAAGCGGGCTATGCTCCTGATTATGGAAATCAATCCGGACCTCTTCAGTCTGGATCTGATTTTATATCGGCCATTTCCCCGACCTTTATAAAGGTCTGTCCCGTTTCCGACCAGTGGGGCAATCCTTTTCAGGTTTATACAGGGACGACAGTATCCAGTGTCTACGGCATCCCAGCTGCTGGCCTTGGAGATGATGACTTTTTGATTTTTTCCTTGGGTCGAGACGGTGCAGTGGGAGGAAGCGTGGCTTATACTTATCAGGCTGCGAATCCGGCAGCGGGTTTGTATAATGTGGATTCCATGGACGATTTCACCAATGATTTAGTCAACATGAATGGCGTCTGGCTTCATGCGCCGCGCATCTCTTATTCAGGGTCTTAGCCATCTTGATTCATCCGGCTCATCCAGCTTAAGGAGTGGGACTGGAGAGAGTGTTCCGATTTTTTCTGCCTTTGCATAACCATATCGATTGTTCCTCTAACAGAAAATCCATCAAGAGGATATTCCTGTTACCGGGCTTGAGGCCGTTCATTCCTTTTCTAAAAAAATATGTGGTATAATCTCTGCATCGAATCATGCGCACCATAGTCCTTTGCATCGTTTACGGAATTATCGCGATTCTCTACATCCCTGTCATCCTTATCTGCTTCCTGATAAGGTGGCCTCAACCCGTCATTATGGTCGGGAAGGGAGCGATACGCCTCGGACAGAAAATCCTGGGGATTCGTCTGGAAGTTTCCGGGCTTGAAATGATAGATAAAAAAACTTCTTATGTTTTCATGTCTAACCACCTGAGCGCGATGGACGGCCCTTTGCTTTTCATACTCATTCCTCAATCGATAAGAGTCATCCTGAAAAAAGAGGCCTTTCGGATTCCGGTCATCGGCCTGGCTATGAGGCTTGTGGGTTTTATCCCCGTCGACAGGAAAGGATTGAGGGGAGGAAAGAAGAGTATTGACCGAGCCACCCGCACGATCAAGGAGAAGGGCTATTCCTTTCTGATATTTCCCGAGGGAACCAGGAGCCGGGATGGAAAACTGCAGCTTTTAAAGCGAGGAGGGTTTTTCCTTGCCTTGAACAGCCAGGTTCCTGTGGCTCCGGTGAGCATTCAAGGGACTTTCAAAATCATGCCAAAAAAATCCTTCTTCATTAAAAAAGGTAATGTGAGAGTGGCTTTTCATCCGGCTGTTCCAGTCCATGAGTTTGACCGCGAAACCCTTCCGCGTTTGATGGATAGAGTGAGAGTCGCTATAAGGTCTGGCCTGGATGATTGAAGAATTGGTGTCGCATCTTAACATTTGACATTTTATATAAGGAAAAAACAAGAGAAGACTCAAGGAACTTCAGACTCAATGAAAATGTCAAATGTTAAGATGCGATCCCTTATTCGATAAGGAGGGAATATGAATTACCGAGATGCCATCAAGGAATGGCAGCAGATTGCAGAGAATTTTTTTGATGCTCGAGAGAATATCTATAAAGAAGCCATAAAACTCACAGTAGACAGTCTTAAAGAGGGCCATAAGATACTGGTGTTTGGAAACGGCGGGAGCGCCGCCCAGGCGCAACATTTTGTTGCTGAACTCGTGAATAAATTCTTAAAAATAAGGCCTCCGATCCGGGCCCTCTCCTTAACCACAGACACGTCCATCCTGACATCTATCGCTAATGACACATCTTTTGATTATGTGTTCAGCCGCCAGATAGAAGCCTTCGGAGAAAAGGGAGACATTGCCCTCGGTCTCTCTACGAGCGGGAATTCTCCTAATGTGATCGAGGCCATGAAGGCAGCTAAAGCTAGAGGATTGGTCACGATTGCCCTGACAGGTAAAGACGGAGGCAAGCTGCATTCACTCGTGGATTGCCTTCTTGATGTCCCCTCTGAGGAAACACCCAGGATTCAAGAAGTCCATATTCTTCTTCTCCATCTCATGACACAGGAGATAGAAGATCAATTAGGGTAACTCTTCATGGGGGCACATCTTAACATTTGACATTTTATATAAGGAGAAAACAAGAGAAGACTCAAAGAACCTCAGGCTCAATGCAAATGTCAAATGTTGAGATGCGACCCCTTACCTTGAGCGCCAGAACCTATCCCTTTTCGGTCTGGATTTGAATTCCCAGTGAGTGAGAGGTTTTCCTTCAGCGGGCTGGCCTTCAGGGACGGATATTTTTTCTCTTTTTTCGCTTTTATCGATACGGAAGGATCTCTCCGCCGCATACAGAATTTCCTCTCTGAGTCCTTCTGAAGAAATTTCTTCTGTGAACTTGCGTCTCCCTTCGACAAGGTCTTTGATGAAGTGTTGAATCTGCTCTTCAGAGTAGAAATTGTGGATGTTGTATTCATCGAGGCTTTTTCCCTCGCAGGTCTTTATTTCCTTTGTGCCCAGGATTCCTCTTTCGTAGAGGTTGGTTCCCCGCAAGTCGCCTCTCTGGATCTGGGCCATAATATTGATGGGGACACGATTCACCTTGCGGACCAGCCTTTTTTTCTTCTGACCGTTTTCTTCATAAGTTTCGATGATTTCTCCGAGGCCTCCGGTGTTGTACTGCATGAATCGGATCTTTCCCGGGAAGTTGTTGACTAATGTCATTATGATTTCGTAGAATCGATTGACCTTTTTGGCTCTTGATCCGATGATGAAGGGATCGGTTCCGACAATCCGCACTGATTCCCCAGCTCTTTTTGGTTGACTGGCATAGCTGTGGGTGCTCTCTCCCCAGAGATAAGCCAGAACAGCCTGTTCGGGAGTCAATTCCTGGGAGAAGCTCATGATGGTGTTCCTTCGGGTGATAAAAGCGAAAATGAGCCCGTCAAGCTCCTCAAGAGGCGGGAGGTTGATGGATTTTGAGGCTATCCCGACTGTTTTTCCCTTTATGTTCACACGCAATTTCTTCCGTTGGACAATGGCTCTCCCGTTGGCTGTGAGGCTTTCGTCGAGAAAATCGACATCCCCGTTCGATTTGATCATGACGTTTTCAAGGAGAGCGGATTTGTCAGCCAGAGCACTGTACATTGCTTCTTGGTATTCCTTCTCGACATCTGTTTTCACAAAGAAATTGTCTTCTGATCCCAGGGCTGATCCATCATTCTTCAAAAAAACAATATCATCCTGAGTCACCTCTGTTTTTTCGCCTCTGTCGTAGTCAAGACCGAGTTGATGACATGACCAGGTGGACTTACCTGTCGCAGTCAGACCGAAGAGAAATACTCCGTATGTTTTGAGCTTATCATTGGCATCCCGAACTGTCACGATCTTGGTTCCCGCATGGAGACCGAGCATGCCCTTTTCATCCGCAGCCCACATGGCTTGGCGGAGAAACCCTTTTTTATCTTCCCCCATGTAATCTGTGCCGAGAGCGATGTTGATATTTTCTTCAGGGAGGACAAGTACCTGCTGCCTCAATTGGTGTTCTTCAGGAATATGGACCATGAAAAACTCGGGGCCAGGGCGCTTCTTTGGTTTGAAAAGCGTGTTTCCCCACATGAATCCCAAGCGGTAGTTGGTATTGTCGGCTTCGGAGACAAAAAGATTGCAGACTGGATTGTAAGTGTCGTTCTCTCCCATCTGTCTGCGGATGTGGTAAAAGGGAAGCGTTCGCAACAGGTGGAGAACCTTCTCCAGTTCGTCTGGGGCTTTGGCGATCAGGTTTTTCTGTTCTTCGCTGGGACTGGGCAGTTGGACTTTCTCACTGCCCAAGTAGACAGTTTTGGGCGCAATGCGGCTGGATATGGCGGACCGCCATCCGTAGGAGCTGTATTTTGTCCGGACTCCTGCGGCTTTGGCTTTCGGCTCGAGCCATTTGAGGTCTACTTTTCTGATGTTGGGGCCTTTGAGGACTCGATGAAATTCTTCAGTAAATTTTTTATAAACTGTTTCGTCAGTGATAGTTTTATTTTCCATCTTAATTTTATTCCTGCGCTAAAAAATTTATTCTGGTTCTGTATCGCCCTCGCTGGTGATTATCTTCTTCATGTCCTCCACAGAGGCGACTCCGCTGTTGAAGAGGTAGCATGATGCGCCTTCGAGCACTCGTTCGAAAAATTCTCTTTGGAGTTCCAGCCTCTCAGGTGTTTTGAGTAGGATATGGGGATTGTAGAACGGCTGGCTTTTTGAAGGGGTGAGGTCCCTTTTGAGTCCAAGGCTTTCCCCGGATTCAAGAATCCGCAGAGCATCTTCAACCTTGACCTCGACAACTGGTGGAGAGGATGTGTCATAGCGGAGGATGAATAACCAGCGTATGGCAGAGCGTTTAACATGCTTGGCCGGTCCGTCTATCCAGTAGGGATCGAGCAGGGCGTGAGCGTTTTTTGACGCTTTATAACAGTACGGGGAGCCTCGGTCAAGGCGGCAGTCATCGAGATTCAGACATTCAGTATCCTGGCATTCATCTTTTCGGGTGATGACGTTCTCGCACTTGCTGTTGTCGAAAAGAGCGGCCAGGCGAGGGTAGGATTCCACAGTGTTTGTCGGGATGAAGAGCTTTCTTTCCACCGAGTCAGCCAGGGCTTTGCCCCCGGAGAACCGAACAAAGATGATGTCGTTGGAGTGGAGCCGGAATTTTTGATCCTGGAGGAGGGAGAAGAAGAGTTCTGTTTTCTTGGTTCCTTTGGGCCCCACCAGGACCGCACTGTTTCCCTCGATATCCGCAGACATTCCTCGAATAGAAAAGACATTGAAGAGTCGTTCTGAGACGTCCGTAGTCAACCCCAGAGCCAGGCTGCGCAAGGGCGCATAGTTGTCGGTGTTGACGAGAATTCCTGTGTTTGTTTCCGAGTTGTAGAAAGAGTGCGGCTCCCGACCGGGTATGCCGTCCACAGCGTATATGATGCCATGAGGTTCCAGGTCGGCTTCCAGTTGTGCCGGGTACCAATTTTCAATCCAGAAGTCATTGAGATGTGAGACATTCGTCCGGAGTTGGACAATCACACCATTGATATTGGCATTCCACTCCCAATAGTTCTCAAAGCTGAGAAGGCTCTCCATTTCGGCCACAAGTGCATCCTTCATTTTGACAGATAGGGAGGAATCCACAGGCACGGATTTTTTCTCCCGCGTAATTGTGTTGTTGAGGGCAATGCGTTTCACCTTCTTGGCTGTTTTGAGGCCTGAGAGTGCCTCGATGATCCTGTCCATTCCTTTTTCCAAGTTTTCCATGGATGTGGTGTAGGAGATGCGAATGTGGTCATCGGCTCCGAAAGCATCCCCTGGGACGATGGCCACTTTGGCTTCTTTCAAGAGATAGTACGCCATGCCATAGGAGTTGCGGATCTGGACATTGTTGAATTCCTTGTTGTAATAAGCGGAAAGGTTAGGAAAGAGATAAAAAGCACCCTGGGATTTGAAACAGGAGACATTGGGGATCGTCTGGAGCCTCATTAGGACATAATTTCGCCTTCCTTGGAGCTCGGACTTCATTTTTGAGACTTCATATTGAGGACCACCGAAGGCTTCCAGGCTCGCCTTTTGGGAAATAGAGCAAGCATTGGAAGTGGTATGACTCTGTATTCGGCCCATGGCTCCGATGATATCTGCCGGACCCGCGGCATACCCAATTCGCCATCCAGTCATGGAATAGGCTTTAGATACACCGTTGATGATGACGGTTCTCTTCTTTATGTCCTCTCCCAAGGACGCAAAGCTTGTGAACTGGAAGTCATCATAGATGAACTTTTCATAGATTTCATCCGCCACTACGAAGATATCTTCTTCCAGAACAATGTCTGCCAGGGCTTCAAGCTCATGCCTTTTGTACGTCGCCCCGGTGGGATTGGATGGATTGTTCAGGATTAATGCCTTTGTGGCGGGGGAAATCGCAGATTTGAGTTGGTCTGGAGTGAGGATAAATCCATTCTCCTCCTTGGCGGGAACGATGATGGCTTTTCCCTTGGCCAGTGAGACCGAATGCGGATAAGTGACCCAGTAGGGAGCCGGGATGATCACTTCTTCGCCCTCATCAATCAATGCCTGAAAAAGATGGTAAAGGGAGCTTTTCGCGCCAGCAGAGACGATGATTTCGTCCCTGGAATAGGATTGCCCTAAATCTTCTTTCAGTCTGTTGAGGATGGCGTCCTTGAGTTCAGGGATGCCCTCGTTGGTCGTGTATCTGGTGAAGTTTTCTTCAATCGCCTGAATACCAGCCTTCTTGATATTATCTGGTGTGAAAAAATCCGGTTCTCCTATGCTGAGGTCCACGACATCGATTCCCTCAGCCTTCATGGCTTTGGCTTTGGCGGATATCTTCAGGGTGGGAGATGCGCCGATTTGGCTCGCTTTTTCTGAAATCATGATCGACCTTCTTCTTTAGAGATGGTTAATCTTCTTCTTTTTTCTCTTCAGGCGTGAGTTTTTCCTTGAGGTATTTTTTCAGGTCAACGCCGGTCAATGACTTCACCACTTCAGGCATCTGTGCTAGGACTTCCGCGACTTGGGATGTCAGTTTTGATGTTCCCAGGCCTTTATCCCCGCTGACCATCACGATCTTATCCACTTTGGAAAGAGGTTCGGAAACAGACTTAGCCAGTTCAGGAAGGATCTTCATGTATGATTCGAATAGGGCGGCCTCGTTGTATCTCTCCCAGGCCTGGGCCTTCTTCAGCATGGATTCAGCTTCAGCAGAGCCTGTCTGTTTTAGTTTTTCTGCCTCAGCCGCTCCGGAAAGCTTGGTGGCTTCTGCTTGGCCTTTCGCCTCGGCCAGGATACGGTATTCTTCGGCTTCGGCTTCTGCCTTCAGCTGGTATTTCCTGGCATCCGCCGGCTTGATCACACTGGCATCAAGCTCTTTCTGCCTTCGGGCGATTTCCAGCTCTTCGATTTTTATGGATTCTTCTTTTTCGATAAGTTTGGCTTTGGCTTCTTCCTTTTTGAGTTCCTGGTTGATGCGAAAGCGCTCGAGCTCGTAGGAGAGGTCGGATTGCGCTTTTTTCTGGTTGACCAGAACCTGGGATTCTGCTTTTTTGGCTTCGTTTTCCCACTGGGCTTTGGCGATGAGGGCTTCGGCAGCAAGACGGGCCACTTCTCCTTCTTTGCGGGCCTGGGAGGATTTGATTATGGCCTCTTTTTCGGTTTCAGCTTCGGCAATGGCAGCGTCTCGTTTAGCAGCCACGATCTCGGGTTTACCGAGGGCATCGAGGTATCCTTGAGTATCGCTGATGTCCTTGAGGGCAAAGGACATCATGGTCAATCCCATCTGAGAAAAATCTTTTCGCGCCGCGTCAGCGACTTTGGCTGAAAACTCCTGTCTTCCTCTGTAGATGTTCTCTACGGTCATTATGCCCATGACTTCTCTCATTTTTCCCTCGAGAATGGTCATGGAAACATCCTTGATCCCTTCCTTACCCAAACCCAAAAACTGTTCCGCAGCAATGTGAATAGAGTGGTTAGATGAGTCGATCTTGACTTGAGCCGTGGCTTCAGCCATGAGAGGAACACCACCATGAGTGAGCACTTCCGGTGTTTTAATGTTCAAGGTGATGACTTCCATCGGAAGGATGTCTACGGTTTCAAGGAAAGGCAGGACAAAAGTGCCACCGCCAAGACGGTAGCGGTAGCCAATTTTTCGTTTTGTCCCATCCGGCGCGATGACTGTTTTTTTTCTTCCTCCAGAGATGATCAAAGTCTCGTTGGGACCGACTTTTCTATACTGCTTGGCTATAAGGAATGAAAATAAGATTATGACGAAGAGTATGATGCCAATGGGTATTAGAATGGAGATATTAACCATCATTACCTCCTTGGAATCACGCCTAAAAAAACAATGCGAGATTCAGATAAATGAATCATAATTATAAATACTTGTGTGCTTTTTTTAAATACTTAAAAATGAATTATTCATAAAATCTGCCGACACCTCATGCAAAAGATCTCTGAAGGATAAATGATCATCCTATGTCGACATCTTTTCCCCTTCGGGCGAGCCGATCTCACAGCTCCTGCTTTGTTGCGGCCCATTCGCGGTAGAAGACCACAGCTTCATGAGCCACGCCTCGCATTAGCAGCAACCTCGACTCGTGAATAACTCATTTACTATGAATTATTCATAAAATCTGCTGACACCTTATACATTCTTCTAAAAAGAGGACAGTCCCTTTTTTCTTTTAATGAGGACTAAAAGGGACAGTCCTCATTTTCTTAAAGGCGTCATCTTTCCCCTTTTTTTCTTGAATAATCCATGTTGAGTAATGGAAATGTTATAGAGAAGCTCACCAGTTGTCAAGGTTCGGGGCTGTTCTACTTCTGGTTGTCGAAATGAAGATTTGTGGGAAAGCCCAGGAGAGGACTCATGGATTTTGGGAAAGAAGAAAGAAGGAGGGATGAGCCGCTTCCTTCACTTTTTTTGAAGATTGAGTTTTTCTTTAAAGTGGGTGATGGTCTTCTCAAGCCCCTCTTCGAGACCAATTCGAGGCTCCCACCCGAGTTTTTCTTTGGCCAGAGATATATCCGGGCATCTCCGCAGGGGGTCATCCGCGGGGAGTGGTTTATGGATGATTTTTGAAGGGCTTTGTGTGAGTTTGATAATTTTTTCGGCGATTTCGAGGATCGGAATCTCTTCAGGATTTCCCAGATTCACAGGTCCTGTGAAGTCATCCATTTCCATCAGCGCACTCAGAGCTTGAATGAGGTCTGACACATAGCAAAATGAACGGGTTTGACTCCCATCGCCATAAACCGTCAGTGACTCGCCTTTGAGGGCCTGGACGATGAAGTTACTGATCGCTCTCCCATCATTCACTGCCATTCGGGGACCGTAGGTGTTGAAAATCCTGGCAATCTGGATGTCGACTTTGTTCTGACGGTGATAATCCATCATGAGCGTTTCAGCGACTCTTTTGCCTTCATCATAGCAACTTCGGTAGCCGACGGGATTGACATTTCCCCAATAGCTTTCTGGTTGGGGATGGACCTTGGCATCGCCGTATATTTCAGAGGATGAGGAGAGAAGAATGCGGGCTTTGACTCTCTTTGCCAGGCCCAGCATGTTGATGGTCCCCATGACGTTAGTTTTCACTGTTTTAATGGCATTAATCTGGTAATGGATCGGGGAGGCCGGACAGGCGAGATGATAGATTTTATCCACTTCAAGGAAAAGAGGATGGATGATATCGTGCCGGACCAGTTCAAAGTAGGGATGAGAAAATAGATGGCGGATGTTGTCTTTGGAACCGGAGAAAAAATTATCGACACAGACCACATCCGAGTTTTGCTCCAGAAGAGAATCGCAGAGATGGCTACCGAGAAATCCGGCTCCTCCTGTGATCAGGATGCGGTTCATTCTTTTCCTTCTTCTATCTGTATGCCATGAACAGAAGACTTTTTTTCTTGAGGATTTCTTTCTGCACCTGGATGAGCTCTTTGATTCCATTACTGGCCAGACTCATTAGAGTGTTCAGCTCTTTTCTCGAGAAAGGTTTTTTTTCGGCAGTGGCCTGAATTTCAACGAGCTGACCCTTTTCTGTTTCGATTACATTCATGTCAATTTCAGCTTGTGCATCCTCTTCGTAATCTAAGTCAAGGAGGGCTTCTCCATCGACTATGCCCACGCTCACACCGCTAACAAGGTGCTTTAGGGGCATTTCATCAATGACCTCTTCGTCCACCATTTTCTTCAGGGCTAAAGCTAAGGCCACGCACGCAGCCGTCACCGAGGCCGTCCGTGTCCCTCCGTCCGCTTGGATGACATCACAGTCCAAAATAATCGTCCTTTCCCCGAGAGCGCCGAGCTCTGTCACAGCCCGGAGGGAGCGGCCTATCAGACGCTGGATTTCCTGGGTTCGGCCGGAAATCCGCGTCTGTACCCTTTCTCTGATAGTCCTTTTTTCAGTTGAGCGCGGCAGCAGAGAATACTCGGCAGTGATCCAACCTGTTCCGCTGTTTTTTAAAAAAGGAGGAATCCTTTCATCGATGGAGGCAGCGGCGATAACTTTAGTTTTTCCGAGTTCAATGAGGGCAGAGCCATCGGCGAATTCCAGATAGTCCGGTTTGATCTTGATTGGCCTCAAGGCGTCGCTAGCACGTTTATTGGTTCTCATCACCTTGTCTCTTTGAGAATCCGGACTTCTACTTGACAGAGATTTTTGAATTTTTGGGCATCTTTGGCGCTGCCGATCACTCCTGCTCCGTAGTGCATTGGAATGGAGATGTCCGCTTTAATGGTGTTGGCCGCTTTAGCCGCCTGCTCGGCATTCATGGTGTACTGTCCGCCCACAGGAAGAAGAGCAATGTCAATTGATCCGAAATCTCTCATTTCCGGAATAAAATCTGTGTCCCCGGCATGATAGACCGAAACTCCATTGACAGTGACTATATAGCCTAACCATTTGTTCTTTCTTGGATGGAAAGACTTGGAAGGATTATACGAAGGAACCGCCTTGATTTTTATTCCCTGAACTTCAATCTCCTCTCCTGGCGTGAGGCCCCTCACATCGCCCGAGGCTTTGGAAGTACAGTCTGTGGAACAGATTAATGTGGTCCCCCCCTTTTTGATGAGGTTGACATCCTTTTGAGAAAAATGGTCAAAATGGGAATGAGTCACGAGGATCAGATCAGCCTTGGGAGCAGAATCCGGGATATTCCAGGGATCGATGTAGATGATTTTGTCTGCTTCGATGGCAAAGGAGGCATGGCCGTACCACCTTAAATTCTTAAATATTTTTTCCACGTCTTCTTTGCCAGTTCCTGATAAAGAAGCAAAAGAAAGGAGAAGAAATCCTGTCAGTAAGATGATTGTCGTTGCACTCCTCATTCTTCCCTCCTATGATCTTTAATGATTCACCCGTGATCTTTGATAATTCACCCCTTTCGGATCCGTCCTCTCTGCTAATCTGGCCTTGTTTTCCACCTGTTGTGAAGCCAAAACCATTGCGCAGGATTTTTCCGTATTTGAGCTTCTATAATATTAGTGCATATCTGAGTGATTTTCAACACTTGTTGATTGTAGTCTCCTTCAAGCTCGATCTTCAGAGGCTCAAGGATTTGGAGGTGGTATTGATAGGATGGGGTTGGGGAGCAGAAGACAGGAACAATGGGCGATTTTGTCTTGAGAAAGAATGCAGCGAGGCTTGGGATCGTGGCGGCCTTCCGGCCAAAAAAATCGACAAAGATAGCTTGATGCTTTTGAACATTCTGATCGATCAAGAAGGCAACCATTTCTTTGGCTCGGAGTGACTGCAGAATTGGCTTTGTGGCCTGGTGTTTGTAGATCACTTTTGATCCTTGGTTCATCCTGAGCTTGAGAAGTTCTCTCTCCAGGAGTTCATTGTCAAGGCGTCTGGCGATTACGTTCATTTTTCCCAGCTTGGACACGACATAAGGAGCTATTTCCCAGCTTCCATAATGAGCCGTGAAGAGTATCGCCCCTTTTTTCTCTTGGAGGGCGGAGAGCAGATTTTGCTCACCTTCGACCTGTATGAGCGCGGCCTTTCTCTTTTCTGTAAGGTTGGAGAATTTGATTATATCCACCAAGGATGAACCGAAATGCATGAATGTTCGGCGAGCCAATCGTTTGAGTCCAGAAGATGTCAGCTCTTTTCTGAATGCCATTTCAAGGTTTGAGAGAGCCAACCGACGATGTTTTGTATCCAGGTTGTAAAAGAGAAGGCCCATCGTTTTTCCCCAGAGAAGGCAGAGTCTCCTGGGGAGAATGAGGATGAGGGACTTGAACACCTGAAAAATAATAAGTTCCAGATAGTCTTTGAATCTAACCATTGTCAATGATTAAACCATATTTTGAAGAAAAGAAGATAACACGGAATAGAATTCATCATCAAGTCTGAGGTCGATCTTTAGATAATACACCGGCAGACCTTGAAGAGCATCCGATTGATCTATTTTAACCATGTCTTTTTCCGTGGTGATGAGAGCGTCGGCACGGAGTTTTTTGAATTTTTTAGAGATTTTTTCCAAGGAGTGGGGCGGGTAAGAATAGTGGTCGGAGAATGTCAAGAAATCCACCGGGCTTATGCCTTCTTTGTGAAGGAGGGCTAAAAACCTTCCCGGGCGGGCAATCCCACAGAAAGCGATAATTCTTTTCCCCTGAAATTCCTCACCGGATTCCCCTTCTTTTTTCTCTGCTTTAAAAAAGCCTTTGCCTTCAACCGAATATTCAAAAATGGCTGACTGAGGGAATGATTTCTTTATTCTCTCCTTTTCTTGGTCGTGGTGCCCTCTTTCCATGAGGATAATTTCGGCTCTTCCCAGGGAAGATACGGGTTCGCGGAGCGAGACTTTTTCTCTCGAGTCATAGAGGACGATATCCAAGTTTCTGTGGAGGCGCCTGTGCTGGAATCCGTCATCCAATACAGTCAGTTCGAATCCAGAAGCTTTAGCATTCTGGCAGGAAAACAAGCGGTTTTTCCCGATGAATACCCCGGCCTGGGGGATGTCCGAGGCCACCATGAACGCCTCATCTCCAGAATCCTGCCAAGTGCCGAGAACACTTTTTCCGTCAGAAAGAATTCCTCCGCTCTTTTCCCATTTTCCTCGATACCCTCGGGTGATCAAAGCGGGTTTGTATCCTTTGTTGATGAGAAAAGTCAGCAAATGGAGGACGAGGGGAGTTTTGCCTGAACCGCCGAATGTAATGTTGCCCACACTAATCACCGGCAAAGGAGCTCTTTTCGGCTTGAATACCTGCAGTTTGTACAGCCAGTTTTTAGTCCTGCACCCTGAGCGGTGAAGAAGGGAAAAGACAAGAAGAAAAGGTTTCATCTTCTGGGGAATATACACTATTCGATTTTCTCTTTCAAGATGCTCCGACTTATGGGTTCAAAAAACACGCCTCTTTTTCCCCAGCGAGCCCTCGGAGGGGGAACAGCTTCGCTTTCCCCCTTCCGACGCTCGTCTCGCTCCGCAGCCTCACTGCAGTCTGACAGATTCTTTTTTTGGGGATTCAGGTTGTCATCGGAACGCCATCTTTTTCCTTTGACATTAACTTTTATCTTGTGGTAATTATAGCGGCAGACTTCAAAATCCCAGTGATCACATTTACCGAACCTTTGTCCAAAAAGAATAAAATAAAGGAGGACTAACCATGAAAAGGGGATCACCATTCTCACGTATCGTTTTAATTGTTTGTGTCTGTTTAATCTTCAGCCTTTTTCTTGGCGCAAAAAAGGTGAAGAAGAAGCCTGAGCCAGTGATTCCGGAATCCATAATTGACAGACTCGAATGGAGAAACATCGGCCCGTGCAACATGGGCGGCCGGATTGATGATTTCGCTGTCGTGGAAAGCAATCCTAAGATTATCTATGTAGGGATGGCGTCGGGAGGTGTATGGAAAACCACAAACAATGGTGTGACTTGGGAACCCATGTTTGATGACCAGGTTACAAGCACCATAGGAGATGTGACCGTTTCTCCTTCGAACCCGGATATCGTCTGGGCAGGAACGGGAGAGCCGAACAACCGTCAGAGCTCCTCCTGGGGCAATGGTGTGTACAAGTCCATGGATGGGGGAAAGACGTGGAAAAACATGGGGCTTCAGGATACGCATCACATCGGACGGATTGCCATCCATCCGCGGAATCCTGACATTGTTTATGTGGCGGCTCTGGGTCATCTCTGGGGACCGAACAAGGAAAGAGGCCTTTTCAAAACCTCTGACGGGGGGAAGACCTGGACCAACACCAAGTTCATCGATGAGAACACAGGCTTTGTGGATGTGGCTATAGACCTCAAGAGCCCAAACACCCTGTATGCCGCTGCTTACCAGAGGCGTCGGCGTGGCTGGGGTTTCAACGGAGGAGGACCGGGAAGTGGCCTCTACAAGACGACAGACGGTGGAGAGACGTGGATTCGACTGACGAATGGGCTGCCTCAGGGCATAACGGGCCGTATCGGGATCGATGTTTATCGCAGCAATCCCAATATCGTTTATGCCCTGGTCGAACATAAACTTGGAGGGACTTTCCGTTCTGAAGATAAAGGAATAACCTGGAGAAAGATGTCGAGCACCAATCCCCGGCCCATGTACTACAGTAAGATCCGCATCGACCCTAACAATGACCAGAGGATATGGGTTCTTGGGGCCTCGATGTATGTCTCCGAAGACGGAGGGAAGACATTTAACACGAATTACGTCAGGGGAATCCACGGCGACCATCATGCCATGTGGATCAATCCTGAAGATTCCAACCATGTTGTCCTCGGTTCGGATGGCGGGATCTATTTTTCTTATGACCGCGGCAGGAGCTGGGATTTTGTCAACATCATGCCTATCGGACAGTTCTATGAAATCGGTTTCGATATGCGCAAGCCCTACTATGTCTATGGAGGTTTGCAGGACAACGGGAGCTGGGGAGGGCCGAGCGCGACTTGGACCCGGCTGGGTGTAACCAATGAAGATTGGTTTAGAATCGGGGGCGGAGATGGCTTTTTCACTCAGGTTGACCCCACTGACTACAACACCATCTACGCCGAGTCTCAGAATGGGAACCTCTTTAGACTTGACTTAAGGTCTGGAGAGAGTAAATCCATCAGGCCAAGGCCAGCGGATGAGACGGAGACCTACAGGTTCAACTGGAATTCGCCGATTTTGATATCTCCGCATGATCATAAGACAATATATTATGGAGGAAACAAACTTTTTAAATCGAAAGACCGGGGAGAAACATGGGAAGCTTCGATCGACCTGACAACTCAGCAGGATAGAGAGAAGCTCCAGCTCATGGGTGTTCTCCCTGATGAAAGCACCCTATCTCGTCATGATGGCATCTCCTACTACGGAGACATCACCACCATTTCCGAATCTTCGATCAAAGAAGGCCTCCTGTATGTGGGGACGGATGACGGCAATATCCAGGTCTCTCGCGATGGCGGAAAAACATGGAAGAATGTCATCGGGAAGGTTCCAGGCGTGCCGAAATACACCTATGTCACCCGCATCGTGGCGTCCAGCGCTAATGAAGGGACAGCTTATGTCACACTGGACGGTCACCGCAACAACGACTTCAAGGCTTATGTGTTCATGACAACCGATTATGGAGAAAGCTGGAAAAGTATATCTGGAAACCTTCCTGAGGGAGGAACCGTGAATGTGATCAGGGAACACCCGAGAAACGCGAATCTCCTCTTCGTCGGGACAGAGAGAGGAGCCTACTTCTCGATCGACAAAGGGAAGAGCTGGGTGAAATTCAAGAATGACTTCCCTGTAGTTCCAGTGGACGATATCGCGATTCACCCGAGAGAGAATGACCTGATTTTCGGAACACATGGTCGGAGTATATGGATCCTGGATGACATCACTCCTCTGGAGCAGATGACAGAAAAGGTTCTGGACTCTCCGGCTTTCCTTTTTGATATCCGCCAGGCGACGATGTTTAATCCCCATAACCATAAGGGCAGCCTCGGTCAAAAATATTATGTTGCTCCCAATCCGCCTCGAGGGGCCATGATCAGCTATTATCTCAAGGGAGAAGCCAAAGGAAGTGTCGAGATAATCATAGAGGACAGTGCGGGTCAGAAGATTTCAGGATTGAGAGGCACGAAAAATGCTGGAATCAACCGCATCACATGGGATCTGAGGCACGCCGTTCCGTTTGCTCCTGGTGCGCCGGTGGATCGCCGTTTCAGAGCCCGGGGTCCGTATGTCCTTCCTGGCGAGTACAGAGTAACTCTCAAAGCGGCTGAGCAGGAGATGACGAAAAGCATAGAAATTGAGGGCGACCCCCGGATCGACATTTCCTTCGCGGACAGGAAAGCGCAGCATGATGCTCTTATGAGCATTTTAGAGCTGTATCCCCTTCTTTCAGCGTCGAGCCGTGCCGCGGACAGACTGAAGAACGGGATTGATCGACAGGTCGAAGCTCTGAAGAAAATTAAAGATGTTCCGGAGGTTGTGTCGGAGAAGATCAAGGCTGTCTCTGAGGAGATCGAAGACATTCGGATAAAGCTCTTGGGAGACCCGGAATTGGGTTGGAGGGGAATGCGCGCTTCAGTCAGAGGCCGTATTTTCATGACAGGAAGTGCTATTGGCGGATACACGGGCGCTCCTTCTGAAGGCCAGGTCCAGCAGGTTAAAAAAGACACTGAGGCATTGATGGCACTCATCGAGAGGATAAACAGAATCATTGAAGTGGAGGTTCCCGCTCTGAACAAGCTGATGAACGAGAACAACATCCCGCGGATTTTTGTCGGGGAGAAAATTAAAATCAAGGATTAATGAGTTCAAGCGGTTTGCTTGGCTGAGGTTATTCAGTTCGAGACCGTCAAGAAAAGGAAAAGATAGCTCGAGTCAGAGCGGCTCGCCAGAGCAGCGTGAGGATGAGCAGAGATTCATCGAGTGTCAAACTCTGGTGAGTTTTCCTGGGTGAACCGCGTGAAAGCTTAGGAGCGCACACTCACTTGTTTATCAAACAATCCGAGAGAAATGCGGTGGAAAAGAAGGTGAACAGAAAAAAGAAAAGCCTGGTGTTTATTATGTTAGTCATAATAGTTGTCGTTGTCTGCTGCATGCGGGATTCTCCTGTTAGAGGCATGGAAGTGGAAGTGAGCTTTTCTGATACTCCCCTGACCGATAAATTATACACCGAAATCCAGTACACCTGGAGGCTGAAACGAAATTTTAAAAAAATTGACCAGAATTTAGTGGCGTTTGTACACTTCTGGCATGGAAGCAACCTGATATTCCATGACAACCACAGACCAGAAATCCCCGTTCCCACCTGGGAACCAGGTCAAGAATACAGCTACTCGCGGAGGATATATATTCCGCTTTTCATCGATGCGCTTGATCCTGAATTCAAAGAGACAGAAACTCTGAAACTGTCCATCGGGCTCTCCTTCCCTAAGGATAAGGCCGGGAAACCGCTGAAAAAGATCTATGAAAAAAAGTTAAAGGTCTATCCTCCTCCCGCAGATACTCCGGAGATTGTTTATGAAGGAGGATGGTTTGGTTTTGAGATAGACCCAGAATCTTATCTCAAGCGATGGAGATGGACCGGCAAAGAGGCGAGATGTGTCGTGGACAATCCTCATCGGGATGCCCTCCTGGTCATAAAGGGTGGGGTGGAGAAAGACATTTTAAAAGATCAGAAGGTCATCTTCAGAGTCAATGATGTCATCCTGGAAGAGTTCATTCCCGGAAGAGCCCATTTCGAGAAATTCTACAGAATAAAAAAAGAGATGCTGGGCGAGGAAGAACAATTTTCCCTGATTATCTCGACAGACAAGACGTTTATTCCCGCCCGGGTCAATCCTGATACAAAAGATGAGCGGGAATTGGGGGTGAAGGTTTCCTTTATCTATTTTAGGTGAGTGCAGTGGTGAGGATTCAGTTTATCTTGACCACAAGGGTGGAGGTTAGATTCTCTGGTTCCCTTTCTTTTCTCTAGCTAGGGTATCTTCCTTCTCACTCTTCTCTGCGCATCTTCCATCATTTGCTTGGCGATAGCTTCATCCTTCTGAGCTTGCTCGATCTGGAGAGATGTCTCAGCGATTTGCTTCTGAATGAGGTTTCTGTCAGTCATATCGTCCATGTTGTAGTAATCCTGCCACAACCCACGCAGCTTTACAGTCAATAATTGTGTGTATTCCCTTGCTTTATAATAGTCGGCTTCGGCCTGCTCGGCTGAGGACTGTCCCGGTTCTTGAGTATCGATATTGGGACTCCGCTGGCCTGGTTGACTCGGAGCGGGTTCGGCTGTGTCTACATCTATGGATCTACCTGGAGGTGCCGTTGCGCTGGCTGGAATGACGATATTGCTCGTGTCCAGAGCTACTCTTTTTCTGACTTTTCCCAAATCAGCGTTGGTCACCACCACAGCTTTTAATCCTTTAAGCCTGGCTCTTCGTTCTCTTTCCTTTCTGGCGACTTCAACGATACTCTGAGAGAGAAGAATTGAGGAAAAGAATAGGGGAAGAGAAATACCGATAATGATTTTTTTGAGTTTCATTTTTCCTTTTCTGTGCTGTTTATTATATCTGGAATATATCCTTGTGTCAATCCTGAGAGGTGAGGCTCCTTTCCGGCCTTAGGGTCGGCTCTTGAATCAAGGAGGATAGGAGGGTAAAGGAGGATGTATGAATGCAGTGATTCAAGAACCGACCCAGTTTTGTATTATTCAGCATTATTCGTGTGCTCTATGTATAAAATAATTCGTATCGTTCCTGGAGTAAATCGCCTTTTAAGGGGATTTTAAGAGTGATTTTTTTTCTTGGTTCCTCACCCGAAAAGATGACCTTGTCTCATCAGTTAGGGGACGTTCCCCAAAAGGAGAAAAGGGGA
>JABAOF010003055.1_pt1 | contig 27862 bp, 29 predicted proteins | sample 7062171 | NCBI WGS metagenome assembly JABAOF01 (sample SAMN14538628, study PRJNA623070) | marine sediment metagenome | biome: marine biome [ENVO:00000428]; feature: marine pelagic biome [ENVO:01000023]; material: deep marine sediment [ENVO:00002113] | place: India: Gulf of Khambhat ...
GTGCGGCGGGCCGGATTCGAACCGGCGAACCTCTACAGGAAAGGATCTTGAGTCCTTCGCCTAAAGCCGTCGTAGTTAGACTTTGACCTGGCTTGGCTACCGCCGCCACACATCGTAACAAAACTCAGAATCTTAACTAATAACTATTTCCAGTTGTAGACACCACAAGTCTGACGCAATAGAATCCTTCTGAAAGATTCCGTCGATTCCATCAATCTTCTAAGTTGAGCTCTTCAATCGGGTATTCACGCATTATCGGCAACTCTTTGAATTTGGCAATCAGCCTAAGAATACACTTGTGAGCTGCTACTATAAGATCATCAGTTACCCCGCCTCTCACCGCAAGATTTCCTTGCTTCACATTCAGATATGAACGTGTTGACAACCAGAATAGAACCCGAAGACGGTGAGACTTCTTCAAATCATCACCAGCAGGTTTGGGCAATCTCCTCTCCTCCTACCTTAAGAAAAAGTCCTCTGCGAAACAGTTATACCTTTCGAAAAATCAAGACTGATTGCTCAAACTGATATGTTAGATTCAATGGAGCTGACTCTTAAAACTAGAAAATCCCATGTTGTTTCAAGAACTTCTATCCCCTTGATCTCTTCACATACACTATAATACCAATCAAAGCTATTGCGCCTACTCCGCCCCCTATATAGTAGCCATACTTCATCAAAAAAGGCCGTTCTTCAACCTTCACAATGACTTCTGAGCTTGTACTGCTGTATCGAAACTTGTCTTCAGCAAATTCGGCCCGAATCTTCCAAGTTGAAATGCTCTTCGGCTTAAGACTGGCCAGGAAGGTGCCGTTTTCCATTGTATAGCAGACGATTTCCTTGCTCGCATTGACCGAAATGAAAAATACTGTGACTGGGACATCTCCAGCAGCCGGCGTCAATACCCCCTTGACCGTGACGTTCTCACCTAGAAAGACAGTGTCACGAACCGAAGACAGATTTAGAGCTGAAGCACTTTTTACGCAGTAGCTTCCATTTGCTGCAAGAACATTCTCTAAAACATCAAACGCTTCAACGCGATAGCTGACTGAGGTCCCTGCTGCCTGCCCTGGAATCAGCACGCTACAGTTCATCTCATCAATGATCTCCATATCTAAAGCTGACGTGTTCTTCCAGCTGTCAGTTGAATAGTACAATGTCGCATTCATCAGATTTGTCAGGTTGGAATGGTAGGCCACCGTAACGTCCTCATATGCATACTCTTTGTGAGGCGTGACAACAGGGGTCAAGCCGACGTGTTCCAGTTCTGTCTTAACTGCAAATCTAACGGTTCCAGACCCTTCTTCGCCGATGAAGACGAGATGATAAAGGCATTCGCCAGGATATGGCGAAGTGAAGTTGAGGAACATGTCTTCACCATAAAACTCACAGCTTGCATACGCCACTCCCCTATCTTCTTGACTCTCCAAGTTATAACCTCCGAATAATTCGTCTCGCTCACCATAAAGCCCAGCCTCCCAAGCTAGTGGAACATTGTTCAGAGAACTGCCCACTCCATTATCTGGATTGGCCATAAGGTACAGTCTAACCTCATACATATCCAAAGTATCAGGCACCTTAACGACAACCTCAATTTGCTCGCTACCTGTCACAAATTCATAGGCCCAGCCAGTCTCCAATACAGGAGACATATTGTACTTCCCCCTAACATAATGTTCATGCCAAACATTGCACTTCACATTCTCAATTATCATGAAAGATGCTGGTTCAGACGCATTACTTTCCCGAGGATCATTCCTCACAACAAAAGTATAATTCCCAGAATTCTCTGGAACAAAGAAAGGGTCATCAACCGTACTTCCTAAATGCTCAGGAAGACCCGCCGACTCAGTATGATATCCAACAAGACTCCCAAAAGGATCATAAACATAAATGTCATAATCTGTCTCAGGCTTCTCCTCCCAGTCGATCCAGTCACCATAACAGTAGACATGATAACTATGGTTCACTGAAAGAGGACACACAACACTCCAATTCATTCCAATCTGAATCTCAGAACGATTCCAGAAGATCGGAAAGACACACTTCTCCATGTAGGTCCAATTCCCCAAGAACGAGTCCGAGAAAGTATGCACGAACCTCTCATACTCCGGAAAAACATAAGCTTCAACAATCAGATCTGAACAAGTCGTCAAGCGAGCCAAAAGCAGAAAAATGCCTAAGACTAGAAACCCGAGTCCTCTCTTAATCATTGCTTCTCTCACAGCTGCAACCAGACAATCTAACCCGTTATCTTCATAGATGCATAATTGTTATGAACAGCAACTATTGATTCTGAATAAGGCAAATACATCAGAATGCTAACCTGAATTTCATAAGGCAAAGTTTATATGATAGAGGTGTAGTTACGTGTTTAGCCCATAAAATCGGAGTCCAATTTTTCACTTGGAGGATATTAAGAATTTGAGAGATCCCGCACTGCATAGTCTCATCTTTGAGAATTTAAATGAAAAACCGCGGGAGGACATTTAGCATTGGTTCAAACTACAAAAGATGATACACATCTCATGCTGAAAGCCTTCGTGAAAGGAAAAGGTCTAGTACGTCAACACCTAGACTCCTATAACGAGTTTATAGACCACGGATTACAGGATGTCGTAGACGAAGTAGGGGAAATCCCCATCGAAGTTCCTGAATCACCCTACAAGGTGAAGCTCGGGCAGATCTGGGTAATAGACCCCAACACCAGGATCACCAGCCCGTACGTGACTGAAGTCGACGGCACAAAACATGAAATCCTACCTATGGAAGCACGTCTTCGAAGCCTAACTTACGCCGCTCCCATAGCGCTGGAGATGACGCCCACGATCGACGGAAGAGAACAAGACACAGAACTCGTCTTCATCGGCAACATCCCAGTAATGCTGAAATCAAAACTGTGCTTTCTATCACAACTCTCCAGAGAAGAACTGATAGCATGCGGAGAAGACCCCGACGACCCAGGCGGCTACTTCATAGTGAACGGTTCAGAACGCGCCATGGTCGCTATGGAAGACTTGGCACCAAACCGCATCCTAGTAGACATAGATGACAAAGGAGCAAAACCAGTCCATCAAGGAAAAATATTCTCTACGACAGTAGGGTTCAGAGCAAGAATAGAAGTGAAGCTGAAGTCAGACGGAGCAGTCCACGTCACCCTGCCTGGAGTACCTACTCGAATCCCCCTCGTAGTCCTGATGCGGGCCTTAGGTCTGGAATCAGACAAGGCAATCGCTGAAGCAGTCTCTCTGGAAAAAACGATTCAAAGAGAGTTAGAACCCTCCTTTGAGAAAGCCATTGGAGTAGACACAGTTGAAGATGCCATCATCTTCATTGGAAATCGTGTCGCCCACGGTCAAGTTGAAGAATACCGCATACAGAAAGCCGAAAACACATTAGACAGAAACTTCCTGCCCCACATTGACAGAACAAGCGACGGTAGAAGAGACAAAGCTTTGTTCCTAGGGGAAATGGCCTGCCGAGTAATTGAACTAAAACTGGGAAGAAGAAAAGTAGACGACAAAGACCACTTCAAAAATAAACGGTTGAGGCTTGGAGGCCCGCTCCTTGCAGATCTCTTCAGAGTAGCCTTCAGAAACCTCACAAGAGACATCAAGTACCAGCTTGAACGCATAGGGGTGAAAGGCCCGATAATAACAGTCTCCGTCGCAGTCCGCCCAGGGATAATAACTGACAGACTGCAACACGCTCTTGCCACAGGAAACTGGGGAAGAGGGAGAGTAGGAATAACCCAACTTCTAGACAGGACAAATCATATCTCGACCTTAAGCCACCTCCGTAGGCTCCAGTCACCCCTAAGCAGGAGCCAACCAAACTTCGAAGCCAGAGACTTACACCCTACTCATTGGGGTCGACTTTGCCCTAATGAAACACCAGAAGGGTCCAACTGTGGACTGGTCAAGAACTTAGCTGTGTCAGCATCAATCTCAGTAGGCGTAAACCCTCAGAAGATAACACAAGTACTTCATAACATGGGAGTAATATCCACCTATGAAGCCAACGAAGCACTAAATGTCTCAGGAGCGAAAGTTTTCGTCGACGGAAACATCATCGGATACTCAAACTCACCTGAAGAACTAACATCCCAGCTAAGGAAAAGAAGAAGAAGAGGCGAAGTCTCCTCTGAAGTCAACATAGCCTACTTCCGAAAAACACTCGACCAAAGAGAAGAGATATACGTAAACTGTGATGAAGGAAGGGTCAGACGCGCTACCATAATAGTCGACGAGGGCGTCCCAAGGCTTCAACCAGAACACATCGATAGACTGGCGTCTGAAGAATGGTCATGGGAAGATCTAGTCAAGAACGGAATCATTGAGTATTTAGACGCCGAAGAAGAGGAAAACGCCTACATCGCTGTAGACCTTGAAGAACTGACTCCCGAAAATACACACTTAGAGATAGGAACATACTCAATCCTTGGCATATGCGCATCAACAATCCCTTACGCAGAACACAACCAGTCACCGAGAAACTCCTACCAAGCAGCGATGGCGAAGCAAGCGCTAGGAATCTACTCAACAAACTTCCAACAACGAGCCGACTCCAGATCCCACATCCTTCACTATCCGGAAATACCTCTAGTTGACACGGCCTTGATGGGAACTATGGGTTACAAACTCCGACCCTCAGGACAAAACTGCATAGTAGCCGTGTTATCCTTTGAAGGCTACAACATGGAAGACGCCCTAGTCTTCAACAAAGCCTCTATAGAAAGAGGATTAGCCCGCTCAACCTTTTACAGGATATATGACGCAGAATGTCGCCAATACCTCGGAGGACTGAAAGACAAATTTCTGATACCAGAACCTGGAATGAGAGGGTACAGAGGAGAACAATACTACAGACTGCTGGAACCCGACGGAATAATAGCATTAGAAGCCAAAGTCTCAGGCGGAGATGTCCTCATAGGCAGAACAAGCCCGCCCAGGTTTCTCGAAGAATACAAGGAGTTTGAAATCAGAGGCCCTTCAATGCGAGATACTTCCGTGGACATGCGCCCTTCAGAAGAGGGAGTAGTAGATGAAGTATTCATTACTGAATCGGGTGAAGGAAGCAAACTTGTCAAGGTCAAAGTTCGCGACCAACGTGTACCTGAGCTAGGAGACAAGTTCGCCTCGCGTCACGGACAGAAAGGAGTCATAGGACTGATCGTCCCCCAAGAAGACATGCCCTTCACCGAAGACGGCATTGTCCCTGACGTGATAGTGAACCCACACGCCATCCCTTCCAGAATGACAATAGGACACTTCATCGAATCCATAGCTGGCAAAGTAGCAGCTGCAAGAGGAATACCCGCAGACGGAACACCTTTCTCAAACGAAGACCCAGCTGAACTTCGGAAAATCCTCCCGAAACTTGGCTTCAGCCACACAGGAAGAGAAGTCTTCTACAACGGCATAACTGGCAAGAAATTCGTAGCAGACATGTTCGTGGGAATTGTGTACTACCAAAAGCTGCACCACATGGTCGCTGACAAGATTCATGCCAGAGCACGAGGCCAAGTGCAGATGCTTACAAGACAGCCTACAGAGGGTCGAGCCAGGGGAGGAGGACTGAGATTCGGGGAGATGGAACGAGATTGTCTAATAGGTCATGGGGCAGCCATGCTGCTTCGAGACAGACTTTTAGAAGAATCAGACAAATACACGCTGTACGTCTGCGAAAACTGCGGATACATAGCCTATCACGACATAAGACAAAGAAGATATGTATGCAGATTGTGCGGAGAAAGAGCCAAGATCTCCCCAGTAGTTGTATCTTATGCTTTCAAGCTTCTTTTGCAAGAACTGATGAGCCTATGCGTGACGCCGCGGCTAAAGCTAAAGGAGAAAGCCTGACATGGCAATGGAAAGCATGATCCATAGATTCATCGACGAAATAAGTTTCGGTCTATTCTCTCCACAAGACATAAGAAAACTCTCAGAAGTAGAGATCCAGACACCAGACACTTATGACGAAGACGGCGCACCGATAAGTTCAGGTTTGATGGACGGAAGACTTGGAACCCTAGAACCTAGACAAAGATGCAAAACCTGTGGCAACACGGCTATACGTTGTCCAGGACACTTCGGTCACATTGAGTTAGCTGTCCCCATAATACACATCGAATTTGCAAAGATCATATACGATTTGCTAAGGGCGACCTGTCGAAACTGTGGACGCATTCTTATCCAAGACAAAATTGTGGAAAAGGTCCGAAGAAGAATCCGAAGATCACGCAGACTCCTAGGTGACGTACCAGAAGACATCTACAAAACGATAATCCGGGAAATACGGGCGAAACAATGTCCCCACTGTGGAACACCCCAATTCAAAATATCCTATGAGAAACCCACAAAGTTCAGCGAGGAAATACCAGACAGCGGTGCACAACCGCTCACCCCAAGCATGGTGAGAGAAAGGCTAGAACGCATACAAGATGAAGATCTTGAACTCCTAGGCTTTGATCATGAAGTGGCCCGTCCAGAATGGATGATTCTACAGGTCCTACCCGTTCCACCTGTCTATGTGCGCCCATCTATCACATTAGAATCAGGCATCCGCTCCGAAGACGATCTTACACACAAACTTGTGGACATCATTCGTATCAACCAAAGATTGAAGGAGAACATGGATGCTGGAGCACCTACACTCATAATCCAAGATCTTTCTGAGCTACTTCAATACCACGTAACAACGTACTTCAATAATCAAGCATCTGGAATACCTCCCGCTAGACATCGCTCCGGCAGAGCACTGAAAACTCTATCTCAAAGATTGAAAGGCAAAGAAGGAAGGTTCAGAACCAATCTCTCCGGGAAAAGAGTTGATTTCTCAGCCCGAACAGTAATCTCTCCTGATTCAAGCCTAGACATAAATGAGGTAGGAGTACCGCTTGAAGTTGCTATGCGTCTGTCCGCCCCTGAAAAGCTCACCGAATGGAACATTGAGGAGATGCGGCAACTTGTGGCTAACGGTCCTGAAAAGTATCCCGGAGCCCTGTACATAATACGACCTGATGGTAAACGCATAAGATTAGAATTCGTTGTAGACAGAGAAAAGGTCGCAGACTCACTTGAAGTAGGCTTCCTGGTAGAAAGACACCTCAAGAACGGAGACATCGCCATCTTCAACCGCCAGCCCTCTCTTCACCGTATGTCAATCATGGCCCATCGAGTACGAGTTCTACCATACAAGACATTCCGCTTGCACCTATGTGTATGTCCACCCTACAACGCTGACTTTGATGGAGACGAGATGAACCTTCATGTACCACAAAGCCAAGAAGCACAGACAGAAGCACGTCTCCTTATGCAAGTTCAGGGCCAAATACTTTCACCTAGATTTGGAGGACCTATAATAGGTGCCATCCGAGACTACATTACAGCCGCCTATCTGTTCACCAGAAAATCAAATTATCTGACAAAAAGTGAGGTCAACAGGCTAATAATGACAGCAGGATATAAGGGATCCCTTCCCAAACCAGAAATCAACGTGCCCCAGCAATTATGGAGCGGCAAGCAGATCTTCAGCCTGTTCTTGCCTGAAAATCTTAATTATATTCTGAAAGCCAACATCTGTCAGAGCTGCGCCAAGTGTGAAGAGGAAGAATGTCCTTATGATGCCTACGTAGTGGTAAAAAACGGTAAACTCGTAAGTGGAGTTGTAGACAGGCGGTCCATTGGTGCTGAGCAATCAGAAAGCCTTCTCCATAGAATAATAAAAGACTATGGATCAGAAGCTGGACGCGAATTCTTGAACAAGATAACCCGAATGTTAAAGCTCTTCATAACTATGCGAGGTTTTACCTATTCATATGACGAACTGGTCTTATCCCAAAGGGCTGAAAACAAGATAAGAAAGACCATGCAGAAAATCGAACAGAAGATCGAAAAACTGATAGAAAGATATCACGAAGGCACCCTCGAAAGGCTTCCTGGACAGAGCCTTCAAGAATCATTCGAAATCTACGTGATGAATGAACTGGCCAAGGCCAGGGACAAATCCGGAAAAATAGCTGACGAGGATTTCACCATTGAGAATTCAGGAATCATGATGACAAGAACGGGCGCTAGAGGCTCCGACCTAAACATTGGACAGATGAGCGCGATTGTAGGGCAGCAAGCTGTCCGCGGCAAAAGAATCATGCGTGGATATGTCGATAGAGCGCTGCCACACTTCAAGCCTGGAGACCCAAGCCCCAAGGCCAGAGGATTTGTCTACTCCTCATATCAAAAGGGGCTTGATTCGATAGAATTCTTCTTCCACGCGATGGGTGGCCGAGAAGGGTTGGTGGACACTGCTGTCCGGACTCAGCAAAGCGGATACATGCAAAGAAGACTGATAAACGCACTAGAACATCTGCGCCTGGAATACGATGGAACCGTGAGGAGTTCGGCGGGAAGCATAGTCCAATTCAAATACGGTGAAGACGGCGTTGATCCGGCCAAAAGTGACCATGGAAAGGCTGTCAATGTAAGCAGACTCGTCGACCAGATAAAGATCTCGCAAAGAAAAGGAAAACCGGCACCTCTTGAATACATCGAGAAACAGCTGAATAAGAACAGGAAGCAACTTACACCGTTACTTCTGAGAGAGCTAAGACGATCCCTGTCAAAACTAGAACTCACGAAGACAAGCGTAAGCAACACTATACAGTCCACTGCAAACCACTACAAGCGTGCTCTGATGGAACCCGGCGAAGCAGTAGGCATAGTGGCAGCACAGTCAATAGGTGAGCCCGGCACTCAAATGACTCTCCGAACATTTCATTACGCAGGAGTCCGGGAACAGAACGTAACGCTAGGACTGCCCAGACTCATAGAGATCGTTGACGCAAGAAGAGTCCCATCCACGCCAATAATGACAATATACTTAACCAAAAAGCATCGAAAAAGCAAGGAAGCAGCAACAAAGATCGCTCGTAACATAATCCATACAACAATGGAGGACTTGGCCCAAGCGATTTATGAAGACCCAATCAAAGAAGAGATAGTAGTGGAACTAAGCAAGACCATGCTGGAAGACAGAGCTGCAAAAGTTGAAGACATTGAAAACGAACTGAAGATCCTCAACTGCACAGTCAAAATAATGGACAATCAAGTCAGCATAAAGCCTGAGAAGGCGGAGAATCTCAAGAAGCTGCTTAATAAAGTCTTCTCTTTCTTAGTTAAAGGTGTTCCAAAGATAAGGCGAGTACTAGTCACCGAGGAGAACAGAGAATGGGTCATAAGAACGGATGGATCAAACCTCTCAAAAGTCCTAGAAATAGACGGAGTAGACACTTCTAGAACGACAGCCAATAATGTCCATGAAATCGCCAAGACTCTAGGTGTCGAAGCAGCAAGAAACTCTTTGATTGGCGAGGCTAAAGGAGTATTGGAAGAGCAAGGACTCGACGTTGATATCCGCCACGTAATGCTTGTTGCAGATATGATGACTTCTACAGGGGAGGTGCGGCAGATAGGCAGACATGGAATAAGCGGGGAAAAGTCAAGTGTCTTGGCACGAGCTGCATTCGAAATTACAGTTCCCAATATTGTTGGCGCATCCGTAAGAGGGGAAAGTGATCCCTTAGAAGGTGTAACCGAAAACGTAATAGTGGGCCAATCCATACCAATTGGCACGGGACTGGTTGAACTATTCATGTCAACGTCTAAATTGAAGAGGGAGAACAAGTGATCGATATTGACAAGGCCATCAGCACAGCCGTGAAAACAGGAAAGGTCTCCTTCGGCTCGAACTCCACAATCCAGAGCGCCAAGACAGGAAAGGCAAAGATGATAGTTCTGGCGATCAACTGTCCTAAAAACCCAAGGGAAGACATAGAATATTACAGCAAGCTCTCCAACATTCCAATCCTCATTTACGACGGATCATCCATCGATTTGGCCGCCATCTGTGCCAAAACCTTTGTTGTCTCAGCGTTAACTATAAAAGAACCTGGAGACTCAGAGATTCTCAGATTGACAGAAGAGGAAGCAGAAGAGGCTGAAGGAGGAATGCAATGACTAGTGGCATCAAGCTTACAAGCAGAGAAATGCGGTACATATCATTATTTGAAAGCATAACTGGCGCCAGCGTGATGGACTGCATCGTCAAAGAGGATCAGAGTCGCGTCATCTTCGTCGTAAACGAAGGGCAAGTAGGTATGGCAATCGGCAAAGGTGGAAGAAACATACGCACGTTAGAAAGGATGACAGGAAAGAGACATGAGATAATCGAGTACTCAGACAATCAGGTACAATTTATCAAGAATGCTTTGAAACCCGCCAGCGTCAGAGAAGTCAGGATAACTGAAAGGCCAAGCGGAAAAAAGATGGCCGTCGTGACGGTTAGCCCGAGGGACAAGGGCGTAGCCATTGGCAAAAATGGTAGAAACGCTCAACGCCTCCGTTTTTTGGCGAAAAGGTATTTCGAAATTGAGAATGTGAGCATAAACTGATATTTTGAGAACTGAAAAGCATGATACTCGAAAGACTTCAATTCATATTCATTTCAGCCTTGTCAGTTCTAGTCGGTTCTTTCCACGCTGAAGAAGAAGCTTTCGTCGACAGATTCATAGGGAGCCCTTTGCTTGTTCTCGTCGCAATCATTGTCATTGACGTTGCAGCAATAATCTATCATAAGATTAGAAGGTAGCTACTCAAGGGGTCTACTGCTTAGAAGCAACTCTATGAGGGCTTTCTGGTCAACTTCGGTGTTAGTTCTCCAATCTAGATATAACTGTTCATTCTCGTCTTCTGTCACGTATCCGTAGCGGATATACCTATCTACGTTTGCTCCGACTCTCCAATGTGGCAGTTTTTCCTCCAATAGTCTCTCAACCTCTTCCCGCGGCACTTTTCCCTTTCTGGACATTATATAGGCGATGGTTATCGCCAAGCCTGCGATATCATCTATCCTCCAGCCCATCATCTTGGTCTCATTGGGCGTGAGTTCGCCTCTCAATGTTACATAGAATCGAGCCTTGTCCAGCTGATTCAAACTTGGTTTCCCCACCGGTCTGTCCTCCTGAAAAATCGTTTTCACTTCAAGATCTAGACCTTTGAGGTGCTGGTTCAGGACTTCAAGAACTTTCGGGTAATCTAAGCCTAACGCTTTCCGGAGCTCCCAACCCTTCACTCCCGGCTTTCTGTGTCTTTGATAGAAGAGCAGATGTACCGCCTCCTTGATCTTCTTCGTGTAATATGCTTTTCTTCGGCTCATTCTGGCTCTCCGGTTCTCCATCTTCTCCACTCTTCCACTGTGACGGCTATTGGTATTGAAATCAGCTGTCCATCTCTGACTTCAGTGGAAGGTTTCCGAAAAGGTCTAACATAGATCTCTTCCTCCAACGGGCGAATCTCCAAAGTAGCATACCCATAAGTGATCAAGAAACTTGTCATGAAAGCTTTATGCACTGTTTCCGTATATGTTTCGGCCCCTATGAAATCCCAATATTTTATCTTGTTATCCTTCCCTCTCTCTTCGACTTCGATCTTCAGTCTCTGCCAGAAATTTTCCAGTTCGACAGAAAATTCCTTATCTCCCAAGATTCTCTGCATAATCAATTCATCCCTTGTTGCGGGTTCACTCTCAACTCTCTCAGGCCACAACTCTTTCCATCTATCATTCAGAGGCGGAAGGCCTCTCCAGTAGTTCAACGCCTCTGTCAAGCTCCGAAGCGAGATCTGTTCTAGCGCCACAATTGGATGCCAAGCCTGCAGAAAAATCTTGATGATCTCATCTTTGCTTATTCTGACTAGTTTCTCCTCCAGAAGAAATGGGTCAGTATAAAGGGATGTAGAACGTTGCTTGACCCACTCGCTTTGGAGTCCTATGACAGACGCTAGCTGATTAATGGTTTCAGCATCCAGACACAAGTCTTCAGGATGTTCCCAAGCAGGAAAGTATTCTTTGATGATCCTTATGATTTCGTCAATATCTATGAGAAACGGATCCAAGGAATATTCTTCCACAGACCTACATGTCTCAATGATTCCTTGAAGCCTTTCCCTTCCTTGTTTTCTCTGTATCCCTTTAGATGACATTACGCAACCTCTCTGANNCTCTGACCACCGACTTACCTTCAATGTTCTGTACAGTGATTATATTCACATCTTCCTTTGCAAAGGTGACTTGACTAGGAGTCAGAATAACGTACTGAGCATCTGCACCGCTGACCGTTGATATGAGTATCTTCGCGACTATCTCACGGTTCTTTGGATCCATGTGGACATCGTACTCGTCTACAGCCCTGAAAGGTGAGCGTACATGTTGCTGCAAAGCCAGTAGAAAGCTCATGGTGGCTGTCGTCCTTTCTCCACCGCTTTGCGTGTAGGCATCGAGTGGAACCGGGTTCCCTCCTTTGAAGCCAACCAGAATTCCGAGTCCGGCTGCCTCTATATCGTGTTCGTTAATTAGTCCAACGCCACCGACCGCTTGGGCCTGAGCAATGATCATCCGGTATTTCTGATTCACTCTATCTAGCAGGCGCTTGATAACTCTTCGCCAGCCTTCCATTCTTGTCTTGATCTCCTCTAATGCTTTCTCACGATTCTCAGCAACTTGTCTAGCCTTCTCCTTCAGCTCTAGGTAAAGCTTGGAGTACGATTCATACATGCGCTCTACGTCTTCAGAGATATCTGAGAGAGCCGCCAAATGCCCATCTGTGACCCTGATTTCATCAAATATTTCACTGACACTTTTTATCACAGCGACTCTCGACCCAGTCTGCTGCGCCTCTGAGATGGCTTCATTTAGATAGGACTTGGCCTCTCCCAGCTCCTTATTGAGTCTCTTCAGTTCGGTTAGGGCGTTCTCTTCGCGATATCGAAGCAAGGATAACTTGATACTGCTCTCCAATACCTGATCAGCGATCTTCTCAACGCTTTCTTCCAGACTTCCCATTCTACGTTTATTCTCAGTTATCTCCATCTCATGTTTGAGGACATGCTTTCTGAGACCTTCCATCAGTTCCTTCAGATTTTCACTTCTCAGAAGCTTGAAGGGAGTTGAGGGGGCTTCAAGCTCTAGCCTTGGAGAGATCGGGTTTCCATGCTCAATGATGTTCTCCAGCATTGTGGTTTCTTCTAGAAGCTGTTCACAGAATGATACGGTTGAGTCATTCTTTGCCTTTTCTCGTTCAAGACCTAACCGATCGTCAAAGAGAGTTCTCCATTCAGCCTTAAGTTTTTCACGCTGTTCTTGCTCAACCTGAAGTTTTTGCGTTTCCCCCTCAGCGTCGGCTCTGATCTGGTCCAGAACAGCTTGTCCCTTTTGCATACTTGCCTGCAACTTCTCAACTATGTCTTCCCTCTTCAAAGCTTCTGCCCAAGCTAGTTCTCTCTCCAAAAACCTCCTCTTGGTCTGTAACTGCATCTTCTCTTGATATCTATCATATTGTTCTCTCCAGTAATTCAGTGTCTGTTCAGCCGATTCAAGAAGTTTATTCACAGAGTTCTCTTGGCTGGATATGTGCGTCAACTTCTTCTCAGCCCTCAGAACATTTGTTCTGTAGGACTCAAGCCCCACAGCGGCCTCCACCATCTTCAGCTTCTCCTGAGAAGAAAGCACCGTGAACTGCTCAACCATGTTCTGATGCATAATAATAAGCATATTGTCCGGATCTACGCCCAGACTGGTCAGAAGCCTCTCAATCTTAACTTTCGTCGCTGCCCTATTCTCAAGTTCAAACCAATACTTTCCATCTCGCCTCAAAACCCTTGTAAGGAAGATCTGGTCCTTTCTAATTCTTGGAACAGGTCTACGGTTACCTCTTTTGGAATTATCCAAAACGAGCGTTACTCGGGCTTGATCTTCTCCCCAACGAATCAGATCACTAAGCTTTCTAGACCGTTCAGTGTAGGACTGTCCCAAAGCCACAGAAATAGCCAAAAGTAGAGAAGATTTCCCTGATCCGTTGGGTCCGCAGACAACATTTACGCCTGCCTTGAAGGGTACCCTAGCATATTCATAACTCATGAAGTTCTCTAGTATTACCTCTCGAATCAGCATTGACGTAGTTGCCTCTTTGGCTCATTAATAGGACAAAGAGTTCCCTATAAACAATTAGGAGAGGATTATGTTTAAAAGGCGTTCTTCACGCCCCATGCTAAGGATGGGGTTTGCATGGAACGTGTAAAGAAAGACTCTCAAAGATCTGAATACTGCTGAAAAAAGATAACCGTAAATCATGCTTGCTTCCCTATATTATAGGGGATTCCGAACCTAAAGCGATAAACCGCGATGGTCGGCATGAAGAGACATATCTTTCTAGACAAAGAGGACAACTCCAGTTGAAAATGGATAAAGGTCATAGAAGAAGATTGATCAGGCTTTTGTACGTGCAGCATCTTGTCAACATTTTTATTGGGGAATATCAGGCTTGGTCAAAGCCCTGGAAACGCTTAAATGGAACCGTTTTTCAAGCATCTTGCTTCTGAGGTAGATTTGATCTTGCGGAGGTTAGGTCGAGTTCTTCATATAAGCCGGAGTCAAAACATCATATTGAGAACTGAAAACGTTCCAAGAATAGGCGAAACGGTTGTCGACGAAGATCTAAACAAGATCGGCGAGGTTTTTGATATATTTGGTCCTGTCTCCTCACCGTATGTATCAGTTAGACCTTATGCAAAGAAAACTGAAAAAATGAAGGGAGCGATTCTATATGCAACTCCATCAAAGCGAAGGAAATGAGGGGCAAACAGATACAATGAGTCTCATTTGAGCAGATGTCCTACACGTAACGAAGAAGACAGCTTATACCCAGAAAGCTTTGCCCAAGATCGCGCGCTTGGCTTCGAAAACAGCAGACTGAAGCACACATAATGTTATGGACACCTCTCCATCTGTGGACCACACGACCATACAACATATCAACAACATGCTGAGAAAAATGAGAGAACTACTATGCTCAGGAGAGTCTTGCAACTGGGAGCCTCAGTACTCTATTCCCTTTCTAGCCTGATGCCCTTTCCTAAAGGGATGTTCGATCTCTTTCATTTCAGTCACGTAGTCAGCAACCTTAATTATCTCTTCTGGAGCAGACCGCCCTGTGAGAATAAGCTCCACATGCTTGGGCCGGTTCTTGATCAAGTCGAGCACCTCTTCAACCCTTATGAGGCTTAGGTTCAAGGCCACATTAATCTCATCCAGAACAACCAAATCATATTCCCCGCTATTTATGATTCTCCGGGCGAAAGCAAAGGCTTCTCGGCCAAGCCGCACATCCTCCTCCCCGGGAGGCGTCTCCCTAACAAACTCGCCTCTCCCGAATGCCTTCAATTCAAGATTTGGAAGCTTACTCACCATATACAATTCGCCGTAGTCAAATCCACCCTTTATAAACTGGATCACGTAGACCTTCATCCCTCTCCCCACAGCCCTCAATGCTGCTCCAAATGCAGCTGTGGTTTTTCCTTTTCCGTCCCCAGTATAAACGTGCAGAAACCCCTCTTCCAATCCAGTCACCTTTGACCCCTTCTGATATGATTACCTCAATTCTTCGCTTAGCAGTTTCTCAGCTGCGCAGGATGGGTGTATCTTCTTCTCCAGAATCTCCTGCAGAAATTCCTCGAATCTCCCTCGCTTCTTCAACTGCTCAATTATTGAGGTCGCCACCCGTTCCTTTATAGCTTCTACGAGTTCGGCCTCAGCCTTGTCTCGGCTCCTCTCGCGTTCCAACTGTTTCCCTAAGAACAGCCTATGCTCCTCTATCTTCTCGACAAGCTCGGATATACCTTGACCGGTGAGTGCTGTCGTTTTAACAATTGGAGGCGCCCATGTCCTATTCTTGTCGTTTAGCTGAAGCATTGCTTGCAGATCCGTTATTGTCTTGTCGGCGTTTTCACGGTCGCCTTTATTTACCACGAAGAGATCCCCTATTTCCATGATTCCTGCCTTTATTGCCTGTATTTCATCTCCTAGACCTGGGGCGCTGAGAACAAGGATTGTTTGGCCAATCTTCATTATTTCCACTTCAGATTGTCCTGCGCCAACTGTCTCAACAATTATCACATTGCTGCTGGCGGCATCTAGGACTTTGACGGCGCCACTTGTTGCTTTGGCGATTCCTCCAGTGTAGTTGCGGGTGGCCATGCTGCGTATGAAGACTCCCTGATCTGTGCTCAGTTCCTGCATACGTATTCTGTCGCCCAGGAATGCTCCGCCCGTATACGGACTTGTAGGATCTACTGCTATAACGCCTACCGTCCTTCCCCGTTTCCGGTATTCCCGTATAAGTTTCTCTATTAGGGTGCTTTTTCCAGAGCCTGGAGGACCTGTCACACCGATTATGTGGGCTTTCCCAGTGTGTGGAAAGATCAGACTAACCAGTTCTTCTGCTTCAGATGTTTCGTTCTCGATAATAGTTATTGCCTTTGCGATGCTCCTGCGATCTCCCTTTAAAACGCCTTTGGCGATTTCCTGAATCGATGCCAACACCTTACACATCTAGAAGTTCATGCTCTTTTCGAAAGAATACCAAACACAAACTGAACTATTCTGTCGGTAGCAGTTCCAGGTCCAAAGATTTCCTTTATTCCAAGCTTCTTCATCTCTTGAACGTCTTCTTCAGGGATTATCCCTCCTGCGAAGACAATCACGTCTGTTAAGCCCTTCTTTTTCAGAAGTTCCATTATTCTGGGGAATAGAGCTTTATGTGCTCCTGATAGTATGCTCAACCCTATGACGTCTACATCTTCCTGAAGTGCAGTTTCAACTATCTGTTCAGGGGTCTGCCTTAGACCAGTGTAAATCACTTCCATTCCAGCATCCCTTAATGCTCTGGCTACAATTTTGGCTCCCCGGTCGTGACTGTCAAGCCCAGGCTTCGCGATGAGCACTCTGATTTTCCTTGCGCTTTTCAGGTTTTATTTCCTCCTAGATGACGATCAACTCTTTATATTCTCCANNAAGCACGCCGCAGATCTCTCCAAGTGTAGCGTATGTCTTCACGGCTTCTATTATGATGGGCATAAGGTTTTCATCTTTCTCCGCTGTTTTCTTAAGTCTGTCCAGCACCGCTTCCACCTTCTTGCTGTCTCTTGTCTTTCTCAGTCTTTCAAGTCTGGCTACCTGTTCTTCTTCTACCTTTTGATCAACTCTCAGAAGCGGTATCGTGGTTTTTTCTGCCGTCGTGTATTCGTTTACGCCTACGACGACTCTTTTCTTATTGTCCGTTTCTCTCTGATACTTGTAGGCACTGTCGGCAATTTCCTTCTGGAAGAATCCTTTCTCGATCGCCACTGCAGCTCCTCCCATGTCATCTATTCTTTGGATATAGTCCATAGCCTGTTTTTCCATCTCGTTTGTCAGGTATTCAAGGTAGTAACAGCCCGCTAGGGGATCTATAGTGTCGGCTATTCCACTCTCTTGAGCTATTATCTGTTGGGTTCTAAGCGCTACTTTGACAGCTTCCTCGGTGGGCAAGCATAAGGCTTCATCAAAAGAGTTTGTGTGCAGTGATTGAGTTCCTCCCATGATAGCTGCCAACGCTTGAATGGTCGTTCTTACGATGTTATTGAGCGGTTGTTGGGCTGTGAGGGTACAGCCTGACGTCTGAACATGCATGCGCATCCACATCGACCTAGGATTCTTCGCATGAAACCTTTCCTTCATCAATTTTGCCCACAATCTGCGGGCCGCCCTGAACTTAGCTATCTCTTCGAAGAGATCGTTGTGAGACGCGAAGAAGAATGATAAGCGAGGTGCAAAGTCGTCTACTTTCAATCCTCTTTCAATGCATGACTCAACATAGCTTATTCCATCATAGAGTGTGAAGGCCAGTTCCTGAATGGCGTTTGCTCCTGCCTCCCTTATGTGGTATCCGCTTATGCTTATCGGGTTCCATCTTGGTAGATGCTTCGTACAGAACTCTATTATGTCGGTAACCAGCTTCAATGAAGGTTTTGGTGGGAAAATGATCAGTTTCTGGGCGAAGAATTCCTTAAGCACATCATTTTGAGTTGTCCCGCCAAGCTCTTTTCTAGGCACCTTCTGCTGATCTCCAACTGCGACGTACATAGCGAGCAGTAGGGCTGTGGGTCCATTTATGGTCATAGATGTTGTGACCTTGTCAAGAGGTATCCCGTCAAACAACACTTCCATGTCTTTGAGAGAGGAGACGGCGACTCCACATACACCGACCTCTCCCCTCGAGAATGGATGATCGGCATCATATCCTCTAATTGTAGGATAGTCGAAGGCGATGCTTAACCCTGTCTCGCCTTCATTCAATAGGTATTTGAATCTCTGATTAGTTTGTTCTGCTGTGCCGTATCCAGAGAATTGTCGCATGGTCCATAATCTTCCTCGATACATGGTTGCATGTACGCCTCTAGTGAAAGGATACTCTCCTGGAAAGCCCAGATCATGAATATACTTCAAGTCTGCTATGTCTTCAGGAGTAAAGATGCGTTTTACTGGCATACCTGAATGGTTAAGGAATTCACGCTTCCTTTCAGGACGATATTCTACCCATTCGGGCAGAGTGGTCTTCTCCCAGCGGTCTCGCTCTTTGGCTATCCTAGCCATCTCTTCTTTTTCAAGCATCTAGTTTCCGCTTCTCAATCGTCACAATTCTCACGTTAGATACTACGTGGAACCTAAGAGTTGTTTCCTTGTCGGTTTAAACCTATCGCTTGATATTTGAAATCTAGCCAGCACGACAGAAGATGAAAAGCTGAACGGTCATCCAGAGGAAAATTGTATCGTCTTGCGAGAATTCCCATGGCTGAACAGTTTTTCTGTGGTAGAAGCCGGAGTCACTCCTGCCAAGTTGCTGCACTCCTTGGGCGCTTCACGCAACTAGAAAGGATTTTGGTAGGCCTCAGAAAAAAAGATAGGAATTGCAGGCCTACTTCGTTGGTTTGAAGTATTTAATATCGTTTATAGAGGCTTTCCTTTCTTCCAGGGGCTTGAAGACAGCTTCAACCCTCATACCGATTCTCATCTTTTCCGGCTTCGTTTCTCCTATCTTATGGATCAGCCCACCGCAGGTCCCAGGGAATTTTATCAACGCGTATATCACTGGTGTCTCCAGTTTTTTTCCATCCATACTGATTGTGGCAGTTGTGAACGTGTACACTTCTCCCTTCCCTTTGTGCCTACGTCAATCCACTTATCTAGTCTCGTGAAGCATTTTTCGCAGTACACCCTTGGTGGGACAAATACTACGTCGCAGCAGGAGCATTTTGCACCCATTATTCTGACATTCTCTTTGATCTCTTTGAAGAACCGTTCGCCAGCAACACCTAGGGTATAGATGTAGTCAGCTTCCATGTCGCCTGGCCAGTGACGTATGTGGGAGGGGTCTGCTATTTTGTCTGTGCTCATGATGTAACCTCCTGTATTGGCCTGAAGTACTTGATATCTGTGATCGCGCCAACTCGTTCTTCCTTGGATTTCCATACTGCCTTAACTTTCATTCCGAACTTTACATCGTTCTTGTCTACTTCGTCGAGTTTGTGAATTATGCCCATGCCTTCAGAAGCTCCATCTAAGTCTATTATGGCTACTAGAATGGGTTCCTTCAGTCTGCTGGCGTCTGCTGCCAAATAGGAGATAGAGTACGTGTTGATAGTGCCTGTGTCTTCGACATACTTCCAACCGTCGGTCGGTTTGAAGCATTTTTCGCAGTACACTCTAGGCGGCACCATGATGCGGCCACATGTGCTGCATGTTGATGCTATTATTCTCCCTTTCTTCAGCTCTTCTAGAAACCTTCCTATAGCAATGCCCACGCTCCAAGCAAACTTGACCTTTGGATGCCATTTCTCCGTCGGGATCTTTCCTTCTTTGATGTCTGCTGATTTGAGTAGTTCTCCTCTATAATTCTTAATCTTCTCACTCATTTTTCCATCTCCCCACTCAACGTCTCAAGACAATCACAGAGCCATACTGCATCAAGTCTCCCCAAGCTTGGGCCAGACCTGTTCTGGGATCCCCCGGAATCTGCCGTTTTCCGGCCTCTCCTCGTAGCTGCCAGAAGATCTCACAGACCTTCATCAAGCCTGCAGCGGCTATTGGATTACCGACTCCTAGTAGTCCACCTGAAGGATTGATCGGCAGGTCACCATCTCTCTGCGTGACCCCTTCTGCCGTGAGCTTTGGGGCTTCTCCTTTCTTACATAATAGTAAGCCTTCCATGTGATGCAGTTCCTTGTAGTCAAACGGGTCGTATGGCTCTGCCACATCGATTTCCTTCGGCGGATTCTTGATTCCAGCCATCCGGTAAGCCATGCGAGCTGCGCATTCGACGTAGTCTGGATAGTAAAGGTCGCGGTTTGTCCAAAGTGTCGAGTCTATGCACCAGCCTACACCGTCGATCCAGATTGGATTGTCAGTAACCTCTTTAGCAACATCTTCTGAAGCCAAAATCAAGGCACCAGCGCCATCGCTTGTCGGGCTGATATCTAAACGTTGAACAGGCCATGCCATGATCTCGGAGTTCAAAACGTCCTCAACTGTTATATTTGCAGGTATCTGGGCACACGGGTGATCCAGAGCGTTTCGCTTATTCTTGACTGAGACCAATGCTATATCCTTCTTCTTGATCCCATGCTTGTGCATGTAGCGATTCATCTCCAACGCGAAGATCCATACCAAGTTCATCCCGATAGGCCGTTCGACTATAGGGTCGAATATCGTTGTAAACGCGTATTGGGGATGCGGGAAACAGGAAGACATCTTCTCTTCGGCTACAACTAAGCAAGTGTCGAACTGTCCAGAGGCTACATGCCACCAACCAGCCAAAGGTGTAAAGACTCCAGTTCCTCCACCCACAAAGACTCTTGTGTAAGGCTTGAGATATGCGCCAGCTCCATCTGCTAAGTACTCGCCTTTCATGTGAACGCCATCAAAGGCATCTGGCGCTGTCCCCATGACTACACTCTTCATGTCCTTCAGTTCCATCCCTGCGGCGTCCAACGCCATCTTTGCAGCTTCATAGGATAACTCCTTACCTGTCTCCTTCATTCTCCTTCGGAATAGGGTTAGGCCGGCTCCAACGATTGCTACCCTTTTCTTGCCAAACACTTCATTTCACCTCATTTAACATTGCTCAAAACAGCGGCGATGGATGTCGCTGTTGGAATCCCACGCCAAGCATGAGCCAAGCCAGTCTCTGCATCTGCTAATTGCCTTCTGCCTGCTTCACCTCTCAACTGGAGAACAACTTCAAGAAGTTTTTCCATTCCCGAAGCCTCAAGTCCGTATCCCATTCCCAAAAGACCCCCAGAAGGATTTACGGGGAATGCACCGTTTCTCGCTGTGACCCCTTCTTCAGTCAGTTTCCCCGCCTCTCCATAACCGCAGAGTCCAAGAGCCTCCATATTTTGAAGTTCCTTGAACGCGAACAAATCATTGATTTCCGCAAAGTCTATCTCGTCCCATGGATTGTGAATCTTTGCTGTCTTGTACGCCATTTCTGCAGCAAACCGCGTGTCAACTGCTCGGCTCCAATCTTTTGTCTCTAGGTTTGGAGTTTCGGTACACCATCCGACTCCTTTTACCCACACAGGATCATCTGTAAGCTTTTCAGCAACCTTATCAGAAGCTAACACCATGACCACACAACCGTCTGCGGGGGCACTTATTTCCAGTTTCTTCAAGGGGTCGAAATGAGGCTCTGAGTACAGAACCTGATCTACTGACACGTTAGCACCGTAAGCTGCGTAAGGGTTTCCACAAGCATTTTTCCTGTTCTTGACTGCAACCTCAGCACACTGCGCTAGGGTTGTACCCGTATCGTGAAGATACCTATTCATCTCCATTCCAGCCACATAGTATGGATGCCCTCCGAGCGGTCTTGTAAGTATCGGATCCATGGCAAAGGCAATGACGTCCATCAGTGTAAGTAAGTCTGAAGCCTTGCTGTGAGCTTCTAGAACAGCTGTGTCAAAGTGACCTGTGTTGATGAGCATGAACGCATTTGCCAATCCGAGAAGCCCATCGCCTGAAACCGTGAACAGATGTCTCAGCACAGCACCCAATTGGTCAGGAACGAATTCGTCAAAGATACTGAACCCTTCCAAGTAGTCTTCGGCACATGTCACAAAGACATCTATGTCTTTTCTAGGGTCAACTCCTGCGTCGTCATAGGCTTTCACAGCTGCTTCGTACATCAGCTCCTTATATGATAATTCGGGTAGTATAGATCTAAATCCAACGCATCCTACACCGACAACGGCAACTTCATTCATCATCCCTTTCACTCTCAATTTCGGAGCATATTAGAAAAGGCTTTTCACATAAAACTTTCGAGGAAAAACGCGCTTTCTATTGATTAAATTTAAGTATCGGCCTTAGACTTATTTGCCTCTCTTCATACTGCAAGATCGAGGAAAATGTCAAATGAAAGGTAGGCCGCTTGTGTCGATAGTCTCCGCAGGACTATCGAAATTTGGAAAGCTTGAAGGATTGTACGCCCGCGAGATATTTGCGCAGGCAGCCAAAGAGGCTTTTGACCGTTGCCCAAACCTAGACCCAAAGAAAGACGTTCAAGCCCTGTTTATAGGTCATATGGGAGAATCTTACGAGCACCAAGGACACACAGGCGCCACCATGGCTGACTGGGCCGGCTTGCCAAACGTACCTGCTACACGAACCGAAGCTGCATGTGCCTCTTCTGCCGTAGCGTTAAGAGCTGGACTATATGCTGTCCTTTCTGGATTACATGATGTAGTTATTGTGGGCGGTGTAGAGAAGATGACAAACCGAACGACCCCAGAGGTAACTGAGTTCTTAGCCATGGCTTCAGACTTTCCTTTTGAACAGTGGCATGGTATAACTTTTCCCGGACTCTACGCCTTAATGGCCACAGCCCACATGCACAAATATGGAACAACTCAGGAGCAACTGGCGATGGTAGCAGTGAAAAACCATCACAACGGATTCCTGAATCCGAAAGCTCACATGCGCAAAGAAGTGACACTTGAAAAAGCACTATCATCAAGAATCATCGCTTGGCCTCTCAAACTCTATGATTGCTCGCTGATAACTGACGGAGCAAGCTGTCTAATCCTTTCGAATCCGGAAATGGCCAGACAGTACACTGACACTCCGATACACATAGTTGGAACCGGACAAGCCAGCGACCGCATAGGCATGTATGAACGCGACACCTTTACGTCACTGGCTGCAGCACAGACTGCGGCAAGACAGGCCTACAATATGGCTGAGATAACACCGAAGGATGTGGATGTGGCAGAAGTCCACGACTGCTTCACGATAGCTGAAATAATGGCATACGAAAACCTAGGGTTCTGCAAGCACGGAGAAGGAGGAAGACTAATCGAAGACGGAGTGACTGAACTTGACAGCAGTCTTCCTGTAAACACAAGTGGCGGCTTGAAATCCAAGGGTCATCCTGTGGGAGCAACAGGAACAGCCCAAGCTTATGAGTTATACTTGCAGTTAACTGAACAGGCTGGGAAAAGACAAGTACAAGACGCTAAGATGGGAATAGCTCATAATGTAGGAGGCTCAGGCGCCACCGCTGCCGTACACGTCTTCAGCAGGGAATAACATGGAAAGCCACCCCCACTTCACCATAGAGCAGTTCAACAAGTACATCAGCGAAGGCAAACTTATGGGTGGAAAGTGTATGAACTGCGGAACCATCCATCTTCCGCCTAGACCACTGTGTGACAGATGCTTTTCCGAGGAGTTCCAATGGATTGAGATTCCAAAAAAAGGGAAATTGTTAACATACACAATCATCCATGTTGCGCCTCCCCAATTCGAGTCTAAGGCGCCCTACGCTGTAGGAATCATAGAATTGAAAGGCGGTTTGAAGATTCCGGGCATGATAGAAGATGTGGAACAGAAGAAACTCAAGATAGGCATGCAGCTGACTATGGAGTTTGACACATCCGGGGCACAGTTACAGTGGCCCCAATGGTCAAGATATTACTTCAAACAACTGTAAGAAGGCAACGCTAGAAATGTTGCAGCCCTTCACCTATTGCAGGAACCTAAGACTGCATTCAAGATCTCACTCGGATTAGCCCCAATGTCTTCAGCGTGACCTCAAGAAGCTCCTCATTAGGCTCAACATGTTTCACGCTGTTCCTTGGTGTAACTGCATCGAAGAACTTTCTTATGTTGAATCTGTCAAGATACAGCTTGTGGATTTTTCGCTGTTTTATCGAAAACAGGCCGATCTTCAACTCTGCTCTTCTCAAAGCCTTCAGGGTTTGAGATATAATAGGAAGCAGGCAGGTCTCTATTGCCGCTTCTAGCTCGTATTGTTCCACTAGTATAAACGCCTCCCTGCGAATTTCCTCAAAAGTTTCTTGCAGTTCCACTTTGTTTGTCAAGAATATCTCAGCTATACGCAGTATTTCCAATATGTCTTCTTCTGTTGACAGAATTGAGACTGGAATCCCTTTTTCTCTAGATGTCTTCTAACCATTGTCCTTACAGCCCTGTAATCAAGGTTGAAACTAGCCAAAGTTCCGTCAAGGTCAAAGACTACTGCTTTTATCACTATTGTCATTCTCACTAGAGTAGGGGTCGAGTCTGAGACAAGATTTGAGAAATATACTTTACGGTGGATCAGTATCACTATATACACCAAGCGTGAATTCCTATGAGCCTTAGAGACTATGCAAAGGAGAAGCTGTGGCCTATACTCGTTGAAACAGTTCACACGTTGATTATGTATCCCCATCACAGAGCCTATACAAGAGACGTGATTCTCAGCGAGAATGTCCACGTAAAACCCAAAGAGTTAGCGGCTAGGCTTGGAGCACCTCTGGGAGAGGCCTTAGTAATTCTACATGAGCTGAAGAGTCTATCAAATGATACAAGCAAACAACCATCATTTCACAAATAGCAGAAGAAGCCTGTTGTGGATTATACGACCAGCTATTCCCAGATAGATTGAAGTAGCTGAAACGAAGAATTTTCATGCATCCAGGTGAAAGGCTAAGACAACCAGTGGTCGCCAAAAAGCTTCAGAATTTCCCTAGGATTGAAGACCTTGAACTTTGCATCTGGCATCCTTTTTCCGATCCTCGGGATCAGTCCCTGGGCGTCTGTGCCTAGCTTACATACGATCACGTGCTCAAACAATCCCAGTGACTCAATGTTCACAGCATCACGGATATGTTTCGCACGACTCAGAGCCAGTCTTATGCGATCAAATGATGCCCCCAGGACTATCAGCCTGCTCAGAAAAGACTCCAACCACACTCTGTAGAGTGAAATCTGCTTCTCTGACAAAGTGGCTTCAACTTGACCGCTTTCTTTGCTCAAACTAAGAATACTTATCTTTAGAGGCATATTCTCAGCTNNCTCTGCCATTTCCTCGATGCCCATTTTTCTCCCATCTACGAGCTGTGCTTGTAAAAGGTTCAATGGAACCACAACCTCAATCGGGACAGGCAAGGCTCCAATGTCGATGACAAGACCCCTCTTGCCTAGACTGGAAACATATGCTTTGACTGAGCTGAATCGCTTCAAATCACCAATCCTCTTAGGGGAAATTCCTATCTTCTCATCTACGCAATGCAACGCCATCTTCTCATCTTTTCCCCAAACCGCTAGCTGGATCCACCTACGCGAAGAGATGCCAGAAATCTCAGTCACAACCTCTAGACCTTTAAGTGTAGACTTCAAGAACTCGTCAACGATTTCTATTTGACGATCAGAGTAGACCTTCTGCGCCAGCGTTACAGTATACTTTTGCAATCGCCAACCAAATCCTTCATTTCTCTAGCCAGTCCTCTTAGTCTCTTCAGTGTAGAGTGGGGCAATCCTTTGGAACGAAATCTCTGAATAGTTCGTTGAATCGGCACTATCCGTAAACCTTCAATCCGCTTGTCAGCATATGAGATGATCTTCTCCTCCAGCGTCTGGGGCATATAGGCATCGTTTGGCCATCCCAACCGCTCCGCTTCGTCTTCTGAGATCCCGGCTCCGACATGTCTCTTGATTATTGACACTATCGGTTTCGGTAAGCCCAGTGACTCTGCGATTTTTGCTCCTGCTATTACGTGATGAACGCTGTGGGTCTTTGAGCGACCAATATCATGCAGTAGGGCTCCTATCTCTACAAGTTTTAGGTCAACGTCTACACCATTCTTCCAACATGCCTTGGCGATCTTCACAGCAAGTTCAGCCACTTTCTCAGAGTGTCTTATGACATCTCTTGAACACCCACTCTGACGGAGAAAATGGAGTGCCTGTTCCCTAGAAGGGATTGCCTCAGTCACCCAGTTCCTTCCTCAGCTGCTCCACTTTGCTTGAAAGCACCTCAACAATCTCATCGTTGTCGTAGTGCATCAACGGTCTGTCGCAATTAGGACACTTGAAAACCAGTTCAACAGCGTCTTCGAAGGGAATCTTCTGGCATCCTGGAGTGCCACAAGAAAAGAAATCATGATTTTTCTCATACTCCAGCCTGAGGCTAAGCTTCTCCAGCACTCGACGTTTCTGACTTAAGATAAAACCTTCAAGTTGATCTGGCTGTAGTTTCCAATGAAATATGAACCATCCTGTCTTCGGGTCACGTGTTCTCCTCAGGCTCACAAGAGAATGGTCATAAAGTCTGTAAAGGATCTTGCGAACAGAGTTCAGCCTTATTTCTGTCTTGTTAGCAATCTGATCATCTGTTGTCTCGGATGAGTGTTTGAGAATCTCAATTATCTTGACAGCTTCCTCCTCGCCTAAGGCTTCCGCAACCTTCACCAGTGCTGAATCATTAATGTATACTAACATGGCGATCCTTTTTCGTCAAACTAGCTGGTCAGTAGCTTCTACAATAATTATACGTNNACGTGATCTGCAGTTTAAATCTCTTTTCAATCGTAGACTTTGATTTGGAGGATTAAACAGATCATCCAAGTTCTAGGTCAATGTGAACGATATACCTCTAAGAAGCGGAACATTATTTTCTTTCAATAAAGAAAGCTGCGACCAAACGGATATAGATTAGCTGGCCTGACTTCTTGTTGTTCTAGTTTCCATTCTTCGGTATTCTGAAATGTGATTCCTTTCCCGCGCTTATATAGTCTCCTCCTATTCCCCTTACTATAGAGGCAATTTTGGCAAAGTTGTCGGAACCCAAGAATTGACGGGGCTTTACTATTACATAGTCTTCTTTCTCCTCAAAACTCAGCATGTTCTCCAAGTCTTCTGGAAACATTATCCTAATGTCGTCTATCGACTTCTTTTCGTAGCCTTCAGGCGTGGCCACAGGGGCAGTTGTCGTTTCTGGCTGGACGATTTTTGAAACTGCGAGGGATTTCAATGACCCGGATACTTGCTTGAGATCTTCTGCAACGCGGTTTAGGATCATGAGAAGCTCGTCAACCTTCTCTATGAGTGTCTCAACTTTGTTTTCTTCGCTCATACCTTCCTTCCATCCGTCCAAATCCTTAATATTTCGTAGCATTTATTAACTGTTTGTCAACTTAAGAATCAAACCTTCTGCAATTGAATGAAAGGAACAACAATACTATGGTTGACATTGATGGTAGCCAGAAGAGCGGAAGTGGCACGATTTTACGGTTGTCTGTTGCTCTGGCAGCTGTGGAAAGTCAACCACTGCACATCTATAACATTAGACAAGGAAGATCGAATCCCGGTCTTAGACCTCAACACTTAGAAGCGGTCCTGACGGCTGCAAGGCTATGCAACGCCGATGTGAAAGGTGCAGAACTTAACTCTCGTGAGTTGTGGTTCAAACCTCAGAGCATCAAGAACGGAGATTTCGAGGCAGAGATAGGAACAGCCGGAAGCATTCCCATGCTTTTCATGACGGTGTTGCCAATCTGTGCATTCGCAGAAGCCCAAATCCGTCTGCATGTATCAAAGGGAGGAACAGACGTTCAGCATTCACCTACTACAAATTACATGCGCCACGTTCTTC
>JABAOF010000613.1_pt1 | contig 27848 bp, 25 predicted proteins | sample 7062171 | NCBI WGS metagenome assembly JABAOF01 (sample SAMN14538628, study PRJNA623070) | marine sediment metagenome | biome: marine biome [ENVO:00000428]; feature: marine pelagic biome [ENVO:01000023]; material: deep marine sediment [ENVO:00002113] | place: India: Gulf of Khambhat ...
AAAGCTAAAGACGAACGAAAGCTCATTAGCTTAGAGCCTTAGAGCGATATGGCCTTAGAGCAAAATTGCGATGAACGGTGAACGGAGAACGAAAGAATGGTTGAATTACGGGAAAAGATAAAGGAATCTGCGGAATATGTAAGAAACAGGTCTGATATCTCTCCTCAGATTGCCCTAACTCTTGGTACTGGTTTAGGTGGTTTGGCTGATGAAATTAAAAATAAAGTAGTCATTCCTTATAACGAGATACCTAACTTTCCGGGAGTTACCGTAAGCGGCCACGCGGGGAATCTGATTCTGGGTCAATTGGCAACGAAGAATGTCGTGGTTATGCAAGGGCGCTTTCACTACTATGAGGGATATGTTCTAAGGACTATAACTCTACCTGTCCGTGTCTTCAAAGACCTGGGAGCGGAAATCTATATTGTTACAAATGCTGCTGGGGGGTTGAGGAAAGGTCTTAGACCAGGTAGCTTGATGCTTATAGAGGATCATATAAATCTTACCGGTACTAATCCTCTTATTGGTCCTAATGATGATACTTTGGGACCCCGCTTTCCTGATATGTCGAAAGCTTATGATAGTAGGCTTATGGAGCTTGCAGAGAAAGTGGCCAGGGCACAAAAGATACCTCTTAAGAAGGGTGTATATGTAGGTGTTTCAGGACCAAACTATGAGACCCGAGCGGAGCTGAAGTTTCTCTCGATGATTGGCGGTGATGCTGTAGGGATGTCAACAGTACACGAAGTTATTGTTGCTAAGCATGCAGGGCTCAGGGTCTTGGGTATCTCCTGTATAACAGATATAGCTACTCCGGATGTAAAACATCCTTTGACGCACGAAAAGGTGATAGCACAAGCGGAGGCTACTGGTCCGCTAATGGCAAAGTTGATTGAGAGCGTGATAGAAAAAATCTAGTAGAGAGCTAAGAGCTGAGGATGTAGGAGTAAAGTTTTTCTCTAAGCTCTCTGCTTTGTGCTCTAAGCTACAATATAGAAAGGGGTATGATTTTGGATTACGACATTAGTGATATTAACTTAGCGAATAAAGGAAGATTGCGTATCGAATGGGCGGACAACCAGATGCCGGTTCTTCGTCTCATACGGGAGCGCTTTCATAAGGAAAAACCTTTAAAGGGCGTAAAAATTTCCGCATGCCTACATGTTACGACAGAAACGGCAAATCTTATGCGTACGCTTCAAGCAGGTGGAGCTGAACCGGTTTTATGCGCCTCCAATCCTTTGAGCACTCAAGATGATGTAGCTGCATCGTTGGTCAAAGATTTTAAAGTGCCTGTCTTTGCCATCAGAGGTGAAGACCACGATACCTACTACAAACATATAAACCAGGCCCTTGACCATAAGCCTATTATCACTATGGACGATGGAGCTGATTTAATCTCCACGCTTCACTCTGATCGAAAATCGCAGGCAAAGGACATTATTGGCGGCACTGAGGAGACTACTACTGGAGTTATCCGGTTGAAGAGCATGGAAAAGAAGGGCGTTCTTCTTTTCCCCATAATAGCTGTCAATGAGGCTAATACTAAGCACTTCTTTGATAATAGATATGGTACCGGGCAGAGTACCATAGACGGTATTCTTCGCTCTACTAATTTCTTATTGGCTGGAAGCACCTTTGTAGTCTGCGGTTATGGTTGGTGTGGAAGAGGAGTTGCTAATAGAGCCCGTGGTATGGGTGCTAATGTTGTTATTACGGAGACCGATCCACTTAAGGCTCTGGAAGCGGTTATGGATGGTTTCAGAGTACTACCTTCCAAAGAAGCAGCTAAAGTAGGCGACGTATTCGTGACGGTAACCGGAGATATTCACGTCCTGGGGAAAGATCATTTCAACCTTATGAAAGACGGTGCAATACTTGCCAACTCAGGTCACTTTAACGTCGAGATTGATATTCCTGCTCTGGAGAAGATGGCAAAGAGTAGACGGGTCATCCGCGAAAACGTTGAGGAGTTCTTGCTTGCTGATGGAAGAAAAATATATCTCCTGGCTGAAGGAAGACTGGTTAACCTTGCTGCTGCTGAGGGACACCCTGCCGGCGTTATGGATATGAGCTTTGCCAATCAGGTCCTTTCGGCAGGATTTATGTTTATTAAGAGTAAAGAATTGGAGAAGAAAGTATATGTAGTACCGTCAGAGATCGATAAGGAGATTGCGCGTCTAAAGCTTTCCTCTATGGGGATTTCCATAGATACCTTAACAAAGGAGCAGGAAGAATATCTTACTTCATGGGAAATGGGAACGTAATCAGTCTACAGTTGACCGTTCACAGTTCACCGTTGAGAAAGAATAGAAGTAATTCTCATTTTAACACGAAGAGAGAGAACTGTAAGCCTAAAGATAATCAGTAAATATCAAGATAGTTATAGTTTGATAGGAAGGCAGCAAGCGTAACCCTCTACCCTATGAGAAGAGGATGTAAGAGCAGAGTCAGGTCTCTACGGAGAAATAAAGCAAAGTTCCCTCTCCCTATGGGGAGAGGGATAGGGTGAGGGGAAATAGATATTATATTGAAAAGGAGTGATTGAACAAATGTCTTGGGGTTTAAGAAACAGATTAGCTAGGATAATTAAGCCGGAAGATAATCGCACTGTTATGCTGGCCGTAGACCATGGTTATTTTCTGGGACCAACCACCGGATTGGAACAGCCTGAAAAAACGATAGGTCCGCTAATTCCTTTTGCTGATTCTCTAATGCTCACCAGAGGAGTGTTGCGCACCTCGGTGAATACGGGTGCTAATGTTCCCATTGTTCTTCGAGTGTCTGGAGGGAACAGCATTGTGGGAAGCGATCTTTCCAATGAGGAAATCACTACATCAATGGAGGAAGCGATACGGCTTAATGTGTCGGCAGTTGCTCTATCTATTTATGTAGGGAGCCAGTATGAACATCAAACTCTTATCAGTCTTTCCAAGCTGGTGAACAAAGGTGAGAGGTACGGTATCCCAATCTTGGCTGTTACAGCGGTAGGGAAGGAAATGACACGGGATGCCCGTTATCTTGGATTGTGCTGCCGAATAGCTGCTGAGCTGGGCGCACATTTTGTAAAGACCTACTATTGTGATGACTTTATAAAAGTTGTAGAAGGTTGCCCTGTACCCTTAGTCATTGCAGGCGGGAAGAAGATACCGGAGAAGGATGCGTTACAGCTCACCTATGATGCAATTTCCCATGGCGCAGCCGGTGTGGATATGGGTAGAAACATCTTCCAGTCAGACCATCCCGTGGCAATGATTCAAGCAGTACGGGCTATAGTTCACGGAAACGCTAGCGTAAGTGAAGCTTACGATTTATACAACGGCATAAAAGCTGGCAAGAAAGTAGCAAGCAAAACGGTTTAGCGGAATTCTCTTTAGGATTGTATCTCAAGGCAATCCTAGCCTTATATGTTGGTATAAGGTTAATCAGATTGATATTTTGCCATAATTCGTAAATTCAACTACAGCAGTTGTCAACCAATTTCTGGATAACAAAGCTATTAAGTCCTCTACTGTTCCGGCTCTGAAACGCTCAACGTTTAAAGTTGCATCAAGCGAGAATATTTACATCTGCAAAATTCGATACTGCGCTTATTTTTAAGCCGTTTGGATTATATGTAGGGAGCTGATGTCATATGAAGCGCATTAACTGGCAAATACTTTTGGGTCTTTTTCTGATTGCCTTATCTGCGTCTTTCTATCTTATCCATTACGCAATCTTTAGAGATGCATACCACATCTTCATTTATATGGTGGGGGATATTGCTTTTATCCCGGTTGAGGTTTTGCTGGTTACGCTTATCATACATAAGCTGCTCAGCGTAAGAGAGAAAAGGACTTTATTGGAAAAGTTGAATATGATCATAGGAACCTTCTTTAGCGAAGTTGGAACGAGACTTGTGGCATATTTTTCTGATTTTGATCCCCAGCTAGATAAACTTAGAAGGGACCTCATTGTTACTGGCGATTGGTCCGAACAAGAATTTATCAATGTCACCAGGCATCTTAAGAATTATAGCTACGGGGTCAATGTAAAGAAAGTCAATCTGGAAGATTTACGCAGGTTCCTTTTAGGAAAAAGAGATTTTATGGTGAGGCTATTGGAAAATCCGAATTTACTTGAACATGAATCTTTTACGGAACTTCTTCGGGCAGTCTTTCATTTGACTGAAGAACTTAACCAAAGGGAGGATACCACAAAGCTACCAGATTCCGACTACGAGCATCTTGCCGGCGACATCAAAAGGGCGTACGTGCTATTAGTAAATGAATGGATAGACTACATGCGTTACTTGAGCCGCAGTTATCCTTATCTCTTTTCTCTTGCCATGAGAACAAATCCTTTTGATCAAAATGCGTCACCGATAGTGAAGTAAATAAATTCCTGAGTTATGTGAAGTCTTCTTGCTGGTTTTATCTGAATAGTCACTGGGAGATAATAATTTTAAAAATAATATGGTTCAAAATCTTAACAGGGAGGGGAAAAGTATGTTATCAAAAATACCAATAAATATTGAGTTGGTGAAGAAAGAAGATTTGGATAAGGAAATATTGAGAGCCGGGATTATCGCTGAATTAGATGCTGTAAATCTCTATGAGCAAATGGCTGCTATGACCAAAAACGAAAATATTAGAAAAATTCTTTTGGATATAGCAAAGGAAGAGAAAACGCATGTAGGTGAGTTCCAGGCTCTTTTGCTAATAGAGGATAAGGAGCAGCAAAGGGAATTGGAGGAAGGCAAACGGGAGCTTGATGAATTAGTGAAATAAAAGGTTAGTGTGGATAATAATGGAAACTAAAGAATCTTTCTTGATTGCACAAATCTCGGATATACACTGTGGAGACCCTCGGTTTGACGGGACATTAATAGAAAATGCAATTTCCGAAATAAACAAGGTAAGACCTGATCTTGTCGTTATTCCAGGAGATTTAACAGCCTCCGGTTACCGCGATGAATTTGAGATGGCAAAATCATATATTGAAAAGATCCATTGCCCGCAAATTATCACTATTGCGGGCAACCATGACTGTCGAAATGTCGGTTTTCTTCATTTTGAAGACATAATAGGTCCACGGTACCTAACGAAGACGTTGGAATTTGGCGTATGCTGTGGCGAGGTTCCTCAGGAAGAGATAAGAATCGTAGCTGCAGATTCCAACAAACCCGATCTGGATGACGGCGAAATTGGTAGGGACAAGTATAATTGGATTGCTGACGAATTTGAAGATAAAGACGCTTTCAAACTCTTTGTTCTTCATCATCATCTTGTAACTATCCCCGGCACTGGAAGGGAGCGCAACATAGTCTGGGATGCAGGAGATGTACTCGATAAGTTAAGAGAGGTGCAAGTGGACATAATAATTGCCGGGCATAAGCATGTTCCATATACCTGGCCGATAGCGGACATGCTAATCATAACCAGTGGAACTGTTTCTACCTGGAGAACAAGAGGATTCACTCCACCTTCGTATAACCTCATTGAGATAAGATCTAATGAAGTTGAGGTAACTACTACGACTCCGGGGCAAAAGACAGAGGCAAAGGAGATTTTTAAAAGCTCGAAACGGCAGGTAAAAGACTAAAGTCTCTATCAAGGGGGTATTATGTTTATCATTCCGAGCTATTTTGGCACACCGGTTTATGCCTGGTTGGGATTACTCCTTGCAGTTATGACGGGCTTTCAGATTGGGACAGGGAGAAGATGGATTAAACTTGATTTCAAATTCCATAGAGTTAATGGAATTCTAATTGGAATTGTTGGAGCAATCCATGCTTTTTTTGCTATAGCTGCATATTTCTTTGGAATTAAGGTACAGGGTTTTTAGTAAGCTGGACTATAAGCAATTTAAATATAAGTGCTTTATAGAAGGATAATATGCATTTGACTAAGAATAAATCAAAATTCAAAAATAATATATCAAAATTGCAGATCAAAATCCAAAAATTTTCTGAATAGCTCAACCGTCATAATCTTTTTAAATTTTGGATTGCCATTTTTCATTTTACACTTTGCATTTTGAACTAAATAAGCGACTTCATATCTTAATCAGACTGTCGGCAGTTAGGAAGCATATTGGCCAAGCAAAATATTCGATTTGATTCTTATGGTTTTTTTAACCCTCACTGCTAATTCAGTAAATAATTTCGGGCGCACCCAGGGTCTCCAAAAGGGACTGGTGATGATCAAAGATCATCGTCTCCTTTGCGAGGAAGGGATGGGTTTTGGTGTGCCTGTGGTAACCAAAGGTTTCCAAACATATCTGTCCTTCAGTGCTAATATTCAGACCTCGAATGAAAATGGCCGTGAGGTTTTAGCCAAAACATTCTTTCTTGATGCTGTCCAGCGGGTTAGATTCAGAGGGAAGGAGATAAATAGTCCAATCTACTATGGATGGATTGAATTGAGAGGGCTGGCATACAAGAAAATCAAACCACTGCGAGGTCTTCTTCCCATCTGGAGCGGCGTAAACAAGAAAGCCGGTTTTGAATTCTTTTTTAAAAAGGTTGAACCGTTGAAAAAAATATCGGTGAGCTATCATATCTCTCCAGTTGAGATTATCGTTCAGGTTGATCTTAGAGAATTTAATACAATAAGAGGCAAGGCGAAGCTCTTCATTTTGAATGAACAGGGTGCAAACTTTTTTTGTCTATACAGGGAATCCAATGGTAAATCTCTTGAAAGCAGAGAGATAGGCGCATGGAATAAAGTTAGAGCTGACAAAGCTTATTTTTTAAATAAGGATGAATCAATAGGCTTTGGTATCGAAAATCATAGCTCAGGAAGAGCAAAGCTTTACCGGGGCTGGGAACTAGTTCCTGATTCATTAGCTTGGGCAGGTTTAATCTTCGATCTATCTAAGTTTAGGGATTCATTTTTTACTTATTCGATTTCAGTTATATAGGTTTGAGCGGTAGAAAGGTCTATTTACCTGGTAATGAGCAGGACCTTGAAACAATAAATAGGATTCAAGCAGTCCAGAGGTATTGTAGCCAAGTAAATCGGTAAAATTCTAAATTCTAAGCACCAATTTCTAATAATCTCCCCCGACCCCTCTCTAGACCCCGCAATCGGCAGGGAAGAAAGAGGGAAGATTAGAGAATTCTCTTCATAAAAGAGGGGAGATAAAAAGAGAGTTCTTTAAAAAAGAGTACACATTTAAAGCTTCCCTTTCTTAAAGGGAGGCGGGAGGGATTAACCCTTTCTTAAAGGGAGGTAGGAGGGATTAGTCATTTTTTAAAGGGAGGTTGGACGGATTACCCTTTCCTACAGGGAGGTAGGAGGGATTATCAATTTCGCAAAGAGGGATTTTTGGGACGTACAGTCCTGTTGGCATAAAGCATCGTGGTTGCCACTTTACGTGCGGGTCACATCCCTTTACAGGGTTTAGATATTTGGATTTAGGATTTGTATTAATTGAACCGCCGAATCCGTCCAGTTACGCATTCACCTGAACTCAAACCGAAGGCTCAAAGTAAAGGTTTACGGTGAAGCCTCGTTCCCTGGACTCTGCTACGCGAAGCTTTTACTTTTGAGCTTTAGCTTTCTAAGTTCTCGATCGATAGCTTTGGGGTATAAAGACCTAAAATATGCAGCCATTTTATAGAGAAAAGTGGGAGATCTGAAATGATTGATGTTGCTCTCGTATATCCCTATTTCTATTCTCAGGCAAAAGACAGGTCTATCTTTAAATTCCCTCCTTTGGGTTTGGGTTATCTGGCTTCTTCTTTGAAAAGCTCGGATATGGAGGTTGAAATTCTCGACGGTACTTTTCAACAACCCAGAACAGTGTTTGACCGTATAAAGAAATTGCGTCCAAAGGTTCTGGGTTTTTATGTTATGGTGACGATGGAATATTCTGCTCTTGAATTAGTTAAAGTCATGGGGGACTACTGTGAGATAACAGTGGTAGGAGGGCCCTATCCCTCAGCCGCACCGGAACTCTTCCTTCCTTCTTTTGATTTAGTCTCTATCGCCGAGGGAGAAGAGAGCCTTACTGAACTGATACGCGCTCTGCATCAGGGGGCGAATCCAGTTGATGTAGCGGGATTTGCTCACTGTTCTAACGGGGAGGTTGAATATTCTCCTCCCAGAGCCAGAATTAACAGTCTTGACAAGATTCCCTTCCCAGCCCGTTCACTCTTTGACAACGAAGCTTATATTCGTTATTGGCAAAAAAATTATGGTTATAATACTACCTCTATGATTACAACCAGAGGTTGTCCTTTCAAATGCGGATTCTGTAGTAAGCCTGTTTTTGGTGATGAATATAGGGAGCGGTCGGCAACAAACGTTGTAAATGAAATCGAGGATATTTTGAGATATGGATATGATAGCATTTGGGTAGCTGATGATTGCTTTACGCTAAATAAGGAAAGAGTGGTTCAGATATGCAAGGAAATAATAGATCGGGGTCTTAAAGTTAAATGGGAATGTTTGAGCCGGGTAGATAATGTAGATAAGGATATCCTCAATCTTATGAGAGAGGCTGGTTGCACCAGGATTTTCTTTGGTTTGGAGTCAGGAAACGATGAGATTCTCCGGCAAATGAAGAAGGGAACCAAGGTAGCAGATGGACAGAAGGCTGTTGTTTTAACAAACCAGGCGGGAGTCAAGACAGGAGGATTTTTCATATTGGGATACCCTGGTGAAACCAATAAGACTATACTTAATACCGTCAACTATTCTTCGTCTCTTCCCTTAGATTATCTTTCTTATACAGTCCCGTATCCACTTCCCGGTACTGATCTGTTTGAAACGGTTAAAGACAGAATGAACAACCTTCACTGGACTTCACCCCGTCGGCACCGTCTGCTTTATCGGTCAGATTTCTCCGAATTCAAGATTAAGTTTGCAATGGCCAAAGGGCTCTTTCAACATTGGCTGAGACTCGGATGGGGTAAACTTGGATTACTTGTCGAGCCAATCTTTAGAAAAACTACGGATATTGTTTTTAGAATTTTGAAGTAATACATAATTACGTAAAACTATTTCGCCAACTAGAAGAATAAAGAAGGGGATATATTCAACATAGCGCACCCATTCAGGTATTTGCTGGGGGGTCTGTGCGTAAAATAAATAAGATAACATAACTGCTCCCGAAAGATATAGCAGACTGGGAGAGAACCTAATCGCTAGCAGCGGGATAATAAAGACAAGATGCCAGGGGGCAAGAGAAGGTGTAAAAACGACAAAAACAATACTTAAAAGAAAGACGTTATATATAAAGTCAAAAGAGCCTCTTTCGCTTCTGGAAAATATTACGATGGAAACAATGACAAAAGAAACTAGAATGAGTAAAAGATAGAATATATCTGCTTCTGATTGACGAGCAAAGACCTTGGAAAGAAAATATCTTACCCCGCTGTTAAACCAGGGCCCTCCTTGAAACTCGAAGATAAATCTTATGATTTTTGAACCAGCTCTTATAAAGGGAAGATATAATAATCCAGTTATTCCTATAAGGGCTGCGGACATTTTAACCTTATGCATTTTTGGTCCTATATTCTCTAAGAATGCCGGGAGCAATATTAAGGGAAACATCTTTGCAGAGATTGCTAGACCCAGCAGAATACCGGTCAGTATATGCCTGAATTTAATTCCAGCCAGTATTGCAGCTGAAAGAAGAAAGGCAATTAGTGCATCAATGTGTCCGCTTTGGCTAATTTCGAAGATAATCAGCGGGCTCCAGGCGTAGAGCAGTACTCTATTTAAGTTCATTTTAAGTTCTTTCAGAATGGAAATTATAAGAGCAATCGAGCCGAGGTCAAAAAGGATCAGAGCTAATTTAAGAGCAAAAACGCTGTCTGGTCTGAGTAAATAGATGAAGCGAAAAAAGAGTTGTGAGGCAGGCTGGTAGGGATCATACTTAGACTTTGAGGAGATGAACGGATAGATTAACTCATCTTTTAAACCAGGCGTTTCTTCACTATCTGGATAGCTAAGATAGGGGTTGATTCCAGCTGCTTGAACTTTTCCATCCCAGACGTATCGGTAAATATCGTGTGAGAGGGAGGGTGCAGAGACTAAAAGCACGATCCTAAATGCAAGAGCAAAAACGAGAATAGCTGTGAGAGTATAGCCTGAAGAAAGCTCCGCTTTGAGTAGTAGAACAGTTGCTATTAAATATAGAGCGAATAGAGCAAAAAAAATATATTCAAATTCTAAGACATGGATTTGTAGATTGTCTATTCTTAGGGTATAGATATAAAGAGACAATGAAGAAATACCTAAGATTGCTAAGGTGCTTAGCCAGACAATTTTTTTCATTCGCTCTGCTATTTAGGTTTAACAATTTACTGCTCATTATAACATTGGCTTTTCAAGGCCGTCAGCTCACTTATAAGTTCCTTTCGCTTAAATGAATATTTGAGTTGAAGCAATTCATTATTTAAAAATGGAGGTATATCTTGAAAGAAAAAGAGAAAACGGTACGGGTTATTGTAGAAATCCCCAAGGGGAGCAGAAACAAATATGAATATGATAAAGAAACGGGACTCTTTAAATTTGACCGCATGCTCTTTTCCTCAGTACATTATCCTAGCGATTATGGCTTCATTGTTGACACCTTAGCAGCCGATGGGGATGCACTTGATGCGCTTGTTCTGGTAAGTGAACCGACTTTTCCCGGTTGTCTTATTGAAGCTCGCCCAGTAGGACTTTTTAGAATGTGGGATGAGAAGGGAAGTGACGAGAAAATTCTTTGTATTCCTATTCTGGACCCGCAGTGGAATTGGGTATATAAGCTTCCGGACGTCCCTTCCCACCTTCTTCTGGAAATCGAGCATTTTTTCCAGATTTACAAGGAGCTTGAAGAAAAGAAGACAGGTGTTGAGGGATGGAAAGATGCAGAAGCTGCGTGGCGGGCTATTGAAGAGTCAGCAGAGCGGTATAAGCTTCAAAAGAAAAAAAAGTGACGAAAAAGTTAAGGGTTTTTGGCTAAATAAAATTGGGTATGATTGAGCAACGAATGAAGATATGGAGGAAGCAGGCTTGCCATAAAATGTGATAGATTGTATGTTTGAATGCTGCATTAATTAGAAAGACCGTTTTAACGGTCTTTCTAATTCTTGCTGATTAGGCAAAAATTACACCAAATAAAAGACGGAAATTCAAAGTGAAACTCTAAGCGATTTCTTATCATTTATTAGCAGTGGAATAAGAGGAGGGTTTCCAAATATGGATAGAAAGAACCTGGGTTTACTTTTAACCGTGCCATTATTGATTTTGAGCTATTTTGCTTTAAGCGGTTGAAGGGTTTCCGGAGATGCCATTAAGCAGGGTCCCAGGAGGATATTTGGTGTTATAAAGGGGGATGAAAAAGCTGTAAGGGTCGATGGCTCAAGATGGAGCCAGCCATAAAGGCTTGGTTCCTGGGTTTTTATAGAAAAGAGCCTTTTGAGAAACTCAAGGAAGGGGAAATAATCGTATTTCACGATCTGGTAAGGATAAAAGTCCTAATGATAACGGTTCCTTGACAGTTAAATCAGATGCAAGACCTGAGCCAGATGACTTTGAGGTTACAGAAGAGATATGTAGGCAAAATAGTTGAGTGATTGTTTGAGTAGAACAGATTAAGTTTAGAAATATTTATCAAGTGCCTCTCCTAATTCAGAAGCGGTAAACGGTCTGCCGTGAGCAGGGTAAATGGTCTTTGCTCCAGCTTTAAGGATTTTAACCCAGCTTTCTCTTAGATTGTTCAAATCTTCGGCAAAAGCTCCTAGGGAAGGTTCATCATTTATTACTGTCTTACCCATTATAAGGTCTCCCGTAAAAGCTGATCCGTCTTCCAGTAGAATGGAAATAGAACCTTGAGTGTGACCAGGTGTGTGGATAACTTTTGCGTTTAACCCAAATTCTTCTAGTAACATTCCTTCCTCCAAATGAAGGTGTGGAATGGTTCCCTTAGTCTTGAGGAAGGGAAGTGAAAAATGTGCCAGCGGGCTCAGGATCTTTCCACTACTGGTTATGGGTGGTGAAATTCTTTTACTCCCGCAGATAACATCTTCACCGTCCAGCTTATGACATCCAACCAGAGCTTTTGTATGAGATTTAACTTCCTTAAGGCCCCCACAATGGTCAATATGGCTGTGAGATACCATAATCAGTTTGAGATCTTGCGGCTGCCTTCCTATTTTGAGAATCTTTTTAAGAATCTTTTTCCCGAATCCCAGAAAGCCAGTGTCGATAAGAAAAAGATTCTTATTCTGGTGAATCAGAAAGCAGGTTGCCATTAAACCTGGAATTGTGTAGATTTCCATATAAAAAAGTATAAGCTTTCGAGCTAAGAACTACAAACTAACAATGTGGAATAATAACAGCTTTAATGTTGAATGATATATGTAAGGATTACGGTTGCATTCCTACGCTTATGCTATTCTTAATCGCGTAGGGATGACCCCCGTGGTCATCCATATCCATTTATCACTCGGAAGGGAAACCCCCAAAGAGAAATCTATGGGGCAGGCAGGTCCTTCCCTTATAGGTTATACTTGTGAAAAGGTTACTGCTCATCACAAGAGTAAGATATAATTGGGTACCTCCGGAAGAGAACTACTTCTTCCATGTGTTTGTCTTTGTTTCGGAGGAGGACAAGCCTCCTCCCTACGTTTAAATTCTTGTATTTTCTGAAGGACACCCCGCAAATAAAACCAATGGTGTAGGCAGATCCCTTCCCTACGTATTGATTTCGTAAGAATAACCTGTGCTTGCGAATTTCATAGAGATAGCATCTGCAGTCATTCGTTTATCATATAATATCTAACATTTAGTTGGAGCTTATAGAAAAGCGTATTAGTCTTGTTGTGGTTTTAGATACAGACTGTTGTAATTTCTTGTAGTATGTTACCATTCACGTGTGGCTGCTGAAAACTTTGTTGTTCTTGCTGCATATCTCATAGGGAGCTTCTTGCCTGCCTACTGGTTAGGTAGATTTTTGCGTGGGGTAGACATAAGAGAGCATGGTACTAAAAATGCTGGTACCGTTAATGCCTATCACGTCCTGGGACTTCCTACTGCTGTTATAACTGCGCTATATGACGCCCTTAAGGGTGTCGGAGCAATGGGAATCGCTCACCTTTTGGGAGCTTCTGCAATATTTGTCTACTTAAGTGGTATTGCTGCAGTTCTTGGTCACATTTTTCCATTTTATCTTAGGTTTAGAGGAGCACGGGGAGTTGCGACCTCAACGGGGCTTCTTTTTACATATCTTATCATTATTATTAAGAACGGTTGGCTTTCCTTAACCACCCTGCTTTTGCTCACCGGTTACGTTACAGCTCTTTACATTATTTTCAGGAGAGGGCGCATTCTAGGTATACTGGTTCCACCAGTTCTATACTATGCAATCCTTTGGACTTCTCGTTCAAACTACATTGATGTCTTTTCAGGAATCGTTATTTTCCATATTTTCCTTATCAATTTTCTTGATGTCTGGTTCGAAAAACCCATCAAGTTGAAACCTGATACCAGAGAAGCACTCATTCATATAAGGGTGCTTCTGAGGCCAGCTGCCATATCTTTCCCAGTGCTTTATCTTTTTCTTACAAAAAAGACTTTGCTTACCCTCATTGGTTCAGTGACTCTCCCTTTCTTAATAATCGATTTCTTAAGATTGCTCTCCCAGAGATTAAACTTTTTTGTCTTCAGACGGATGACTTTTTTCTACAAGGAAAAGGAAAAGCAAACGTTTACCACCGCGACGCAATTTCTCGTCTCGATCTTTCTCACCGTACTACTTTTTGAGAAGTCTATTGCTACTATGGCAATAGTTTTCCTCACCTTTGGAGACATTTTTGCCAAATTTACCGGTCTCCAGTATGGGAGGATAAACCTCTTCGGTAAGACGCTAGAGGGAACTCTGGCCTATTTTGCTTCATCCCTTATAATGGGTTTTGTCTGGGCTCAGTTCGTGTCGCTTTCCCCGGTACTTATCGTGCTGGGAGCACTGGCAGCGGCCCTCACCGAGCTTTTACCTATTGGTGTTAGCGACAACTTTGCTATTCCCTTGATAAGTGCAGCAGTGATGAGAGTTGTGCTTATCTTTTAATACTCTCTGAAAATTCTTGGATTCTGGTTTAGGTTTTTGATTTACTGGTTCGCGGTTTGACCTAATTCAAAATCCAAAACGCAAAGCGTAAAATGGCAATGCATGATGTAAAGATTTTAAATTTCGCTTTAGTGTTTAACAAATAAGCCTGGGTGTATAAGTGTTGTCTTTACTTATTTACATACTAAAATATTTGTGGGCAGGGAATGTATTATGCACGTGGCAATGTATTACAACAACAAGGATGTAAGAATAGAAGAGATGCCGACTCCCAAAATTAGCTCTAATGAGCTGCTGGTAAAGGTAAAGGCAAGCGGCATATGCGGCACGGATGTGATGGAGTGGTATCGTATAAAGAGCGCACCGCGGGTCTTAGGCCATGAGATTACCGGGGAGATAGTGGAAGCAGGGAAAAGAGTCGAAAAATACAAAGTAGGTGATCGGGTATTTGTATCTCATCACGTACCATGCAACACATGCCGCTACTGCTTAACAGGTCATTATACGGCCTGTGAAACCTTACATACTACAAACTATGATCCAGGAGGTTTTGCCGAATATGTTCGAGTGCCGCAAATAAATGTAGATAGAGGCGTATATCTCCTACCAGATGAAATTACGTATGAGGAGGGAACTTTTATTGAGCCTTTAGCTTGCGTTGTACGAGCACAAACACTGGCACGCATCAGGCCCGGAAGCAGTGTCCTGGTTCTAGGCAGTGGCATTTCGGGACTTTTGCACATTATTCTTGCACGTGCATTTGGAGCCGAGCGGGTTATTGCAACGGACATAAATGACTACCGGCTGAAGGCAGCAAGAAGATTTGGAGCAGATGTTGCAGTAAATGCGCGAAAGGATGTGCCAGCGAAAGTACGCAAGGTTAACGGGGGAAATTTGGCTGACTATGTGATAGTCTGCGCCGGAGCCCTTTCGGTAATGATGCAAGCTCTTAATTCAGTAGATCGGGGCGGCACTATCATTTTCTTTGCACCTACAACGCCCGGAGTTAATGTTCCTGTTCCCGTTACCGATCTGTGGCGCAAGGAGATTACGATGATGACCTCCTACGGTGCAAGCCCGAGAGATCTAACCATCGCATTAGAGCTTATCCAGACTGGAAAGGTAAAAGTGAAAGATATGATTACTCATCGGCTGCCTCTGTCACAAATAAATAAGGGATTCGACCTGGTAGCAGCAGCACAAGAATCTCTGAAGGTTATAATAGAGCCCTTTGCAGAAGGCTAAAGGCTCTAGGCTTAAGGCTAATTCAGAATGTCGGCTTAAAATTAATTGTAGATTTTGAGAATTCAGGACTTGAACTAATGAACTCTCGAATCCTTGAACCCTCTGAGCAATAGGTACAGGTTCCCATATGAAGGGAATAAATCTTAAAGCTAAACGTTTACTTGGTAGAAATTTGAGCTAATTGGGTAGATATAAAAATGAGTGAGTTTAAGACAATCGAATGGTTAGATGGAAAGATAAGATTACTGGATCAAACCAGACTTCCCCATGAAGAAGTCTATTTAGAATGTGAAGATTATCTTATTGTTGCTGATGCAATAAAAACAATGAAAATAAGAGGCGCTCCTGCAATAGGAGTAGCTGCTGCCATGGGAATAGCTCTCGCTGCACAATCTTTAGAGGAGAAAAATAAAGAAGCATTTTTATCTAAGCTGAATAATATTTTTGAACAGTTTGCTGCAACCCGTCCGACAGCGGTAAATCTATTTTGGGCTATTCAGCGCATGAAGAGCAAGATGAAGGATAACGAAAGCAGCAGTATTAAAGAGATAAAAACCGCGCTTAGAAAAGAGGCGCTAATTATGGCTAAAGAAGACGAGGAGATAAATCGCCGCATGGGAGCTTTGGGAGCAAGTTTAATAGCTGATGGCGATAAAGTTCTTACCCACTGTAATGCGGGTGCCTTGGCTACCTTCAATTTTGGTACAGCTCTAGGAGTTATACGTTCAGCCTACTCTGAAGGCAAGCAAATCCACGTATATGTAGATGAGACCAGACCTTTGCTTCAAGGTGCACGATTAACCGCCTGGGAGTTGATGAAAGAAAATATACCTATGACTCTTATTACTGATAATATGGCAGGGTTCTTTATGTCTCGAGGAAAAATTGACAAGGTTTTTGTAGGAGCGGACCGCATTGCTGCCAATGGAGATACCGCAAACAAAATTGGAACCTATAGCCTTGCCGTCCTTGCGAGGGAGAATAAGATTCCCTTCTATATAGTTGCTCCCACATCGACCATTGATCTTTCAATTCGTAGTGGCTCGGATATTCCTATTGAGGAAAGACCAGCTGAAGAAGTGACTTCAATTTTTGGAGTCAAGGTTGCCCCTAAAGATGTTAATGCAGCTAATCCCGCTTTTGATATTACGCCCTTTTCTTATATTACTGCTATTGTTACAGAGAATGGTATAGGAAGACCGCCGTTCATAGCTGACCTGGAAAAACTTTGCAAAGAGGAATCTTCAACCTAAAAGTAGAATAATCGGATACGTGAAGTGAGAGGCATTATCGTGAAAGCTTTTATTCTAGCTGCAGGATTAGGAACCAGACTGAGACCTCTAACTGAAGAGATTTCTAAACCCATGGTGCCTATTGTAAACAAGCCGGTTATGGAGCATATTATTGAGCTGCTTGCTTCTCATAAAATAACTGAAGTTTTTGCTAATCTTCATTACTATGCTGATGCAATTAGCGGGTATTTTGGAGATGGATCTAAGTGGAATGTAAATATTACCTATTCTTATGAAGAGACTCTTTTAGGTACTGCCGGGGGAGTTCGAAGCGCTAAGGAAGTCTTGAGTAATGAAACTTTTTTGGTAGTAAGTGGAGATGCTCTTACCGACATCAATTTAACGGGGCTGATTGAGTTTCATAAGAAGAAGGGAGGAATTGCCACCGTTCTCTTAACCGAAGTTGATGATCCGTCAAAATATGGAGTTGTTATTATTAATAGCGATAACCGTATAAGCAGATTTCAAGAAAAACCACCTCAAGGAAAGGCTAAGAGCAGACTTGCCAATAGCGGTATCTACGTTTTCGAGCCAGAAATATTCGACTATATTCCCGAAGGAGTCTTTTTTGACTTTGGCCGTGACCTCTTTCCTTTCTTTTTGAAAGAAGGAATAGATTTCTACGGATTTTGCCATAACGACTATTGGAATGATGTAGGGAGTTTAGAAGAATACCAGCGAGGTAATTTTGATGCGCTGGAAGGTAAGGTTAAGGTGAAAATTCCAGGTACCCAGATTAAAGAAAACATATGGGTGGGGGAGAATTGCGAAATACAGGAGGATGCTTTTCTGGTTGGACCTATTTGCATAGGTCAAAACTGCTTAGTTAGAAAGAATGCCAAGCTCCTGGGTCCTCTAATAATTGGAAATAATATGATAATTGATGAGGGTGCTGTTCTTTATAAAGGCATAAAGTGGGGCGATGGTTATATCGGTAAAGATGCGAGCCTGATGGGAAGCATAATAGCTCATTCTACTGAAATTAAAGACGGTGTGGCAGTAATGGAAGATGCAGTCATCGGACGGGGCTGCATTATTGGAGGAGGGAGCGTAATTCATCCCAGCGTGCGTATCAGCTCAGACCAGATTATTAAGGTGAATACACAAGTAAAGAAACATATTGTATAGATATTCCCAAACCTCAAATGGTGCCCGCCAATGGCGGGTTTTTTTCTGCACATGAATCTGATAAGGAACAATCACTTGAAATAGCAAGAAAACGTATGGCCGCGGGTGCCATCCCTACAAAAAATTGTGAAAAATGTAGGGAAGGGACCTGTGCTGTTCCGAAAAATAACAAGCGAAGGGAAAGGATTTATCCACATCCGAAAAAATAACTAAATAGGGAAGAGGCCAGTCATCTGCCAGATAGACATCTGCCCAGGTGGGGCTTTCGAAGAGAGAGACTAAAACAAAGAAGGAGATTTTTGGTAAGATTATCCGAGTTAATTAGCTTAGTATTAGCTATCCTTGTCGTCATAGGACTGGGATTCCTGGCGCGCAAATTTAAACTTTTAAAGAAAGAAGATGCCCGCAATCTCAACCAGGTCATCATTTATTTTGCTCTTCCTGCTTTTATCTTTAACGCTGTACTTAAAGCAAAGCTTGAGATTTCTCTTCTGATTGTTCCCATTTTTGCTCTAAGTATAATCTCTGTCTGCGCGGCAGTCGCTTTTATATTGGGGAAAAAAATAAAGTTAGCTTCAGCTACTTTAGGGGGGTTCGTTTTAGCAGCAGCCATTGGAAACACTGGATATATAGGATTTCCACTAACGCAGGAATTGTTCGGAAAAGCTGAAGTGGTCAAAGCGGTCTTCTACGATCATTTCGGCTCTGTTCTTTTCATCTTTACAGCGGGGCTCTATATAGCCGAAACCTACGGGAAGAGCGGGGTAAAAATACACCGCCTCAAAGAGATAGCAAGCTTTCCGCCCCTGCTGGCTATGCTCGCTGCGTTCCTGCTGAGAGGAGTGGAACTGCCTCTCTTTTTTCAGAAGAGCATTGAGTTCTTGAGCGGCGCCACCATTCCGCTCATAATGTTTTCTCTTGGCCTTACTCTAGAGCCGGGAAAGGCAAATAATTATAAGTTTGCTTTGTTTTTGCTTGTTCTTATTAAATTATTACTCGGACCTGTACTAATTCTATTTGCGGGCAGACTCATTTCGCTTCCTATGACCACTCTGGGAGTGGTAGTTCTAGAGACCAGTATGCCAACCGCTCTTATCACCTCGGTTTTTGGTTTGAAGTATGAGCTGGATACCGATTTACTCTCTAGTGCAATAATGATAACTACTTTAGTAAGTATGCTGACAATACCCTTCTGGCAGGTTGTTGTAGGAGGATTAAGCTGAGGGTGGCAGGCAGACTTACTGCAGGTTTAATGAATCTACTGTTTCCGCCACGATGTTGTCTCTGCAATTCTTCCAGGGAAGAACCTGTTTGCGAAAGCTGCAGGCAAACCTTTCCTTTNNCACGCTGCGGTAAACCCTGCCATTACAATGTTGACCACTGCCGCGAGTGCCGGGGCAAACGCATCTATTTCAATATGGCCCGTTCTTTAGGTCTTTATGAAGGAAGTTTAAAGGAAGCTGTACATTGCTTCAAATATCGAAATGGTAAAAATCTGGCATCGCTTTTTTCCGATCTTATGTTGGGTAATCCCCTTTGTGAAAAAGAGTTATGGGAGGTTGACCTAGTAACTTTTGTGCCTTCCACTGCCTTGAAGGTGGCAAAGCGTGGTTATAATCAGGCTGCTGTACTGGCAAAAGAGATTGCTGCAAAAACAGGAAAGCCAAACAGGAATGTTATAAGAAGAATTAAGAGAACCAGCGATCAGAATAAGCTCAGTTTGGAAGAAAGAAGGGAAAACGTGAGGGGAGTATTTAAAGCGTATAAGTCTGAAAACCTGAAAAGACGTTCTGTTCTTTTAGTCGATGATGTCTATACCACCGGCTCAACCGTAAACGAATGTGCTCAAGCATTAAGAAAAGCGGGAGCTGAAAGGATTAATGTGCTTACCATCGCCAGGGCAACCTTGAATTACTAAGATGCGTAGGATGGGGTCATCTATGAAAAACTTAGCTTCAACTGGAAAGTAGGATGGGGTCGGGTCTACACTGATCCCATCCCTAGAATTCTATAGCTTGCTCAAGACTTCATCTTTCTTTTTTGTTGTTATGTCTATTCTTGCTGTGTCAGGTTCGAAGAGGGAAGCTATAACCCAGTCAAAAGTTATGCGAAGCTTATTTCGTATCCCAATAAGATTATTCAAGTAATAAAGCTTCCAGGCGAGCCAAGCGGGGAATCCACTAAATGATACTCCATAGATTTCAGCTACACCATACCCGTTTCCCAAAGAAACAAGGTCGCCTTTGTATCGAAATGTGAAAGGAATAGCTGCTTGACCAGTTAGGATTCTAACGATATTATGAGCAACTGACCTTGCTTCCTGAATTGCTACCTGCGCTGTAGGAGGAAGAGGGAGACCAGAGCCCGAATCGATTACATAAGCCATATCGCCGAGCAGGAACGTATCATCCTGGTCTTGGGGATGCAAATAATCATCTGTCTTGATTCTTCCCATCTTATCTTTGATGAAGGGAAGCTTGGAAGCAAGTGTTCCACTTTTTATTCCGCCCGACCAAACAATGGTTTCAGATTCAATACTCTCGTTGTTCCCATAATAGACTTTTCCAGGAGCGACTTCATTAACTGGTGATTCGAGCTTCACATCGATGCCCATTTTTTGCAGTCGCTGGCGTGCTTTATCTCCCAGTGGGCGCGGCATGGTGGTGATTAAGCATTCTCCTGCTTCAAGAAGATGAAATTTAATCTCGGTGCTCTTAATTTCTTGGTAGTCATGTTTCACCAGGAAATTGAGAAATGTGAAAAGTTCACTTGTTAGTTCAAGCCCTGAACATCCTCCACCAATAACGATAAAGGTGAGCATTCGCTCCCTCTTAGCGCTTTTAGAGATACAGGAAGCTTGCTCTATGAGATCGAGAACGTGGTTTCTTAGATTGATTGCGTGGGAAATAGTCTTAAACCTAAAGCAGAATCTGTCGGCACCTTTTACATCGTAGAAATTAGTTGTTCCTCCGGTTGCAAGCACCAAGATGTCAAAATTAAATTCTCCTATATCAGTAAAAAGCGTTTTCCCTTCAAAATCAATGTGTAAGACTTCTGCCCGGCAAAATGTGAATTTTTTTCCCCGTCCAATTTTTCTAATGGNNTCCAGCAACTTCGTGTAGCAGCGGTGTAAAAAGGTGGTAATTGTTACGGTCGAGCAGTAGAATGTCTGCACTCAAGCTCCTTCGTCTAAGCAGCTTGTCCAGATATATGGCGGTAAATATTCCTCCAAAGCCTCCACCGACAATAACTATCTTCTTTTCTCTGGAATTGTTGGGCATTAGATCCTCCCAATAGTCCTTTTGACAACCTATTTTCCCATTTGCCGACAAATTGGAACATATACTTTTTGGTATTGGTAGAATCCGTTCAGGATGACCGGGAACTCCAAAATTAGAGTTGGTGCTACCCGGGTTTTATGATTTTCGGATCAATACATCTGCATAAGCTGGAAAAGGTTTCTACGAAGATAGTTAGTATGTTTGCATTTGATGTTAAAGGAATGAATAAGAAGTCCCTACCTAGCTGACCTGGTCTTTGCCCCCACACTCGCCTGCTGAAAGTTAGCACCCCTATCGCAGAGGACACGCCCTCTTCTCCCGGTCATGCCGAGGCAGGACTTACGCCTAAACCGCACCATGCTCACCCCACACCTACTTTGCTACAGATACCGAGGAACTATAAAGTCCAGATAGCTACTATGCCTCTGTGGCAGCCTCTCACTCTGCAGCAAAGTAGGTGTGGGGCTTATGTGGGTCGCTTCGCCTGCGGCTAGCATCGACTTCCCCACCCACATCGGGCAGAGTCAACCACAGACCTAGGTAGAGACCTCTATAGATATTCTAACGCTGAAATACGGAAGCAACAAGTGTGGTTTATAAATGGGTCAATGACGTGTTTAATGTTGAAGAAACCGATATGTTACTTTATAATTAGTTTGTTTTGTAGTTTTTAAAGGATGAAGATGTTCAAATCTATGTTTCGAAAAATAGTTTATCTGCTTATTCTCCTCCTAATTATTACCTCCGCAACTATCGGGTGTAAGACTAAAGAAAAACCAGCCGCCCCAAAAGTAAATTATCTGCGTGTAGGCAGCGATATTACGTATCCTCCCTTCGAGTATTTTGAGGAAGGAGAAGCGGTTGGATTTGATATTGATATAGCCCGGGAGATTGCAAAACGAATGAATAGACAACTAAAGCTTGTAAGCACCGATTGGGAAAATCTCTTTACGGATCTTAATGAAGAAAAATTCGATATGGCAATCTCTGCCCTCACCATTTCGGAAGAAAGAGCGAAGAGAGTTGATTTCTCCGATTATTATGTTGATGCAAACCAAGCAATAGTTACATTTAAAGATAGCGGAATTAAGGGTGAGAAAGATCTATCAGGAAAGATTGTGGGTGTAGAAGCTAACACAACAGGTGAGTTAATCGCTGAAAAGATTGATGACATAAAAAGGCTTAAAAAATATGAGAGCTTCGAAGAAGCAATAAAGGAGCTGGAAGCTGAGAGCATAGATGCAGTTGTTTATGATTTCCTCATTGCTGCACACATACTCAAGGAGAAGCCGGACTTAAAAGTGGCTTCGCAGATTAATACAGGTGAGAAATATGGTATAGCTTTCAGGAAGGGGGATAAGCTTAAAGAGAGGGTCAACGACATACTTGCTCGAATTAAGCAGGAAGGTACCTACGACGGAATTTATAGAACTTGGTTCGGCGAAAGAGAGTAGTTCTATTTTGACACTAATGTGTGTTTGTGTTAGTGTTAGCACGCAAACTTAGCTTTAAGATTTAGGAGGTAGGAAGTGTTAACAGGAAAGGTAAAATGGTTTAGTGCGGAAAAGGGATACGGCTTTATCGAAAGAGAAGGTGGTGAAGACGTATTTGTTCACTTTTCTGCAATTAAGGAGGATGGGTTTAAAGCGTTAAAGGAAGGTCAGGAAGTAGAATTTGAAATTGTAGAAGGAGATCGGGGACCTCAAGCAGCAAACGTTAAAAAGAAAGCTTAAGGTCTTCGATGAACATATAGATATGGTAAAGATATGGTAAGCAAACAGCCCCGGGGTTAATCCTGGGGTTTACTTTGCATTAGGTTGTATAACCTTTTTACTTTGGGTATATATTAAGAATAGTTGACAAAGTTAGCGCCAGGCAGGAGCTTGGGAATTAAAAGCGAAATAAATAAAAAATGCGTCACAACTATTCAGGCGGTTTAAGCCTGATTATTTATCCTTAAAGACAAATAAAGGAAGGTGATGTGGTTTGGTGGCCATTGTTAAAGGAAAGAATGTGGAAATCACTGATGCATTAAGAACATATGCTGAAGAGAAAATAAGCAGGGTAAGGAAACATTTTAATGAGATTATAAAGATGGAGATAGAGTTAATTGTGGAAAAAAATCCTAGTATTACCAATAATAATGTTGTTGAAGTCACATTGTTCACTAAAGGTCCGGTAATAAGAGCAAGTGGAAGCTCTACTGATATGTATGCTTCGATTGACAAAGTAACGGAAAAGCTTGAACGGCAAATTGAAAAGTTTAAGGGCAAGACATATAGCAGCAAGGTGCACCATTCAATCAGTTTACAGAAAATGGTTACACCGGAAGAAACGGAAGAAGAGAAACCAAGGATTGTGAGAACCAAGAGGTTTCTTTTGAAGCCTATGAGTCCGGAGGAAGCAATATTGCAAATGGATCTTCTGGGCCATGATTTCTTTGTTTTTACTAATTCCGAAACGGAAGAGGTAAACGTAGTTTACAGAAGAAAGAATGATACCTTTGGATTGATTGAACCGGAGACATAGTAAATGTACCCTTGGCATAACCAAAAGGATAAGGTTTTAAGCGGTACAAAATTGTTCTTAAATATAGTCGGGAAGCATAAAGCGAAGTTGAAGGATGCAAAAAGCAGGGTTCCGACAAGCTCGAACAAAATCGAAAATTAGGCAGCGTTACAATTAGCTGAGCCTATTTCATGCATTTTGAAAATTCCAATCAATTAGTTCTAGACGTATCTACATGAGTAAATTTTTGTAGGGACAGCCCCTGTGGCTGTCCAAAAGGACCCCGACAAAATCGGGGTCCCTAAGTTTCTTAGGTTCTTTACAAAAGTTTGACTTTCATAATGTTCAAATTATACATTGTTTGCGGGGTTTTGAGCCTAAAACAGGCTCACTTAACTTGACGCTCTCGAAAATTAAATTTTTCGTTATCAGTCAGCTTGTACAGAATTAACAGGAAAACTTTGTAAAGGGACCTACCTGACCGCCGGTTCTATTTAAGGGGTGGCCTTCCAAGAAAAGAAATAAGCGGCTGACCGCGGATGCTGTCCCTATAGATGTTGTCAATATCGGAAGGTGCCTGTGCCTCTCCAAGAGTATCTTTTTCGGGAACAGCCAGGAATAGCATGTCCGCCGCCGGAGAACACAACAGTAAGAGTCAGCATTCAAGGCGGGGTAAATGATGAATATTTAATATTTTTGGAATGAGCAGGCAGGGAATATCGGAAGCAGGGCGAAATCTTATTAATCTTATATAGCTAAAGGAATTGTTACGATTGTTACAAACCGAGGTTTCAAAATGGATTTGAATCTCAGGGATCTTAATACTGAGGAAATAGAGAATAAGCTTTGTCAGATTAAGAATGTAAAGGCTGCAAGAATAATTAGAGGGCCGGATAATTCTATTGAGGAAATCCATGTGATAGCAGTTCCTGACAAGGGACCGAAACAACTGGTCCGTGATATTGAATCTGCTCTAATGGCGGAGTATGGATTACCCATAAATCATAAGAAAATAAGTATTGCTCAGATAAATGATATAGATGTAGGCATAACTGAGCAAAGGAAGGAAAAAGCAAGGCCCAGGATTGTAAGTATAAATACAGACCTATCTGGAACCCGGGCAAAAGTTCAGGTGGTTCTTGAGCTTAATGGAGTTGTGTTCGAGGGCATTTCAGAAGGTCCAGCTTCACAAACGGGGCGAGTCAGACTAGTAGCTGAAGCAACCCTAGACGCAGTAGAGAAAATCGTCCAGAGCCCCTATAGTTTTGCGCTGGAAGATGTAGTGATCATACCTTTAGGACGAGAAAAAGCAGCTGTGGTTTGTATCGCTGTGGTGAGTTCTTTAGGTGAGGAGACCTACACCGGCTCAGCAGTGGTCAGACAAAACAACAAAGATTCAGTAGTTAAGGCCACGCTTGATGCTATCAATAGGCGCTTTGGATTCTTGATAACTGCATAGGGTAAAGACTTGGACCGACGTTCCTAATTACTCCGAGCGGAGCGGTAGTTTTTCCTTTCTGCGATTAGCGGGGCAGGAAGAGGTTGAAGATCCGCAAGGAGGGCTATTTATGAAAACTAAGATTTTGGCAGTTTTAGCTACCCTGTATGTTCTAGTTCTTGCCGGTGGTGCCGGCTGGGGTTGGTAATAGGAGACGTCGGTCCTTTATTTTAAAAGAGGTCATATGAGTCGGTTGAATTTAGGAGCAAGGTTCTATATTTTTTTTATCGCAACTTGCGGAATTATAACCCTTACGTATTTATCTCGTACGGCTGTTTCATTTCATTGGGCTGACTTTTTTGTATTTGCGACCTTGGTGATTCTGGCAGAAGCAATGGGGGTTAGACTTGCCCGTGATGGTCGTGTATCGGTAAGTTTCTCTCTTTGGTTTGCAAGCATAATTTTGATGGGATTGCCAGAAGCTGCCTGGGTTACTTTTATGTCTACGTTTAGCCTCCTGGCAATTCAAAAAAGAGATCCACTCTATAAATACCTCTTTAATGCGGGGCAATTTGTACTCACAGGAGTTGCCGCTGGATATGTCTACATAGCGTCAGGTGGTGTCCCAATTCTTATGAATGGGGGGCTTATATTTCCCCAAAGCATTACACCTTTGCTCTTATGTTCTTCGGTACTCTTTTTAACCAACACGACTCTAACAACTCTGGCTGCTGCTTTGTCTAGAAACGTTCCGTTCAGAAATGTTTGGATTATGAACGTGAGACCTTTTATTCTTAATACTCTCGCCATGGCAGTTATTGGAATGATTTTGGCCCAATTATATGTAGTTGTAGGAACAAGCAGTTTGATCCTGGTGCTAATACCTCTGTTTGTAGCGCGACAGACATTCCTGGTATATGCAAAGTTGCATGGTGTTTATCTCGGTACTGTACGTTCTTTGGTCACCGCCATTGAAGCAAAAGATCCTTACACAAAAGGTCATTCAGAAAGAGTGGCTAATTACGCTGTAGCTATTGCTAGGCATATGCATTTGTCGGAAGACCTTGTAGAGAAACTGGAATTTGCTGCACTTCTGCATGATATTGGTAAAGTGGGCATAAGTAAGAGTATTCTCAACAAGATTGAAAAACTAACTGCGGAAGAGTTCAGAAAGATACAAACGCATCCCCAAACAGGTGCATTAATTGTAGAGGATATTCGCTTTTTGAAAGATGCGGTACCAACAATTCTCTATCATCATGAACGGGTAAATGGGTCAGGTTATCTTAGAGGATTGCGAGGGAAGAATATTCCTTTAGCCGCAAAAATACTGGCTGTCGCTGACAGTTATGATGCAATGACCTCGGCAAGACCCTATAGACCACCCTTAACTATAGAAACTGCAGTTAATGAATTAACCACAAATAGCGGTGTACAATTTGATAAGCATGTTGTCAATGCATTTCTAGCAGCTGAGAGACTGGAACATCAAGCGAGTAAGCGAAAATTACATATAGTAGAAAGAGAAATGGTTGGTGTGGAGAAGTGAGACGGAGTCATGCGTTAGCGGTGAGACAGCTCTGGATAGTTTTTTTAGGCCTCACTTCGTTTATCTACTTTGCACAGAGATTTGACAGCCGGCAGTTGGCTCTAGTTATACTGGTAGCCGGATGTATCATGCTATCAGAATTTCTCGATGTTAATCTTCCACAAGGAGAATCCGTCTCAGTAAGTTCGGCTTTTGTCATATTTTCTATTCTGGTGTTTAAGCTTCCTCAGGTACTCGTAATTGCAGGGTTGGGCATGCTTATTCCGCCTTTAATCAAGCAAAAGCATTTTAATTTTTCCGGGGTTTTACTACCGATTGCGAAGACTTCCCTGCAAGCAGTCACTGCTGCTTCTTTTTATTTTTGGCTTGGGGGGAAGGTTACAAGTAGTGGTTTAGAGAGTTTGCCACTTATACCTCTTTTTGGAGTCTCGCTTTCCTATTTCCTTTCCAAGCTGGTTCTTGATCAGCTCTCAGCCAATACTAATAATTTAACGCCTCTTATTTCAGGTCTTGCAGGAACGATTAAACTATTAGGGTCTACCTATTTGGCTCTGGCCTGTACCGGGATTTTAATGGCATTGATGTACAGAGTTATGAGCTTTTGGGGGATAATCTTGTTTTTTCTACCCTTGCTGGTTATTCGGCATTCTTTTGAAATGTATGTGGATATTAAAAAGACCTACCAGAGCACAGTAAGTGCTTTAGCCTCTGCTATAGAAGCACAGAATTCCAGGAGAAAAGGTCATGCTAAGAGGGTGGCTAGGTATTCTATTGACATCGCGCGGGAACTCGGACTTCGTGGAGAACAGTTAGAACTGGTTGGTTATTCCGCACTGCTTCATGACATTGGAAAGCTGGGACTTGAGGAGGATGCGCTAGATGCCTTTTTGGAAGATAACAGAATATATTTTACCAATGGTGATGCAGTCCATGCTATTAAGGGNNTGTCAGAGGTAGTACGCAAGCACCACGCTCCCTATGTGCGGACAAAGAACGAGGAAGCGAAACGCGTTCCTCTTGCTGCTCGCATAATTAATGTTGCCAGCTACTACGATGATTTAATGTATATGCAGGAAGAAGATGAGAGAATTACGCCCCGGCATGCTGTCATAGAGCTCAAAAAGGAACAAGGCATCCGTTTTGATCCCCGGGTGGTTCGTGCGTTTACAAATGTGCTACGGCGGCGTGGAAAACTGGTAATCCTCTTCTAAAATTATCTGTCAGTTTCTAACGATTGTGACATGGATTGAACTAGCTCACCCCCGATTATTAAGAAAAATAATTTCTACTGCAGGAAGTCAATTTTCTCTTTTGAATCTCTAGCAACAAACGGATGGCCACCCCGTAGAACGAGGCAAGCA
>JABAOF010015639.1_pt2 | contig 27837 bp, 30 predicted proteins | sample 7062171 | NCBI WGS metagenome assembly JABAOF01 (sample SAMN14538628, study PRJNA623070) | marine sediment metagenome | biome: marine biome [ENVO:00000428]; feature: marine pelagic biome [ENVO:01000023]; material: deep marine sediment [ENVO:00002113] | place: India: Gulf of Khambhat ...
TACGATCGAAACGGGGTGATGCCCCTCCCCTTCCTGACGAGCGTTCGCTGGAGGCGGGTGTTCAGCTCCCCTAAGTAGGGCAAGTCGCCGCCCCGGCGAGCCGTCCCCGGAAGCGCGTAACAAGGCGCTTCCGGGCTTTGTTTCGCCTTTGTGCAGGATGGGCAAACTATCATCTTGCAATGAGTGAGATGTGCAATATATTATTTCGTCATTTGGTCTGACTGCCGACGGCTAATCGCTAGTCGATAGGGTGATCGAGGGAGTCCCAAGCATGGATGCCGTGGACCGCCGGATTGTGGCGCTGCTTCAGGCGAATGCGCAGCTCGGGTATCAGGAGCTGGGTGAGGCGGTGGGACTAAGCAGCGCTGCTGCCTACCAGCGGGTCCGCAAGCTGGAGGCAGCTGGAGTCGTCACCGGGTACCACGCCCGGGTGGATGCCGCGGCGCTAGGCCGGGGCGTAGTCGCGTTTCTGCGGGTGCAGCCAGGGCCACGCACCGATCTGAAACGGCTCATCGAGGTATGGACGCAGGCGGACGACGTTCTCGAGTGCCACCGGGTAACCGGCGGCGCGTCCTACCTGCTGAAGCTGCGCCTGGGCACGACCCAAGATCTCGGGCCCCACCTCGACGCGGCGCGGAAGCTCGGGTGCGAGGCTACCGCTGAGCTAGGTCTCGGATGTGTGTTCGAGGGGTGGACGCTACCGGTCGCGAGGCGGTGAGCTGTGCCGACCGGAGGTAGTGCTTGCGCGACTTGCGGGAGACGTGCGCCGCGATCTCGTGTCCCGTCTCAAGGCTCGGCTCGAGAGGTGGTGGTGTGCCACGCTAGCTGATGAGCTCTTTGTGAGACGGCTGGGTGACGTTGCGCGGCACATAGACTGCCTGACGCCCGCACTTGGAGCACTTGAGCGTCACTTGGCGGTGCGATTCGCGCCGGTCTTTCGGAAGCCGCCGCCTGGGTGTTCGCTGGATGGTCCTGTGCCCACACGACGGGCAAGCCAGGGGTTCGCGGTCGCGGTCGGCCAGGATTAGCTGGAGCGCCTCCGCAGCCCGATACTCTTTGACACCACGGCGTCCCACGGTATCTAGCTCCCGCTTGGAGAAGGGCACTAAATCTAGCGTTGGGCCGGGGTCGCTGGCAAACACAGCCCAGGCTTGACGGAGAGGCCTGCGGCCTTCACACTGCACTTGATCGCTTCATACATGGAGTGTCCCATGACTCCCGCAGAGCAGCTCGACGAGGGGTACGTTAAGGTCGCGGAGGTGGAGATCGACGCCGTGCAGCCAGCTCGGTCGGGCTTCGTTCTGACGGGTCGCGGGCAGGACCGGGCGGACTACCGGCTGGAGATGGAGCTTGATATGCCCATCGACCGGCAGACGCGGGCGGTACTCGGCGAGTTGCTGGCGCAATCGGAGTGGCGGGTGCTGCGCCGGGCCCCGCAGCCGTTCACCCCTCAGCGGTCGAAGGCAGCGCGGAAGTCGAACCGCTGAATGCTCGAATCCTGTCGAATTCGCAGCGCCTAAGTCAGTGACAGGCAATGACTTAGGCGCTTCTGCCTCGGTCGCAGCCCCGCTTGACGCCGGACCCCTCACAGGCTAGCTTGCCGCCCATCGTCTCCCTCGTGAAGGAGCCCTGATGGCGCGCGAGCTCGGCGGTTCGCAGATCTCTGCCCTCCTGGAGTCGGTTCCGGGCATCGCTAACGTGCTCCGCAGTCCCGTCGCCGACGCGCTGGTCAACATGATTCGCGCCGGCGCCGGCCTCGGCGACTTTCGGATGGACGATGTCAAGGAGCTGGTCCAGTATGCCGTGCGTCGCGGCCTGATCAGCGTCGCCGAAGGTGAGGAGTTGCTCTTAGACGTCAAAGCGGTGGCGGGGGAGCGGCGGGCAAGGGCCTCGCGGGCCGGGCCCAAGAGGAAGGCCCGAGCCACCAAGCGGAAGAAGCCACGCCCCACGGCTAAGAAAAAGACCAAGAAGGCGGCGAAGAAGAAGGTGCCGACGCGAGTGAAGCGACGCTAGAGTCGGAATCCCTTCACGAGTGAGCGGAGGTGTTCGGCCGCCTCGGTCAGCTGACTGGTCTGGGCGGCCATTTCTTCGGTGGAGGCTCCCTGTTGCTCGGCCGCCGCTGACACCTGTCCGCTGGACGACGCGTGGGCTTGTGCGGCTGTGGATGCCGAGGCGATCTCGCCCTTGATGCGTTCTGCCGCTTCCAGGTTCCTAGCGGCCTCCTCCCGGACCCGGCGCGCTGCAAGTTCGACTTCTTTGATGGCGCGGACGATTTCCTCGAGCGCCCGTGCCGCACCCTGAGCGATGGTCTCGACCCCCCGCACCTTGCTGCGGCCGCTGGCCATCGTGCCCGAGACGTCGGTCACCTGGGTGCGCACTGACTGCAACGTCTGCGTGATCTCCTCGGCGGCCTGGGCGCTGGAGTCGGCTAGCTGTTGGACCTCTTCCGCTACGATGGCGAAGCCGAGCCCCCCTTCGCCCGCCCGGGCTGCCTCGATTGCTGCGTTGAGGGCGAGCAGGTTGGTCTGCGAGGAGATCCGCTTGATCAACTCCACGAAGTCGTAGACGGCTTCCGACAGCTTGTCGAGTTCCTCGACCTGACCAGAGCTGGTCTGCACGACTTCGCCGAGCTCCAGCAGGGCATTGCCGGCCGCTGCCACGTCTTCCTGATATCGGGCGGCGAGTCGATGAATCTCGTCTCCTAGAGCCGCCACCCGATCTGCCATGGCACCGCTCTGCTCCGCAGCCATCCGCAGCTCATCTATGGCTGCGGTGCTCTGTTCCAGCTCCTTCACCTGCTGCTCCGCGCCGCCTGAGATGTCGATCATCGCTGTTGAGATCTCCCCGGCCGTGGCGGCGAGCTGCTCGCTGATGGCTGATAGGTCGGTTGCAGTGCTGGCGATCCGTTCGCCTTCGCTCACGACGTCGGCGACCAGGGATCGCAGCTTTGTGCTCACGCGGGCCATCGCGTCGCCTAGTGCCTGCAGCTCTTCCGGCATCTTCCCCAGCGTCACGGGGCGCAGGTCTCCCTCGGCGAATCGTCGCGCCGCGGTCTCTAGCCGGGTGAGGGGGCGCTCCACCGAGCGAAGAGTAGCCACCCCCACTGCGACGCCTGCCAGAATAGAGGCCGCGAGAACGGTCCAGACCAGCAGGCGACGCTCGGCGCTGGTCTGTTCGAGTGAGCGGGCGATCGCCTCAGTGCGACTGCGCTGAGCGGCGGAGAAGTCCTGAACCAGATTGAGCAGCTCTTCCGCTCGCCCGCGCACTGCGGTGGCGGTCGCCACCGCTGCGCTGCGGCGTCCGAGGTCCACCTGGGCGTGAGCCAGGCTGTACCAGACTTCGACATCTGCCTGCAGCTGGCCGATGCGGGCGATGAGGAGGCGGTCCGCTTCGGTCAGCTCGGCAAAGGCGCGGAGCTGGCCTTGATGCTCATACGACTCCTCACCGGCCGACTGAAAGGCATCTCGCGCCGCGCTCGACTGATCCGTGAGGTACTGCTCGCCGGCCCGCAGCTCGTCGAACAGCGCAACGACGAGTCCGTTAGTGACGTCGGCCATGCGGGTGAGTCCCGCTAGCTCCCGCGTCACGGTTTCGCCGAGGGTGCGAAGCGCCGCCACACCGATGAGGGCAATGATGATGATCCCGATGACCAGCGCGCCCTCGCCGACGGCCACGCGTGCCTTGAGCGTGTTCAGCGGAAGCGTCAATCTCATTGCCCGGCCGCGGTTACGAGGCGTCGGTTGCGCACGACGCCTATGATCACGTCTTTGTTGGGCACGTCGCCGTTCTCATCGAACGCGATCGTCCCGGTCACGCCCTCGAACGCCGGCGTGCTGGTACCGACCCCTGCCAGGTAGTCCCTTATCTCACTGCGATTGGTGCCCACCGCCTCGATGGCTTGCGCCAACAGGTGCACGATGTCGTAGGCCCCAGCTCCACGATGGTCAGGAAGCTCGTCCCCGTGGACCTGCTGATAGGCGGTGAGGAACGCCTCGTTGCGGCTCCCGCGTCGGTCGGGCAGATATGCCGCCGCGATGAACACGCCGTCGGCGTTCACTGGTGCGGCTTCCAGGCCCGCGACGCCATCGCTCCCCAGGACCCGGTACCCGAGCCCCAGGGAATCGGCGGTGTCGACAATCCGCTCCGCGCCCCCTGTGGTCCCGGCGATCACGAGTGCATCGACGCCGCCGCGGCGCGCCAGTCGCTGGAGATACGGCTCGAACGAAGGGATCGCCGGCACGTAGGGATCCTCGCTGGCGACGCTGCCCCCGAAGGCGGTAAAGCTCTGCGAGAACGCGCTCCGCACGCCTCGGCCGTATTCGTCGTTCTCGAAGATCACGGCGGCCGATCGGGCACCCAGCTGGGTCCACGCCCACTCAGCCAAGCGCCTGCCATGGACGAGATCGTCGGGGCAGACCCGGAATGTGTAGGATCCTGCGCCGCTCAGCTGTGGGCTCGACGCTGACGGCGAGATGGTCACAACGGGATCGGGACCGCTGTTGTAGATGGGAGCGGCAGCGATGCTGGCTCCACTGCTGAGGTGTCCAATCACGGCGACGAGCCCCGGCGTGTCGTAGAGGTCCCGCGCGACGCCCACCGCCACATCGGCCGCTGCGCTGTCGTCCCGGATGACCAGCACGAAAGGTCGGCCTCGGACGCCTCCACGCTGGTTGATCTCCGTCACGGCGAGCTCTGCGGCGTGCTGCATGGACGCTCCGCGGGGCTGTGAGAAGGGACCAGCGAGTCCGATCAAGATCGGCTCATCGCGTGAGATACACGCGCCGAGCGACAGGGCGCTGACGCATGCGAGGGAGATCAGGAAGCGGCTAGCCATGCGCACAGAATGCTCTCCGGTGGGCAACCTTAGCGATGCTGCCGCAGGGACGCAACGTCGCACCGGGCGATTCCGCAGTACATTGTGGTCATGCCCGATGCGGTCTGTCGCTTTGCGGAGGCACTGCGCCAGCTGCTCCATGCCCGTACGGCAGCCACGCTGGAGCGAAGCTGGACGAGCGCGGATCTCGATGGTCTCGGCTGGGAAGCCCTCGGGCGCGCCCGGCGCCAGGACGTCCGGCGCTGGGAGCCCGTGCTGGACGAGGTGGATGGGCTGTTGCTTCGTCTCCTGGACCGGGTGCCAGTATTCGCTGCCGGCCCCAGCGCGGCTGCCGGGCACGTCCGCACCTTCCGGCTGCCTGAGCTGGAGCGACTGCAGCATGCGACGGCGGCCGCTCTGGTCGCACAGCGGTTCGGTGCTGCCGGTCTTCGGACGGTGGTGGCCGACCAAGACGCGCCCCTGGCGCGGCGGTACTTCGCTTTCCTCGCGCTGGCGGAGCGGCATCCGCCCCCGGAATGGCCCCTGTTTGCCCGTTATCTCAATCCGGACGCCCACCATGCCTTCGTGGGTACTGCTGCCGAGGCAGCCCGGTTCTATCCCGATGTGGGCGCGGGGGCCCGGCTGGTCGGGCTGTTCGAGGCCGTGCGCTCGGACTTGCACCTGCGGGAGTTCCTCAGCCCCAGGATCTTGGAGTCACTCTACGTGCTCAGCGAGCGCCAAACGCTACCCTTCTTCCGCGAGCTTCTGACCGCGGGTCACACCCATCCGGTGGCCGAGCACTGCGAGGTGACACGCGCTCTGGTCATGGTACGGCGCTTTACTGGGAGCCTCGAACCCAACAGCAAGTACCGTGATCTCTTTGCCCCGGCCGTCCATGTGGCCATCGACCGGGCAGAGGCGGCGTTTCAGCGGGAGCGGGAGGTTCTGACCCCGGTGGCTGTTATCTAGCCAACAGCCGTCAGCCTTCGGCAGGCAATTCGCAGTTCGCAGTTGGCGATTCGTGAGGTGGGCGCTTCTGAACTCACGAATTGCGAACTGCAAGTCGCTTGTTGAAGGTTCAGGGCTTCAGTCACCAGCGGAACGCCCGGCGGAGGATGACCGTGCCGCTGCCGGGCTCCAGTTCTTCGAACTGTAGGGCGTTGCCGTAGGGGTCGTAGAATGCGGTCCAGGTGGTGGAGTCGGGCTCCCAGGTGAAATTGATGAATCGGACGTTGCGATTCCACTCGCCTCTGGTCCATTGGCCACCTGGCAGTCGCCGCCACGCCGCGATGTTCCCTCTGTACATTAACAGCTCGAAGGTGTGCTCTCCGCCGGTGCTAGTGCCGCGCCAGCGCCCGGCGTGCAGGGGACGGGCCAGGAGATCCTGCCGGGCCATCGTCACCACGCGGCCCTCTTCCGTCTCGATGAGCAGGCGATCGAGGACGAACCAGTACAAGACGGCAAACGAGGTATCCCCCATCGCGATCAGCGAGTCCCGCGTCGCCAAGAAGTCGGTGGGAATGGTGTCGTTCACCACCAGCATCGTATCGTCGTAGAAATCCAAGTGGAGAGGCCGACCGTGGTGGGTGCCTACCCAGCGTCTCAGCAGGTCGTCGGCCTGCCTGGGACCCTGGCTAGGGGTCACTGCCAACAGTGCCAGGATGACTGCTACAGTGCGCATCCGTTCCCCTGGTGGTGTTGCCCGAACCGTCTCCAAGCACAGTTTACACCGGAGCGGACGCCCTGGACAATCGAGGAGGCTCCAGAGGATCCTGGGCCTGTGCACCTATTCGATGGTCCGGGGTAGGGTTATCTTGAGGGCACTGTATGACGCTTCCGGCAATCTCGAGGTCGACCCACACGTGGACCGATCGGGGAGAAGCGCTGGGGTACTTCTTCCAGCGTGCAGGCGAGGCACCCCGGCTGGTGGCGTACGACGAGGACATGGGGTGCCCTCTCCACCACTCCCTCGCCGCCCTGGAGTGGACGTTGGCCGTCGGCATTCTGAACGACTCGGATCTGATTCACGCCGCACGCCTGGGTGGCGATGCGGCAGCCGCTGTGGTTGAGCGCCGCCGCGACGGCCAGCGCCGGTTTGTGTACCTCGGTCCACGGATGGACGCGCCCCCTGCCGACCCCTACGAGGGGTCGCTGCTGTATGACGAACCGGGCGTGCGGGCCTTCGAGTTTGCCCAGCGGGCACACGCCGTGGCGCATTTCCTTCGGGCGACCCAGGGGGTCGGGGGCGTGCTCTCGGTGCTGTCCCGACGAGCGCCGGAGCTCGTTCACGTGAGGCGCTGGCTCAGCGCCGTGTTTGAGAACCCATCGCCGCAAGTCTCGAACCTCTTGCTGGCAGGTTGGTTTGCCACGAGCGGTGGGGGTGTGCTGTTCGCGCCCGCCGTCACCGGGGATCCGTACGTGTATGAGGAGGTCGGTACTGAGACGTGAGGTGTATCTGGATCCCGCCCGCCATCCTGCTTTGCGCCAGCCTCTTCCTCGAACCTCGCAGCACACAAGCTCAGGAACCCTCCCCGGCGGCCGAGGCTGTGCAAGATAGCCTTCGTCAGCGCTACCACGACACACTGATTGCACTTCGAGACATGTTGAGCGGGGTTCGCGGCCGCCTGCAGGCGTTCCGCCTGGACCTCGATGGCGTCGGCGCAGAAACGGTTGTCGCCCGAGCCTCGCGTTTGCGGTGGCGCTGTGTAGGGGCGATTGACGCGTTGCGGGATGCTGAGGCCGTGTTCCAACCGCGTGAGGCTCCCACCGCGAGGACTCGCGAAGCCGCTCGGTCCCTGGTCGGCGAGATGCAGGCCCTGCAGCAAGCGTTACAGGAGCACTGTGAGCGCGCCATGAGGTCGACCGGCCCCGGTCAGTGGGCCGACTCCCTCAGGGCTTGGGGTCCCTTCCGCACGAGCCGAGTGGAGGAGAAGCTGGCGGCGTACGATCACGCCGCTGCTCGGTTCGCACGCGTCGCGGGGTTCAAGTTGGAGCCGGGGGTCCCAAAGCCGTAACCCTGCCACCTCCCCCAGTCGGCCCGAGCGGCAGTTCCCACTCGGAGCGCGGGGGCAAGACTGTGGAGTAGCTGTGGGCGCTGGTTATACACAACTCCACATTCGGTGGAAAGAGGTCAGCAACTGCTGGAAACTGGCTCGCTTAAGCTTCCACACGCACCCCACACAGAACGCGTAAGCCGAAGAAACATCGGCACTTGCGGGATCTTGCCCGGTGCTTACATTGGGTGCGTCGCGCAGGGGAAGGGTGGAGACCTCGTCTCCGCCACGCCTTGTGTGACAGGCCCGAGAAGAGAATTCCGGGGAGGACGCCGACGCAAACAAGGGCTTCGGGCGTCCGACGATCCGGGTGGATCACCTCTCTCGGGCCGACGGGGCCAGTCGCGTGTCCCGTCCACACCGATGTGGCGCCTCGGTGTGCAGTGTGAGAGGTCAGTCCGCGACCCGACCGACTCACAGCGCCCGCACTGGCGAACCTTGCGGCTCGGCCAAGCCGCTTGGGGATGGAAGCCGGAGCTCCCGCAGTCGGACCGCGGCCGCATCAGGCCGGGCGGTGGCTACGGGGAGGAGAACAGAGGGAGTAAATCCCCTGACTCCGGGTAGCCAGTGTGTGGGGCGGCCTGCCACCTTCGGGTGAGCGGCCGCCCCTTTTTCTTGTGAGGAGTAAGGAGTGAGCAGGCCGCGCACCACCTCACTCCTCACCCCTTACTCCTCACTCCTTGCCGCCCCTCACCCCTTCACCACTCCAATCGGTACCAGCTTCACCACCTTCTTCCCGATGCCCGCCCCGTGGACCACGTCCACTACCTGCTTGACGTCCTTGTAGGCCTCCGGGATCTCCTCGTCCACCGTGCGGCGGCTGGCGGCTCGGATGAGGATGCCGCGTTCCTCGAGTTCCTTCGGGACGTTGCGTGGCCGGGCAACCTTCTTGGCCTGGTGGCGACTCATCCGGCGACCGGCGCCGTGGCAGGTCGATCCGAACGTCTCGTTGAACGCGCCCGGGGTGCCGACGAGGACGAACGAGTAGCGTCCCATGTCGCCGGGGATCAGCACGGGTTGGCCGATGTCTTGGAACCGGTCAGCGAGTTCGGCGTGACCGGGCGGGAACGCTCGGGTGGCGCCTTTCCGGTGCACGCAGACCCGGCGGCGCTGTCCCTGCACCTGGTGGGTCTCGAACTTCGCGATGTTGTGGGCCACGTCGTACACGAGATCGGTTCGGTCGGCGACGTCCCCGGAGAAGATGGTGGTCAGGGAGCGGCGTACGTAGTGGCTCATCAACTGTCGGTTGGCGAAGGCGTAGTTCGCCGCCGCGTTCATGGCGCCCAAGTACGCTTTGGCCTCGGGACTGGTGAGGGGAGCACAACAGAGCTGCTTGTCTGGTAGCTCGATCCCGTACCGACCGGCCGCCTGCACCATGGTGTCGAGGTAGTCGTCGCACACCTGGTAACCGAGGCCGCGGGATCCTGAGTGGATGAAGAAGGTGGCAGTGCGGGGTGCGAGGCCGAGACGGTTGGCCGCCTCCTCGTCGTAGATCTCTGCCACGTACCCGACTTCCACAAAGTGATTCCCGCTTCCCACGGTGCCGAGCTGCGCGAAGCCGCGCTTCTTTGCGCGGGTGCTCACCGCGTCTGGGTCTCCAGGCAGGCTGCCGCCGGCTTCGATGCACTCGAGGTCGCGTTCGGAGCCGTAGCCTTCCTTCACCGCCCAGCGCGCGCCGTGCTCTAGCACGCGTTCGAGCTCCGGTTGGGAAAGTCTGAGGTCTGAGCGGGAAGAGCCCACGCCGGAGGGGATCCCGGCGTAGAGGCTGTCTATTAGTGCTGGGAGTCTCGGGCGTATCTCATCGACAGAGAGCGGACTGCGGAGTAGCCGAACGCCGCAGTTGATGTCGTAGCCAACTCCGCCCGGTGAGATCACGCCCTCGCGCTCGTCGAATGCTGCCACGCCACCGATTGGGAAGCCGTAGCCCCAATGGATGTCAGGCATGGCGATGGAGGGGCCGACGATGCCGGGCAGGTGCGCCACGTTTACGACCTGCTGGACGCACTGGTCGCCCTCCAAGTCGTGCATCAACTCCGCGTCGGCAAAGATCAACCCATCGGTGCGCATCCCGCCGGTGCGGGGCACCCGCCAGCGATACTCGTCAACGCGTTCGACGGCGATGCGGTCGGTCGCCATGTATGGAAGATACCAGCCGGCGGAGCCGAGCGGATGGGTCGGACTGAGCGTTACGGCCGGCTACAGATCGAACAGCACCTCTGCGTGCCATCCAGTGTCCTTGTGAGCCACCACGAGCCCGTGTCGGGTCACCGCCTTCACCTCCGGCTGAACCTGGTGCCTTGCCGGATCGAACTTTTCGCCGGATACCTCGCCTGCCATCTGTGTCGGCGTTGCCATGTCGAAGGCCACCCGTGCCGGTACGAACCGATCAGTGTCGAACCGGTACAGGAGTTCCCGGAGGTAGCCGAGGAGTAACTCGGCCGTGTCTCCCGTGGAAATCCTCACCGGGTGGCGGAGGTGACTTTCGACGGGACTGTCGCCTGCCAGGAGTTGCCGCATCACCTCGGTCGCCTCGGCGAAGAGCAGCTCCAGCGACGGGGCCTCGATGGCAACCCTGATATCGGCCGTGTGGGGCAGGAATCGGTAGGTCAATTTTTCGTCCAGTGCTTCAGTTGTACGGTGACGCGCGAAGCACCTGAGGGCTGTACGATGGCAACGTGGCTCCCTGGTTCTCCATGCCCACCGGCGCCGAAGCGAAGCGCCAGGCCGCGCTTGCCGAGCTTGGCACAGCCCTCTCGGCAATCCGCTGCGCGGCGAGCCAGCTCGAACTTACCGCGCCTTCAGGGCGGGAGCGTGAGTTGCTCCGGGCCATCAACCAGTTGCTGACCCGGGCGGAAACGTCGGTGCAGCGGCTCGTTGGTGTCACTGGGCGGCGCTAGGCACCCCAGTCACTCGTGCCGCGAAACACCCTTCGTCGGTCGAGGGTCCACTGCGGCAGGGACACGAGGCCATCGGGGAAGCTCCCGTCGTCGCGGAGCGCATCTGCGACGCTCGCCGTTTTCGCACTGGCATTGTCGGCCCAATGCAGCACCTCGGCCTCGAGGGTCATGGGCGTTACCGGGCTGCCGAACTCCAGCCTGCCGTGATGGGACACCATGAGGTGGATCAGAATGTCTCGCTCCAGTTCAGTGCACGGCGGCTCCGGTTCCTCATTCAGGCGCCGCTCCAGCATCTGGACCCCGAGAATGATGTGTCCCAGGAGGCGCCCTCGTTCCGAGTATTCGAGCAGCCCATCCCAGCGATAGGTTTCGAGCTTGCCGATGTCGTGCAGCAGCACTCCGGCGAGTACGAGTTCCTGGTCGGCGCCGCAGGCGCGAGCGACGGTCCGGCCAATGGCGGCCACCTCGGTGGTGTGCTTCAGGAGACCGCCGATCGCCGCGTGGTGGCCCCGAATCGCCCCTGGGCACTGCTCGTACCGTTGCCGAAAGGCATCCTCCTGGTAGAACAGGTCCACCACCTTACGGAGCCGTGGCTTCCCGATCTCCTGACGCCACCCATCTAGCGTCTCCCAGTAGCGGTCCACCGGGCCGACCGACGGCAGCAAGGCTGCGGGGTCTACCGAATCCTTTGGCACCTGTCGGACGGACGCCACCTTGAGCTGCTTGCGGTCACGGTAGGTGATCACTTCGCCGATCACCTGGAGCACATGTCCAGCGCGCAGACCCGCGATCTCGTCTCGTCGCTCGCTCCAAAACGGTTCGGTACCGATGCTGCCGGAGCTGTTGCCTAGCGTGAGAATCGTGTAGGGGTCCCCGTTTGCCTGCGTGCGGATGTCGACTTCGAGCAGCAGGAAGACGTCCTGGACGCGAGAGCCAGGGGTCAGGGAGGGGATGTGGAGCGGCTGCGTCATTGTCAGGAATCTACGGCAGAGACGGCATCACGGCATGACCTAGTCGGCGGATTGCTCGAGCGGCGCGCCCTGCCGTTCATGCCGTCTCTGCCGTCATGCCGTTTCTCATCGACTCTCCCTCCTCCACGGCTTGAGCCGCGGCAGACTGTCATCCGGCTCCAGTGCCGGATGCATCCCGAACTCGGGTTGCACTTCTGGCAACAGGTGTTTCACCGAGTTCCGGTAGTATTCCAAGAGCGGCCGCTGACGCGGGAGAATGATGAATGCATCGCGTTGCCGCACTACCAGTCGCCGCATTCTGAGCATGCGCCACGCTCGGTCCAAGATGGCATCCGGCGGCCGCTCCGGCCGGATCAATTTCGCGCCGGTCTTGAGCAGATGATCGCGGAACTCGTCCACGCGTTCGAGGAGATCGTTGCGGCGGACCAAGGTCTCGCCGAACGACAGGAGTGCGGCTGCCACGAGGGGTACTGGGGTGATGGGCATGATCTGGGCCACGCGTCCCATGACCTCGTTGGCCAGCCCCTCCAGCTCTTGGAGTCGGTTCTCCTTGGGAAGCTCGAACACACCCGGGCGTTGCTCCACCCACTGCCGCAAGGGCACGGGCGTCCCGAAATTGACGGCCACCCGGCCATACCGGCGGAGGTTACCGGTTAGGAGCCGTGCGAGATTGAAGGCCACGTAGTGTAGCACCCCGAGCAGTTGCCGGACTCGTCCAGGGCGCGCTTGTTCGTCCAGCAGTTCGAGAATCAGGGAGCGGTCTTCGAGCACGCGGTCGTAGTTGAGCGCCACGGGCACGAGCCAGATGTTGCGGTCAGCCTCCAGCTCCGGCAGGGTACGGGCGATGTAGTCGAGGAGCCCGAGCTTTGGGCCACGGAAAGCACCGTCTCTAGTGAGTCCACCCTCGAGGAAGACTCCCTGCGTCACCCCGTGCCGCGTGATGAGCTGGACATAGCGCTCGAGGACCACGTGATACAGTGGCTCACGGAAGCCGCGGCGGACGAAGTAGGCACCGAATGACTTGAACACGTACTCCAGGGGCCACACCCGGGCCCATTCTCCCACTGCGTAGCTGATGCTCACCGCCCGCGCCAACACGTAGGCGACCACCGCGTAGTCGGCATTGGACCGGTGGTTCATCAGGTAGACCACGATGTCCTTTCGGGGAATAGCGTTGAGTGCCGCCCGGTCCTGATACTCCGAGCTCACCCGGTACAGGAGGTTGATCAGCGCACGGGCGACGTTGTAGCCGAGCTTGTAGTATGAGAGGACGTTGAAGTAAGGAACGATCTCGTCGACATAGCGCTCGACCCGGACGCGGGCGTCGAGCTCGCTCACCCCATGGGTGCGGCAATGCTCACGGATGGCATGCTCCACCTTGCCGTCCCGCAGCAACTCGTCACGGATCACCCGTTTGCTGACCAGCTTGTAGCGGTCTAGCCGCGCCCGGAACTGGTGCACGGCCCGCAGCACGGCGCGCCGGAACCACCGTCGCAGGGCTGTGCGAATGTGTCGAATTGACCAGAGAGTGAGACCGCCGGTGAGGAGCGCCGCGAGGGCGAGGAGCGCCCAGTCGCCAGCCGTGAGGTTCAGAGCGCCTCCGGTAGCACTCCCGTCCGCTCGTATTGGTAGGCCATTCGCTTGAGGCGGGCGACGCGCACGGCCATTGGGGGGTGGGTGGCCAATATGTCGGCGACGAACCCTTGTTTGTGAGACACCCGCCGCCCCAGGGGATCGGCAATGCAAAGGTGCGCGGTACCACGCTTGATAGCGCGGGTGGGAGCGGCCGCGTCTTCGATCTTCCGCAGAGCGGAGGCGAGTGCGCCTGGATTGCGGGTGAACTGCGCGCCTGTGGCGTCGGCTAGAAACTCCCGCTTCCGGCTCACCGCCAGCGCCAGGAGCCGCGAGACGACGGGTGCGATGAGGACACTAATGAGCCAGACCACCAGGACGATGAGCGCGAGAGCGCCGGCCCCTCCCTTCCTTCCTCCCCCGCCTCCAGAGCGGCCACCACCTCCTCGTCGTCCGGCGTACCCGCCGAAACGCATCACTCGCCACGCCCCCTCGGAGATGAGCGCCATGACTCCCACCAGGGCTGCCAGGAGGGTCATGAGCTTGACATCGTGGTTTTGGATGTGCGCCATCTCGTGGCTCACGACTCCCTGCAACTCGTCCCGGTCGAGGGTTTCGAGAAGCCCCTGGGTTACGGCGACGTGTGAGTGGTGCTCGTCCGTGCCGGTAGCGAAGGCGTTGGGGTCCTTGTCCGGAACGATCCAGATATTAGGGCGCGGAAGGCCCGAGGCGATGGCCATTTCCTCCACCACGTTGATCAGCTTCTTCTCCTCTGGCTTGGATGCGTTGATCAGTTCCCACGCGCCGGTAGCCCAGAGGATCTGCTTGGGGCCGCGGTGCCACGCGATCAAGGCCATTCCCAGACCCAAGAGCGTCGCTCCGATGCCGAACCAGGGCACCACGTGGCGGTAGGCTTGCTCGGCCCTGCCGGGGGCATCCGGGTCGTCGACCGGGAGGGTGTAGAGATAGAACGCGAGGTCGCCGCCGAAGCCGATCCACGCGAAGAACAACACGAAGATGGTTACCAGTACTGCCGAGCGGCGGCGATTCGCCTTCTGCTGCGCGAAAAGGTTGGCGTCGGCGGTCACTGCTTAGGCTTGAAGGACAGATCGACCTTGGGCACCTCCCGCTCTTTCTCTTCGGTGATCTCCCACAGCTCCACCTGCTCGGCCCTGGCGAGCCCGGCGATGAGGCTCCAGGGGAACTGTTGCTGCTTGATGTTGTAGGTGGTAGCCATGTCGTTGTAGAGCTGGCGGGCGAAAGCGACCCGGTTCTCCGTGGAGGTGAGTTCTTCCTGCAGCTGCCCGACGTTGGTGGTCGCCTTGAGCTCCGGATATCGCTCCACGACGAGGTTGAAGCGCGACAGGGCAGCAGTGAGTGTCGCCTCAGCCTCGGCGAGTTGCTTCACCCCGCCGGTGGGCATGGCGCCGGCCTGAATGTTCACTGCCTGGTTGCGTGCCTGGATCACCGCCTCCAGCGTCTCACGCTCAAACTCCATGGCTCCTTTGACCGCCTCCACCAAGTTCGGGATGAGATCATGGCGGCGCTTGAGCTGGACGTCGATCTGCTTCCAGGCGTTGAGAGTTTGACCCTTGAGAGAGATGAGGGTGTTGTAGGCCGAAATCGCCCAGATGATGACGATCGCGACAAGGGCGAGGAATATCCACGTTCCCAACATAGCGCACTCCTAGGTGCTGGCGTCACATGGCGGCAGAGTAACCCGCTCGCTATGCGCGCTGTCCCGTCCGTTCTACGGACGATCCTGCGGGTCTCGGGCTCCCGGGCACGGATCGCAGCTGCGACATGATTCGTCCAATCGCGAGCCGCACGGCGTCCCCGATCTGTGCCTCCACGTTGCCCCGCACCACGAGGGGATGGTCTTCCCGCACGTGCAACTCGACCCCCTCCGCAACCCGCACGCGATGCCACCGGGTCGCGCCACGCGTGTCGGTTGGCTCCTCGAGGGCGTTTAGCTGTGGTCGCAGCGCCTGGCCGGCTCGGCCCCGGGGGGCCGCGTCCTGGTTAGTGAGCGGGAGTTGAGTGGGTGTGGGGAGGTGCGGACCCAGGGCGGCCGCGATGCGACGCTCCAGGACGTCACCCGTGGTTTCCGACAGCTCGTTCCCGATGGCCCCCAGAGTGGCACCCTCCATCTGCCGCAGCTTGATGGCGAGGACCTGGAGGAGGTGGCGGTAGGAATAGGTTGCTGCGGTGCCACGACCCTCCGGTGGCGCGACCAAGTCTCGGGTGACATAAAACCGAATGGTCCGCTCGGTCGGATGGGCGCTGGCGGCGGCGTTGATCGGGCGCACGCCCGAGGCGTCGAGAATCGCTCCCGCGAGCGTAGCGAGGTCGCGCAGATTCCAGGGAGCCAGCTTGCGGTACTCCCGCAGGTTGAATAGCGGATCCTCCACGCGTTCCCCCGCCGTGCCCATCACCTATTGCCTGCTGGCCTCACGCCGCTCGGTCGCGGTGAGCCGTCGAGTGAGATCCACAATCTGGGGGATCCCGAAGGGTTTGGAGAGCACGGGCACGTTGTGCAAGTCCAACCAGTCCTCGTGGTCCTTGGCCTCCGGGTCGCCGCTCATGATGACAACGCGGGCAGCGAGGTGCGGCCACTGGGTGCGGATCATGTGGAACAGCGTCTGCCCCGACATGCTGGGCATGCGCAGGTCCATCAGGATGAGGTCGACGTGCCGGGCCGCCAGCACTTCGCATGCCTCCTCGCCAGTGGTGGCAAGCAACACCCCGTAGCCGATTTGGCCCATTGCCCGTGATAGGACCCGCCGAACGGCAGGGTCGTCGTCGACGATCAGAATGGTGGGAGACGTCATGAGACGATCGCCAAGTGTCGAGCCGGTTGTGCGGCGGGGCGCTGGAAGAAGCGCTCCCGCACGATCTGAATAGCCTCGTCCGGCGTGAGGGAAACCCGCAACTCTCCCGGGGTCATCCCAAAAACCTCCTTGACGTTCTGGGCGAACGACCGCGCTTTGGCGTAGCCCAGCTTGGTTGCGACGTTCTCCACGGTGTAGCCGGGATCCTGCAGCAAGCGATGTGCATACGCCACCCGGAACACCATGAGCACCACACTCGGCGGCGGCAAGTGTGCCTTCGTGAACCACCGCGCGCAGGTGCGCCGGTCCATTCGCGCGCGCTCCGCCAGGTCCTGCACCGTGTGAAACGCGGCCGGCTCCCGCACGATGGTTTCGATTGCCCACCGGAGTTGTCCCGGACAGTGCACCAGGAGATCGCCGATTTCCTCAATGAGTTGGCGTGACAGCGCGTGCGCCCCTTCATTGACCAGCACGTCGCTGAGACGCTGGGGGTGATCGTCGTGGCCGGCCACGACCACCTCTCGCACACCGACGCGGCCCAGCTGCAAGAGGACCGGCACCACGTCCGGAGTCAGCTTGGTGTAGAGGACGAGGGGCAGCGAGGGGAACAAGACGCAGATGCGCTCGATCTCCTGCGCGCGCGGCGTGTCCTCCAGAGCGGGATCCAGGACGGCCATGTCTAGCGGCGCACTCAAGATCGCATCCAGCGTCCCGGTCCACGTTGCCACCGGCAGGAACTGGAACCGGTGACCGACGGCGCGCTGGAGCCGGGCGGCGGAAATCTCAGGTACGGCTGCTAGAACCAGCATGAATGTCCCAAATAAGGCACATAAAGTCCCCAAAAGGGCCTAGGCCTCTGGGGAGCGCGGCGGCAATGTTATGACTTCGCCCCGCACGGGCGTCCCGCAAACCCAGATCCAGGAGGCTGCTATGTCCAGGCGTGTCCGCCTCTTAGCCTTCGCTCTGCTGGCTTCCTTCGCCCTTAGTGCGTCGGCCTGTGCCAGCATCACAGGGCCGCGCTCCGATTGCACTAGCGGCCACCAGGGCTCCGGCACCTGTGCCGACTCCGGCCACCAGGGATCGGGCACCTAGAGCGAAAGTTGCTCGCGCCAGCGTGCCCACGGCACGCACAGCATTCAGACTGTTGCTCTGAGTTCCTGTAGCCGATCGGCTACGGCCTCCACTTCCGGGTGGGCGTCGGGCCGATCGGCTTCCTTGTGCTCTTCCGCCCTCACCCGGCCACCCTCGCGCAGCTGGCGCAACGCTGCCTCGGCCTGGAAAAGGAGCTGGTTCAAGTGGTGTTCCTCTGCGTGCTCAACTGCGCTGCTCAAGTACTTCTCGGCCTTCGAAGGGTGGCCGAATGCGGCAAAGCCGACTCCGACCTTCAATTCAAAGTCCACGAGCAGGTACGGTGACAGGCCAACCTTGCTCTCGGCTTCTCTCCGCCGCCGTTCAAATGCTATCCTGTCGCCGATCAGCACGGCGATCTCGAGGAGCTCGTTGGTCGTATTCACACAAATCTCGGGGGGCGCATCGCTCTGTACGACGAGCGTGAACGCGTCCTCCGCGGCCGCGTAGTGGCCCAGCGTCTTGAGGAGTACTCCCAGATCGTGGAGTGCCCGCACCTTCTGGAGGGGCTGCTCGTAGAGCTCGAACGCCCGGAACACGAGTGGTATCCCCTCCTCAGTGCGGCCGCTGAGGTCCATCGTGTTTGCCAAGTCGTGACACGCACGTGCTTCAGCGTCCCGGTCCTCAAGCTTGCTGGACTCGGCGAGCACCTTCTTAAGCATGCTTTCAGACTGGGGCAGGTTGCCCGCCCTCTGCGCTACCACTGCACACCCGATCCGGCTTAAGAACTCCGAGTGTGTGTCTCCAGCTTCCGCTGCCAGTTGCCCCGCGCTGGTGTACGACTGGCCCGCCTCTTCCAAGCGGCCGGCTAGACGCAGGACGCGACCCAGCTGCAGGCGCGCGGCGATGGCTTCTTCACTCAAGCTTCCCCCACACAGCCGCAAGCCCGTCTCCAACACATCAAGTGCCTCATCGACGCGTAACTCCTGCTCGAGCCAGAAGGCAAATGCCAAGAGCGGCGGCACGAGGAGCTGGACGGCTCTCGACTGGCGGATCCCATCCGCCACCCGCACGAGTTCCCCGAGGTGATTGACCTCCACAGTCGGTGGGTGCAGGTCGCGCAGATAGTCCCGGGTGGCGCGAATCTGGTACGCCAGGGCCTCCGGCCGAATTGGGTTGCGGTCTTGGTCGAATTGATCCACCAGCCGCATGGTCAAGAAGGCGCCCAGAGCACGGCTGCTCGACTCCGCGTCGGATTCCGCTGCCCTCTCGAGGAACGGCTCGTGAAGGGTGCTGGGCTGGGGCGACGAAATGCGTAGATTGCGGTGAGACACGGACCTCTGAGCCTCCGTTCACAACAGGCGTCGTAGGGCATGCCTAGTATGGTCTCTCGCCCATACCCCGGCAAGAGGCGCTGAGCCAAGGCGTCGTGCGCCCCTTGCGGACCGAGAGACACCTCGCCCGCAGTTTTCCGCTCTATCCTGCGGAATATGGAGCGCGGCTAACAAGGCCCGCAGTGACATTGTTCACACATGCGGCGCGGCTTCACCTTGTTCGAGCTCGTCACGGTGCTGGCGATCATCGGTCTGCTGGCGGCTCTGGCCCTCCCCCGCCTCGCCGGTTGGCTGGACCTGCTGGCCGTCCGCCGCGCCGCGAGCGAGGTTGCGTCCTTTTATACCCGCGCTCGGTTCGCAGCCATCTTTCATGGGACGCGCGTGCGTCTGGAGTTTGGGTCCGACTCCCTGCGTGCCGTGTTCGAGGCCGCGCAGGATTCCACGTTTCTGGTGACGGCGGGACCGGGGCGACAGGGGGTCATGCTGAGCGTGAGCCGCCCCGTGATTCGCATCAACCCTAACGGTCTGGGATGGGGCGCTGCGAATACGAAGGTCGTTGTGCGTCGGGGCGCCGTGGCGGAGTCGCTCACGACCTCGCGGCTGGGGAGGCTGAAACGGTGGAGGTGAGGGGTGGGGTGGGGGAGATGCAGCTGGGGCAGAGGGGGCTGAGATCTACCGCGTCGACCAGCGCATCACGGGGCTCTTAGATCCGGGCCAGACACTGACGCCGGTTACCCTGTAGGGCATCGCGATCTGTGCGGTGCTGCGGCGACCCTGGAGATCGATCTGCAGCAGCACACCCGGCTCGGAGTCCGCGCCTTCTGCGGCGACGTAAGCCCAGCGACCGTCGCTGCCCACGGCCACCGCGTACGGGCGGCCCGGCGTTGGCACTTGAGCCGTCACCAGGCGCCGCCGCAGATCCACGACCAACACCTCGTCCCGTCCAGTGTGGGTGACCACCGCCCAACGACCGTTGGGTGACAGCGCGAGCTGGGACGCGCCTGCTCCAACGTCTACGGAGTCGAACGGCTGGAGCACGACCCGATCGACGTAGAGTATCCGCCCGGACGCTCCGCACAACACGAACACGATGGTGCCGTTGCGCGACAGGGCAATGTCGCTGGGGAGGCACGGGTCGGACGCCGGCGCAGTGGGTTCCGGTGCCAGTGCCGCGGCGCGCACCAACAACCGGAGCTTGGCGTCAACCTCGGCAACAGTGTCGTCCTCGCATGCCACGTAGAGCTTCTCGCGTGCGAAGAAGCCAGAGAGCCCTCGAACCGGGCCATGGCACACGGCCACGTGCGCCTCTTGGCGGAACCCGTCTGACGAGATGAAGTAAAGGGCTCCGGTACGCTGCGTCGTGCCCTGATCCCCAACCACCGCGGCCACCAGCGACCGCGCATCGGGGGAGAGTGCGAGGGCAGTGACGATGCTGGTGGGGAACACCGCTTGCTCCAACACCGTGCCGTCAATGCGCCGTACACGCAGCAGCACCCCAGGGGGCGTTGGCCCGAGTGCGGCGTAGAGGCTCGTCCCCCCGTGGGCGAATTGTACATGGGTGACTGGTTGCTCGAGAGGGGCGGCTGTTGTGAGGAGCAGCGTGTCGGCCTGCCCCAGACCGGCGTCGAGCATGAGGACGCTGTTGCCGCGTTCTCCTGCCGCTGCGATCCAGCGCGGGGTGGGGGAGCAGCCGGCCAGCGCGGCCGCGGCCGCAACGGCGAGGTAATGTCGGCCCGTCAGCTTCCCACCGTGTCGTCCACGAAGGTGATCGGCACCCGCTGCGGGATGATCCCCGCTGCCCCGCCCCGCTCGAGCAGCGCGTGAACGGCTTGCCTCCCAGTAGGTCCATAGTCCACGGTATAGTCGTTGACGTACATTCCGACGAACCGGTCTGCCGTCGCGCGGTCGAGCCCGCGGGCATACTGCATCGCGTGCGTCAGCGCTTCCTCACGGTGCTCCAGGCTGTAGACGATGCTCGCTCGCAGCTCCCGGGAGATGGCGTTAATCAGCTCTGCCCCGAGGTCCCGGCGCACTGCGTTCCCGCCTAGTGGCAAGGGGAATCCCGTCTCGGCGAACCACCACTCCCCCATGTCCACCCACAGGTTGAGCCCGCCTTCCGCGTAGGTGAGTTGCGCTTCGTGTATCAGCACACCGGCGTCCACGTCGCCGGTGATCACTGCCTCCTCGATTCGGTCGAACGGCACGACGACCGCTTCGAAATCGGGCTGATACAGGCGCAGCACCAGGGCCGCCGTGGTGAGCGCTCCTGGAATGGCGATGCGCATTCCCTGAATGGCACTGCGGGGGGCAGCGGGCACGGGCTCTCGCGCCACCAGGCGGGGACCGTAGCGGTCGCCCATGGACGCGCCGTGGGGCAGCAGGGCGTAGGTCGCCGCCAGGTACGCGTAGGCGTGAAGTGAGACTGCCGTTACCTCGAGCTCCCCCCTGAACGCGCGCTGGTTCAGCGTCTCGATGTCGGCCAGCTCGTGCTGGTAGCGCCGATCGCCGGTGGGGATTTTGCCGGCGGCGAGGGCGTAGAACATGAACGCATCGTCCGCATCCGGGCTGTGTGCCAGTCGGATGGTTCTCATGAACTGCCGGACGTGCCGCCGAGCGCCTGCTGGGCTTGGGATCGAAAGGCCTCGATGGACCCCTGGTGATCTTGGTACTCTGACCGCCCCTGTGCGATCTCACTCTGGTAGTTATCGAGGAACCTGCGGTAGGCCCGCTGGACAGCGGTGGTGTCGCCCCGCAGTTGTGCCACGGAGCTGCGCAGCAGCATGGCGAGGAGGTGTCCCGGGACTGCCTGCTCGATGGTGTCGGCCTGGGCCTCGGCCACCTCCGCGTCCCCGCTAAAGGCGTGAATGAGTCCCATGTGGTAGCGCGCGTCGTTGTCCAGCTCAGGGAGCATCTGGTACGCCTGCAGCGCCATGGGCCGGAACAAGTTGAACCGGGCTGCGTCACCTTGCTCATGCGCCCGCATGATCATGTTGAACAGGCTGTCGGCGGCCTGCCGGGGTGAGAGAGAGCTGATGTCAGGTATGGCAGTGGCGGCCCCGCCCGCTCTCACTGGAGCGCCGGCGCCTGGGGCGGTGCTCGGTCGAGACGACCGCCCAACGTAATAGCCGACGACAACGAGGAGCACGGCCACCGCCAGTGCCGCCAGGATCCAAGGTCCGGTGAGCCTTGGCTGCTTTCGTGTACTGAACGGGGTGCCACACGCGTGACAGAACTGAGCGGCTGCGGACAGTGCGGCACCGCAACTACTACAGAATCTCTTCTGTTCGGTCGAGTTCATCGAGGGATCCCACTGGCAGTTTGATGGATTTCGTCGAGGCGACATAATATACCAGTTATACCGGTATCGCGGGATCGGAGTATTGGGATGATCGGGCGGTCCGCGCTGGCCGCGCTCGCAGCGGCTGCCATTGCGGTGGTAGCGCCTCCGGTGTGGGCCCAGCAGGTGCGCACCGTGGCGGGGCGGGTTCATTCCGCTGCCGACAGCGCTCCCCTCGCCGGTGTCCGGGTGAGGATCCTGGGGACCAGGGTGCGGGCGGAGAGCGGACCGGACGGCGACTTCGTGCTGCGAAACGTCCCGAATCGCGTCGTGCAGCTCATGTTCGGGCGCATCGGCATCCATCCAGACACGGTTCAGCTTGGCGCGAGCCAGCACACGATCACCGTCTACCTCCGTGTGCGGGCCGTCGCCGTCAGTCCCTTCGTGACGGTGAGCGGCCGCCCGGCCCGTGAGCGGTTCGAGAATCTCGCCCAGACCTCCACGGTGAGCCTGGACCCCTTCGAGATCGCCAGTGCTCCCACCCTCGCCGAGCCGGACGTTGCGCGCACCGTGCAGCTCCTTCCAGGTACGGTCGCGAGAAACGACTTCACCGTCGGGCTCAATGTTCGCGGTGGCGAGACCGACCAGAACCTCATCCGGTTGGATGGGATCACCGTCTTCAACCCGTTTCACATCGGTGGCCTGTTCAGCACGTTCGACGCCGCCGCGGTGGATCGGGTGGACTTCGTCACGGGAGGGTTCCCGGCGGGATTCGGCGGCCGACTGAGCAGCGTGATGGACGTCCAGCTGCGGGGCGGCAACCCCAGCGACATGGACGCGCACGGCAGTGTCTCGCTGCTGGCAGCGAAGCTGCTCGTGGACGGGCCGATCGGGGAGACCGGCGTCACGTATCTCGTGGGGGCCCGCCGCACGTATGCAGATGCCTTCGCCGATGCGTTCTCGGACGACCCGTTTAGCTACTACTTCGGCGACGTCCTGGCGAAGGTGACGGCTGCACTGGGGACTGGTGGTGTGCTCTCAGTTTTTGGCTATTGGGGCCGAGACGCCCTGGTTCTGCCGTGGGTCGATCCGGAGCCGGGGCGCGATGGGATCGATCTCAAGTTCAGCTGGGGCAACCGCCTCGCCGGTGTCACCCTGCGGCAGCCCCTGGGCTCCCTGGCGTGGGAGCAGCACTTTTCCGCCAGCGCGTTCTCCACGCGTCTCGGGCTGGTGCCTGACGTCCTCCGGGCGGACAATACCGCACGGCTCCTCACCGCACGCTCTACTGTGGCCTTCCCCCTCGGCGGCGGGCACGACCTGCGCATCGGTTTCGGGGTGGAGGCCTATTCGATGGACTACGATTTCCGCGACCAGGCGCTGGAAACGCAGATCCTAGATCTCGCGTACCGTCCCACCATTTGGTCGGCATTCCTCGACGACCAGTGGAATCCCGTGGACTGGCTGTTGGTCCGGCCGGGTGTGCGTTTCGAGTCGACACCGAGCGCCGACTTCAACGCGCTGTCTCCACGCGTGGGCTTCAAGGTGTTTCTCTCCCGGGACGTCGCCCTCACTGGCTCCGCCGGTCGGTACTACCAGGCGATCCACTCTATCCGGGACCAGGAACTGCCCATCACCCTGTTCGACTACTGGATCGGCGCCGACGACCTGACGCCCGTTGCGCGCTCCGATCACCTCGTGCTCGGCTTGGAGCGATGGTTCGGTTCCGACGTCTCCCTCAGCGTCGAGGGGTATGCCAAGTCGTTCGATGATCTAGCGCTGCGCAACTTCCGCGACGATTTCAAGGTCCGGGGTGACGAATTCATTGCGACGAGTGGATTCGCCCGGGGCGTGGATGTCCTGCTGCGGAAGTACCGAGGCACGATACGGGGCTGGCTGGCCTACGGATATGCCAAGACGCTCAGGCGGGCCGGCGGCGAAGAGTTCCCGCCGGCCCATGACCGGCGCCACACGCTGAACGCCGTTGTCCAGATGCCCGGCCCGTTGGGGAGCGACATGACGGTGCGCTGGGGGTACGGATCGCCGATACCGTACACGGGAGTGGTAGGGCAGTGGTTGCATCGGGAGTACAACGCTGAGAGTCACGAGTTCGACAATCACGAAGACGAGGTGCTCAGTACGACGATCAACGGTGAGCGGTTCCCCCACTACTCCCGGCTCGATGTGGGATTCAGATGGGAATTCGAGAAGTGGGGCGCTACCTGGCGGCCGTTCTTCCAGGTGGTCAACCTGTACAACCGCCGGAACGTGTTCCTGTACACGTTCGACTATGGCACGAGACCGCCGACGCGGTCGGGATACAGCCAACTTCCGTTCTTCCCGACGTTCGGAGTGGAGTTCGCATGGTGAGCCGCCCTGACAGGTTGCTGAAAGAGTGGGGCGGGAGCGCGGGATTTGCGAAGTACCGTTCCACCGTCACGGTTCTTCAGCGCCCTGTTGACGCTCGCAGCTGGTGGTGGTGGCTCAGCCTACCGTGCGGTGCACTCCTGGTGGCCGGATGCGAGTTGAAGGAGGTGGAGCTACCGGCCGGCGATCCCGTCGTCATCGTGCACGCGGTGATGCGGCCGGACTTCGACCAGCAGTTCGTCGTGGTGGAGCGGTCGTTCACTGGAGCGGTAGACCCGGGGAAGTTCGAGATAGGGCCGATCCCGGGCAACAGTCCCCGCACTCCAATAGCGGGTGCCGCAGTCTGGGTCACGAACCTCGATCTGCCCAGTGATCCGTGCGGCAATCCAGTCCCATTCCTGGAGCAACCCCCAGGAATGGCGGATCTCCTGGTGCGAGCCGGCATATACCTGAGTCCTAGGTCCTGTCCCACCATGCGGCCGGGAGACCGCCTGGAGTTGCGCGTGGAGACGCCGGAGGAGGACGTCGTCACCGGGATGGCGCGGGTACCCGGACTCAACACGGCGTTCCTCTCGGTGGGGAACGACTCGGTGGAGTTCGGGACAGGCGACACCACCACGTTCAACCGCGATCAGGACGTGTTAGGGGTGCGCGTCGATGCATCGGCCGGTCGCTTGCTACAGCTGCAGGTACGCCGTCCCGGCGACCTGAGCGACGTCCGCGCTACCAAGATTTTCGCCGACACCACCGCCATGGCGCTGCGGGGCGATGCCATTGACGTGTTCGTTCGTGGCGGGGGCGAGGATGTGTTTCGCGCGGGTCGTCACTACGGGCTCACCGTCGCGATCACCGACACCAATTACTTCGATTTCGCCCGATCGCGGAACAACTCGCTCACGGGACGCGGCTTCATCAATCACCTGCTGGGTGGTGTCGGGGTCTTCGGCAGCCTGGTGGCCACCTCGACCCTAGTGACGGTGGTTGGCGACCTGGATGATCCGCGGGAAGGGGTGTACCGCCTCACCGGTCAACTGCTGGGCATCGACGTCGACGTTACCATGACCGTGTACCTCGCCCGCTCCATCGCGGACTCTGAGCTCTCGGCCTTCCTCGACGGCCAATGGCTCGCCCAGCAGGAAGTGGGGCCCGAAGGGGCCGTCCAGTGGGCCCCGCTGACGCTGAACATGGAGAGCGTGGACGGACGGTTTGACCGTGACAGGCTGTTCGTGGTTGTGGAGGACACGGTGTCTGATGAGGTGCAGATCCTCACGCTTCGCGGCGTCAGGAAACCTGACGCGCCGTTCACCGTCGCCGTTGCCGATTCCAGTCCCTTGGGCGCGGCGCAGTTGGGATCGCTGACGGCCGTCAAGCAGTAACTTCCCCGCGCGGGTGGCGTCGCACGATGTCGCCCATTACTGTAGCTCCTGATGGCGGCTGATACCGAGGGCCAATCGAGGTACACCCGGTTCGATCCACCGTGGAGCCAGATCAAGGCTCGGCAGATGGGCGAGCTGGAACGGGGCGAGAGCCGTTGGGACGTGCTACTCGAAACCGTACCGGATCCGACGGTGGATGCCATCCGCGGCCGCATCCATTTCATCTCCGGCAACGCGCATCGCCTCTCCGGGTGGATCTTCCTCGAGTGGGCCGAGAAAGATGTGGAAGCCCGCTTCGCCGAATTCTCCGCGCAAGAGCTGTGGACCCTGTTGGGCTCGCTGGAGGCACCGTAGCGGCAAGCTGAGCCTTCCCGTCCCGCTACGTTTCCTTGCTAAGTCCCTGGTGTGGCGAGACAGAGATTCGTTGCATAGCACACTCGCCGAGCAGTACCTCCGCGCGGTGGCGTTTGCGGCGGACTCGACGCCGGGCCACGGCTGCGGGATCAAGCTTTCTGAGGCAGAGCTCGGCGCCGAGACCGCCGGTACGGCAGCGCCTGCAGGGACCACGGTAACGTGCGGTATGCAACAAACTTCCAACTCGGGATGCTTGGGGGGGTGTGAGCGCGGAAGCAGACAGCCGGAGGCCATTGCTGAGAAATGAGTGAAGCGGTTTCAGCATTTCTACTGGATCTCGACGGAACGCTCTACACGGAACGAGGTGTGGTTCCGGGAGCCGTGGAGGCTGTCCGGGATCTCCGCCGACGGGGTGTGCCCGTACGGTTCGTAACCAACACGACCCGACGCTCGCGCCGCATGGTAGTTAAGCGGATGCAGGGCTACGGCTTCGAAGTCGAGCCCGACGAAGTGTTCACGGCGGTGGTGGCCGGGGGAATCACGCTCACGGAACAGGGGATACGAACCGTGGCGCCGTTCGTCGCTGAGGAGGTCCTCGAGGAGCTCGGGAACTTCGAGTTGGTCGGTGGGACGGCGGGCCGGCCGGCCGCGTCGTGCCCCGAGGCCGTGGTCATGGGAGATCTGGGCGACGACTGGAGTCCGCCGCTTCTCACCGAAGCATTCCGCTATGTTATGGACGGTGCCCGGCTCATTGCACTGCAGCGAGGCCGCTACTGGCTCGGGGCCGACGGTCTCCTGCTGGACGCCGGAGCCTATGTGGCCGCCATCGAGTACGCGACGGGTAAGGAGGCCGTGGTGTGCGGCAAGCCGAATCCCAGGTTCTTCCTCGCGGCGGTGGCGTCGTTCGGCGGATCGGCGGATCGGCGGGTCGGCGGATCGACCGGCGATGTGGGCACGCAACCGCCGAACCGCCGAACCGCCGAACCGCCGATCGTCATGATCGGCGACGACCTCTGGGCAGACGTGCAGGGTGCTCAATGGGCCGGGCTCCAGGGGTGGCTCGTCCGCACGGGGAAGTTCCGGCAAGACGAGCTTCAGTCGAGCGGCATTCGGCCCGATCGAGTGATCGACTCGGTGGCCGACCTGAGTGGTCAGGGAGAATGATGCTGCATGCGGTGCACGGCGCTGCTGGTTATCACACTGGTGTTCCTTCCAACCACCGCCATACGCGGGCAGGAGCCGGTGCGTGGTGGTCCGCCGATCATCGACAGCATCATCATCGTCACCCGCGACATCTTCGATTCGACTGAAGCGAGCAGGAACGTCTTCTTCCGCATCGCGAACGCCCTTCACGTCACCACTCGCCCATCGGTCATCCGCCACGAGCTGTTGTTCAGAGTTGGGGAGCCTTACGACTCGGCCAAGGTGGCTGAAACGGAGCGCAACCTGCGGGGGCGGGGACTGTTCCGGGATGTGGAGATCGATACCGTACACGTGGGCGACAGGGTGAACGTGCAGGTGAACACGGCAGACGGGTGGACCACCGAACTGATCCTCAACGCCCGATCGACCGGGGATGAAGTCTCCTGGGCTGTGGGTGCACAGGAGCGGAACCTGTTGGGGACGGGGGCACGGTTGGGCCTGACCTATCGGGACGAGCCTGACCGGACGGCCGTGACCCTGCGCGGCGGGATGGATCGCATTCGGGGAACGCGCTTCGGCGTGGACGGCCGGTTCGACTATCTCAGTGACGGTGAGGTCGGGGCGTGGCAAGCAGGTGTTCCGTTTCGAGCCTTCGCCGACCGCTGGGCTGTCGAGCTGTCGGGGGCGGCGGGTCGGCAGCGCATCCTCCAGTTCAGAGATGGCGATTCCCTGGAGACGTACCGGCGACGGCTCCTGCTGCAGTCCGGGCATCTCACGTATGCGC
>JABAOF010004749.1_pt1 | contig 27825 bp, 27 predicted proteins | sample 7062171 | NCBI WGS metagenome assembly JABAOF01 (sample SAMN14538628, study PRJNA623070) | marine sediment metagenome | biome: marine biome [ENVO:00000428]; feature: marine pelagic biome [ENVO:01000023]; material: deep marine sediment [ENVO:00002113] | place: India: Gulf of Khambhat ...
GTTAGCTCAAAGGAGAGTGCTATGGCTGATAAATGTCAAGAATTTCAACAGACCGTATCAAACCACCTGGTAAGACACCGAAGTATTCTAGATGTTATGTCAAAATTTCAACAAGCAAGTGCAAACGTAAATCGGGCAATTGTTAAGACAGTAACTGATTGTGGGTGTTTAAAAATTAAAGCTGGCAAACAACCAGTTCCTCCCAATGCTACGCTTCCTGAAATTGCAGAATATGTTGAAACCCATTTAAACGGTAAACTTTGCCCTAACTGCACAGAGGTTCTGGAGGCTGAGCTGGGCGACACTCTCTTCTACCTTGCAGCATTCTGTACTCTATTCGGATTAAATCTCGAAAAAATTATCGCCAAGGAAAACGATCGCATATCTACCCTTGGCGTTTATAGTCTGACCTGATCTCTTTAAGTAGCTCTCATCTTCGACCTTACCTGCCCTAAACAGAGCCGAAGGGAGCCTCCATAGACCCTTTTCCTCTAAATGTACCTCTCCAGCAAGTTGTATTCTTTAAGTCTCTTTAATCCATCCTGTATAGCTTTTGCTCTAACTTCCCCAACGCCTTCTACACTGTCCAGTGCCTCAATGCTTGCTGCTAGAACATGTTGAAGATCGTTGAATCTTTCGACTATGTTATCAACTACTGAAGCAGGTAAGCGTGGTATCTTTCGAAGCAGGCGGTACCCGCGAGGGTGAACAGGTGTATCCAAAATCTCAACATCACCTTCATAGCCTAGAACTCTGCAGATTTTCAAAAAGTCTAAAAGGTCCTCTGAAGACAGCTCTGCCAGTTCCCTTTTCACATCCTCAGCACTAATGTTTTTTGCGTGGTAATCCTTTATTACCAGCAAACTGTCTTCCATAACGTTTCCCATCAATTCATCAAGCTGCAGCCATATCAGTCTTCCCTCAACTCCCAATTCACTTATATATAGCTGCACTTCGCTGGCTATTCTTTCCACCATCTCTGAGCGTTGAACAACAGTTACCACATCAATCAAGGTGACCAAATCTTCAAACTCCAACGCACTCAGGTTTGATGAAACCTGATCCAGTCTTACCTTATATTTCTCCAGGGTCTGTAGAGCCTGGTTGGCTTTAGCATGCACAACGCGGATATCTTCCAGAGTATATTTATAATCGTCAAAGTACAATGAAATTACATCTCTATTCTGGGAAAGTGAAATAACCAAAGAGCCCGTCTGTCGTGCCACTCTCTCTGCCGTTCGATGCCGAATCCCAGTTTCACTAGTGGGAAGTGAAGAATCAGGTACAAGGTGCACATTAGCAAGAATAACTTTCTTGCCATCTCTGCTGAGGATTATCGCCCCATCCATTTTGGCAAGCTCGAATACCCTCTGGGCCGTAAAATCGCAATCCAAATGAAAGCCGCCATTGCAAATATTCATAACTTCTTCGCTATCCCCTATTACGATCAGAGCACCCGTCTGTGCATCAAGAATATGCTCTAAGCCAACGCGTAGCTCGGTTCCCGGAGCAACAAACTGAAGTATGCGAGTAAGAATTTGATCTTTCTTTTTATCCACCTGCTCTCACCCCCTCGGACGCATACAGTCCAACATCAATAAGGTGTATTATTGCTTTTATGCGAAAGGCAAAGCCTGATTGCTAAAACTTGTTTCTTAAGAAAGTAATAGCGTAATAAGGCAACACCGTAATTGATTGCTTGTAATTACTTCATTACTCTTTTACTCTATTACCGCCTTTTCTTACATTCTGAGTTTTTAATTAAACCGGATAGAGCTACCCTTCTTTAATTATACACTAAAGCCTCTTCTAAATTCTTTACTTCTACTATCTCCATTTTGGGACGGTGAATATCCACACCTCTAGTTAAAGGTACTATTGCCCTGCCGAATCCTAGTTTGCATGCTTCTCTCAAACGTCTTTCCACCTGACTGACAAATCTTACTTCCCCTGCTAAACCTACCTCTCCAAAAACAACTAAATCAGAGGGAAGAGGTTGATTACGGTGCGCAGAGATAACCGATAAGGCAATAGCCAAATCACAACCCGGTTCGGTAGTCTTTATTCCCCCTGCTATATTTATAAAAACATCAGAATGTTCTAAGGAGATACCGAGGTGCTTTTCCAAAACCGCAAGAATAAGGGAGAGGCGATTATGATCAACGCCCGAAGTTAATCTGCGCGGTATAGTAAGATAGGAGGGGCTAACCAGAGCTTGTAGTTCTATAAGAATTGGCCTGGAACCTTCCATGGTGGGAACCACTACATTCCCTGCTACATTCTTTGCTCTCTCCTTCATAAAGAGGCTGGAAGGATTGGCTATCTCGTTCAGCCCTTCACGTTTCATCTCAAAAATGCCACTCTCTTGGGTTGCCCCGAATCGGTTCTTAACTGCACGTATTATTCGAAGGCTATGGTGGCGCTCCCCCTCAAAATAGAGAACTGTATCTACCATATGTTCTAAAATCTTGGGCCCTGCAATTGCGCCCTCTTTGGTCACATGTCCGCTGATAAATGTTGCCATATTTCGCTTCTTAGTCAGGTTAATAAGTCTCGCAGTGCACTCCTTAACCTGGCTAATGCTTCCTGGAGCTGAGGGGATTTCAGGGTGAAAAATGGTTTGTATCGAATCCACTACCAGAAGAAAGGGATTAATCTCCTTAACTCTCTCTTCAACTACGGCCAGATTACCATCCGGCAGCACAAAGAGATTATCCGCAACGGCTTTAAGTCTTTCTGCTCTTATCCTGATCTGTTGAGCAGATTCTTCACCAGAAACCAATAAAACATTTCCTACAGTAGTGCTTATGTGACAGGAAAGCTGAAGCAGGAGTGTTGATTTCCCAATCCCCGGTTCTCCTCCTACCAGGATAACAGCGCCGGGAACCGCGCCTCCGCCCAGAACCCTGTTCAGTTCTCCGATTTGGGTATCATAGAAATGGATCTTATCAGAAGGAACGGCAGTAATAAGTTGCGGCTCTTCCGCTTTTTCTATCTCCGTTCGAAGAGCCGCATTTTCATAGGATACCTCTTCTATCATGGAATTCCACTGACCACACTCTGGACATCTACCCAACCACTGAGGAGAGAGGTAACCGCATTCACTACATCGTATTATTATTTTGCTTTTGTTCATGTTCTGGTTTTATTTGCGGTCTTTCCTGAGGTAGCTTTTCCCTTCTTTACGTCTTCTCTAAAAACTATTCTGCTATCTTTTTCGTCGACTATGACGCTTTGCCCTTCCTTAAACTTCCCAGCAAGAATGGTCTCCGATAGAGGATCCTCCACCAGTCTCTGTATGGCCCGCCTTAAAGGACGGGCACCTAATAATGGATCGTATCCTTCAGTAGCGAGAAGCTCTCTTGCAGCATCCGTTAACTTAGCATTAATGTTCTGTCCCCGCAGTTGATGTTGTAATCTCTTAAACATTAAGTCCACAATCTCTATAATCTCATCTCTGCTAAGTTCATGGAAAACAATAACATCGTCCACACGATTGAGAAATTCGGGCCTAAAGGTTTTTTTGAGTTCAGCCATAATCCGCTCTTTCATATCCTGGTAAGAAATGCTCGCTTCGGCCCTTTTAGTAAAGCCAAGGGGTGTTGTTTTCTGGATAAAACGAGCCCCTAAGTTCGAAGTCATAATGACTACACTGTTCTTGAAATCAACCGCCCGGCCATGAGCATCTGTCAAACGGCCATCCTCTAATATTTGCAATAGAATGTTGAATACATCCGGATGTGCCTTTTCAATCTCATCCAGCAATACCACAGAGTAGGGACGTCTTCTTATTGCTTCAGTAAGCTGGCCACCTTCTTCGTAACCTATATAACCCGGAGGTGAACCGACTAAGCGAGAGACAGTATGCTTTTCCATATATTCAGACATATCCAGCTGAATCAGAGCACTTTCATCCCCAAACAAGTGCTCAGCAAGTGTACGCGCAAGTTCTGTTTTTCCAACTCCTGATGGGCCCAGGAAAATGAAACTACCGGTAGGCCGTCTGGGATCTTTGAGCCCTGCGCGCGTTCTTCTTATGGCCTGGCAGACAGAACGGACTGCTTCATCCTGCCCGACTACGCGTTTATGCAGAGCTTCTTCCATCCTTAGAAGCTTGCTTGATTCTTCCTCAGTGAGCCTATGTACAGGTATCCCCGTCCAGGAAGAAACGATCTGAGCAATCTCCTCTTCGGTAACAGCAGCACGGAATTGATCCTCAGACACGTTCCAGCTGCTCTCTATAGTCAAACGTTCTAATTGAAGAACCTTTTCCTGATCGCGCAGGTCTGCCGCCCGTTCAAAATCCTGTGCTTCAACAGCAGCTGCCTTTTCCCGACGGATTTGATCGAGTTTCTCATCCAACTCTTTGAATTCAGGAGAGCTTCCCATCCTCATAATCCTTACTTTAGAAGCCGCTTCGTCTACCAAATCAATAGCCTTATCCGGCAAGAAGCGGTCAGATATATACCGGTCAGCCAAGTTAGAAGCAGCTACCAGTGCTGCGTCAGTAATACTTACCTGATGATGTGCCTCGTAGCGGTCCCTCAAACCTTTAAGAATGTTGAGTGTCTCCGTAACCGTAGGCTCTCCTACCAGTATTGGCTGGAATCTCCGCTCCAAAGCAGCATCCTTTTCGACGTGTTTGCGGTACTCATCAAGTGTGGTAGCCCCGATAGTCTGAAGTTCTCCACGTGCAAGGGCGGGTTTAAGTATACTGGCAGCATCTATAGCTCCCTCAGCTGCTCCTGCACCAACCAGAGTGTGCAGCTCATCAATAAAGAGAATTACATCTTTTCTCTCTTTTATTTCCTTCATCACTTTCTTCAGTCGCTCTTCAAACTCCCCACGATATTTAGAACCTGCAACAAGAGCTCCCAAATCAAGGGTATATATCTGTCTGTCTTTGAGAATCTCGGGTACTTCATTGGCAGCAATGGCTTGTGCTAATCCCTCTACCACTGCAGTCTTACCAACCCCAGGTTCACCAATAAGTACGGGATTGTTCTTGGTGCGGCGGCTGAGTATCTGCATAACTCTCTCAATTTCTTTTTCTCTTCCAATTACCGGGTCGAGCTTTCCTTCGCCAGCCAGTCTGGTAAGATTGGTTCCAAACTCATCTAGTAGATAGGACTGCTGTTGCCGCGCTTGTTCACGCGAAGCCGGTTTTGTTACGTAGTATCCACTTAGAAGCTGAATTACCTGATTTCTTACCTTTCCCAGATCAGCACCAAGATTGGTAAGAACCCTGGCTGCTACTCCCTCTCCCTCACGAATCAGTCCCAAGAGGATATGTTCGGTACCAATATAATTGTGACCAAGCTGAAGAGCTTCGCGAAGTGATAGCTCCAGGACTTTTTTAGCTCGGGGGGTAAAAGGAATGTGCCCAGCCGTAGAAGCATTTCCTTTTCCAATAATTTCTTCTACCTGAGCTCGAACATCTTCAAGCCTTACGCCTATGCTGCGCAATGCCTTAGCCGCAACTCCTTCCTGTTCCCTTATAAGACCAAGGAGGAGATGCTCTGTTCCAATATAGTTTTGATCCAACATACGGGCTTCTTCTTGCGCAAAGACGATAACCCGTCTAGCCTTCTCAGTAAATCGCTCGAACATTTTGATCCTCCTTTAGCCTGTGGGGATGAAGGATCCAACGACGAATAGGTTTGCACTCTTCACCCAAATTTTTGTAAGTAAAGGGCTACGTACGGGCTGTGTCTATATATATTTTACCACCCCTGTCCATTCTTAACCAAGACTCCATAAAAATTTTCAAAAAAACTGAAATATTTTTTAAATTTTTCGGTACCAGTACAAAAATGATAGGCACCAATATATACTTTAAAATCATTGCAATAACCATGAAAAAGCCAACCATAGGGTAAAAGTAGTTCTTTGTGTCTCTGTCGTCAGAATTTGTGGTTAAAAATTAGGGAAATGGAAAACTTTTACTTTTCAGGTTTAAGTTGGGGGAAGAAAATAACGTCACGAATGGAATATGAATCAGTTATAATCATCACAAGCCTGTCAATGCCAATACCCAAACCTCCCGTAGGGGGCATTCCGTATTCCAGGGCAAGCAGGAAATCTTCGTCCATTTTATGCGCTTCACCAGAACCCTGTTCGGCCAATTGCTCCTCAAATCTATGCCTCTGTTCCCGTGGATCCGTTAATTCCGAAAAGGCATTGGCTATTTCCCGTCTGGCAATTATAAGTTCGAATCTTTCCACAAGATTTGGGTTTTTGGGATGCTGCTTAGCCAGCGGAGTGATCTCTTTGGGGTAATCAAGAATAAAGGTAGGCTGTATAATATGGGGTTCTGCTACCTTCTCGAAAATTTCAGTTATAATCTTGCCCTTACCTGCAGTTGGATCAATTTCAATGTCCGCATCTCTTGCAATCCTATGAAGTTTTGAGATTTCATCGTCAAAGCTGACCTTCAAACTTCCAATTTTTTCTATGGCCTCCAGCATTGTGTATCTGGCCCATGGTCTTTTAAAACTTATCTTTTCTCCCTGATATGTAACCTCTAGACTTCCTGTCACCTTCTTTACTATGAAAGAGATCAATTCCTCTGTCAGATCCATAATCTGATGGTAATCAGCATACGCCTGATATACCTCAAGCATAGTAAATTCTGGATTGTGTTTAACGCTTATCCCTTCATTTCTGAAGCTTCTATTGAGTTCATAAACCTTTTCCAAGCCCCCCACTACTAAACGCTTGAGATAAAGTTCAGGAGCAATCCTGAGATAGAGATCAACTCCCAGTGTATTATGGAAAGTAACGAATGGTCTTGCTGCCGCACCGCCCGGTACAAGGTGAAGCATAGGCACTTCGACTTCCATAAAACCAAGCTCATCCAAAAATTGTCTTATTAGTTTTATTGTTTTGATACGCTTTATGAAGACTTCTTTAACTTCGGAGTTCATAATAAGATCAAGATACCGCTGTCGATATCGTATCTCTATGTCCTTTAATCCGTGCCATTTTTCAGGTAAGGGACGCAGTGACTTGGTTAATAGCTCGAAATGCTCTACCCAGATAGACAGCTCCCCCCGGCGCGTTTTAAAAACGGTTCCTGAAACGCCGACCCAGTCACCGATATCAAACTTCAAAAAAGTACGGTAGTTCTTCTCCCCCAAAGTATCCACTTTGAGATACGCTTGAAGCTCGCCAGAATTATCTTTAAGCACAGCAAAGCTTGCCTTTCCATGCTCGCGCATTGCAATAATGCGGCCGGCAATTGCAGACTTGAAATCGGAAGTATCTCCCGGTTCTAAAGAGCTGTGTTTATCTATTATTTCCGAGATTAGATGTGTGCGGCTGAACGTAGACTTATAGGGGTCGATTCCTTCTTTGATAAGCTCCTCAAGCTTCTGGAGCCTTTGTTTCATCAATTCGCTATGTTCTTTCTCGCTCTCCATTGTTCACCGCTTTGCGGTTTTAGGTTTTTTTATATCAAGTATCTCACACTCAACATCGCCTTGTGGAGTCTTAACACTCACCCTATCTCCAATTCTTTTTCCCAAAATTGCCTTCCCTACTGGAGATTCGTTTGAGATTTTGTGCTCCCTCGGGTTTGCCTCTGCTGAACCAACCAACATATACGTGTTTATTTCATCATGGGTTATATCACGTACAGTGATCAGCAGACCGGGCTGAACCGAGTCTAATTTCTGCCTCTTCCGGCTCAAGATCTTGGCACGGGAAAGTACCTCTTTAATTTGAATGATTCGGCCCTCGACAAATGCTTGTTCATCCTTGGCGTCATTGTATTCTGAATTTTCAGTTAAATCCCCATGGCCTACTGCGTCCTTAAGTCTTTGGGCAATCTCTTTTCTTTTCTTATCCTCAAGAAAGTTAAGCTCTTGAACAAGCTTATTGTATCCTTCGGGTGTTAAAAAAATGTCATCCTCGCCAGCCAAATTCTTCACCTTCTGCTTCTGAAATAGATTTAAAAGCCTAAATTTGCAATACCAAATCCTGCTTGCATAATTTAATAAGCACCCAATGGGTGCTTTTGGCTTTTGAAGGGATTATAAGTCAAGCATGATGATATGTCAAAATACTATCTTGCAGTTGCAGACATAGCGCGTCTTTTTATAGAAGCAATGTCCTCATTATTTATTGCCCTTTCAAAGCTCCGAAGACCAGCCAGTTCAAATCCATGTTTTGCCGCTAAAAACTCCATCTCTTTTACTTTTTCCACGCTGATTTCCTTACCCAGAGTATAGTTCTCATACCGCCCCTCAAGTGCCAGGATTATAGTCTCGGACATACAGGCCATAGCCATACCTGGAGGCAATCCAAAGTTGAGATTGAAATTAGCGTTCCCCGGTACTTTAACAATGCCTCCATCTATCACCAACACATCATTTCTGGTCTCCACTACCGACTGGGAAACATCCCGCGGTCTTGCCACATCGCAGACTACGGCACCTGGCTTAATATCTTGTGGATAGATTATACAATCGACAGCACTCGTTACGGAAACAATTACATCAGCTTCAGCTATAGCTGTGCGAGAGTCTGTAGATACTAGCACTCTAGCTTTTGCATCTCTTCTCTTTATATACGTCTCAACCTCTTGCAGTCTTTCTTTGTTACGACCTACCAGACTAATAGTATCAACCTCTTCGGATAAAATCTCTGCGGTGGCCCGACCAATAGAACCCGTTGCTCCTACAACTGCTAAATGAGCATTAGAAAAATCAATGCCCATAAGCGCACACGCTTCACGTGTTCCCTGTATTGCAGTTGTTACTGTATATGTGTTACCGGTAGTGACCGCTATATCCACCTTCCTGGATATCTCTCGTCCTCCGCTACCTACCATTGCGCTAAAAGCACCCAACCCGATAATTCCCGCATCCAGTTCCTCAGCTATCCGGCAGGCGCGAACAATTCGCTTAACCACAAACTCTTCATCAAGCTCAAAGAACTGGTGTGGAAGCAGCGGAACTGAAACAAACCAGCCTAAGGCTTTCTTGCCTGTCAAGGAACGGATACCGGTAATCTCAGAAATTACAAAGGGTCGCTTTCTTTTAAGTGCAGAAGCCAATAGCTTCGGAGGAACTTTATTGGCAATTCTATACTTTTTGCTAACGTCTTCTATGTTTAATGGGTGTAGTATAAAAGCAAATTTCTCCATCATCTCTTCCTATATACACTGCCTTAAACGGAACACATCCATTAATTTAATCTCTCCACCCTGGGCCTAAAATCTAGGCGCTCCAATAGCCCAAGATAATCTTCTGGAGCAATTTCCGACCGGCTTTTCCCCAATATAGCTACAAGTACTGCCTCAATCACATTGGTACCAAAAGAACGTCCTTTGAATTCAGGAGTTGTAGTAACTAAAAGACTAACACCTCGTGATTTCAATTCCTCAATATCCTTCTGGGTAACGGTGTTGGTTAGAATTATCTTTCCTGTTAGATTTTGAGGAAGATACCTTTTTATAAAAAGATAATCTCCCGCAATAATATTTGCCTCATTATAATATTTCTCATACCTTTTCTTTGATGATTTCTCTTGCTTTTCTCCGGTAGGATAAAGCACTTTAAAGGGTAATTTCGTAGCGACAGGAAGAACAATAGCAGCGACTATTTTAAAGGTTTTCATAGATCGCAAGGGAATTGGTAGCTTCAATCCGAACATTAAATCTCCAAAAATCATTCTGCACCCGGCCTGGTAGAGCGCTTCAGCCATTCCGAACCTGTCAACCGCGCTTACCATAAGGACCGTTTTACCTTCCAAAGATAAACCAAGTTCCTTCTGGATATAGTGAACTACCTCTCTTTCCAGCGTGTTTTTAAGCCCGCTTCCATCAACTATGGGAGTCACTCCAACAGCTCCACTTAGTTTAGCTGCGTCGCGCACCGGATAACGCTTATTATCGGCAACCAAAAAAAGATCTATCCCACCCAGGCCTATTGCATCAACTTTACCGTCAAGCTCTTTAAGAAGCTCAATTGCTCTGCCAAAATCCCCATCTGTTCCTATTCGCCTAATCCTGAACTTTTCTCCGAGAAACACGGCGTCGGCGACGTGGTCTCTTTGAGAGGAGCCAAGACTTACGCTCACTATCTCCTTCACTTTTTTCTCCCTTGTAGTCCTTAATTCTTAGATTATCCAGAATATCTCCCAGTTGATCAGGATTAACATATACGTCCTTTTTAATCGGAGATCTGCCAATAGAAATACCCAGCACTTCCTTGTCCAAAATTTTCTCCACTTGAGAAATACGGAAGTCCGAACCAAGAAAAACAACCACATCGTAATCTTTCAATCTGGCAATGATGTCGAGCAGCTGATTGAACAATTCAATGCCGCTCTCTTTGGAAGCAAATTCTTGACGTTCATCTTCGCTCAGCAAAAATACATAATCAACCCCAAACCTCTCCGCTAGACTCTCAATCTCAGAAATATTGGCAACTGGGAATCCCACCAGAGCTATCTTCTTTCCTTTTCTGATTTCTCCAAGTCCTTCCAGATGGGAAATAAAAGAGCGCTCGATGCCGAGCATAGAAGCAACATCTGCCTGGGTTGACCCATTCGAGCGCATATGGATAATCTTATCAACCAGTTTGGTAACCTTTTGAAGATTTATTATTTTATCGCCAATTCTAATTAGTTCCACATCAAGGTTTAGATAGAATTATTTGTGCACAATTATGTGGACATAATAGCACCGGCTTTTTAGAAAAGCAAGGAAAAAAAAATCATATAACAGCTCCCTATGCATCAAAGGTATTTTTTCTCCTCTCTTTCGACTATTTTCTATTTGAATTACGTCACTTGGTTTTGTGTACGGAGGGCTGATTATATATGGGATTAGCCTGTAAATTAGGTAACTTAAGCGTGCGGTTTAGATTATTCTTAGAATTTTCACTTTCTAAACCTGATTCAACTTGAGAGATTCTTCTCGTAGATAATTTGCAAACCCTTTATTGTCAATAAGGAATCAATCTTATCTACGGTTTGACACTCAGGGACGACCAGATCTGCTAAACCACCGGTGGCAATAACTATCGGTTTCTTCTCCAATTCTGCCTTTATTCTTTTAACCAAACCATCCACAAGACCAGCATATCCTCCAAGGATACCTGATTGTAGACTTTCTGTGGTAGTTTTTCCAATTGCATTTGGCGTTTTTACAATATCAACCTTTGCCAGCCTGGCTGCAGAATTAAAAAGAGCATCAGCAGAAATTTCAATGCCGGGAGTAATAGCTCCCCCTAGATATTCTCCTTTCTGGGAGATCACATCAAAGGTGGTTGCTGTCCCGAAATCGACTACAATGGCAGGTCCACCATAAAGCGAGAAGACAGCTACAGCATTGGCAATTCTATCAGCACCCACTTCGTGAGGATTATCATATAAAATAGGTATCCCGGTCTTCACTCCCGGACCAACTATCAGAGGATTAATCCTTAAATTTTCAATTGCCATTTTTGAAAAAGCTGAGGTCGAGGTAGGAACAACAGATGAGAGAATTACTGCTGTGATATTCTTAAGCGAAAGATCCTTCAGTGCAAGAAGATCTGCAACTATAAAAGTAAGTTCATCCGCTGTTTTATCCTTATCAGTAGAAATGCGAAAAAAACATCTGAGGTTTTTGTTTTCAAAAAGGCCAATGACGGTCTGAGTGTTACCTACATCTATGGCCAAAAGCATCTTTAGCCTCCGAAATAGTAAGGCGCTCTTTTAAAATTATAGCAGATATAATTGAATTTTCTATGGCCAAGATTAACTTTCTACAATCCCAAGTCTGCGAAGGCGGTATGCAACCAGCGAAGCCAGTAGAGCTTTAATAAGATCCAACAATATGAAGGGGAGAATGCCTACCGTAAAGGCTCTTATTGCGGTAATTTTGAGAATAACCATAAGCTGAGCAGCTCCCAATATATATATCAGAACAAGGCCCACCATCATAGAGAGAAAGAGTGACAGAAAAGAGCTGAGATTTAATCTTTCTATAAGAAAACCAATACAGTACGCGGCCAAAACAAAGCCTATTAAATAGCCACCAGTAGGACCAAAAAGTGCAGCAAAGCCTACCGCTCCGCCGGCGAATACGGGTATTCCTAAAAAACCGATAAATAGATAAATGAGCTGACTCAACGCTCCAGCAATTGATCCTAAAACAGCGCCGGCCATTAAGGTAAAGAAAATCTGCAGCGTTACCGGAACCGGCTGAATAGGAATGCGAAGCCAGGCGCCTATAGCAGTCAGCCCGGCAAATAAACTAATGAGAATTAGCTGTTTTGTTGAAATCTTCATTGCTTTCTGCCTTTCTAACTAATTTTATATTGTACAGGTTTTATGATTCTAACTATCCTAGAAATGTTAACATTTAATATTATTAAGGTTTACAATATATCAAAAAATAAAAGGGTGTCAAGAGCACTATGTGAACAGCACATCGCCTGTGATTATATGTTCAATTCCTTTAGAAGTCCGCACCTTCAGATTTCCCTCGTCATCGATACCTTTAGCAACACCCCGTACTATCTTCTCCCGTGTTTTCACTCTAATTATCTTACCCTGCAAGGTATCAAATCTTCGCCACTCCTTCAAAAGCTGAGAAAATTTCCCTTGCCGGAAAAGAACGTACTTATCTTCTAAAGCTTCCAATATCTCTATCAGAAGACCTACACGGTCAATACTGTCTCCAATTTCGTCTTTTAAAGATGTGCTTGTACTCCTAAGGTTGCGAGGAAATCTTTTGGTGTTAAGATTTGCATTTACTCCAATACCAAGGATTATGTAATCTATCCTGTCTATCTGGGCAGCCATTTCGGTTAAAATTCCCGCTACCTTCTTCTTTCCTATGATTACATCATTGGGCCACTTTATGCCCGCGTTCAAACCTAAAGCTTTATTAATGGCTTGAGCCACAGCAACTGCAGCAGCCAGAGCGAACTTGGGAGTGTGAAGAGATATTACGGAAGGCTTAAAAAGAACAGAAAACCATAATCCTCCTTTGGGTGAGTACCAGTCTCTGTTTAACCGTCCCCGGCCGCTTTCCTGCTGCTCCGCAATAACCAGAGTTCCCTCATCTTCATCCAGAGCAATCCTTTTCAGTTCTTCATTAGTAGAAGGTAGGCTATCATAATGAAATATTTCCTTTCCTAAAATTTTGGTTTCTAACCTCATTCTGATTTCGGCAGGCAGAAGAAGGTCTGGTGTAGCAATAAATTGATATCCCTGACGTGAGGAGCCCTCAATTTTATAACCCTGTTTCCGCAGAACTTGAACATGTTTCCATACGGCAGTTCTCGAAAGAGCAAGTTTATCTGAAATTACCTGTCCCGAAATATATTGTCTACTGCTTCTCTTTAGAACTCTAAGAATTTTCTCTCGAGTTTGCATCAATTACCTTTTTTTCTCCTCAGGTATAAGTATAAAAACACGAAAACTACAAGAATTATTAGCGTAAACCATCCCAATCTTTTTAAAATCGTAAGAATTGTGCCCCAGCTACTACCAAAGAAAAATCCTATTGAACCTATCAAAACAGTCCAGGTTATTACCGCTGCCAGCGTATAAACAAAAAAACGAGAGTAGTTCATATGGGAGGCACCAGCTAATAGAGAGACAAAGACTCTTATGCCGGAGGCAAAACGTCCAATAAATACGGTCTTTCCGCCATGTTTGGTAAAGTACTCTTCGGCAGCTCTAACGGTCTTTGGTGATACACCAACGTAGGCCCCAAAGCGCTCAATCAAAGGCCGTCCACCCACACGTCCAAAAATATAGCCAATATTATTACCAATAGTAGCCCCCAGAGCAGCAATTATCAAAACCCTTTCTAAATCGAAATACCCCTGGTAGGAGAGAAAACTGGCAGCCAAAAGTACAGTTTCTCCTGGAACCAGTAGTCCTACTACTATGGTATTCTCCAAAAGTAGAACCAAAAACAAGAAATAGTAACCATAGATTTGAAAGTATTTAAGAACTAAACTTAGTGTCTCTGACTCCATATTTTCGCTAAACTTCTCTTCAGCCCCTAATTTTCAGCATCCACTTTCTTAAACTCAAGGGCGATATCCAGAGCAGGCGCAGAATGGGTAAGCCTGCCAATAGAGATATAGTCTACACCGGTTTCTGCTATCTCCTTTACTGTTTTAAGGTCTACACCACCTGAAACCTCAAGCTTTACACGGCCTCCATTAATCCTTACAAATTCAACTATGTCTTGTGGTGCAATATTATCAAGCATAACCGTATCAATACCTAATGTCAGCGCTTCCTCTAATTCTTCCTTGTTTTCGACTTCCACTTCAATCCTGGTCCCCTGAGGTAAGCTCTGTTTAGCTCTTCTTATTGCTTCGCTCAAACTACCTGCGAGTTTAATATGATTATCCTTAATCAAAACCTGATCATACAACCCCAAACGGTGATTTTCCCCACCACCTACACGCACCGCATACTTCTCCAAAAAACGTAATCCAGGAGTAGTTTTTCTAGTATCCCTGATCTTGGCTGAATAACCCTCTATGGCTTTCACGTATTTGTAGGTTAAAGTCGCTATCCCGGAAAGGTGCTGCAAGAAATTCAAAGCGGTTCTTTCTGCCGCTAAGATACTTCGAGCTTTTCCCTTAAGAGATACCATGCTTAAAGACGGTTCGACAAGTTCTCCGTCATCAACCTTATTGTCAAAGACCATATCTTCATCTAGCTCTTGAAATACCCGTTTAGCTATATGGATGCCGGCAACTATTCCTTTCTCGCGAGCTACGATCTCTGCTAACCCTTGCCGTTGCTGAAGGACTACGGCACAGGAAGTAATATCTCCCTCTTTTCCTAAATCTTCCTCAAGGGCTTTTCTCACAACACTATTAATATATGCTTCACTTAGTTCCATTCTTCAATCCCTTAGATATGGATTAAATGTGTCAGCTTTCCAACATTTAATGCCGTGTGCAACTTTATTGAACGACGTCATTGCGAGGGACGAAGTCCCGTGGCAATCTTGGATTTCGAGATTCCGCAGCGTGCCCAAATCCTATGAGATTGCTTCTGCTCTGCCTCGCAATGACAGCAAAGCAAAGAAAGTCGCACGCAGTGTTAACATTTAATCAAAAAGTAATGTAATAAAAGTAATAACGTAATTGTGTAAGATGCAATTAGTTATTTGTAATTACTTTATTACGCCTTTACTCTATTACCACTTTTTTAATCCTTCGACTTTGCGTTAATAACTGGGGTTCTTGAACTCCTGCCATCCCAGCTTTACTCTACCATCTTCCCTTTTCATAACTACATGCTTTCGGAAGAGCTTATCGTCCCTTTCAGGATAATCTTCGCGATAATGTGCACCCCTGCTTTCTTTTCGTTCCAGAGCAGAGGTAATAATCAATTCTGCTAGCTCCAACATATTATGCAGCTCAAAATCCTTTGGTTCATTAAACTCTATCCGTAAGCTCTCTTTTTTTTCCATTATGAAATCAAAGGCTCTTCTCAGCCCCTTTTCACTTCTTACAACTCCTACAAAATTCGTCATTATTTCCCGAAGCTCTGCTTTTAAATTATCCGTATTTGCTATTCGGTCAGATCGAGCTGGATGGTAATCTATGGTTGGTTCGGAGAAGCTGCTCAGTCTTTCTTCTAAATCATGAGGCAATGCTTCTGCAATTCTCTTACTGAAAACCAGTCCTTCAAGAAGAGAGTTGCTCGCTAACCTATTTGCGCCGTGTATTCCCGTGCATGCTACTTCACCGCAGGCATACAGACCCAAAACTGAGGTTCGGCCATATAGGTCAGTCCTTGCTCCCCCACTCATATAATGGGCGGCAGGCGCTACCGGAATTAAATCTTTTGAAATATCAAGTCCACTCTCAAGACATTTAGTAAATATCGTGGGAAAATCTTTACGCAGCTTTTCTTCAGGAATATGGGTGGCATCAATATATACATAGTTCTTGCCACTTTCCTTCATAACCCTTACCATCTCTCTCACTACAATATCGCGAGATGCCAGTTCGGCCAATGGATGGGCTCCCACCATAAATCTCTTACCATGGTGATCCCTTAGATAAGCACCCTCTCCCCTTAAAGCTTCGGTTATAAGAAAACGGGGATTATCTCCCTGGTAGAAAGCAGTAGGATGGAATTGTACAAATTCAACATCTGCAATATGTGCCCCGGCACGGAAAGCCATAGCAACGCCGTCCCCAGTTGATATTACAGGGTTGGTAGTTATCTTAAAGAGCTGCCCCATACCCCCTGCTGCTAAAACTACTGCTTTAGCATAAAATATCACAAGTTCTCTCTTGTGATGATCGAAGGCCAGCACTCCTTTACACGTCCCGCTATCGGTGATTAAATCGAGAGCGAAAACGTCCTCTCTCGTTTTTACATGCGGATTTTTTTCAATGGCGGATACTAATGCAAGCTCTACTTCTCGTCCGGTAGCATCACCTCCTGCGTGAGCTACCCTGGCAGTAGAATGTCCCGCCTCAAGACTGAGACTTAGCTTCCCTCCGCTTTTATCAAAATGGGCTCCAAATTTAATTAGATCTTTCAAGCATTGAGGTCCCTCGTTTACTAAAACCTCCACTGCCTCGATATCGCAAAGACCTTTACCTGCTTCCAGAGTATCCCTGAGGTGAAGCTGCGGGGAATCTTCTTCTCCTAATGCTGCAGCGATACCACCTTGCGCATATCTGGTAGTCGTTTCTCCCAGTTCGCTTTTAGTTATGAGCACAAGCTCACTAAAATTGGAGATTCGCAACGCCACAGTGAGGCCTGCAATACCGCTGCCAACTACCACTACAGGAGTAAAGGTCTTATGGAGACTAGCTGAATTAAAATTGACCAGATATCTAGGAATCATGTTTTTAACAGACTCTTTACTATAACCTGAATAAAAATGACTAATGGTTAATTTTTAGTGACGAAAGAATAACTAATTTCTAAAATCAAAAATCAAATATTAAAAAGCAAAAATACAAATAAAAAATCAAAAATGTCTCTGGGTACAGTATGTCTAATGTAATCATCCTTTATTTCGAAGTTTTTCATATATGTTTTTGCTATTTGATTTCTTATTTTTGATATTTAAAATCCTACATTGGGAATTCGGTATTCTTTAGACATTCGTCTGCCCTATGTCCTGCTTTGGTGGGATGTTCGGGGTCATTAGACATTAGGCATTTATATTTCTTCTTCCTATTCTATGCCGTTTTCTCAATTCTAGAGGTAGGGTAAAAGGTCGTCAATTCTCTTGGGAAATAAAAATGTTATCGATTAACCTTGCTTTTCCCACTCTTGCTGCTAATACAATTAAAACCTTACCCGAAATAAGAAAAACCTCTTCAAGAGTACCGACATCACATATGGAGAGATATTCTAAATCAACCAGAGGTTCGCTCCTTATAATATTTAACATCTTCTCCTTTATCCGTACAACATCCCTTTCGCCCGCATCAATAAGCGTGCGCGCCAAAGATAACGAGTGGAAAAGCACTGTGGCTGCTTTTCTTTCTTCAGAATTAAGATAGATATTCCTTGAACTCATAGCCAACCCATCCTTCTCTCGTACCGTTGGAACCCCAAAAATCTCTATAGCGAGACTAAGATCAGAAGCCATCTTTTTTATTACTAGAAACTGTTGAGCATCTTTTTCGCCGAAGAAGGCCTGGTCGGGTTCTATAACGTTAAACAGTTTTGTCACAACCGTAGCTACTCCTTTGAAATGTCCGGGTCTTTGTGCTCCACAAAGCTTTTTGGTAATCTTTTCTACATTAACATACGTTAAATAAGGAGAGGGATACATCTCTTCCACCGATGGGGAAAAGATATAGTCCACTCCTTCTCTCTTAGCCAGCCGGCTATCTCTCTTGAAATCACGGGGGTAAGAATTGTAATCTTCCGAAGGCCCAAATTGAATGGGATTAATAAAAATACTTATAACTACTACATCACACATCCTCCTGGCTTCTCTTATTAGGGCAAGATGACCCTCGTGGAAATAGCCCATGGTAGGAACAAAACCTATAGTCTTTCCTGACAGGCGCTCCATCGTCAAAGCTTCTCGAATTTCAGAGATTGTTTTAATGATTTTCATATACCGGCTTTTCCTAAAAGATACTAACTAGGGTTCCGGGATTCGAGACCCCTTGAATCATTGCTATTTATAAACTAATTTAAATACAGGTTTGCTCCATTTAATGATATGAATGTTTATCTTGCGGAAATTTGCCTGAACGGACTTCCCCAACATAGCCGCTAAAAGCCTCTTTCATTAAATCTCCAATCTGCGCATAACATTTCACAAACTTGGGCGTTTTCTTGGTTAAACCTAGCAGATCCTGAGTTACTAAAACTTGACCATCACAATCCGGACCCGCTCCTATACCAATAGTCGGAATTCTCAAAGCAGACGTTATCTGTCTGGCTAATTCCCTCGGCACACACTCTAATACCAGAGAAAATACTCCCGCTTCCTGTAGTAAACAGGCATCTTCTATAATCTTTTGCTGCTGTTGTTTTTCCCTTCCCTGAACACGGTATCCTCCTATCTGGTGGATGGACTGCGGCGTCAGACCAAGATGCCCCATAACTGGTATTCCTGCCCTTACCAGACAGGATATGGATTGGGCTACTTCGCCCCCTCCTTCCAGCTTTACTCCCTGCGCTCCCCCTTCCTTTATAATACGTCCAGCGTTGCTGACAGCATCATTTGTGGAAATTTGATAAGATAAGAAGGGCATATCCCCAATAACCATGCTTTTTCTTGCTCCGCGGACAACCGCTTTAATATGGTGGATCATTTCCTCTACAGTTACCGGAAGCGTATTGTCATACCCAAGAATCACGTTAGCCAGGGAATCTCCGACCAGGATGATATCTACACCTACTTCATCCAGTGCCTGGGCAGTAAGATAATCATACGCAGTAAGCATGGTTATCTTCTTGTCTTCCGCTTTCATCTCCATAAGCGTAGAAAGGGTAATTTTTCCTTCCATATAACCTCCCATTTAGTTTCCGTCCCTTATGAGTAGCTCTTTGAGCGACTCCAGCTGGTTACGAGTAATACTTCCCCGCGCTAAAGCAATTTCAGCGGTAACCTTTGCCATCTCCTTATAAGCAGGAAGCAAATGTGGAAGTCTTTCCTTGATCTCCCATAAATGCTGTTTTATCACTACTTCATCGCCTCGAGAAATAGGACCAGTTAGTGCTGCCAGCGATCCCTTTCTTTGAATATTGTTTAAAGTCCCTTGAACAAGCGGTAGCAGCGCAGGGGAAACACTTTTTCGTTGAACGGAAATGGCAGATAGCATCTCTTCAGCCATAAAGAGCAAAGAGACTAGATAATTAGACGCTACACATGCTGCTGCATGGTAGACGGGCTTATCCTCATCATTTATGAGCAGTACCTCTCCTTGAAGAGCGCTCACCAGTCTTTTAGCCAAAGGTAAAAGAGAATTAGGGGCAGTAACACCAAAGAAAGATCCAGGCAGAGTTCTGATTGCTCCAGAAACATCGGCAAAAGATTGTAGAGGATGGATGCAGCCAGTCAAAGCACCTCTTTCCTCAGCTGATCCAAGTACTTCAAGAGGAAGAGCACCGCTAAAATGGAAAACTGAATCTCCTTGCTGAAAACAACCTGATTCAGCAATTGTGTCACACACTTTCTCCACATATCTGTCTTGAGTAGTTATGAATATAACATTTGCTATCTTAGCAGCTTCCGCTGGATTTGATGTCGCAATTCCTCCTGTCACAGCCTGAGCTTCTATTGCTTTGCCCAAACGTCGGCTTGCAACCGCACAAACAGTATAACCTCTCTCCTTTAAGAGGTATCCTATAGCAGTTCCTACTTTACCGGCACCAATAATGGCAATTCTCTCTTTCATCCCCTTACCTTAAAAAGAAAATCTTCTGAGACCGTCAGAAGATTCCACGAGTTATTTTGGGTCTCAGTCCTATATGCGGATCCAAGCCACAATTCTTATTTCTACCTAATTATAATCAAGTTAAATAATTTTGCCAGTCAAAATGTATGATACAAGATACACGATATACGATAAAAAGTTAGAGATTATACTTGTCTGTGTCTAAAATATTTTTCCTGTTTGAAATTATGAATCTTGAATTATATATCCTGAATCTTTGATCACAACTTAACTATATAGATTACCAACTCTCTTAATCTCCTGACTCTCAACATTCTTGAGATAGCTAGAAAGAAACGCCCCTGAGGGTGTCTTTACTTGAGGGGCTATTTCTATAAGGGGAACCAGAACAAAAGCTCTTTGTCTCAGCCGCGGATGAGGGACCGCTAAATTCTCATTTTTTATCCTGCGGTCACCATATAGCAGAACATCAACATCAATAATCCTGGGACCTTTCTCCACCTTTTTCTGACGGCCCAAAATCTTTTCAGTTGACTGGCATAGATCTAAGAGCTCACTGGCAGAGAGTGTAGTTTCTACAGCAACTACCAGGTTGTAAAATTTTCTCTGTTTCTTAAGCTCAAGGGGTTTTGTTTCATACACAGAGGAGACTCTTCTTAAACGTATGTAGGGATTGTTCTTCAATATATCTACCGCTTTTCTTAAATTTGCTTTTCGATTACCCAAATTGGAACCCAAACTAAGATATGCTCTAGGCATTTCTTTTCCTATCTATCTCCACCCCTACCCATTCAACCGGTTTTGCTAGCGGTGCATGCGGTTTCTTTACCACCACCCTTACGCTATCAACTGGAAAGTGAGATATTATAATATCAGCAATTTCTTCTGCCAGAGTTTCCAGGAGCCGAAATCTCTTTCCTTCTACTAAGTCAGCAACTTTACGAATTGCTTCTCGGTAATCCACAGTGTTTTTAAGCTCATCCGACTCTGTAGCTGCTTCAACATTAAGTGAAAGTTCTAAATCTATCTTAAATATCTGACCTTTCTGCTCTCCGGGTAAAACTCCATGTCTCCCAAAAAGTTCTAAATTCTTAATTAGAATCTTTCCTGACCCCACAAATAACATCCTCCAGCTAAAACTGGCCTCGCTAAGCCTTCATCATTGCATCTGTCATCCTTGCTACTTGTACCATTTGCTTTACATCATGAACCCTCAATATTTCAACTCCCTGTATTATGGCAAAGGCAACCGTTGCAGCGGTTCCCTCTAACCTTTCATCAACTGGCACACCTAACACGTTGCCTATGAACGACTTTCGCGAGGTGCCTACCATAAGGGGATAACCCAGACTTCTAAATTCTGAAAGGTGTTTCATTATTTGAAGATTGTGATCCACTGTTTTACCAAAACCGATCCCTGGATCAATAATTATTTTATTTGGGGACACCCCCGCATCTAGGCACAGTTTGATCCTCTCTCTAAGAAAAGCAGAGATTTCGCTTATTAAAGATTCATATTGAGGATTTTCCTGCATATTCTGAGGAGTTCCTTGCATATGCATAATAACAACGGGGACCTTTCGCTCAGCAACTAAAGGCAACATTCCCTTATCCATTCTCAAACCACTTATATCGTTAACCATAAATGCTCCAGCATCCAGGGCGAGCCTTGCCACTTTTGCTTTATAGGTGTCTATTGAAATAGGAACTCTAACAATTGTGGACAGTTTTTCGATAAGCGGAACTACTCTGCTTGCTTCCGCATCTGCATTCACTGGAGCTGCTCCGGGACGGGAAGACTCACCGCCAATGTCAATAATATCTGCGCCATCCTCAGCCATCTTAATGGCATGAGAAAGTGCCTTATCGAACTCGACAAATTTCCCACCGTCTGAAAATGAGTCAGGCGTTATATTGAGAATTCCCATTATATGAGTACGCTTACTTAAATTAAAGGCAGTATTACCGACAGATAACTCGTGTGTTCTATCTTCATAGTTGGAAAGTACCGTCCTGATCTCTTCTGCAAGATTTTTTAAACCAAAAGGTTGCTTGTTTAGCTTACTGTAAAGATTCCTATAGTGGGCAAGGGTACCCATGAGGATAATATCGGTAGTTTGCTGATGTAAATAGTATACTTCCTTAGATATTGCTGCTTCTCCACCAAGAGAAAGCATCTCCTGTTTGATTATATTGGCTGCGCGAACATCGATATTTTCGAGCTTGAGCAGACGGTGTATGCCTTTGGGACTCATAATCTCTAGACCCCCGGCATCCACCCCAATTTCATTAAGCGCTTTCTCAATTTCCTTAAGCTCGTGAATAATTAATATACGTGCATTACTATTCATTTTTGCCCCGAATGAGCGCTAAAGCTTCAGCGCGTGAAGCTTCACTCTTCCGAAGAATTCCTCTGACCGCGGACGTAACAGTAATTGAGCCGGGTTTTTGAACTCCACGCATAGACATACAAAGATGTTCTGCTTCGATAACCACCAATACTCCTCGTGGATCCAAACTCTTGACTAAAGTATCAGCAATCTGGGTAGTAAGCCTCTCCTGCACCTGGGGACGTTTGGAAAAAACGTCTACTATTCGCGCTATCTTACTTATTCCTGTAATTTTCCCGCTCTCTCCTGGAATATAAGCAACATGAGCATGGCCTATAAAAGGCATAAGGTGATGTTCGCATACGGAGTAAAGTGGAATATCCTTGACCAGTACCATCTCATCATGATTTTCGGCTAAGGTAGTTGTAATAACTGATAAGGGATCAATCTTTATTCCGGAAAAGACCTCTGAATACATCCTGGCAACTCTCTGGGGTGTATCTCTAATACCTTCGCGCTTAAGATTCTCTCCTATGCCTTCTAGAATAAGTCTTACTCCTTCCTCTATTTTTTTTCTGTTCATTAAGCCTCCGCCTGTGAAAATAAAAAATCCGTCCACTTATGATTGAAATATCAAGAAAGCTGATCAAAGGATGTGTGATTAAATTAAAGGAATCAGCTAGGGACTGATTCCTCTTAGGTACCTGCTTCTTCTGCAGGCTTCATCTTGGGTTTTAGATCTCTTTTAACTTCTTTGCTCTTCTCGGGCTCATCGATTTGGGAGGCTGGCTCTTCCCCCTTTAAGAGTTCTTCCAGCTCATTTCTTTCCAATGTCTCTTTCTCTACCAGCATTCTCGCTATATCATCCAGCTTCTCTCGTTCCTCCTCTAATATCTTTCTGGCTTTATCATAAGCTTCATCAACTAAGCGTCTGATCTCTTTGTCAATTTCATAAGCTATCTCAGGGCTATAATCAGGATGAGCTGCAAAATCCCTACCGAGAAATACCTGATCTTGTTTCTGTCCCAGGGTAAGAGGTCCAAGCTTATCACTCATACCGTACTCAGTGACCATCTGGCGGGCCACTTTGGTAGCCCGTTCCAGGTCATTATGGGCACCTGTTGTAATATCACGGAAGACCATCTCTTCTGCAACGCGGCCTCCTAGGAAGTATGCTAAATTATCAATAAGTTCTGACTTCGCTACCAGAAACTTATCTTCAGTGGGAAGAGTTAATGTGTAACCGAGTGCCTGTCCTCGTGAAATAATAGAAATTTTATGTACTGGATCAGTCCCCGGTAAAATATGCGCAACCAGCGCATGACCGGCTTCATGATAAGCAATAACTCGTTTCTCTTTATCGCTTATTAGCCGTGTTCTACGTTCGGGACCCGCAATTACTCTATCAATAGCTTCTTCTAGTTCCTGCATATCTATTTCTTTCTTATTATGGCGAGCGGCTAAAAGTGCCGCCTCATTTACAAGGTTTGCCAAATCAGCCCCCGTAAATCCGGGTGTGCGTCTTGCAAGAACACCAATGCTTATATCTTTTGATAAAGGTTTCCCTTTAACATGAACCTTGAGAATACCTTTACGTCCCTCCAGGTCTGGTCTATCAACCACTATTTGACGGTCAAAACGCCCGGGTCTTAACAGAGCAGGATCTAATATGTCCGGGCGGTTAGTAGCGGCAATGAGAATTACATTGTCCTTTATATCAAAACCATCCATCTCAACTAGAAGCTGGTTCAAGGTCTGTTCTCTTTCATCATGACCGCCACCCAGGCCTGCTCCACGATGTCTACCTACTGCATCAATCTCATCCATAAAGATAATGCAAGGTGAATTTGACTTCGCCTGCTCAAAGAGATCGCGGACTCGAGAGGCACCTACACCAACAAACATTTCTACAAAATCAGATCCGCTAATGGAAAAGAACGGTACTCCCGCTTCTCCCGCAACTGCGCGTGCTAACAGAGTTTTCCCTGAGCCAGGTGGGCCATATAGAAGCACTCCCTTAGGAATCTTTGCTCCAAGGGCCTGAAACTTCTGGGGATTAGACAGAAACTCTCTAATCTCCTGAAGTTCTTCCACTGCTTCATCTAAACCAGCTACATCTCTGAAGGTAGTCTTGGGTTGATCTCTGGTAATCTGTTTAGCCTTGCTCTTACCAAAGGACATAACTTTACTTCCCCCACCCTGCATTTGCTGCAGCATAAACATCCAGATTCCCAGGATAAGAATAAAGGGGAGAAGATTACCTACAACCACCCACCAGACTGAACTGTTTTGAGGATTAATGGTGGTTTTTACCTTGTATTCCAAAAGTTTGGTGGATATGTCATAGCTTTCAGGAAACGCCACTTCAAAGGCTTTATCGTCCTTGTAAACTCCCTTAATCTTATTATCTTTGTCCAGAATCTCGGCCCTCTTAACCTCACCATTTTCAACCTGACTGATAAATTCGTTGAAAGAAGGTGTTTCTGGCTTATCTTTTGGAATTAGATAAGATTGTGCCAAATAAAGGGCCAAAACAATTATTAAAAAGTATATGCCTACGTTTCTAAATATTCTCTTCAACCAAATTTCCCCCTAAGGAAAATGTTATCTTCAAGGTAAATCTACCATATTTTAGAAGGGGAGGCAATCAAGGCCCTCCTAACTAATACCTCCATATATTTCTGAACTCAGGATACATACATAAGGAAGGTTTCTATACTTTTCGCCGTAATCCAGACCATAACCGACTACAAACTGATCAGGAATAGTAAATCCTAAATATTTCACCTCTAAAGGCACTTGTTGTTTACTTCCTTTGCTGAGCAAAGCGCAAATCTCGAGGCTTTTTGGACCACGAGATCTAAGATTTCTTAGTAAATAGTTTATGGTTAATCCTGTATCTATTATATCCTCAATTAAGAGCACGTGCCGGTCTTTAATATCTTCATCCAGGTCCTTCAAGATTCGTACTACACCTGAAGTCTTTGTAGATGAACCGTAACTGGAAACAGCCATAAAGTCAAATTCTGCTGAAATAGTTAGCTCTCTAACCAAGTCGGCCATAAAAACTATAGCTCCCTTAAGAATTCCTACAATCAGAAGATCAATATCCTTATAATCTTTGGATATCTGCTCCGCCAGCTCTTTTACTCTCCTGTCAATCTCTTCTTCGGTTACCAGTACCTTCTCTATATCTTCTAACATCCCCACCACCTGTCTAGTTTAAACCTTGAATATCTCTCAAATCTAACTTACCAGCACACCTAGGGTCTCCTCCTAAGCTCTAACTTTAAAATCTGCTTGGTCTGAGGAGTAATTTTGAAGCGTTCGTCGATACGGTAACCTGCTACCCAGACGATCTGATTTTCTGATTCAACAAGTGGAATACTATCCCTTTCTCTCCAAGGAACTTTTTCATCAACAAAAAAATCCTGAAGCTTCTTGCTATACACCATACCAAGGGGTTGGAACGAATCTCCTTTCTTACGGTAACGTACTTTAAGAGGAAGACTTAGCTTTTCATAATCCAAAAAAGCGCTGTCCGGCTTTGCTTCTACGTCAATATCTTCTTTGTTTTCCATTAAGGTGGCGCACATCTCCAATACTGAGTCTTCTATTCCGATACAACCAGGAATGCTAAGCTGAAGCGTTTTGAGTCTACTATGAGCATATTCCCTGCCTGTCCCCAGAATCAAATAGTCATATTCTCGAAAAGCCCTAATCTTAGGTGGTAATTCAAGAATTAGCTTATAATTATCTCCCGCATATCCTACAAGGCTCTCGATGTGTTTAAACTCAACATCCTTGAGGTTTCCCTTCACCACCTCTATAGCCCTTCTTAAAAATCTTCTCTTTATAGCCAGAGATAACTTCATGAACGATGGAAGGTAAATTCTAACCTCTTTTCCTTCCACCTTAGCTATCTTCCCAAACTCTTCTTCAGTTAAATCTGCAATCACATTGTTCTCATCAGACATTATCTGAGCAGTTCTTGATAGAACCTCAACCAGCTGCTGCTGGTACCTGCTGGTAAGATAGGGAACAAGCTCAAATCTTATGCGATTACGCATATACTTCATATTAAGGTTGCTTAGATCCAGGCGGGGTTTCAATCCTTGCCTTCGGCAGTATTCTTTAAGTTCACTTCTCTTTGTCTCAATCAAAGGCCTTATATAGCGGTTTCGAACGGGAGGAATCCCTGTCAATCCTTCTGTACCGCCTCCGCGAAGAATCCACAGCAAAATTGTCTCTGCCTGATCATCGGCATGATGCCCCAGGGCTATGCGGTCAGCTTTTATGCGGTCGGCCAGTTCTTCTAAAAGCTGGTAGCGTATCCTCCTTGCGCCTTCTTGAATCGAAAGCCTGTGCTTCCTAACAAAAGAAGCAACATCAAAATTAACTATGGAACACGGGATTTTTTCTTCCTCTGCAAGCTCCTTAACAAAGGTAGCGTCCATTTCCGCTTCCTTCCGCAGCTTGTGATTTAAATGAAAGACGTGTAGTCGCAGTCTGTAGGCTGGTTGGAATTTTTGAAAAAGCGTGAAAAGAGCAAGTGAATCGCAGCCACCAGAAACAGAAAGCAATACTTTTTGGTCAGATTCGACCATACCATATTTTCTGATGGTAGCCAGAACCTTTTCCTCTAGGGGTTCGTTTTCAAAGGAAATAGGCCCATCACCTTCTAGAATGTTAATTGGCTAAGAAACTTTATATCTAAATTATAGCATAAGATAAACTGCTCTAGTCAGTTTCCTAGACGCAAGACAAAGAATCCATGATATAAGACAGACTAATCCTTAAAGCTTTAGTTATCCTGCATCCTGCGTGTATCTTGTAACTTGCGACTTGAGTCCTGAGTCTTGCGGCATGTCCTAACTGCTTCCCCATCTTTTGAAGAGCGTGTGCTTAAGGCCCATTACATCCAGGATCTTGCCTATGATAAAATCTGTTAAATCTGAGATTTTCTGAGGATTATGGTAGAACGCTGGTATAGGTGGGATAATATGAGCTCCCGCTTTTTTTGAAATGAGCATATTCCGCAGGTGTATTTCGTTTAATGGAGTTTCCCGGGGAACCAGAACTAACGGGCGTTTCTCTTTAAGCATCACATCTGCAGCCCGCTCGATGAGGCTTCGCGATAATCCCTGCGCAATACCTGCCAGAGTTGCCATAGAGCACGGTATAACAATCATACCCTGGGATAAAAAGGAGCCACTGCATATAGGGTTACTGAAATCAAAGCAATCCACATACTCCAATTTCTTATCGGTCTCATCAAGATCAAACAGTCTGTGCAGCTGTTTGTCTTTTTGAACAGTGCTGCCCTCAATTTTCCATCCAAGCTCTAATTTTAGTACCTGTTCCGCCGGTTGAGAGATAAGAAGTTTTATATTGCAGTCATAATTTGCTAGAAGCACTTCTAATAGTCTCTTCCCATATACAGCACCGCTTGCACCGGTAATAGCGACAATATATACTGCAGAAACTGCAATCACCTCCCTAAAAAATCAGCTGCGGTAAAAAGAAGAGCGAGAATGCTTATGAAACCATTGATGGTAAAGAAAGCTTCATTTACTCTGGATAGGTCTTCGGCTTTTACGATACTATTTTCATAAACCAGAAGAAGAGCG
>JABAOF010008774.1_pt2 | contig 27813 bp, 24 predicted proteins | sample 7062171 | NCBI WGS metagenome assembly JABAOF01 (sample SAMN14538628, study PRJNA623070) | marine sediment metagenome | biome: marine biome [ENVO:00000428]; feature: marine pelagic biome [ENVO:01000023]; material: deep marine sediment [ENVO:00002113] | place: India: Gulf of Khambhat ...
GATCCCGGGATCGCCGAGCGGGTGCGCATCGTCTGGCTGGGCTCGAACTATCCGAAACCCGGCGAATACAACCAGATAAACGATGAGCCTGCGCTGAACTACATTCTCAACAGCAAGGTCGATTTTGAGATTGCGCTGGTTCGTTATGGTGAACCGTCCGGGACGGACGCCGTACGGGTTACACCCGAAGAAATCCGCCAGAACATGCCGGGGAAAGGACCTTCGGCGACAGTCCCGGTGACCGGCAGGCATGGAGGTACCTTTACGAAATTTGGCGACTATTCGGTGGACCTGTTTGACCATATCGATCTGCACGGCGACCCGCCTTCACGGGCCCTGTTTGACATGGCGGCTGTTGCCATCGTTAAGAATCCTGCCTGGGCGACGCCGCGCAGCATCCCTGCTCCCATGTTGCAGGATGGCAAATGGACGGAACGTCCGGACAATGAACGTGAAATCATCCTGTGGGAGAATTTCGACCGCGCGGCCATCATAGCGGACTTCTTTGCCACGATGAAAGACTATACGTTGACGGACATCGCGCGTTGACGGCTGAGGACGACGGAAGGGGAGCCAATCTTGAGCCTGACAGGCTGATGATAGGCATCCCGTGATTCGCCCCCACAGGGATCGGTTGGCTTGAGGAGTACAGTTAGTCGGCACGGCGGGATTTGGGGCCACGGATGACGCGCGGATCACCGCGGGTAGAGACCACCGATGACGCACGCGGAACGCGCTTCAGGGATTCTCGGGAGAGCGAACTCCGGCGACGTTGCCCAATCGAACGGTCCGTATCTGCCAGGGAGAAAAGCTCAAGGGGTTTGACGCCGCATTCCCGGGCTCTCCCAGTAAATCAACCTCCTTCAAGTCCGCCGCCACGCCGGAAAGCATGATTTGCGCTTCTCCAGAGAGTCCCTTGTACTCATACATGCGCGCAAAGACATCGCCATTCTCCGGGTAGAATGCCGACAAGATCACGTTGTCCGAGTTGACCTGCAGAACTTTGTGCTCGCTCCCCAGAGAGCCCTCTCCGGCGGGGCCGACCCTGGTCACCATGGGGAACTGGTATTCCAGAGCCCGCTTGTGGATGTCGGCGTCCTGCCAGGCACCGGTAAAAGGATGAATGGCAAAGCGGTACTCGAAATCCCCATTCAATGGCCGGTCTCTCCACTGATAAGCCCCATAGTAGGCGAGCGCTATGGAGAAGCTCCCGCCTTCTTCCCTTGAAGAACCCATCTGACCCGTGTTGAAGAACGCAAGGCCGTTGTGACCGTCCGTCAATGCCGTCCAGTAGACTCCTTCAACATGCCGGTCCTGCGTTTCCGAGATGACGAAGGGCAGGTCGCGCACTCCGACCGCACCGCTACCCACGCGGGGATGCATCCGAAAGCGCAGTTTTTGCTCATGGATCCAGGCGTTCGGGTCATCCCAGCCCGGCTTGGGAGCGTCCGTACTGCCGATTCTCTCGCCGTTGATGCGGAACTTCACGCGGCAGTCGATGTCGGGCCTGTCTGCATAGAACTTCATCTCCACTTCATAGGGGATGGAACCGACAGAGCCCGTTCCCCGGGCGACGGCGACGCCGCCGGCACTTTCCAGGGCCCACGTATGGCTGCCTACTTGATGCTGGCCGTTGACTCTGGCCGCAAACAACCCGTCCGCTGCCACTACTCTGCCGCTGCTCCGTTCGGTGATGGAGCCTATCCGGCCCGAGGATGTGAGCTGCACTTCATAGAGGGGCGTGGTAATGAGAAGACTGGCATTGTCGGCAACGACCCGGGGCATGCCTGTCTCGTTCTGGTCGTCGCTGGCCACCATGGAGTACGCGTGAAGGCTCAAGCCCGGCAGGGTGGCGTAAAACCCCACGGTCGCGTTGCGTATGCTTCCGTCCGGGTGCCGCGAAACAGAGACCAGCGTGGCGGGAACTGTCTCGCCGCCTCTCCGGATGTCTATGGCATCGGCCTGGCCCCGGGACAAGGTGACATCGGCTTCAATCCATGAGGTCCGGGTCCATGACAGTGGGTTGAACACGGTAACCTGTCCCAGGCCCTCCGAGGCCATGCGTCCGGAAAGATCACGCATACAGGCGTCCGTGACCCGGGCCGAAGCGGCGCGCGAGGCCGGGATGAATTCGCGGGCGTCATCGAGCAGACCCACGATGGTGATATCATGGTGCTGCGCTGTGAGCAGCTGCTTCCAGGCTGTCTCGAGATCGGCCTCATGGCCGGAGACGCCCAACAGCAGTGCCGTTGCGGCCAGACGCTCGGCGATCAGAACCTCCACTTCGGCCGCCCGGATGCCGTCGAAGATCTCATTGCCGCAATAGCCCCACGGCATACGCGTGACGAAGTCGTTCGGCCCTGGCGTGAACTCCACGCTGGGTCGGGCAGGGAACTTGGACAGGAGATCTTCCATCAAGATCCACTGGAAGTCAGGATTGCCTTCCAACTGGCTGACCAGTTCCTCGCATTTCAGGTTTGTGTCGTCGAGGCGGGAGGCGACCTGCGGCTGGATATGGGAGAAGCTCTGACGCCATGCGGCCATCCCCCCTTCCAGCCCCGGGATTTCATCCATCTTGCAGGGCCAACGGGTCAGAATCCGGTTGTCTGTCGTCGTTTCCGCAAACGCCGCCCCTTCGCCGTCGTAGGTCGGGATGGTCGGGATGCGCGATCCGTCCATGCCGACCCACCATCCGAAAGGCGCGTCATAGGTGGGGTTGTAGCCGTACATCATGAAATGGGTCCGCATGATGGCGCCGGCAAAACGGCCGGTCTGGACCAGCAGCTGGGGAATCTGGCTGTGCATGGCGTGCTCGCTCATCGCGTAGATGGGCGGCGTTTGGCCGAAATGCTTGAGGTTCGTGCGAATCGCATAGGTCAGTTGCCGGACGTTCGACTCCTCATTGACGAAAGCCGACAACGGCTGTCCGTAGGTGGCTGAGCCCAGGCCGAAGCGCCCTCTGTAGTCCGAGAAGTACCCCTGGAGCTCCTGCAGCAGCTCGGGAGCATGCTCGGCAAAATGGTCATAGGCATGGACCTCGTTATCCAGTCCGATCTTGAAACTCGGATAGCGGTCCAGCCACGAGATGGCTTCGCGCAGCTTGTCGCGGAAGTGCTCGGCGGTCCACAGGATATGCCCACCGTGGTCGTAGGTGAGCATGTAAGTGGTCTGCGCCATTACCTGCACCGGCACCAACATCGACACGATTGAGATGATGATCTTGCTTCTTCGCATTGACGGCCTTCCTTTCATCCCAAGAGCGAAGCAAGCCTACATCTTTGCCGCCAAACCGAGATCGCCTGGACTGACGGCCCGGACTCCTCTGCCAGCTCCTCCAAGCTCCGGCCCGCGCGCACGAGCTCGACGATCCGACGTTTGAACTCCGATGGGTAGGTGTGTGAGGCTGCGCCCCGCACTCCCCCTTGCCCAAGAGATGGGGTGTCCACAACAGCGAGTCAACTCCAGTACACCCGTATGTAGATCCCGTTTTCAGCGGGGTGGACCCGCACAGCCGCATGAATCGATCTGCGCGGATCGCCGGCGGCGAGAACGGCGGGATCTGTTGCGCAGCACGCGAGCACGGGCGAAGCCCGCGTACCTATGTGGGAAGGCTAGAACGCGGAGAGAGCAGCGTTACGGTGGATTCTTTGGCGGCGATCTTGGCGCTCGTGCTTGAGCCTGGGGGAGTTCTTCAGGCGCTTAAGAGAGGTGGTGAGGCCGAGGACGCCGAGGCGCCGGGGACTGAGCCCAAACGGCAACACTTCGCCCTACCCCTTCGGCCTCATCAACCGCCGGGACGGTGGGTAGTCGCGGGGGGAGCTACTTGGTCAACAACTGCGTCACCCAGATGTCGCTCTCACGTGAGCTGATCGTGAAGAAGAATCGTCCGGCACCCGGTCCCCCCTCCTGGCGACCGGCCGGTCTGGAGGGGTCATCAAATCGCACCAGAAGTCTCGGGGACCCTCCTCTGACGGGAATAGACCAAATACCGTCATAACCGTCTGCATCAAATGCTCGATAGTACACCCCACTACCATCCGCGGACCATGCGACGCCGCCAAGGGGTCCGGGGGGGTGCTGGATCAAGCGCCGGGCGTCACCTCCCTCCGGCGGAATGACCCAGATGGCGCCACGCGACCTATGGGCAATGAGACGGCCATCTGGAGACCACCTTCCAAGACTCCCTCCTGCAGTTGTCAGCTGGCGCAGCTCCCCCCACTCAGACCTATCAGAGTCCCTTGACACCACGTAGAGTTCATAACGGCCCGTTCTGTCGGACCCAAACACAAGCCGGGTACCATCCGGCGACCAGCAGGGTAGCCGGTTCTGTGACGAATCGTCGGTCACCTGGGACACCGATCGTCCATCTGCAGACACGACATAGATGTCCCGTGTTCCGCTTCGCAGAGAGTGGAAAGCGATCTCTCTCCCGTCTGGCGACCAAGACGCATTGAAATCACCAGCGGGATGCGTTGTGAGCTGCTGGGGTTCCCCTCCGGCGACTGGCATCTTGTAAATGTCCTGATTGCCACCGCGGTTCGAGTCAAACGCGAGCCACTTGCCGTCTGGGGAAACCTCAACGTCCTCTATGAGCTGGTTTCCGCTGGTCACCGGTTGTGCTTCAGATACGGAGACAGGCGGTCCTTCCGGGATCGGAATCGACCAAATGTTGGCAGTATGAATGAACGACGAGTACGCCAATTGGGTGCCGTCGGCGGAGAGGCTGATCGTGTGAGCGTCAAGACCAGTGGTGAGGCGCACCGGTGGTCCAGCAGGCGTTCCGGAGCGACTGAGTCCAACCTGGTAAACGTCGCGGGTCCCGTCTTGGTCTGAGACAAAGAACAGACCCCTTCCGTCCGGCATCCATACCGGGCTGATGTTGAGGGACGTGTGGTCGGTGACCTGAACCGGCTCGCCACCTGCGGGTGACACAAGCCAAATCGAACTAGGTGCGATATTCCCGAAATCACGCGTGGCAAACACGAAACGTGGGTTGCCTGACACATACGCGAGCCACGATCCGTCCGGCGACCAACTCAACGAGTGAGGACGGAAAGGCTCAGCCAGCTTCCGAGGGTCGCCGCCGTCCACCGGGAGGATGTACAGCGCGGTCCCCTGCACGTAGGCAAGGCGTTGCCCGTCCGGCGACCAAGCTGGACTGGACGCGACCCCTCCTTGGGTCGGATCGACCAACAGTTGCGTGATGCCGCCCAGCGCTGGCACGACATAAATGGCCCCTCCCGACTGGAAAGCGATCCGTGACCCATCCGGTGACCACTGCGGCCACCGGTGATGACCAGGCAAGTCCTCGGTCAAGGGAATCGTACGCCCGCCCGCTATCTGTTGGACGAAGAGCTGCATCTGGTCTACGGACCCGACCGCGAACGCTATCATGTCGCCGTCCGGGGAAATCGCGGGGTCAACCTCCAATCCCGGCGCACGCGTCAGTTGTGTCGTGCGACCGATTGTGATCTCTCTGGTCCCACGCCGCGCGAAGAGCAAACCCACGGCCACGCCGACGAGGACAACCACAGCGGCCATCGCTAGGACGCTGGTTCTCCTTCCAAGTCTCGAAACCGCTGCGACCGGTGTGGTGTCGGTTGGCGTGACACCTCCACTCGGCGTCGCCAGCGCCTCCAACTGCGGCAGCAACTCCTCGGCGGTCTGCCACCGGTCGGCGGGCTTCTTCTCCAGACACTTCATCACCAACTGGGCTAACGCGGGCGGCACTGCTCGTCGGTCTTTGGTCACGGGCTCCGGCACTTCGGTGACATGTGCCGAGAGCACCATCTGGGGCGTCGTGCCGGTGAAGGGTGGCCGTCCTGTGAGCAACTCGTAGGCGACAGCACCCACCGCGTAAATGTCCGCTCGATGATCAATATGGGGATCGGCCACCGCCTGCTCCGGTGCCATGTACGCAGGCGTGCCGAGTGCTACACCAGCCGTTGTGAGCTTCTCTCGCCCGGTCGCTTCGCTGACCGCCTTGGCGACGCCAAAGTCGGTCACAACGGCGTGGTGCTTCGTGAGCAGCACGTTGTCGGGCTTGATGTCGCGGTGCACTACCCCGTGGGCGTGGGCGTCGGTCAGTGCGTCTACCACGTCGCGCAGGATGCGGACGGCGTCCGTGATGGGCAGTTCCCCCTCGCGGGCGAGCTTGGCCCGCAGCGACTCACCCTCGATGTACGGCAATACGTAGTAGAGAAAGCCGTCGGCTTCCCCCGAGTCGTACAGCGGCACGATGTGGGGATGGGTGAGGTTCGCCGCGATCTCGATCTCGCGCAGAAACCGCTCGGGGCCGAGGGCAGCGGCCAAGTCGGGCCGAAGGACCTTGACCGCCACCTTGCGATGGTGCTTCAGGTCCTCGGCCAGGTAGACGGTCGCCATCCCACCGCTACCGAGTTCACGCTCGATGGCGTAGCGGTCGGCGAGCGCGGCTTTGAGGCGGTCGAAGTGTTCGTTCACGGCGCTGCGCTCGGGCTGGCAGCACCACTAAGATGGGGCGTGTAGGCTCAGGTGGCCAGGTCACTCTGTGGCCTCCCACTGAACGAAGCAGGACTACTAGACCGGCTTTGGCGCCATGGTCAGCCTGGGGCCGAGTATCAACCGACCAAGATCCCGGCGACACTGTGACCGCGTTCTACTTCCTCTTCTCTCTCGAAGGTCCCTTCGACGGCGACGGCGTGTTCGCCCATTACTTCATTGGAGATCAGTCTCTCAAACAACTGGTGTCCGTCACGGGCCTGTGGGGGTTGGTGTTTCTCGTCTCCTGGGCCGCGTCCGTCATAAATTGGGCGTGGGAACACGCCGCTCACTGGGAGAAGACCAAGCAGGGGTCGCTGATATTCGCTTCCGTCCTCGCGGGGATTCTGCTGCTTGGGGGGCTGAGGATTTCTCCGCTGCTGAATTCTGGCGACATCGAGACGGTGAGAATTGCCGCCGTGACAACCTCAATGGGCTCGAACTGGATGCAAATGCTGGACTCGGATTCCACCACATCATCGTTTGACGTAACGATCGCGGCGGTTGACAGCTTGGCTCGTCAAGCGGCGTCAGGTGGCGCAAACATCGTCGTCTTCCAGGAATCGACGATGCTCGTTGAGAAGATCGACGAAGAAAGGCTGTTCGCAGCATTGGGGAGCATTGCAGAGGACCATTCGGTCTATCTGAGCTTCACCTATGTTGTCTCGAACAATGACGCAAGAGCAGAAAACCGGCAGGTCTTTCTGAACGATGGCGGAGAGATCGAAGCAAACTACCAGAAGCGGTACTTGTTGGGTGTTGGACCTTTTGGAGAGACTGCTTACATCCAGAAAGGCCCTGGAGTCCTTCCTGTCGTGGAGACGCCCTATGGGAACATTGGATTCGGGATCTGTAGGGACATGAGTTTTGCCCCCTATGTCCGCCAACTGGGCCGAAAGAACGTGGACATCGTGTTCGATCCTTCGGACGATTTCCCTCGGAGTAAGGCACATGTCTCTCTGATGAGAGCCATTGAAAGTGGATTCTCATTCATTCGACCGACCCGTAATGGGGTGTCGTTTGCGGCTGACTTTCATGGAAACGTGGTAGCCTCGAAGGACTACTATGCAACCGCGAATGAGATCATGTATGCCGATGTGCCGACGAAGGGAAAGACAACGGTCTACGCCATTGTCGGCGATGCTTTCGGATGGCTCTGCGTTCTAGGGTTTGGAGCCTTCGTTGTCGTTTCAATAAGAAACCGAGCACGCCGTGATGATGAGATGTTGCAACCTACCGCATTCGGCTGATTGAAGATGCCCTACGGCGGTGACCGCAAGACAATGCAACCTGGCGGGCTGGCAAACAGTGGCCCGCCTCCTGCGGGCCGGACGCTGATGTCCTCGCCGCTAGCTTCGCCGGCCGTACTGTACATCGGTCAATGGTGTTCCCGATGGTCTGTTCCGACCGTGTGCTGATGAAAGACACCCGCGCGGTGCATCCGATTGTGTAGGGTGCGGTGTGCCGACTCGAGCACGAGGCGCATGCGCCTGTAAACCCGGTCGTCAGCCCGGGTACCTGTTGTGTCGATGTATGCTAACGCTCCTTCGATCTGTTCTAGAATCGTCACGGCATCCGCCGCGGCGAGAAACTCGGATCCTGCGACGGGAATCATCACCGGGGACGTGTGCGCGGTGATGACCTCGGGCCGGTCTTGATAGTGGCCGCGAACCAGCAACGCCAGCCAAGAGCTCTTGTTGATCCGGACCGACCAGCTCCCTGCGGCTTGTGCCGGATCGGCGCTCTGCTGCTCTCTGATCTCACCGTTCACGATGAGCTCGACCTTCGACATCGGAACGGTAACGCTGGCGAGGTTCCATTCGACGCTCACCGTACCACCCGTCGCTGACATCTCGATCGACGATCCGGGAGGCCGACCATCTACGGTGAAGTCAACGAGCGGTCCATAGGTGACAAACGTCTGTCCGCGCCGGACAGCTTCCTTCCAGGCATCATAGGTGAATGCCTCACCATCCCTCAGTCGCGCGTACGTGCGGACCGTCCCAACTGCTGTGGACGCACTCATCTTGTCAGTACCGCCAACGGCCGCGACGAAGTAACCACAGTTCAGGAAGCGGTACCAGTCGCACAGCGAGTACGGATTGATACCGGAGTACAGGTCGCCCCACGAGGTCATCTCGACCCCGTCGATTTCACCGAGCACAATTGAAGCAGCGTTCTCCAGTCGCGGCATGGGAAAGTGGGGCAGGACCACAACGCCGTTTTGCCGCTTGCACTGCCTCGCCCACTCCGTGAGAAGCACATCAACAGGATCGCCCAGCGCTGACTCGTCGGGGCCCCCGGTTGTCATCGGGACAATGATGTTCCCCTCGTATCCGAGCAGCGAAATGTGCCCCATCACATGCTGCCGGTTCTCGGTGCCTACACGAACCAGGTGCTCTCCATCACCGCCCATTTCGACAGATCCGTGTGTCTGCCTCCCGTCGAAATCGCCCACGTTGGTCATCAGCTCGCCCCACTGGCTGGCCAGCAGGTTGACCACGTTGACGCCCTCGCCGGAGCCCTCGATCAGCGCCGAGTTAGGCGACAAGAAATGCACGTGGGTGTCGGCCGAAACCCAGCCTCGGTCTCTCCACGGCAGGACCCGCTCGAGCTCGATCGTGAGTTCCTTCGTTCCCTGCCGGACCTCGAGCGTCTTCCTGAGCGGCCGTATCTCGAAGCCCTTCGACACCTCCACATACACCTTGCCGACCGGCAGGCGGATGGCTGTCTCCCCGGGGATGTAGGTGCAGATATGCCCACTCCAGTGCGGATAGTCCACACTGTAGTCCTCGAACCAGGCTCCGTTCGGAGTTCGATGCCGATCCAGCGGTGCGAGGTACTCACCCGCTTCTCCGTGCACGTGGAGTTTGGCCGGAACCGGCCGTCCGCCACCACGCTCCAACACGCGGATCTTCACGAGCTGAGTGGCTGGAGCCACAGCCCGCAGGGGCCCGGACCCAACAGCCGTGACAGGTATCTGTCTGCCGTTCGCCAGCCAGAACCGGGCTTCCGGGTGCGCCGTGTACTCCACCAGCACGTCCCGCGAGGACCTCTCCGGCGGCTGGTTGTTGTAGCTGTTGGCCCATGTCCTGTTCGGGTACAGCAGGACGGGCGACGCAGAGATGACCTGGCCAAGGTCGAGCCGGATGTCGTTCAGAAGGCCCTGCTCATCCAAGGTGGGATCGAACTCGGTACCTTCGGGAAGTCGGAGGATTGCTTTCCGCCGCGACAACCAGCGCAGCGGATTGGCAGAAACGTCACCCGCTGATACAGCCGACAGAAGGAGCCTACCGGACACGGGTTCGAGCCGGAAGCCGACTATGGCTTTTTCAGGGCTGGGGTTTTCCCATGCCCAGAGCCAGTTCACCCAGTACCCCGAGTCGGGCATCACCACCCGGGTCTGACTCTGACCCCACGCACGGGACTCCTGTTCGTGGTGAGGGCGCATGGGGAATGGCTTGTGATGTGCAACCGCCTCAACGCAATTCGCTCCCCAGGCGCGCTGGAACATACCGACCTCGTGCCGGCGGCGGATGCCTAGCCTGAGCTCGGACCCGTCCTCGAAGAGCGCCACATAGTCTGCGACATGCTCCCGGAGGCGCCCTTCACCGCGCCGAGGTGCGGGGTAGAAGCCCGAGGCGTCCGGTTCCAGGGGCACAACATCTGCCGTGTGCAAGAACACCCAGAATCGACGCGCCACTGGGTCGAACCTGACGCTCACCGGTGCGTCCTGAATTAGGCACACCGTGTTGCCCACCGAGAAGGGAATACCCCACGCAGTGATCTCTCCAACGGGTGCGCGCCCAGCGGCGTCCGCCATCCGTTCAGAGACCCCCCGGTCGCCGAGTTGGCGGAGGCCAACGTTGCCCCGGATCGGCACAGGTTCGAACAGCGGGGAACGCGGACCATCCTGGAAACGGCCGTACGGACTCTCTCGCACCTGAGTGCCACGTACAACTGCGGGTTGGGACTGATCGTTCCTCGACGATGCTGCTCCCAATGCGAGAGGCGATACGCCGAGGAGCTGCAGTACCTGACGCCGTGTGAGATTCTGGGTGCTCATGGTTCGCTCTGGATGGTTGGCTCCGCAAGCCGGGGTCTCGCCTCCAAGCATCGCGGAGGTTCGGGACGCATGACCTCGATAGCAACCTTGGGGTCGTGCTTGAGGTCCTCAGCGAGATACACTGTCGCCATGCTGCTACTGCTGAGTTCCCAGTCGACGGTGTAGCGGTGGCCAGGTCAGTCTCTGGGCGATCGAGTTGGTCCGTCATGAGAGACGGCCTCCGCTCAGTCACCGCAAAAGATGGGGCTCGGATCTGTGAGAGGCCAGCAGCGTCAGCCTGCGGGTTGGAGTGTCACCGTCAATGTAACGACACCCATCGACGCTAGTTCACTCCGGTTGACGCCCAGTGACGTCACAACTAGCCTCTGGAGCGAACGCTCTATGTCGTCCCCGATTTCCCAACTTAAACTCCGACAGTGAGGGTGCCGTACCGATCCGCAGGGTCGGAGCTGATCGGCGTCTCAGCTTCAACGCAACATCACCAGCCTGACAACGTATTGCTCATCGAAATCGCCGCGCCGCACGCCCCAGGCCGTGTCGCCGTGGACTACGAGCGGCCAGGTCCGCCAGGGGAAACGCACCTGGCCCAGGTAGGTACCGTCGGGCTCGAAAACGTCGTACACGGCAGGTTCGACCCATGAGATGAGTGGCGGTCCACCCAACTCCCTGGAGGTCATCTCGATCGCCTCGTCCTTCCGTGCCTCGACGTGGACACGCACCCAGATGCGACCTCGCTGGTCGGTCAGGAACGAGCCGAACGCGAGCTTGGAGTTGAGCACGTTGCTTATTTGGCCCGGATGGTCGTGCCTCTTGAGCCAGTCGGAGACCGCTCGCCACTCGGCAAGCTCGTTGGTGCTGAACGAAACGGGCTCGTACACCTTCTCGATTCGTACGGTCGGGCCCTCGGGCCGGCGCACCTCGAACGAATAGTGGTCGTTGACCCCGACGACCATATGGCCCAACGGGCTCACGGCATGCTCCTTCGACCGGTCCGTCGGCCCCAACGGCCTGGCCTGAGGCTCACCCTCGAGGGCCGGGACAGGGATCGTGTCGAGCGCGTTTCCTTCCGCATCGAGGCGCAGATATGCGACCTTGAGCGCTGCGGTCGGCAGTATCGGCTCGGTGACAATCGAGACGTAGGTGTGGTCTGCCGTGTCGACGGCGATTCCCTGGCGCGAGTAGATCCCGCCCGGCACCGACCACTGCGCGGCGAACCTGCCGTCCGCACCGTAGAGGTTGAGCCGCGCGTGACTGAGATCCGCCAACACGATAGTGCCGTCGCGACGGACCGTCAGGGCCCCGGTGAAAGCCGCCAGCTCGCGTTGCTGACCGGGCAACTGGTGGAGCTGAAAGAACATGTCCGTCCATGTACCGTACTCACCGGGGCCGCTGCCCTCGCGGCCTAGTGTGCGGATGTAGCGGCCCTTGGAGTCGAAGTATCGGAGCGCCGGCACCTGCCAGTCGAACACATAGATCCCGCCGCCCTGGTCCACCGCCATCGAGCCGATCCACGTGAACACCAACTCCTCCGGGCCGTCGAGTGCGCCTATGGATAGATCTTCGACCATCTCGACCGGTCCGCCCCAAACACTGCCCGAGACCGTGCGTACCACGACTGTATCGCCGACCGTATCGCGCTGCGCGAGCCATGACCCTACAGCGGGCACACGCTCGCCGCTGCAGGCTCCAATCGTGAGGACGGTCCAGAGCAGATGTCGATGTCCCTTCATCGTGCGTCTCCCATGAGGCACTCCAGCGCGTGGATTCGTACGAATCTTGCTGTCCGCCCTGCCCGACCACACTATTCACCGTCGCCCTCACTGAACATACATCAGCGCCGGTGACCTTCGTACCTCCGCAGCCGTAGTAGACGCCGAAGCCGGACGCCGCAGCGACCATAACGCGTGGGCGGCATTATCGTCATCAAGAAACATGTAATGACCAATGAGCGTCCCCGTCAACGCAAATGGTGTGCACCATTGCTTAGCAAAGAGGTGTATCATGAAAGACAAAGTTCTGCCATCCATCTTGTCTCTTGGTTTGTTGCTTGGCCCGGGATCGTCTGAAATCGTGGCACAAAACCAGTTCGAGGTGTTGGTGTACTCGCAGTATAGCACCTACCACAAAGAGACCATCCCCACTGCGATCAATGCCTTCAAGACCATGGCTTTGAAGCATCAGTTTGGCCTGACCTGGACGCAGGATGCCGGTGTATTTGCCAGCGAAGAGCTCAACGGTTTTGCGGCCGTGGTCTTCCTGGACGCGAACGGCAATGCGTTTACTGAAGAGCAAAGAGCAGGGCTCAAGCAGTACATCAACCAGGGCGGCGGATTCGTCGGCCTTCATGCAGCTTCAACGACAAACGAAGAGTGGGCGTGGTACGATCAGCTCGTTGGTCGCGTATTCACAGGACACCCGGTAATACAGACGGCTGTTCTACAGGTAGTCGATGCACAGTTCCCCGCCGCCAGACATCTTCCTTCCACGTGGATCTGGACCGATGAGTGGTACAACTTCGGCGAAGCAAAATCGGACAGTTTGCAGGTAGTACTCGAGGTCGACGAGTCGACCTATGATCCCAGGGCAGGATACGAAGGCTCAATAATGGGGGCGTACCATCCCATAACCTGGTACCAGGAATTCGACGGGGGGCGTTCGTTTTACCACGCACTCGGCCACAAGCCTGATGCGTATCAGGATCAGAGCAACCTGGATCTCATCTATGGAGGTGTCTATTGGGCAGCAACGGGACGGGGCACCTCCACCAAGTGAAATAGCAGTATTGCGGTGGGATACACCCGATGAACTGGAAGGCTAAGGGGAGGCCGGCCAATCGGTGCCGACCTCCCCCACTTCTGCTCTAATACATCAATCACTGCCACTCGCACATATCACCATAGAGGGTCGTCTGCTGCGCCGGCTCGACGCGTTGGTACGCTGCGGCACGTTTCCGAGTCGCAGTGGAGCGATCGAGCGTGCCGTCGAAGAGAAGCTCGAGCGGCTGGACCGCCGGAGCCTCGCTCGCGAGTGCACTAAGCTCGACCGAGGTGAGGAGCGGGCGTTGGCGGAGGAGGATGTCTCCTCCGGGTTCGAGGCATGGCCCGAATACTGAGGGGTGATGTCCGCTGGGCGAACCTGAACCCGGTACCCGGGCGCGAGCAGGCGGGCCGGCGACCGGTGCTCATCGTAAGTCACGACATCTTCAACGAGCGCTCCGGCACGGTCATCGCCATGGCCATCACGTCGCAGCCACAGGCCGCCGGGTTCCCGCTGACCCTCGAGCTGAGCGGTGCGGGCCTGCCACGGCAGTCCTGGCTCAAGATCAGCCAGATCCGGACGCTCGCGGTCGAGCGGGTGGGTCGAAAGCTCGGCCGGGTGAGACCGGAGGACCTTGCTCAGGCGGTCGAGGGTTTGAGCGAGATAATCGGGGAGTGACGCGCAATCCGTTCTCCGTGTTCCGTTGTCCGAGCAGATCCTGCGGCAGAGTGAGGGTGCCTAACGGGCAACGGCTGTGCGGGTATGGGGGAAGCGCCCGGGTAGGCGAGCGAGGTCCATGGAGACGGACCTCGAGCCAAATCGAGGTGGCCGAGCACCATGGATCGGGTGCTCGGCACCCATTCGCCGACACAGCCTGGACAGAATCGACTCAGGCCCTCGTAGCCAAGAAGGCTTCCACCTCGGCTGACGTTGGGGCATCCATGACGCCCTGCTCGCCGGATACCATCAGCGCGGCAACCGCGCACCCGTACCGCATTGCCCTCTCGTACGACCACTTCCGCCACACGCCGTAGAGAAAGCCGGCATTGAACGCATCACCGGCGCCCACCGAGATGTTGGCGTCTACCGTGAACCCCGGCACGTCCACCGGGCCCTCCTCCCCTCGCAGCGACGCCCCGTCTGCGCCCCGCTTGATCACCACGTGCCGCGCCCCGGCTTCCTGAAGCTCCCTCCCCCCGGCCTCGCAATCATGAGATCCGGTGAGGGCCTCGATCTCGTGAGCGTTGCCAATGAGGTAGTCGACGTCACACAGCAGCGCAGCGATCTCTGAGAGCGTAACGGGGTCACCGAGGGCGGGACCGATATCGAGAGCGGTGATTCCCCCGGCTCGATGGGTCGTGCGCAGCGCTTGGGCAAGCCCCCCGGCACGCATGCCGGACATGAGTGGGAAACTCGATGCCAGCAGCACTTCGCACTCGGTGAACAGCCGCTCGGGCATGTCCTCGTAGCGCAGCTGCGCGCTCGAGCCGACATGATGGAAGACCGTCTGGCTGGCTACATCGGCCATGATGATCACGGACGTCGACGTCGCGCACGTGCCGCTGTGAATCAGGCCTTCCAGGTTCACCTTCCGGGCCCGGAGGTGGTCCGCCAGCATGCGGCCCAGTTGGTCCTGCCCCACAGCACTGCACAGCGCGACGCGTGCACCGAATCCGGCGAGAACATAGGCGCTGATGCCGCCATTGCCCCCCACAAGCACACGTGCAGGTGTCTCGGTGAGTGTCACGTTGCTCGACCGGAAGCCGTCACCGCCCGAATCCGTCGTCGCCTGCCGACTCACGACGAGGAGATCAGCTGTGGTCGTTCCGATGATGACGAACATCGCGTCGATTGCTCCGTCAGCTACGTGTGCGAATCGCCGATTTGAACGCTGTCGCCACGTGTGGTTCTGGCACTGGTTGCCGACTGTCGGTGACCAGGTACAATAGTACTGGCTGTTGCATCTATGGAGGAGGTCACCCCATGCACAACATCACCATGTTGGGATCCGGCCTGGTCGGCATGTTCTACACCAAGACCCTGCACGGCCTGCGCAGCAGGGACCGGGTCAGCGTAGTCTACTCTCGCACGGAGGAGCGGGTCAGGCAGTTCGCCCGGGATTGGGACATTCCGCACTGGACCACCGACATGGAGGAGGCCATCACCCACCCCGATACGGACGTAGTGGTCATCGGGCTGCCCAACCACCTGCATGAGCCCGCCGTGCATGCCGCGGTGAGAGCCGGCAAGGCCGTCTTCTGCACCAAACCCCTCGGTCGCCATGCCGACGAGGCGAAGCGCATGCTCGATGCCGTGGAGGAGGCAGGGGTGTTCGCGGGCTATCTCGAGGATCTGGTGTACACGCCGAAGACGCTCAAGGCCATCGCGTCAACCCGAGACGGCGCACTGGGCCGCGTCCTGTGGGCGCGCTCTCGGGAAACCCATCCCGGCCCGCACAGCGACTGGTTCTGGGACGAGGAGAAGTCGGGTGGTGGCGCGATCGTGGATTTGGGCTGCCACTGCATCGAGATCAGCCGCAACTTCATCGGCAAGCACGTTCGCCCGCTCGAGGTGATGTGCTGGGCCGATACCCAGGTTCACCCCATCGAGGCCGAAGACAGCGCCGTGGGGCTGGTCAGGTACGCCAGCGGGGCCATCGGTCAGTTCGAGGTGAGCTGGACGTTCCGCGGCGGTATGGACCTGCGTGACGAGGTGTCGGGCACCGAGGGAACCATCTGGCTGAATCACTGGCTGCGCACCGGCTCCGAGATGTTCACCGCCGCAGGGGAGAAGGGGTACGTCTCGGAGAAGGCGGAGAGCGAGCGCGGTTGGCTGTTCCCCGTGGGGGATGAGGCGGGCGCGCTCGGCTACGTGGAGATGTTCACTGACATGCTCGACTCGCTGGACAACGGCCGGTCACCGAGAGAGACCTTCTACGACGGCTATGTCGTCAATGCCATCATGGATGCCGCCTATCGCTCAGCGGAATCGAAACGGTGGGAACCGGTGACCCTCGAGGATTGGCGCGGCTCGGAGAGCCTGGATGCCGCAGCGCAGATGACCGAATACGATGCCGATCACTTCCTGATCAAGGAAGAGAAGATGCCCGATGGAACGACCAAGCTCATCCTGAAACAGAAGAGCACCGGCGCCATCGTGCAGAAGGCGCTGTAGACACCGGCGCACCGGATCAGGGAGCGGAACACCACCAGTGCAGCGTGCCCGTCCATGACGCTCACCCCCCGCGAGCGGGTGTTGACGGCCCTCGCCCACGAGGAGCCCGACCGCGTTCCACTGTCCCTGTGGGGAAGCTGGTACGGGATCACGGACACGCTGTACTTCAACGTGCTGGACATTCTGGGTTGGGAGCCGGTTCCGCCGTTTCGACCCGATCGTCTCCACTCGGTTAACCACTACGACGACCGGCTGCTGGAGCTGCTGCACGTCGATGTACGGCATGTGGACCCCGGTGCGATCGCCGCCTACAGCACTCCAGGAGCCGACGGCGCCGACGCGTTTGGCATCCGATGGAAGACCCTGGGCCCGTATCGCTCGCCCGTCTCGCATCCTCTCCAGAAGGCAGGCGTCGAGCAGATCCTGGAGCACCGGATGCCGGATCCCGACGCGCTGATCGATGTCGACGGCATTCGGGAACGGATCGCCGCCGTGCGGGCCATGGACCGGGAGTACGCCGTCGTCGGGCGGGCGGTGGCGTCCTACGGGTTCTTCGAGATGTCCCAGGCACTACGCCGACCCGAACAGCTGCTCATGGATCTCGCTGCAAAGCCCGATGTGGTCCACGCCCTGATCGGCCGCCTGTACGATTGTTATGCCGGTCTGACCGAACGGTTTCTGCATGTGGCCGGCGAGTCCCTGGACATGATCGAGTTGCCGGGCGACGACTTCGCCGGAAACACCGGTCCCCTCATCTCCCCCGCCATGTTCGACCAGTTCTTCAAGGAGCCATACCGCCGCCTCATCGCGCTCATCAAGGATCGCAGCCCGCACCTCAAGGTCGTGTACCACTCGGACGGTGCCATGACCGCGTTCATGTCGCGGCTCGTCGAGATCGGGGCGGATGTCTTCCACTCCGCAGAACCGCTGCCGGCCTGGGATCTCGGGGAGATGAAGAGGTTGCACGGGGATCGGTTGGCGTTCATGGGCGCCATCGACATCCGTGACGCGCTGCGTGGTGGCGAAGGCGAGGTGGTGGCCGAGGTCAGCACCCGTCTGGGCGAGCTGGGACCGGGTGGCGGCTACATACTGGCTCCATCCAACCACCTGCAGTCGGACGTTCCGCCGGAAAACCTCTTCACCCTCTACGAGGCCGCCCGCGAGCTCGGGCAGTATCCGCTGCGCACTTGAGCGGGAGCCTGTGCGATCGACGTCACGCCAGCTTCAGGTAGCTGACGATTCTGCTCACGAGTTCCTCAGGTGTCTGGCTGATATCCAGATCCAGCGCGCGCTCCGGCGGCTCGAGGAGTGCGAACTGGCTATCGAGCAATGCCGCCGGCATGAAGTGATCTCGATTGCGCATCCGCGCGTCGATCAGCTCCTTCGAGCCGCGCAAATGGACCAGGTGCACGCCCTCCCGGTCGGCCCCGAGGACGCCGCGGATCCGCTCCGTCAGCGCCGAACACGCCAACACGACGGTGTCGCGCTCGAGCAGCCACCGGTCGATCCTCGACCGGAGGTCACGGAGCCACACCTCGCGATCCTCATCGGTCAACGCGCCGCCGCCGCACGAGCTACATGGTCCCGGGCGGCGGTGGGAGAAACGACATGTGTACCAGATGGATCTTCCACTCGTCGCCGTGCAGCAGCCAGATGGCCGTCCAGGCAAAGCTCCTCGCCGGTCCGGCAACTCCCGCGGTGTCGGTCTGCGCCCACGTCCCGGTCGCCGTAACGGTCGCCGCGTCGGGAGCCATGACTGTCACTCGGTTGGTGCGGAAGGCGAACGTCTGACTCGCTATGCTCTCAAAGCGGGGCCGCAACGCTTCGAGCGCATCGAAGCCGTAGGTCACGGTACCTCCCGATGCCCACACGAAATCCGGGGAGTCGAAGTAGTAGGCCATCCCCCGGTCCCAATCCGCGGCTCTCCACGCATCCCAGTACTCCAGGTTGAGCGCGCTCACTTCCGCGATTACCTCGGCCTTCCTCTCCTCCGTCAGCTCGCTCGTGGCAGGCTGACACGAGACGGCGCCCACCAGTATCAGCGGGAAGATCAAGCGCCGCATGGCGTTCTCCTGGGGAATGGACCGAGAAAACCTAAAGACCGTGTCCCGCACGCGCCAGAACGTGATGGCGGCCGGCTGTGCGGACGGCGATCTTCGCGCGTGTGCTGGGCTGGATTGGGTCCTCGTGCTGGATGACGCGTCGTAGGTCAGAGTACGGCGATCAGCTCCTGCACCGCCGGCTTGCCGTATTCCGCTCCGCCCGTCTTCACGACGAGGTTGGGGGCGATCTCCACTTCCCCTCGGCCATGGGCGTGCCCGCACAAGACCGTGAGCCTGCTGTCGGGATGCGTCCGCATCGTATCGGCGAGCACCTCACCCGCCGCCCGGCAGGCAAAATGCGGCAGATAGTCGTCGTCCGACGTGCCCCCTTCGTGCCAACAGGATTCCCTGAACGGCGGCACGTGGGTCAGCAGGAGCACATCTGGAAACCGCTCAGCTGCTGCGGGGAGCACGTCGCCAAAGTACTCCGCGGCTTCGTCTCCTAGCTCGTTCAACTTCTTGAACCGGTCGCGGTGGGACAGTGGGATGAAGTCGCTGATCCGGACGTAGTCGTTCAGCAGGACGTACGACCGCTCACTGCTGCCAAGTCTCCCGTCCGCCCACCCATCGTGGCCGATCAACGCCGTCCGCTCGGTGAGCGCCACCACGCCGGATGCCGGGAGCCAGTGCAACCAGCGAGAGCCCTCCGCCAGTTCTCGCACGAGCGAGCGAACACCTTCGATGGAGCCGCCATAGAAGTCGTGGTTTCCCAACACGAAGTAGATGGGGCGCTCCAGGCATTGCTCGAGCATGTCGAGGTGCCTGCTGAGACTGGCGGCATCGCTGATGTCCCCGCCGATCAGGACGGCGTCCGGGGACTGATCGACGACCGTCTGGCAGAACTGCTCAGCCGCAGAGTCATCGACGTGGTCCAGGTGGAGGTCCGTCAGCCATGCGAGTCGGGTCATGATCTGTCGAGCCATCACGGGTCGTGAGCGTGGCACCGCCGCCTATCGGCGACCGGGCCTGGCGGAGTCCCAGGACCTCCTCTCGGGTCGGCGCCGAGAACCGGTCCACGTAGCAAGGGACGAACAGCGCGACCCGTTCGGGCACGCTGCGGCTCAGGTGAGGGCGCGGTCCAGGTGCACGTACCCGCCATCCACGAGCAGGTGCTCGCCAGTGATGTGCCCCGCCCTGGGCGAGAGCAGGAACACCACCATCGCGGCGATCTCCTCCGGCGTGGTCATCCGCCGTCCCAGCGGAATCTTCCCGGTGATCGTCGCGAGCTTCTCCTCGGGGTTCGGCGAACCCTGGATCCACTGCCGGTACTGAGGCGTCATCGTCTCGGCCGGAATGACGGCGTTGACGCGCACGCCGAAGGGGAGAAGATCGACCGCCCACTCCCGCGTCAGCGCGAGGATGGCCCCCTTCGACGCGGCGTACCCCGACGTCCCCCCCTGTCCCGTGAGCGCAACCTTCGAGGCGACGTTCACGATGGCGCCCTTCGTTTCCTTCAGCGCCGGGAGGGCGGCCTGTGCCATCTCGAAGTAGTGCACGACGTTGCGCCGCAGCGAGAGCACGAACGCCTCTGCGCTCCCATCCTCGAGTGCCACTCCGTCGTTGAGGCCGGCGTTGTTCACGAGCCCGAACGGTGCACCGGCCACGCGCGTTGCCTGCTCCACCGCGGCCCGGCACTCGCCCGGCTCTACCAGGTCGCACACCACCAGCTCGCAGCGGCCCTCGGCCGCGAGCGCGTCCCGCAGCCGGCGTCCGGCCGCCTCGTCCCGGTCCACGATCACGGGAACCGCCCGTTCGGCCGCGAGACCGCGGACAACGGCCTCCCCGATTCCCTGCGCACCACCCGTCACCAGTACGGTCTTTCCTGCAAGCGCGAGATCCATCTCACTCCACCACGGCGGAAGTCAGCGTTTCAGTCCATAGAACCGAATGGCGGTGCCACCGAACAGGTGCTCCCGATCATTCACGGAGAGGTGCCCGGCGTAGCTCTCGATCAGCTCCACCACCTGCGGATAGCTCCCGGCCAGGAGACACACGGGCCAGTCGGAGCCGAACATCAAGCGGTCCGCGCCGAACGCCTCGAAGACGACGTCCAAGTACGGCCGCATGTCCTCGGGCCGCCAGCGCTCCCAATCGGCCTCCGTCACGAGCCCGGACACCTTGCAGCAGACGTTTGGGTGTTGCGCCAGCCGCCTCATGTGCGTCGCCCACGGCTCTCTCGCCCCCTCGCGGATTCGCGGCTTCGCAAGGTGATCCACGACGAACGGCTGGTCCGGAAGCCGCTCCACAAGCGTGAGCGCAGCCGGGAGTTGGTGGGCGTATACGAGAATATCGTAGGTGAGCCCGAACTCCCGCAGTTGCCCGATGCCGCGCACCACGTCGTCGCGCGCGAGGAAGTCGTCTGGCTCTGCTTGCGCCACGTGGCGCACGCCGCGGAACTGCTCGAACGTGCAGAAGTGCTCGAGCCGGTGCGGCAGGTCGGGCGCCCGGAGATCGACCCAGCCGACCACGCCCCGGATCAGCGGGTACCGCTCGGCGAGGCCGAGCAGAAACTCGGTCTCGCGCTCGGACTGATCGGCCTGCACGGCGATGGTGCCGTCGATTGCGCGATCCCGGCAATGTGGCTTCAGCTCCTCCGGGAGGAAGTCACGCCGCAGCACGGTCATCTCATCGGTGATCCAGGTATCGCGTCCCGGGTCGTACAGCCAGAAGTGCTGGTGCGCGTCGATGGGTGTCACGTAGTCGCCTGCCTCGACGCTTCGGACGCCACGGCTCGCTGCCGCTGCGTGCCGAGGCCGTCGATGCCCAACTCGACGACGTCACCGTGCTTCAGGTAGCGCGGCGGCGTGAAGCCGAGTCCCACCCCCTGCGGCGTGCCGGTGGAGATGACGTCACCGGGGAGGAGCGTCATGAATCGACTCAGGTAGCTGACGAGAGCGGGCACGCCAAAGATCAGGTCGGCCGTGCTGCTGTCCTGCAGCCGCTTGCCGTTCACCGCAAGCCAGAGCCGCAGCTCGTGCGGGTTGGGAATCTCGTCGCGGGTGGCGAGGAACGGGCCGAGTGGCGCGAAGGTGTCGAAGCTCTTGCCCTTCACCCACTGGCCGCCGTGCTCGAGCTGCCACTCCCGTTCGCTGTAGTCGTTGTGCAGCGCGTACCCCGCCACGTACTCGAGCGCGCGCTCCTCCGGAACGTCGGCCGCCCGCCGCCCCATCACGACCGCCAGCTCGACCTCCCAGTCGGTCCGGCTGGATCCGCGGGGGATGACCAGGGGGTCGTCGGGGCCGCAAAGGGCCGTGGTCGATTTGAAGAACACCACGGGCTCGGTGGGCATCGCCGCACCCGTCTCGTGCACGTGGCCGGCGTAGTTGAGCCCGATGCAGACGATCTTGGAGGGTCGCGCGATGCAGGGGCCGAGCCGCACACCCTCCGCAACCGTCGGGCAGCGAGGCGCGTGCTCCGCGACCCAGCGCTCGAGGCGCGCGACGCCATCGCCGCCGAAGAACGCCTCGTTCCAGTCCTCACCGAACGCGCTGGCGTCGATGCGACGGCCGTCAGGCAGCAGGACCCCCGGGCGCTCTCGGTCGCGCTCGCCGAAGCGGATGAGCCTCACGGGGCCTCCGCGGTCAGGTGTTGAGCCTCAGGAAACCACCGTCGATCGGGTAGTCCGTGCCGGTCGCGAAGGCCGCCTCGTCCGAGCAGAGGTACAGCGCGAGATCGGCGACCTCCTGCGGCGTTCCCATCCGGCCGATCGGCTGCGTCGCGGCGAGCATGGCGAACATCTCCTGCTCGCGCCCCGGGTAGTTGGCGCGCAGGAACCCGTCGACGAATGGCGTGTGGACCCGCGCCGGCGAGACCGAGACGACCCGGATGTTGTGCCGCGCGTAGTCCTTCGCCACGGAGTAGGTCATCGCGAGCACGGCGCCCTTCGACATCGAGTACGCGAACCGATCGGCGATGCCCACCGATGCTGCCACCGAGGCCATGTTGAGGATCACGCCGCCGCCCTTCTCCTTCATGCTCGCGATGCAGGCATGCATGCAGTGGTAGACGCCCTTCACGTTCACGCGGTAGATGCGGTCGAAGTCGTCCGCCGTGGTCTGCTCCAAACTGCCGACGTGAGCGATGCCCGCATTGTTGACGAGGATATCGATGCCCCCCTCGCTGAGGATCTCGCCGAACACGCGCTCGACCTCCGCGCCATCGGTCACGTCGCAGCGGTGCGCCACCGCCCGGCCGCGCTCGACGACCTCACGGGCCGTCTGCTCCGCCGCCTCCTGGTTCACATCGAGAATGTGGACCACTGCCCCGCGGGCGGCGAAGGTGCGGGCGATTGCCTGGCCGATGCCACTGCCGCCGCCGGTAACGACCGCGCGCTTGCCATCCAACCGAAAGGCGTCTCTGGTCACGGTGGGGACTCCTGGCCGTTCAGTCGAGATCGCGTCTCGCCCGGTGGGAAAGTGCAGGGAGCGGCAAGCGGGGTCAATCCGACCCGCGATCCGATGCCGCTAGGTTCGCCCGGCCCAGGCGCCTCCGCCGGGATACTCGTGCTCCCGTAGCGACGCCGGCTTCATGGTGATGCTGTAGCCCGGCGCGGAGGGCACGACGTACCGCCCGTTCCTGATGACCACCGGATCCAGGAAGTGCTCATGGAGATGGTCGACGTACTCGACGACGCGGTCTTCCAGGGAGGCGCTCGCGCACAGGTAGTCGAAGATCGCGAGGTGCTGCACGTACTCGCAGAGTCCCACGCCGCCGGCGTGCGGGCAGACGGGAATGCCGTGCTTCGCCGCCATGAGAAGCACCGCAAGCACCTCGTTCACCCCCCCGAGGCGGCAGGCGTCGATCTGGCAGACGCCGATGGCCTCCGCCTGCAGGAGCTGTTTGAACACCACCCGGTTGTGGCACTGCTCGCCGGTGGCCACCCTGATCGGCGCGATTGCGCGCGCGATGGCGCTGTGGCCCAGGATGTCGTCGGGGCTCGTGGGCTCCTCGATCCACCAGGGATCGAACCGTCCCAGCTCCCGCATGGCGGCGATGGCCTCGCCCACGTCCCACCGCTGGTTGGCGTCCAGCATGAGCCGGCGCTGGGGTCCGATCTCCTCGCGGACGAGCGCACAGCGGCGGATGTCGTCCCGCAGGTCTGCGCCGACCTTGAGTTTGAAGTGCGACCAGCCGGCCGCCATCCCGGCGCGGCAGAGGCGCCGGAGGTCCTCGTCGCTGTATCCCAGCCAGCCGGCCGATGTCAGGTACGCGGGGTAACCGTCGCGTAGCAGCTCCGCCTCCCTGGCGGCGCGGCTCGGGGCGTTGCGGCGCAGGATGGACAACGCCTCCTCCGGGGTGAGCGCGTCGGTGATGTACCGGAAGTCAATGCACGCGACCAGCTCCTCCGGCGTCATGTCGGCCAGGACCTGCCACAGCGGCTTTCCCTCCGTTTTGGCGAGCAGGTCCCACACCGCGTTCACCAGCGCGGCAGTGCCGAGGTGGATCACGCCCTTCTCTGGCCCGACCCAGCGGAGTTGTGACTCGCTGGTCAGGCGGCGCCACAACCCGCGCATGTCGTCACGGATCGCCTCGAGTGACGAGCCGATCACCAGCGGTGCCAGCGCCTGGACAGCGGCGACGCACAACTCGGTCCCCCGCCCGATGGTGAAGGTGAGACCGTGCCCCTCGATCCCGTCCGGACGGTCCGTGCGGAGCATCACGTACGCGGCCGAGTAGTCGGGGTCCGGATGCATGGCGTCGGACCCGAGCCGACTGCGCGAGGTCGGAAACCGGATGTCGACGACGTCGACTGCGGTGATCGTGGTGCTCATGCGGGCGCCCCTGCCGCGGGTGGAGGCTCTGGACACGGGAAGTGCCGTGACCTTACATACTGGACCGAACGCCGGTCAAGAGACTCGCGGCTGCGGTCCCCAGCTCCCACGATTGCCGCCGGGCGTTGCCCCAGGAGGCGCCTCAATGCTCAAAGGCATTTCCCCTTGTCTGAGTCCCGACCTGCTCAAGGTCCTCGCGGAGATGGGGCACGGCGACGAGATCGTGCTCGCCGACGCCCACTTCCCGGGTCACTCCGTGAACGCGCGCACGCTCAGGGCCGACGGGGTGTCGATCGGGCAGCTGCTCGATGCGATCCTCCCCCTGTTCGAGCTCGACAGCTACGACGACCCGATTGTGATGATGCAGGCGGTGAAGGGCGATGCGCTCGACCCCGCCGTCGAGCGGGACTACATGGCGGCGATCCGGGCGCACGCACCACGGGCGCCGGATCCCGTTCGTGTCGATCGGTTCGCTTTCTACGACCGCGCCAGGCAGGCGTACGCGGTGGTGATGACCGGAGAGGTGCGGACGTACGGCAACGTGCTGCTCAAGAAGGGCGTCACGCCATGACCCAGGCCGCTGCGACGCCGGCCGCTGCGCCACATGGCCCGGGACCCGCCCGCGTGATCTCGGGCGACGTGCTCGTGCCATTCGTCCTCATCACCATCCTGTTCCCGCTGTGGGGGTTCGCCAACGACGTCACCAACCCGATGGTGAAGGCGTTCTCGCGGATTCTCATGATGAGCAACTTCGAGGGATCGCTGGTCCAGTTCGCCTTCTACGGCGGCTACTTCGCGATGGCCTTTCCCGCCGCACTGTTCATCAAGCGGTATTCCTACAAGGCGGGGATCCTCATGGGGCTGGGGCTCTACGCGGGGGGGGCGCTGCTCTTCATCCCGGGGAGCTGGGCCATGGTGTTCTGGCCGTTCCTGGTGGCTTACTTCGTTCTCACCTGCGGGCTCTCCTTTCTCGAGACGGCGGCCAACCCGTACATCCTCGCCATGGGCTCCCCGAGAACAGCGACCCGGCGGCTCAACTTCGCGCAATCGTTCAACCCAATGGGTTCGCTCCTCGGGATGTTCGTAGCGCAGCAGATGATCCTGGCGCGGCTCGATCCCGCGACGGCGGCGGAGCGCGCGGCGCTCGCTACCGATCAGCTGCGTAGCGTGACGGCTCAGGACCTCGCGGTGGTGCGGGTGCCGTACGTGGGGATCGCGCTGGTGATCGCCGTGGTGTTCGCCGCCATCGCACTGACCCGGATGCCGAGGCATGGCGAGGAGGGCCGGTCGCTGGACGTCGGCCGGACGCTGCGCCGTCTGCTGGGGAACCCCCGCTACGTCGAGGGGGTCGTGGCACAGTTCTTCTACATCGGCGCCCAGATCATGTGCTGGACCTTCATCATCCACTACGCGACGATGGAACTGGGCCTGAGCGAGGTGGCGGCGCAGGGCTACAACATCGCCGCCATGGTCGTCTTCGTGACCAGCCGCTTCATCTGCACCTTCCTGCTCAGGTACGTGAGCCCAGGGCGGCTGTTGATGACACTGGCCGTCGGCGGGGGGCTGCTGACCCTGGGAACGATCATGGTCCAGGGGATGGTGGGGCTGTACTGTCTCGTGGGGATCTCGGCGTGCATGTCGCTGATGTTCCCGACGATCTACGGCATCGCGCTGCGGGGGCTGGGGGAGGACGCCAAGCTTGGCGCGGCGGGCCTCATTATGGCCATCCTCGGCGGCTCGGTGATGCCGCCCCTCCAGGGGGCGATCATCGACCTGGGGACGATACACCTCGGCGCGTTCTCGATGGCGGCCGTCCGCGCGTCATTCGTGCTTCCGTTGATCTGCTTTGTGGTGGTCGCGCGCTACGGGCGGCGCGCGGCGGGAGTGTACAGCGACTGAGCCAGCTCGTCGCCGGGGCTAGCGTAGGCCCGGCCTTCCTGCCGGCGTCTCACAGCCAGGCCGCTCCCCGCACGCCGCTCGAGTCACCGTGCTGGTTCTGGAGCACTCGCGTCGTCACCTCATCCGTGAAGACGTGTGGCTGGATCGCGACCTGCGCTCGGTCGGCGAGGTCAGGCAGCTTCGACATGCCGCCACCGAGGATCACCACATCCGGGTCCAGAACGTTGATCACGGTGGCGGTGAAGCTGCAGACGCTCCGCGGCTGGCTGCGCATCGCAGCCAGCCCCACCGTTCTGACGAGAGAATCGCCCTGCCTCTATGGAATCAATGCCTCATGGAGTTCGTTCCACCGCCCGTCGCGATAGGCTCCGAACCCGGCGTCGAATTCCCAATAGGCCCAGGAGAAACCGCGTCGTTCGGCTTCTCTGCTCACGAATTTGGTCCAGGCGACGCGGTCGTCCATTGCCGCGGTGGAGTACACGCCGAACTCTCCCATCAAGACCGTGATATTGTGCTGCTGGGCCCATTCGGCGACGGCATTGAAGTCATTCCGCACAGTCGCCCTATCCTGATCCGTGCCCCAGGTTGTGCCCAGCCAGGCGCTGGAGCCGGGCACCCATTCGGCGCCCTGATGAGTGAACGCAAAGGGTTCGTAGTAATGGAAAGTGAAGATCAGGCGGTCGTCATCCGGCAGTTGCAGACGAGGCATCGCGCCGATGCCGCCCCATTCCGCAGTGCCAAGCATGACGTAGCGATCCGGATTGCTCTGGCGAATCACGGCTAGGGCGTTCACGAGGAACTCGTTCCACAACTCCGGCGTCAGGTTGGTGTTCGGCTCGTTCAGCACCTCGAATATCAACGTGTCCGGATAGTTGCGAAAATGCGTGGCGATTTGATGCCACAAGGCCAGAAAACGATCTCGCTGTCCATGAGGGTCGCTGAAGATCTCTTCGTAGTGATGGATGTTCAGCACCACCATCAATCCGGCGGACAATGCCTGGTCGACTACCCAGGTCACGCGGTCCAGAAACACTGCGTCAATCGCATATGGTGGGGATGCGGTGGCATGGGCACTCCAGCGTGTCGGGATGCGTACCGTGGCAAAGCCTCCTTGCTTGACAGTCGTCAGCATCCAGGCTTCCACAGGAGGGCCCCACTCGCCCTCTGAGGGCGCCTCCAGCTTGTTGCCCAGATTGATCCCGCGCCCCAAGTGGGACGGTGGCGCAACACCACCCGGCACCAGTCCGGACTCCGAATCACAACCCATGCCGGCAATCGTCAGCGCGCCGAGCACGACCAGTGAAGAGAGGTTTCGCAAGAGCCGCTCCCGGAATAGCACAACGCATTCACCCCTTCCAATTATGCTCGTCCGCAATTGAACGTGTCCAGCCACAGCGACGTACGACGCGCGATTCCTGTTGGTTCGGGTGTGCGCTCGGACGCAGTGTCGCCGTAGTCCACGTGGCCGAGGCCACTACCGAGACGTGCGGGGCGATAGCGTTATTCTGACTTCAACGCCTCCACT
>JABAOF010000021.1_pt5 | contig 27794 bp, 32 predicted proteins | sample 7062171 | NCBI WGS metagenome assembly JABAOF01 (sample SAMN14538628, study PRJNA623070) | marine sediment metagenome | biome: marine biome [ENVO:00000428]; feature: marine pelagic biome [ENVO:01000023]; material: deep marine sediment [ENVO:00002113] | place: India: Gulf of Khambhat ...
TAGAACAATCAGTTCCCTCACAATCAACCAAGTTATTAGAACAAATCACACCAGAAATAGAACAAACAATATCCGACCAATTAACCTTACAATCAAACAATCTAATAGATCAGGTCAAACAAGTTATCCCGCAATCAATATCAGACCAATCAACCAAACAATCAGAAGAGATATCCCAACATATTAAAGGAGTAATAGAACAATCAATATCCGATCAATCAACCAAACAATCTGAATTAATTTCCAAACAAATCATCCCAGTAATAGAACAAAATAAACCCGGATTTTTTAGTAGATTATTTGGAGGAAAGGAAAAAGAGAATGTAGATAAAAAAGTTGTTCCAGACGGGAAAAGCTTAAAAACTGGGTCTTCTACAGTAGAATTAAACCAAAAATTCGATAAATTATCAACAGCTGTAGGTCAGTGCTTCATAGCCTTAGACAAAAAAATAGACACTTATAAAGATAATATAGTTGTGATACAAGACAGTATGATTAAGCAAATAGATCAGCAGGAAGCTCTAAAAGCTCAATTAGAATCTTATGAGAACAAAATACTAAGGATGCTTAGAAATATCAGATTTGAAATAGAGACTGAGATTCATGCTACTAAAGACGGAGAAACTAAGAAACGGCTAAGTAAAACTGTAGAAAAGATTGGTGACTCACTCATTCTCAGTCTCATAAAAGAAAAAGGACCAATAGAGACAAAAGCCTTGGAAGAAGAGGTTATCAGAAAAAAGATATGTTCAAGGGCAACTCTCTTTAGGAAGCTCAGGACATTACGAGAAAAAGGACATGTCATAAAAGAGGAAAGAGAAGGAACCAGTTTTTATTCTATCTCAACAGAAGATGAGAATAAAGAGGAATCTCATGAGATTTCAGAAGATTCTGAAACTTGACACTAGTTTCAAATGATGAGATTACTAAGAAAAAATGAGAAAAAATTGAGATTATAGCTTTCTGATAGTTTTTCCTTATTTTTAATATAAATAAAAAAGGTCACTATTTTCTTGTTTTCCAGAGGAAAATCAATTATATTTTCTGAAGAGGTAAATTTTTCTTTTAATTTTTTCATTTATGAAAAATGAGAGTAAAAATGAGATTTCGTCATTTTATAAACCTAAATCAATTAAGCTTTAATAGAACTATTATTATAATTACCTTCTTGTTAATTAACTTATTAATAACATAATTTAACTTCTAAAAGAAAAATTGCCCAGCACAAGGTTCAGACTTCTTTGAAGGCCGTACAAGACGGCATGCTGAAATCAAAGTCCGAAGACTTGAAATCTGATGTCTGAACTTCCTTCTGGGCAATAATTAGTTTTAAAAATTTAGATTATTTAAATATAACTGTATTTCTAAACTTCTAAAGTTTTTTTCTCATAGTATTTATTAAAAACTGTTGTAACAATTTCTTTGCTTTGACCTATGTATCTTTGTGGATCAGTTAGGTTTCTCAAAACCTTTTCATCAATTCTGCTAGTTACTTTTTTATTCTCTAGAAGAACTTCAATGAATGGAACTTTGTTTCTCCATGCTTTTGTTGCAAGTTTTCCCATGAGGTTGTGAGCCTCACTCCTAGGCATTGGATCAGAAACTTTTCTGGAGTCAGTCAAATATGTCATAACTTGTTCTGATGTAACAACACCAAAACTTCTTTCAACTCTCTTTTTGCACCTCTCTTCATTTAATCCTGTCCAAAATACAGTGTTTGCAAGTCTTCTTATACCATGATCTAAATATTTGAACCCATATTCAAGGTTAATTCTACTGTTTGATGAAGCAGCTAGATTTCTGGCATAGGGGAGTTCACAATTTGCTAAAGCTGTGACCATATTTCCCATAACAAAGTTCCTTACTGACATGTTTTGCTCTTCTGCTGTTGGGTTTCCACCTTTCTCGTCTTTATGAGGCATTGAAGCAGAAGCTTTTCTTCTTTTAGGGTTTTTATTGAAAAAGATATTTACGTCATCACTCTTTCCCCACGCAACGTATTTTGCAATATTGTTTAATGTTTCTCCTGTTCTTGCCATAACAAAAAAAACATCTGCTTCAAATTCTAGTCCAGGGATTTGAGCAGGAGCATCCATAAATCCTATTTCTAGATCTCTACAATATTCTTCTTGCAGTTTCATTCCATTAATACCTAGAGTAGTTGCAGAATGATGACAACCTGTTGCATCCCCCCACTTACCTATTATTGAGTTATCATATACAAATTTCAAAAACTTAAGATTAGATTGAAGTATTTCACCATAATGGGCAAATGCTCTGCCTACAACACTTGGTAATGCGTCGTATAAATGTGTTGTGTCCATATGTGGAGCATCAATCCATTTAACAGCTTTTTCCAGAACTATATCTCTCAGGTTTTCAGTAGAATCAGCAGTAACTTCTAATGAATCTTTTATTTGTAAAGCTTTTGCAGGTTGTGTTGTGTCTGCGCTTGTCTTTGCTTTGTTAATATGTGGCTTTGCCGCAGGGCTTACAACCTCTTCTAAAGCAGTGTTTATAGCAATAACATCATGACCAGTCTGTTCTTCCAATTCTCTTATTCTGTTAGGGTCAATATATTCAAGGCTTGCTTTCTCTGCAATTTCTTTTGCTAGATCGCGAGCAACAATTTGAGGATCCAATCTTGATAAAGTCAAAGAAGCTTGTCCTTGAACCCTCAAACTATATTCAAAAGTTTTTTCAGGACCCCATATCTGTACCATTTCCAATGTTCCATATCTTCCTGCAGCAAGTGTTGATGGATCAACTTTATAGTCTTTGGGAAATCTTCTTTTAGGCAGTGTTTTTTCTTCTAACACGAATTCACCTATGAGCTCTAATAGAATCCATCACTTCTTCTAATGGTGGGACATCGAATATGTTTCTTCCAACATATTGATTACATCCTGCCATGTACATTTGAGAAACCAATGAATTAAATTCGCGATCTAATTTTCTTGGTTTCACAGGACATCTCTCTTGCCATCCTTCTCCTGTTTTTTTCCATTCATCACAAGCAGTTCGAAATTCTGGCTGATTTTTCTCGTACCATTGTCTTAACACTTCCTTGCTTACTTGTTCACCTCTAAATCCAAATCTGTTTTCATCGAAAGTTCCTATAACATCAGCAACAACTAAACCTTTGTTATACACAAATTCAACTTTTCCATCCCAATGAACAAATCCTGTTTTTTGTGCTCGCTCTGTTATAACATCATTTACCTTTAGAACTAAACTACGCAATTCTGTAAAATCAGCTCGTTCTAATCCTGAGATTTTATATGCTTCTATTGGATTTAAGTTTCTATCGCCAGGTTCAAGCTTCGTTGTATAACTAATTGCAGACTCTGGGAGCATGTCTCCTGGTTTTGGTTCTTCCGTTAATCCTAATCTTTGAAGTATTTTCTGCAATTCATGCTCTCTGTTTTTAGGATTTTCTTCTTTCTTAGCTCTTGCTATTTTTTTGAATACTGAACTTCCTAGAGGCAACCCATTTCGGAATATTACTTCAAGTGGAACTAAGTAATTATTTAATTTTCCTCTATTATTTTCGAAAAAAGAATAATCATGCTCTTCTCTTGCTATTTCATTAGGGAATTCTCCTTCTATGAATCGTCTTGCAATAGGATGGTATACAACAGCCATCTCAACTTCCATTCTACTAGAGCCACCACTTCCTTCTTTTAAGTCAGAGAAATATAGTGTGTTCTTATATTCATATCTTCTAATTTTTCAAAATTATAAGCAGCCATAACAGCAAGAGAACGCCCTTTATTTACTATGTAATTTGGCATTTTTCCCCAGTCAAAAATACTGAACCAGTCAGAAAAAACAAAATCTCCTAAACCTGGTTGATTTTCATAAGCAGGTATTATTATTGATACGTCTTTTACACTACCCATTTTATTCATAGATTATTAGAAAAATTAAAAATTTAAACCATTTGCACCATTACAGAAAAATCACTATTTAAATTTATAACTTTTAGAAAACTAAATATAACTGATGAATAGAGTTCTCATTTTTGTTGATACAAGAGAAAACAACAGCGGAATAATAGAATACTTCAAGCAATATGAATGTGATATTCAAAAGAAGATTTTGCTTTATGGTGATTTTGTTGTTTCTGACAGAGTTGTTATAGAGAGAAAGCTTGTAAATGATTTTGTTCAGAGCATAACTGATAAAAGGCTCTTTAAGCAGCTAAACTCAATGAAAGAAAATTTTGAAAAACCAATTCTAATAATAGAAGGAGAAGAATCTTTGTATGGAATCCTACAACCCAATATAATTAGAGGAGCTTTGGCAGCAATATCTGTTGATATGTCAATTCCAATAATCTGGACAAGAGACATAGCTGATACTGCTGGTGTAATTTACTGGATTGCTAGAAGAGAACAACTTCTAGAGAAAAGAGAGATTGTTTTAAGAAACAAAAAGGTCCCTAAAACAATAGAAGAAATGCAAAACTATTTAGTTTCTAGTTTGCCAGATGTCTCTGTTATAAGAGCTAAAGCATTGCTAAAGCATTTCAAATCTCCTAATAATGTTTTTAATGCAACAGAAGAAGAATTAAGAAAAGTGAAAGGTATAGGAAAAGGAATTGCTAAGAAAATTAAGAAAGTTTTAGAAAAGAAATACTCATAGATTTGACAAAATAAAATTTATTCTCTCTTTTATTGACATATTTGGAACACTTATAACTTCGTATCCCAAATCTAAATAAGTTTTTTTAAGTAATTCACTTAATTTTCTTGCTGTTTTCTCATCTTCTATCCTAGCATAGTCTTTTTCAAAGGGTAATGCTTCTAAGAAAAATATTTTTTTATATCTTTTATGACAAAATTTTAAAACTTCTTGAACATCTTGTCCATAAAATTGAAAATAGGCAATGCTATCAGGTATTCCCCTGTCAATAAAAACTATTTTATCTTTAGGCAGTTTATCTTCTGATTTTATTTTCAGTTCTAATGTTTTTCTTTGAAATTCTATTTCATTTATTCTAATTTCTTCTAAGGTTTTACCTTTTGAGATTTCCTCATCTATCAAAAATCTTGCTGCTTCAGAACAAGTTTGAAAACCCATTTCTGATAACCTGGAGATTATTGTTGTTTTGCCTGAGCTAGGAGTTCCAGTTATCACATACCATTTGAGATCTCCCATATGATAAGTATTTCACTTTAAATTCATAAATATTTTTATGAAAAAGCCTCTAATAGTTGGCTTAGATGTAGGAACGACCACAGGGCTGTCAATTCATGATCTTAAAAAGAATCTCTTGTATTTGAAGAGTAGAAAACATTTTTCAACATCTAACATAATTAAAAGAATAATGGTTTTTGGTAGACCCCTAATAATTGCTACAGATAAGCAAAAAGTTCCAAGTAAAATTAAAAAAATAGCATCTTCTTTTAATGCAAAAGTATTTCGTCCAGACCATGATTTAACAATTGAAGAAAAAGAAAGAATTGTGAATATTTCTATGAAAGATACTCATGAGAGGGATGCTTTGGCTGCTTCCCTTTTTGCTTTTAAGTTGCATGCCTCTCAGTTTAACACAATAGATAGAAACTTAGAAGCTTTGGGTTTGAAACAACACAGTGATATAGTAAAGGAAATGATTGTAAAAAAACAAGCAAAAAACATTGCTGAGGCAATAGAAAAAATAAAACCTAAGAAAAAAGAAATAAAAGAAAAAGTTGTTTTAAAAGAAGTTGAATTAGATTGGAAAGAAAAAGCAAAAGAATTAGAGAAAAAATTGAGAGAAGAGAAAAACAGGTATGAAATATTAAAAGTATATACAGAAAAACTTGAAACAAGAGTTAAAAAACTTGAAATCCAAAAACAAGAATATTTAGAAGAACAAATGAAAAAGACTGAGGAAGCTAGAAAAAAAGTTTTAAAAGAAAAAGAAATAAGATCAAGAGATATTCTTATAAGACAATTAAAATTTGAGTTAGTTAAAGGAAAGAGCATTAGAAAAGCTTATGAGGAAAAATTGGAAAGGGAACAAGAATTAAGAGACATAAAAAATGAAGGTTTGTTGCCTGTGATAGTAATTTCTGATTTTACTAAAGAGGAAATAATTAATGCTAACAGAGAATTTGATATCACAAACAAAGCTGTTTGGATTCAGAATTTTAAATTTTCAAAAATAGCTGCACGGGTTTTAGCTTCTATAAAACCTAAGGTAGTTATAGGGGAAACTGATAAGGAGATAAGAGATATTCTAAGGACGTCTAGAATAATTGTTGTTGATACGATTAAACCAGAAACTAGAAATTACTATGCTGCTGTTTCTCCACAAGAAATTGAAAATGAAATAAGAAAAATAGAAAGAAATACTTTCTTGAAATGGTTGGAAAATTATAGAAGAAGATAATATATACAACTTTCTAATATTTTATTATGGAAAAAACATTGGTTTATTTTTTTTTGTCTGTTTTATTTGGATTATGCGTTTACTTAATACCTTTGAACATCCCTTATCAAGCTCATCTTGTTCTTTCAATATCAGTAACAATAGGAATGCTATGGCTAACAGAAGTTATACCAATATACATAACATCTTTATTAATACCCTTATCATTAGCTATTTTTGCTGATTTTAACGTTAAAGATGTTTTCTTTCCATTTTTTGATCCTGTTGTTGTTTTGCTAATGGGAGGGTTTGCTTTAGCATATTCTTTGCAAAAATATGGTTTAGATGAAATAATAGCTAATTTTTTCACAATGAAAATAGGAACAAGTCCAAGAAGATTTCTTTTGGGAATGATGCTTGCAACAGCTTTTCTCTCAATGTGGATGAGCAACAGTGCAACTTCAGCTGTTATGATACCTATAATGTTGGTTGTTTTAAAAGATACTGGATTAAAACCCTTTAAATCATCTTATGCAAAAGCTGCTGTTTTAGGAGTGGCTTTTGCAGCAACCATAGGTGGCTTTGGAACAATTGTTGGAACAACACCAAATGCAATGGCTGTAAAATTTCTTGCTGATGAAAATATAACAATATCTTTTCTTGATTGGATGTATCATTCTATTCCCTTTACTATTCCATTTATATTCATTGCTTGGTTCGCTTTGCTCCTAGTATACAAACCAGAAATAAAAGAATTACATGTTAAAAAAAGAAAGATTTCCCTAAACAAAAACCAGTTAAAAACCTTAGCAATTTTTTCAGTTACAGTTCTTCTTTGGCTAACATCCGGATTGCATAAAATTCCTATAGCTTTGGTGGCTTTGGTTCCTATAGTTTTGTTCTATACTTTTAAAATGTTTGATAGAGATGATTTTGGCAAGTTTGATTGGGACATACTTATTTTAGTAGGAGGAGGTCTTTCTTTAGGTTCAGCAATAGAAGCTAGTGGCTTAAATGTTATTATAGCAGAACACATGAAAAACATGATTATAGGAAATCCTTTGTTTGTTATTTTGTTTTTAACATCATTGTTTTGTATTTTTATGACTTTGTTCAGCAGTAACACAGGAACAGCAGCTTTTATAATACCAGCAATAATACCATTATCAACAGCACTTGGAATTGATACAAGAATTCTAGTAATTATAGCAGGCATAAGTGTATCTCTTGATTTCCTAGTTCCTATTGGAACTCCTCCGAATGCAGTGGCATATTCTACAGGCTATATTCACATAAAGGACATGATAAAAATAGGAATTATACTTGCTTTATTAGGAGCTTTCATTCTCAGCTTTTTTGCTATCCTTTACTGGTGATTTTTACGTCTAAAACCAGGAACTCTAATTCTTGGTTTAAATGTTCTTTTCTTAGTTTTTTCATCTTTCTTAGTTTCTTCCACAGGTTTCTCATTTCTTTTCTTTCTTCTTAGTCTTTTAAGTCTTCCAAGCTTGCCTTGTATTTCTGATAATTCTCTTACCAAACGACCACGCATTGTATCAATAAACGAATGAGTGCCGTTCTCATAAATTGTATTTCCAACAACAATAGTTGCCCACTGGGACATTTCTTCTGCTTTTTCTTTTGTGTTTATTCCACCACCGTATAAAAGGTGTGCTTTTGTCAATGCTTCTTTTACAGCTTTAACAACAGAAGGGTTTCCATAAGTTCCAGAATACTCTATATAGATTATAGGGAAGTTAAAATATTTCTCAGCGCAAACAGCTGTTGCAACAGTTCCTTCTAGAGTCATTTGTTGAGCTTTTGAAACTCTTGCTGCAGCACATTTCGGATTGAGAATTATGTAAGCTTCAGGAACAACTATGTCCCAATTTATCTTATCTTTATGCAATTTTATCCACATTTTGTGTAGACCATTTATGTAGTGAGAATAGTATGTGTTAAAAACAGATGGAACAAACAACCAGTCAATATTTTTATAAACTAAGCCATATGGTGTAGCAGGTTCAAGAACTTTGGGTACATCATATTCTTTTAACATCTCAAGAAGATTTTCAACATTATCTTTAGTAATATTTTGTGTTCCTGATATCATTATTGCATCAGTTCCACTTTCTATAATATCTTCTATAATTTCATGGGTTATTTTTCTATCAGGATCAAGTTTTGTAATATGCTTCCACTTTCTCCATTCTTCCATAAATACTCACAAATTTTATTATTAATGATATATTTAAATTCCTTTCTATTTTATTACCCCACTTTCCTTTGCTGCTATTTCTGCTTTCTTCTCATCTATATCCTTATAATTTAAAATTGTGTATCTATCTTTTCTTATATTTTTTGCTTCAGAAAGAGCTTTTATTAGTATTTTTCGAGGTATTTTTAATTCTTCGTTGTTTGTCGGTGCTCCAATGACTTTCAGTGCTTCAACAATTCTTGGCCAATCCATATTATGAAGATAAGAGCATATAATTGACCCAACAGCACATTCTTCTCCATGAAGACTTGTTTTTTGTGGATATAATTCTTTTAAAGCATGAGAAAACATGTGTTCAGAACCTGATGCAGGTCTGCTTGAACCTGCTATAGCCATTGCAATACCAGAAAAAACTAGAGCCTCAATAAGATTTTCTAAACCTTTTTTTTCAAGATTTTTTATAGAACTTGCAGACCTTATTACTAAATCTGCTGCAGTCCTGTTTATGGTAGCTGCATATTCTGAAATGTATTCTCCAGTTTCTTGATGCGATAGTTCCCAATCTTCTACTGCTGTTAATTTTGAAACCATGTCTCCAAATCCTGAGGCTGTTAAACGATAAGGAGATTTAATTATAATATCTGAATCAACTAATATTCCAGTTGGCATAACAGCTGGAGCACTGTAAATTTCCAGAACAGCACGATTGCTTGCTATTCCATCATGTGATATCGCTGTTGGAACAGAAATAAAAGGTATGTTACTCTTTTTTGCAGCCATTTTTGCAGCATCAATTATTCTACCGCCTCCAAAACCAATAGTAAAATTAGATCTTATGTTCGTGATGTGCTTCATTTCAATCTTTTTAGGTAGAAGTCTAACATTAACACTATAATCATGACTTTTTAAGATTTCTAAAGTCTCTTTACCAACATTTTTTAAGATATTATCTTCAGTAAAGATTGCAACAGAACCTTTTAAATCTAGTTCTTTACAAAGACTCCCTATTTTTTCTATAGCTTTAGACCCGATTATAATTTTTCTGGGTAAGTCAACTTCCAGAAGTTTCATTTTCTATATATGTTTAATTAAAAATAAAAACATATAAGAAACTATTGAACATATATATTCTATGTCGTTTGTTTTGGAACCAAAAAATCTGGGAAAAAAAGACGTTAAACTAGTAGGTGGAAAAGGAGCTAATTTGGCAGAACTAATAAATGCTGAATTTCCTGTGCCCGAAGCTTTTTTTATAACAACAGAAGCTTATGAAGAATTCTTAAAATCTAATGATTTAAAAGGAGAAATACTTGAAATAATTAAAGAAATCGATTATTCTGATGTTAAATCTTTAAATAGTGCTTCAGAAAAAATCAAAGAACTAATAATGAAAGCTGAAGTTCCTGAAAAAATGAAAGACCAAATAATAGATGCTTACAAAAAACTCTATGGTGGGCCTCCAATAGATTTAGATTTTGTAAAACCTATTGATGTGCCATTTGTTGCTATTAGAAGTTCTGGAGCAATGGAAGACATAGAGGGAGCATCTTCTGCAGGCCAATACGAAACCTTTCTAAATATTAAAGGTGAGAAAAAGTTAATCGAAGCTATAAAAAAATGCTGGGCTTCTCTTTATACTTCAAGAGTCATTTATTATAGACATAAACACAACCAAACTCAGGATACTTCTATTGGTGTTATTGTTCAAAGAATGGTAAATTCTGAAAAAGCAGGGGTTGCTTTTACTGTTGATCCAACAAATCCTGTTAAAGGCTCTAAAAAAATTGTTATAGAAGCATGCTGGGGATTGGGAGAATCACTTGTTCAAGGAAAGGTTGAACCGGACAGGTACATAGTTGACAAAGATACAGGAGAAATTGTAGAAAAACATATTGGTAAAAAGACAATGGAAACTGTAAGAGACATTTATGGAGTAACTGTTGAGAAAACAATAACTAGGGACAGAGTGAGTGCACAAGTTCTTTCTGATTATGAGATTGTTGCTTTAGCTGCTTATTGCAAGAAAATAGAACAGCATTATAATTTTCCAGAAGATATTGAATGGGCAATGGAGAGAGGGAAGATCTATGTTGTTCAAACAAGGGCTGTGACCATTTTAGAAGAAAAAGAAACAAAAGAAGTAAAAGGCACTCCTATTTTAAAAGGTTACGGAGCATCACCAGGGATCGCAAGCGGTGTTGTAAAAGTTATTCTTGATGCTAAAGAAATATGGAAAATTGAAAAGGGAGATGTTCTTGTAACAAAGATGACAAACCCTGATTTTGTTGTTGCAATGGAAAAATCTGCTGCAATTATTACAGATGAAGGAGGGATTACTTCACATGCGGCAATAGTTTCAAGAGAACTGGGAGTTCCATGTGTGATTGCAACAAAAACAGCGACACAAACCTTAAAAGATGGGATGAAGATCACAATTGATGCAACTCATGGAAAAATCTATTCTGGAGAAATTGAGATAGAAGAAGAAAAAGCAAAAAAAGTTGAAATAAAAACAAGAACTCAAGTTAAGGCTAACCTAGCTTTTCCTGGAACTGCTGAAAAAGCAAAATATGCTGATGGTGTTGGTTTGTTAAGATTAGAACACATGTTAACAAAAGCTGGTATGCACCCTATAGAATATGTAAGAAGTAAAAGACAAGTAGAGTTAATAGAAATAATTGTTGATGGTGTTGGTAAAGTTGCTCAAGCTTTTTATCCAAAAGAGGTTTGGGTCAGATCTTTGGATGCAAGAACAGATGAGTTTAGAAATATGAAAGGTGGAGAAAAAGAGCCTGAAGAAGACAATCCAATGCTTGGTTGGCATGGAATAAGAAGAAGCATAGATGAGCCTGAAATTTTAAAATGTGAACTAGAAGCATTAAAACAATTGCATGAAAAGGGTTTGAATAATGTTGTTTGGGAATTACCCTTTATTATAGATGTTTCTGAATTAAGAAAAGCAAAAGAAATCGCCAAAAACATGGGTGCTCCCACTAATTTTGGTATAATGGTTGAAACCCCTGCAGCTGCTTTAACAATAGAAGAGTTTTGCAAAGAAGGAATTGCTTTTGCTTCTTTTGGAAGCAATGATTTAACACAAACAACCTTAGGAATCGATAGGAATAATGAGAATTTGATAAAAATTTTTGATGAAATGCACCTTTCAATGCAGTTCTTGTTTAAGCACGTTATTGATATTTGTAAAAAATACAATGTTGAGTCTTCTATATGTGGAGAGTTGCCTAGCAATAGAAAAGATGCTGTTGAATTCTTGGTAAAAACAGGAATAGATTCTCTTTCTGTTAATATTGATGCCATAGACAAGGTTAGAGAATGGGTTGCTGAAATAGAGAAAAGATAAAACCAGAACTTAAGATTGTTAGATATCGCATAACCATGGACCAAACTCTTTAAAAAAGAAAAAAATAAGAAATAATGAAAATACGAAGATAAGTAACCTCAAAACTTTACAAAAATCTGAAGGACGTGCCCAAGTAAACTTACGACCCACCTCTTTAATACCTCTACGTTTACATTCCTTCTCAAATGTTTTTAATACAAATCTGTTTAAGAAATAATCAATAATTAGTGTTGGTATTAATGAAATAATAATCACTGAAATAGGATTACTGCAAATAATCATACTAAAGATATAGAAAAATCGAGATTTAAAATCCTCTCCAAAAACTTAAAATAATTTTAATATAGAAATAATATATTCTAATATATGACAAAATACGAAAAACCACGATTAACCCACTTTTTTATTATATTATGCATAATTGTTTTTGCTGTACAACTTTACTTTGAATATCAATATGGAGAAGATTTTTTTAATTCTATTTTTTATGAATATGGTTTTTCTTTTCAAAATATTTTAACAGGAAAGTTTTGGGTTCTTTTAACTTCTATTTTTATTCATGCTACTCCAGAACATCTAATTTTTAATATAATAGCACTTTATTTTTTTGGTAAAGTTGTTGAACAAGAGCTTGGAAGAAAGAAATTTCTGTTAGCATTTTTTGCATCATCTTTTATTGCAGACTTATTTATTCTTGTTTCAGGTTTAATAGGCTTATCTTCTATGGCATCTCCAACAGTTGGGGCCTCTGCAGCAATTTTTGGTCTAATGGGAATTTCCATGGTAACAAAACCTTTAGAACTCATATTTTTTCCTTATCTGATACCAATACCTCTTGTGTTAGTTGCGTTAATTTACACTTTATATAACGTAGCAAGTTTTTTACTAGTTTTAGCAGGCCAGACCACAAGTAACATTTCTTATGCTTCTCATATAGGAGGCCTGATTTCAGGTTTGCTATTAGGTTTTAGAGAAGAAAAAAGTAAAAGGGGTTTTATTATAATACTTTTTATTTTGTTTTTACTTCTAACAACTCCATTTATAGTGCTGATAGTCAATATTCTAGAAAATTTTAATTACATAAATATACTAAAAAGTTTGTTCACTTGACTATTCTTTTCATTTCTATTATTTTTTTGGCAACACCCAAAATTATAAAAATTAAACCAAAAAACACGCAAATATAAGATATCACGAAAACAAGTCTTATTTCTGTACAATTAACTATCATGTCGTTTCCAATGTTAACAGTAGAAAATGGAAGATTACATTCTTGTAAAAATGAGTTAAAATCACCTAAAACAATATAAAATATTGATGGAACAAGAATACCCAATATACCAGAAGCTATAAATGAACCACCACCAATACTTTTCTTAGGTTTAATTTCCTCCTCCTTTGACATTCTATGTTTGTATTTTCTTTTCTTAGGTTTAATTTCCTCCTCCTTTGACATTCTATGTTTGTATTTTCTTTTCTTAATTTTCTTTGGTTTTTCAACTTTTGCAATATTTCTTTTAGGAACTTTTACTTTAGTTTCCTCAACATTAATTTCAGGTTTCATTTCCATCATTACACCAATTTCTTTTCCAAGCTCAAATTCTTTTTCAACTTTTATCACAGGTTTAACTTTCTTTTTCCTTAAAGTTTTGGATTTCTTTTTTTCAATTACTTCAACTTTCTTTTTCTTAGTTTTTCCTTTCCCTTTCATTTTAATTCAACTGAACTATTTTTTCGTTTCAATTATTTTTTTGCCGAGGCCAAAAATTACGAGAATCAAACCAAAAAATAAACAGAAATATGACAGCACATATATAAATCTTAATTCCATACAAGTAACTATAAAACCACCGATATCAACACTAGAAAATGGAATAACACAATGTTTTAGAAATGAAGTAAAATCGCCAAATATAATATAAAGTATTGCTGGTACAAGCATGACAACTATGCCTGCAGTTATAAATGAGCCTCCACCAATTCCTTTCACCTCTTTAGGTTTTTCTTTCTTTTTCATGTTTAAAATATGTAAGAACCTGCTTTTAAAAGTTTTATAAGATTTTACTTCTAAGGATTAATATGAAAATTTTACAAATTCCTGACGGATTAAAGAGAAAAGTTTTAAAAATAGCAGATGGGTTAGGAGATGTTTTAATAGATTGTGAAAGCTGTTTTGGAGCTTGTGATTTAGCTATTCAAGAAGCCAAACTTCTTGGTTGTGATAAAATAGTTCATTACGGGCATTCGAAAATTATTGATACTAGTATTCCTGTTGAATATATTGAGTTAAGAGAAGATTGTGATCCAATACCAGTTTTAGAAAAAGATTTAGTTAAGTTAAAAGAAGAAAAAATTGGTTTAATATCAACTTTACAATTTTTGGATTCTTTAGAAAAAGCTAAAAAATTCTTGGAAGAAAATGGAAAAACTGTTAAAATAGGTAAAGGAAAGTCTTATCCAGGTCAAATTCTAGGTTGTGACGTTTCATCAGCGAATATGATTGAAAAAGAAATTGAAGCTTTTTTATACATAGGTTCTGGAAAGTTCCATCCATTAGGAATTGCTTTACAAACAGAAAAACCTGTTTATATTTTAGATGTGGAAAAAAGTGAAATAACTGATTTAAAAGAACTTAAAGAAAAATTCTTAAAACAAAAATATGCAGCTATAGCATTAGCAAAAGATGCTAGGAGATTTGGAATACTGGTTTCTGTAAAACCAGGACAATTAAACCTAGAATTAGCTAAAAAAATTAAAAACAAGTTAGAAGAAAAAGGAAAGAAAGCTTATATACTAGTTTTTAATGAAATAAAGCCCGAAAAATTAGAAGGTTTAGAACTAGATTGTTACATTAATACTGCTTGTCCAAGAATAGCAATAGAAAATAGAACTGAATTTAAGAAACCAATTTTAAATCTTGATGAAATAGAAAGCTTTATATAAATATGAGAAAAATAGTGATAGTATGAATATTAAAGTTCTTGAAAACAAGAAAGAAAAATTATTATTAGAATTTGAAGATGAGACAGAAACTGTAACAAATTTGGTAGCGACCCAAGTTTGGCAGGAAGGAGGAGAAGCAGCTGCTATTAGAGAGCATCCTTTTATTGAAAATCCAGAACTAGTTATTATGGGAAGAAACCCAAAAAGACTTTTAACAAAAGCTTCTTCTGCTTTAGAAGCACAATGTGATGAATTTAAAGAAAAATTCAGAAGAACTTTAGAAAAGTAAATGATTCTATGCAAAGATTCAGAACAATTAAAAAAGAAATAAGAATAGTTGCATGGGATGATGGTCCTTTTAAATTCAAAACAAAAGGAAAGGACATTCTTGTTGGTGTTATATTCAGGGGAGGTCAGTTTATAGATGGTTTATTAAAGACTGAAATTGAAATAGATGGCTTAGATGCAACAAAAAAAATAATTGAAAAGGTCTTAAAAACCAAACATAAAGATTTAAGAATAATAATGCTTGATGGAATAACATTTGCAGGTTTTAATACTGTTGATATAAAAGAAATTTATGAAAAAACAAAACTACCTGTAATTGTGGTTAATAGAAAAAAACCGAACTTAAAAAAATTCTTCTCAACACTAAAACAAATGCAAAATTCTAAAAAAAGGTTAAAATGTGTTGAAAATGCAGGTCCAATTTATTGGGTAAGGGTAAAGAATAAAAAAATATGTTTCCAATGTTATGGAATGAAAAAAGAAGACGCAAGTAAAGTTATAAAAAAGACCTCAACCATGAGTTTAATACCAGAACCTTTAAGAGTTGCTCATTTAATAGCTACTGGTTTTGTTTTAGGTGAGTCAGTTGGGCATGCGTAAAATATGGGACAAATACACTGAAGGTTGGTTTGGAATTATTGTATATCTTTTTCTAGGTTTTGTTATTGCTTATGGAGTTAATATTGCTCTGAGTTTTATTTTAGGAACACAGACTCCTGTTGTTGCTGTTTTTTCAAACAGTATGATACCAACTTTTTATAGAGGAGATATGATAATGGTATATGGTGAAAAAAATCTTAAAGTTGGTGATATTGTTGTTTTTGATTCTCCTGATAAAAAATATCCTATAATTCATAGAATTCATGAAATAAGAGATAGCGGCATAATAACAAAGGGTGATAATGTTCCTTCAACTGATGAAGGTAGGTGGGGTGTAATTTCTTTAGAAGATATTTATGGAAAAGCGTTTCTTAAAATTCCTATCCTCGGATGGGTAAAAATATTATTTGTCGAACTAACTGGTCTTGGATAATTAAACGATAATTTTAAATAGTTCCTCATATACAAATAAAAGATAAAAACAAAAGGGTTTTTAATGGATTTCTGTCCTAAGTGTGGAGGATTAATGATACCTAAAAAATCTGGTAGCCGTGTTGTTCTTGTTTGTAGAAGATGTGGAAAAAAGAAAACTTCTAAAGGAAAAAAATTTAAAATAAGTGCTTATGGTGGAGGAAAAAGAGGAAAAATAATTGTTGTTGATAAAAGATCAAAAGTTGATGTTTTACCCAAAACAACTGTGCAATGTCCAAAATGTGAAAATGAAGAAGCTTATTGGTGGATGCAGCAGATGAGAGCTGCTGATGAAGCACCAACAAGATTTTTTAAATGTACAAAATGTGGGCATGTATGGCGTGAGTACGAGTGAGTAGTGAAAAACAGATAAATTTTTAAGCTTTGTTCTTTTAATATTTAACATGGAACAAAGAAGATTAACCATTTCAAAGGTAGGATTTGTAGATCCACTTTCAAAAACTTACACTCAAGAAGAAAGTGATGGAGAGAGAATTATAGATAATGACTCTTTCAGAATTTACTCAAGAAAAACGAAAAAAGCAAATGGTGATAATTCTTCTGAATGTATGTATAGTTTAAGCCTTATTCTTATTGATGGTATTAAAAAAAGAGGGTCATCTTTTGCTTCTGGAAGATTGTTTACAGAATCTGAAGTTCAAGGAATTACACAACAAATAGAAAATGGAGAAAATCTAGAAGAACTCTCTGAGAAATTATCAACTTATGATAGATTAACAGCTTCATATCAAAAATTTTTGGAAAATGTAAATACTTTACCTCATATAGATTCTTTATCATCTTTAAGCAAATTAGGTGAAATACCATCATCCATGTTATTTAAAGTTCCTTTCCAAACATCTATAGATTACAAAAGTTCTCAAAAAAGAGTAAATGGTTGGTTAGAACCCGGAGAATTCAAATTCTTAGTTGAGGAATCCAAATGTACAAATTTTGAAGATGTTTTTCTACCTACAAGAACACTTGTTCCTAATGATAATATGAAAGAGCCTATTACAGAATTACATTTGAAATCTGTGCCAAACACAAATATAATTTTCAGGGATTTATTAAATTCGAAGGTTGGTCAAGTTGTTAACATTTACAACTCTACTCATAAATCAAGAGGTTTTCCATATTCAATTTTAGTAGAAGGTAAAAATTCAGAAAGAGAAGCAACCATTAAAGAAGTAAAGGAATTCTTTGAAGCAGGAGAAGTTTACATACCAAATCAATAACTTTCAATACTTATCAACAGTTATTCAATACGAATCAATAAATACAACTTCTGTACATAAATATTAACAAGCGGTAAAAACAGTCAGAAAATCAACATACTCTATCAAGGTGTACATGGGTGAGTACGAGTAAAATAACTAAATAAAATTCAGATTTCTCATATTTTTACAATTTAAGTAATTTATTTTGGAATAAAATAAACATATTTTACCACCATCAGTGGTAAAGGATTTAGAAAATCTCCCGAATTCTAAAATTTAATAGATAAGAAGATGGATTCTTTTGAAATTTTGAATTAAATAAAAAAGGAGGTGAATAAATGATAAAAAAACAAACTCTGCTTCTGAGTGTTAGCATTTTGTTCTTAATACTATTATCTCAGAATGTACTAGCAACAGCAGACTGTTTTGTTTACCCAATAGGAACCAAAACCAAATATACAGAAGCAATTGATGGTGATGGATGGTATGTACCTTATGGAGGACGTTTTAGAATTAATAATCATCTTGGAGAGGATTGGAATTTAGAGTCAGGAGGAATTTCTGATTGTGGGCAAAAAGTTAAATCTGCAGCAGATGGAAAAGTTGTATATTCGGGAGATGGAGGTGGTGAATGGGGAAATGTAATAATAATTAGACATACTCTTCCAAGCGGTTCAAAAGTTGAAACAATGTATGCCCATCTTTTAAAAAGATATGTTTCATATGGTAAAACAGTTTCAAGGGGGCAAGTTATTGGACTTATAGGAGATGGGAGTCTTGATGGAAATTGTAAAGATTATAAACCTTGGACTGCTCATCTTCATTTCGAAGTGAGATATCCAAATTGTAAATATAATGGTAAATCATGTTGGGGAAAACCAGGACCAGGATATGATTCTTATGCAATAGGTTGGACAGATCCAAGTAACTTTATTGATAAGAGATTGAAATGTCCAACAACTCCGCCACTAACAACAATAGTAATAGATGATGGGAGCAGCAAATTTTTAAGATACGGACCTTCAAGTTATTGGCACAGAGTTACAGGTATTGGATATGGAAATGATATGTATTGGACATGGAACAATTACAATAAGGTCGAGAACTATGTTATATGGAAGCCTGGTCTTCCTTTAGGTGGATATTACAAAGTCTACGCCTTTATTCCAAGAAACTATGCTTATACTAAGAAAGCAAAATACTATATCAGGCACTATTTTGGTACAAATACAAAACTAATTGATCAAAGTATATACTATGATAAATGGGTATATCTAGGCAAGTATTATTTTGGTGCAAACCAAGGATACGTCAAATTAACTGACAGAACCTATGAGAGAGCAATAACCAAGAAAATTGGTTTTGATGCAATGAAGTTTGTTAAAGTTTAATTTGCCTACTAATTTTTTTGTAGGTTTTTTTCTTACAAAATAAATATTGAAATTAAATAACCAACTAAAGCTCCTGTGCAAACAAATGGTAAAGCAGGCAAAGCTCTAGGTTTTCTTGTTATGTAAATTGTTAATAATAACAAACCTATCAATGAACCAATCACAGTTATTATGGAATGAAATATTGTAAACTTATTTAAAATAGAAACAGAAAACATCAAAGGTATTATAATATCTCCTAAACCAAGCTGAAATACATGAACCTTCTTTTTACCTTTTTTATGAGGTATATACTTAGCTTTTTTAAATTTATGAGGTGCTGCAATTGTAAAGGCCATTGGTTTTTCTGTTATAGCTTTAGCCATTTTAACCATGTGTTTTGTTATAAAAACTGAGACAAAATCATAAACAGACAAAATCATCATGAATATTATACAAGGAGCAATTCCTAATGAAACTCCCAACACAGCACCTGCTCCTGATCCAGCAATTATTGCAGCAACATTTTGACTAATAATAGTAGGTCTAAAAACTTTCCAAGCAGTTAAAACCAATGCAAGCAAGGAATTTAGAGTTAGAACATTGAATAAAATAAATCCAATAGAACCGAGAGGTAAAAGTAAATAAGCAATAAATCTTTCCCACACAACTTGTATTGGAAAAGGTATTAAAAATAAAAAAGTTAGCCACGAAGAACCAAAAATAACAAATGCTTCAACACCTTTTAAAAAAGATTTTTTAAATTTGATTATCAACAAAATTCCTACAGTAGTAATTATTATAAAGCCAAAGAGGAAAATTGAGTTTTCAGCTCTTTCTGGACTTACTCCTGGGATTATTCCTGGTCTCTCTTCTATTTCTCCAGCTTCTATGGCTTGATTTATAATTTCTGTGTATTCATTGCCAACATACAAACCTATAGTTTGTATTATTAAAAAAATCAAGATTATTACAAGTATAGACTTCATAAATACACCAAACTAATGATTTCTTTGAATAGTTAATTATTCCATTTTATAAACTTATTCTTTTAATTTTTGCAGGACGCCTTCCTTGAGATACATAAAGAATCCAATTTATAGAAGTTAAGATCCTTCCTCTTTTTGCATATGCTTTTCTCGCATCTTCGAATGTTTCATATTGCAAAATGCCCTTCAAAATATGGATTTTATAAAAAATAAGAATTTCTATTGTGTAAAATATTGAATTAATGATTCTTTTTTAATTTTTATTTAATGAGAAAACCTACTTTTAGATATGTTTTTTTCAGAATCTAAAAATTTTTAAATAAAGAATTATAATATATCTCTTACGTTTTGAGTTTATTCTTGGTCCAACGGCTCAAGCAGTGATGTGTTGGGCCTTTAACCTTTTATTTCTTGTGAATAAGCTATTGGAATTCTATCAATACAAAACCTATACTCTACACGAGCTCTTTTGTCCCAAGGAAAAGGAGAAAATACAGCATTTAGATGAACTTTTTCAGAAGAAATGTCGTTACCTAGAATTAAAACTCTTAGACCTCGTTCTTTTTCCCACCCCCTGTAAGGTTTATTAAATATATAATCTTCTATATCCAAATCTAATTCTTTTATACGTCGCCCCAACTCTCCAGAGACCTCAGCTTCAGGAAGTTCTATTCTTTCTCCACCTATGATAACATGCTCATTTCCCCTTTTTTCATAATCAAATCTACGAATTAAGAGGAGATGCCTCCCTTTTTGTTGTTTAGGTTTCTCAATATACGGATAATAATTCCAATTTTTATCTGGCCAAGAGAAAATGTCACCTGTTATCTCTGATTTCCTTCTTGAGAGCTCTGCCTCAATTCGAGGATGAGGAATTGTTTTTAAGATTCTTCTTACTTTTATAAGTTCTGAAAAAGAAAGCATACGATATCCAGTTTCTACTTTTTTAAGTTCTTCTTTGATTTCAAACAGCGTCTTTTCTGAAGGAAAACCATCTAATCCTTTGACTGTATATGGGCATACGCTTATGCCAAGGTCTGTTAAAGGCATAAACTCCAAAATACTTGGCTCCTTTATACTCAAAGAATTCATAATTAAAATAAACCTAAGAAACAATTTAAGTTTATTAATTTCTAGGATTATTAAATATTATGCCAAAGAGTCCCAAAGGTTCTAGAAGAGAAAGAGAATTCTTAGAGTTCTTAACAAAAAAAGGCTTTATTGTTCACAGAGTCGCTGGTTCTGGATTAAAAGGAGAGGCCATTTGCGATTTGGTTGCTGTTAAGAATGGAAAAATACATTTTATAGAGTGCAAGTCTAGAAAAAAAGCCTTTTATTCTAAATTTCATTTATATCAATTAAAAGAATTAATAAGAATTGCTAAAAAATGTAAAGCAAAACCAGTTCTTGCTGTTAAATTAAACTATAAAAATTGGCAAATATTTGATTTAAGTAAAAGAATACCAGAAAAGGTTGAATAACTATTTTCTACCTTTCTGTGTTTTAAATATCTTTTCTATTCTTTCTAGGGTGTCTGATTCTTCAGGTCCTCTATCCCATCTTACTCTAAGAAGCCGGGGAAATCTTAAGGCATGACCAGAAGAATAAGTTGGACTTTTCTGTATTTCCTCGTATGCAACTTCTATTACGATCTTAGGCTTTATTTTAACCTTATTTCCTTTTTCAGATTCTATATGAGGTTTTAACAATTTAGTAAGATGTTTAAAAGTAATATCGTTTGGCATGGTCTTCTTTTCCTTAACTCCAGTTCCTAACATACCGCATTCCAAAAAATTTCCTGTATTAGGATCTCTACAACCTAAAATATAAGATCCTAACCAGCCAGCCCTTTTACCAGTTCCCCAAGTTGCTCCTATTATTACTAAATCTAATGATTCTAAAACTGGTTTTACCTTTAACCATCCACCTGCAACCCTTCTTCCAGGCTGGTATTTTGCTTGCAGATTTTTAACTATTAAACCCTCTTGTCCAGCTTTTAAGGCTTCTTTATAGAACCTATCAGCTTTTTTTATATTTTTAGTAACTAGCTGTTTTGCTAGCTGGACTTTTCCAGGTATTTCCTTGACTGTTTTAGCTAATAACTTTCTTCTTTCTTTTAAAGGCGAATCAAACAGAGCCTTTCCATTCAAATAAATAATATCAAACAAGTTTAATTCTACTGGGATTTCTTTGGCCATTTCTTTTATTTCGTATTTCCTTTTTATTCTTTGGGATAGTATTTGGAAAGGTGATGGCTTTCTAGTTTTTTTATCAAGGGCTACGCCCTCTCCATCCACAATACATTCTTTTGCTTTAAAACTTTTTTTGCAAACTTCAACAACATCTGGAAATGCTTTGGTTATGTTTTCGAATTTTCTTGTAAATATCCAAAACTTATCACCTTTCTTATGTATTAACATTCTCGCTCCATCGTACTTGTATTCACAAGCAGCTTCATCAAAAGAACTTAAAGCATCTTCTAAAGAAGGAGATTTTTCTGCTAACAAAACCATTATTGGTCTTCCTATTTCTACTTTCACTCTTTTTAATCCTTTTTCTCCTTTTTCTTTTGCTATTTTAGATATTTCTCCGTAATCAGGATTCAAGAACCAGGCATTCTCAACAATCTTTGAAGAAACATTAAAAGCTTCTGCCACAGCATCCCTAATTATACCTTCTGCTACTCCAATTCTTAGTTGACCCAAAACTGCTCTTACTATGTATTTTGCCTCTTTTGGTTTTGCTTGTGTTAACAATTCTGCAATAAGATTCATTTTTCTATCTTGAGAACCATCTCCAGTTTGTTTTGATATCAATTGTAGATTTTCAAAAACCTTTTCTACATTTAATTCTTTTGTTCCAAGAGTTGTTTGCTTTTTTGATTTTGAAAACTTTTCAACTACTAATCCCAAATCTCCAGTTTTTTTAAACTCCTTAACAATACTGTTTTCATTTATACCATAAGCTTTTGAAATTGATTTGATCATTAATTGATTTGCAACTCCTAGTTCTTCTTCACTCCATGCAGGAAATACCTTTCCACTTAACAATAGAACAACTTTGAATAAAATTTTTGTAGGAGTCTTTTTTAGTAATTTAGAGATTATATTGGTCTTTTCAATTTTACCAGAAGTGCTTTCTAGTTTTTCATAATTGTCTGCTAAAATAGTATATTTCATAATAAAGAATTGGTTCTTAAAATATAAACTTTTTTAATCTAATCATCTAATTATCTTTATGCCCTTTAAGACAATTGCTAAGTTTGGTAAAAAGAAGAAGGAAGTAGAGATTCCTGAAGAAATTGAAGAAATCAAGGAAGAAGAAAGGATACCAGAATCTATTATTTCTTTAATTAAAACTAGACGTTCTGTTAGAAAATACAACAAAAAACCAGTTGATATGAAATTAATATTAAAGATTCTTGAAACTGCTGGGTATGCTCCTTCTTCAGGAAATTACCAGCCTTGGGAATTTGTTGTTGTGAGAAATCCTAAAATAAAAGGACACTTAGTTGAAGCATGTTATAATCAAAAATGGATGTTAGATGCTCCAGTTTTCATAGTTACTTGTATAAACAATAGGTTAGCAGGAGCAACTTATGGTGAAAGAGGATTAAGACTTTATGGAATACAATCAGTTGCAGCAGCAATTGAAAACATACTATTAGCTGCTGAATCTTTAGGTTTATCAACATGTTGGATTGGAGCTTTTTCAGAAAATATGGTTGCCAAAATTTTAGAATGTCCAGAGCATGTTAGACCTTGTGCAATAATAACTTTAGGTTATTCTGATAAAAAACCTTCTATGCCAGCAAGACAATCCATGGAAGACTTTGTTCACATTGAAAAGTTTGGAAATAATTTGATAATGGAACGTGTTAAGAAAGAAAGTAAACCAACTTATATGAAATTTAAAGGATAATTTCTTCTTTAATCATCTTTCCCTTCATTTAGTCACTTAAATTTTTTTATAAAGTCTATTGCTTCAGGTTCCCACGAATCAAAAACATAGCAGTATCCTTCTTTTCGAAAGATTTTTTCAGTTAGTTTAAATAATTTCTGTTGTGTTTTTATGTTTGCGTCTTCTAAAATTCTTAAAAGTGTTTTAATCAGCTCCTTTTTCTTCATAGGAAACTTTTTCAATGGATATTTCTCTAATTCCCATTCTAGATACTTATAATATGGTCTTGTTCTACCCCCATGTAAAGCAAAAATAATGTTCAAAAAAAGGCGAACTGTATTTGAAGCTTCTAAACGAGCTCCCACAATGTTATTATCTCTAAAACACTTAAGAGAACGATATACATTGTTGATATAACCATCTAAATGTCCACTTATATACTTTTTAATTTTATTTTTTGGTATTTTTCCTTTTTCATTAACAAGTTTCTGGATTTTACTATTTTTATCTATCAAAACCTTAATATGAGTAAAATTATATCTATTCCATTCAAAGGGACCTCCAAATGTTGCATATCTTTTGAATTGAGAAAAAGAAAAAACTGCAAAACTAAAGTCCTTAATTTCCATTTTTTTGTATTTATTCTTGTATTTTTTAAGAACATTATTTTTTACTATGACATACATATCATAATCAGAATATTTAGTTATCTTTCCTTTTCCTCTTGAACCCCCTAGGAAAAAACCAATAATGTTTTTATCCTTTTTTGCTTCTTCATAGAATTTTTTGAAAATCTTGTCTTTTAACATACAATACAATTTAGAAATCCTGGCTTAAATTATTTAAGCCTTGAGAGGGATTTGAACCTTTAGCACATCAATTTATAAAAAAGAAAAAGAAAAGGGAAGCTAGTTGTTCTTTGAATAAAATATTAAAAAGAAAGGAACATCTTCCTTTACTTTTTTTACTTCCCTTATTTTCTTCATGTTAATTACCTCATTATCACTGGTATTCCTAGTTCACTTGATACTCCTTTTGCTATTTCTTCTCTCTGAATTGGTCCTAGTATGTAAGGAGATTTAACACCTGTGACAATCGCAATAACCTGAACCTTTCCTGCATATTCTGGCAAAACTCTTGCTCCCCAGATAACCTGTGCTTCTGCAGACAATCTCTTTGATATTAACTCTCCAGCTTCGTTGATTTCTGCTAGTGTGCAATCTGGTCCACAAATGACATGTATCAATGCTCCTAAAGCTCCTGTGTAATCAACTTCTAACAATGGATGATTTAAAGCTTTTAGAACAGCATCTTTTATTCTAGATTGCGAGTCACTTTCTCCAACGCATATTGCTGATACTCCACCGCACTTCATTATTGTTTTCACATCTGCAAAGTCTAGGTTTACTAATGATGGAACTGTTATGGTTTCTGTTATTCCTTTTATCATCATTGATATTAGTTCATCTGCTAAGGCAAATGCTTGAGCTAATGGCATAGAACCAGCGTACTCTAATAATTTTTGGTTTTCTATGACAACAACAGTATCAGTAACCTGTCTTAGTTTTGACAAACCATCTTCGGCTTTTTGAATTCTTGTTCCTTCCATTTTGAATGGCATTGTAACAGAACCAACAACTATTGCTCCTAAGCTTTTTGCTATTTCTGCAATTACTGGAGCTCCTCCTGTCCCTGTCCCTCCGCCTAGTCCACATGTAACAAAAACAAGATCTGCACCCTCAATTAATTGTTTAATATGCGTTCTTTGTTCAACAGCTGCTTTTTCTCCAACTTGTGGATAACCTCCAGCTCCTAGACCTTTTGTCGTGTCTTTTCCTATTAGCAATTTTTTATGAGCTTTGGTTATTGCTAAGTGTTTTGCATCTGTATTCATTGCAATTATGTCTGCTCCTGAGGCTCCTATTTCTGTTAGTCTTGAAACTGTGTTACAGCCAGCTCCTCCGCACCCAATAACCATTATTTTTGCCTTGTGCATTTGAATGTCAAATTCTTCAGAAACTCTTGCTTCCCAATCAACCCTTTCCATTTCTTCTATTCTTCCTTGAACTCCAGGAGAACTAACTTTTTCATTGCCAAAAGCTCTATTAAAAGCAGATTGTATTATAGTTTCCATTATCTACACCTCTTAGTTATGTTTTTTTGAACAGTATGTGCCGGACACATGTTTTTTAGGAAATATATTTTGTGAACGCGAAATGTTTTTTAAACATCTGCATTAACTATTTTTAGAAATAGAGACCTTACAGTAGGTCATAATTACAAAATACCTTTTGCCCGAAAGGTAGTGTTAATAAATTGCCCGATTTATTAACGAAAGTAATTTATTCTATTTGGAAATTTACTTATAAATTTATCTATATTTAAAAATAACTGTTAAGTTATCGAGTGGTAAGTATATAGGTTTATAAATTTATCGCTAATTTTTGAAAAAAGGTAAGTTTCGAGTGGTGAATATGTTTTGAGATTATTGAAAATAGCTAAAAGAAATTTAATTTTGTTAAACTTTTCATTCCTTATTTTTTCTTAATGCTTTTTGAGGCACTTTTCCAAGCCTTGAAGGATCAATCTCATGATAGACTCTGTTCATCATTAATATTCTTTCGACCTTATCAACCACTGCTCTCGTTTTTTCAAGGGGCAAATTTGTAGTTCCTACTTGTATTGCTGGTAAATGTAAGTTTTCTTTAAAACCTGCTGTTTTAGAATCTAATTCACTCCATCCAAAAAACCCAGCTTTCCCCCTTTCCATATCACACCATCCACAGTATTTGTCTGCACCATCAATATCTCTACCAAATATTATTTTTTTATTTTCTATATTCTGTTTAATTGAATCTAGTTCTTTTTTAGAAGTTTCAGTTAAAGGATGAGATAACTGATAAGTCACAGAAACTAAACGAAAAAAAGGTTTTCTAGTAAAAACACGAGCAGCTACAAAACCTGCGTCTTCAGCCTCAGGTTTATATTCTTTTGTAAAGTCCTTTTCTTCAACTGGAATTCTATAAAGTTTTTCACTAATATTAGTCACCTTTTGTCATATTATTACTACTAAATAGTTGTTAAATTACATATTTAAAGTTATCATTTCTTCAATCTAACATCTTCATCTTAGAATTAATTTCAGATAAGGCTTTATAGATGCATAATCCTTTCTCAGTAAGTTCTATTCTCCTCGCTCTTCCTATTTTAGGGGCTTTGATTATATCCAAACCTTGAAGCTGTTTCATAATGATAAGAGCATTACTAAAGGTTGTTTTCGTTTTTTTGGCTATCCTTGCCACATTTGTAATTTTCCAATCTCCGACAAGCAATATAAATTGAACTGTTTTTTTGCTAAGGAAGTATCTCTCTTTCATGTTTTCACCTTAACACCTCTTTGAATAAGATCAAGCCACTTATTTTCTTTCAATTTTACTAAACCAGCAACCTCCGCTGGTGTTTTATTATATAAATGCATGTTTGGTCTAACAAAATTATAGTAAATTTTCCATCCATCAAGAATTGTTTGCCCCGTTTTCACACTTTTGAATCCTCTCATTGTTTTTGTTCTTTGTTTGAGAGTATCATGGAACTTTTCTATTATGTTCAACTTTCCATTATCTTGAATTCCAACTCCTCTGTCATGAATTGCTTCTGGGTAGTTCTCTTTTATCATCTTCTTGTATCCTTGGTAACCATCTGTAAAAACAATTTTAGGTTGACCTTTAACAAATTTCACGCTTTGTTTGAAAATGTTACTTTTAGATGTGAATCTATGTCTTGTTAATCTTAATGCAACAAGAAATCTGCTTTTTCTGTCTATGTTTAAACCTTTTAATTCCTTCTTCAATTTGTTCTATATCTTCAACTTCGTGTTCAAATCTAATATGTTTTAATATATCTTTAAATTCCTTTTCACAAAAAGGACATAGATTTTTAGTCATAATAGAATTAATATATTTAAAGTTTTTAAATAGTTTCTACCACCCGCATTCTTACCACCCTAAATTTAACGACCCAGAACCCTTTATTTTAACACAACCATTTAAAAATATCTGTTAAAATATCGAGTG
>JABAOF010003663.1_pt1 | contig 27787 bp, 28 predicted proteins | sample 7062171 | NCBI WGS metagenome assembly JABAOF01 (sample SAMN14538628, study PRJNA623070) | marine sediment metagenome | biome: marine biome [ENVO:00000428]; feature: marine pelagic biome [ENVO:01000023]; material: deep marine sediment [ENVO:00002113] | place: India: Gulf of Khambhat ...
CGAGTGCATTGATGCCGATCACTTTTTTTGTATGGGGGTTGTAGATCAGTGCTTGAGTCTCTCCTCCCCAGCCGAGAACGTCCCACATCGTGCAAGTAGCGCCGAGCATGGCGCACGCGGCATCCACTGCGTTCCCGCCTCTCTGGAAGATCATGGCTCCTGCGGTCGCAGCCAGAGGCTTCCCGGTGATGGCCACCCAGTGCTTCCCGTGAAGGACCGGTTTCTCGGTGCGGCCCGGACTCAGGCTACTCGACCCGATAATGAAAACGAGAAGTANNGAACGGCCACGGCTTTTTGATTCCCAAAAACATCAACGTCGAACCCATCAGCGCGAGGTTCTTCGAGAAATTCACCATCTCCGCCATCTTCTGCTCTGCTCCGACAGCCCAGAAATTGTGCATCATGAATGTCACAGGAATAAAAAACGCAACTATCGCCGCAACACCAATATCCGTAAATTTTCCAATAAGAAGCGTTACAGCTCCGACGAGCAGAAATATTCCCGAAACCGCGACTCCGACTCCTGCGAGCGGGACTCCCTTGTAATTTGCGTAATCCGTCATATCAGAAAACTTGATGAAGTGGTTCACGCCGTTGTAGAGATAGAAAAGACCCACGATGATTCTCCCGATTAAAAATGCGACTTTCATCGTTTTCACCTCCCTCTTTAATTGAATCTAATACATTTGAACTGTATGTAAACGTCTCTCGATTAATCTCGAAGATGTCCAGCTTAAACCAGATTAACTGCAATGCTATACAAAACTTTATGTATCATTTTTTCTAAACTGTGATACCGGCTGAATCCTCTCCCTTTCTATTGGTTTTACTCTTTATCCTTTTGCCGGGCTTCGGCCTCGGCTTTTTTGATATCCAGAAGCAGCTCGCCTCCTCTTGCAACGTTCTCCGGTAAATTCTCTTTGATGACCACGCGAATCTTGTGCTTCGCCAGTCCGTACGCCTCCACCGCGACCTCAGTCAGTCCTTTCACAAGTTTCCTTTTGACATCCAGGTCCTGAATCGGAGGTCCTTCAATCGTGATATTCGGCATTTGGGCCTCTCTATTTATCTTCGATGTAAAATTTCTCCATTAATGTCCGCCATTTCTTCATTAACTCTTCGTTCAAGTCTAGAGGCGGAGCCACATCTTCGGGCAAGAACGGTTTGTACGGATGCTGTTTGGCCTGCGCCTCAAATTCATCCCGCAACTTCTTGAGCTCTTTGGGCTTGGTGAGAAGGTCAATCGCAGATGCGGCCATGGCTTTCGCTCCGGCATTGAGCCCCTTCCAGGCTGTTGTGCCATAGTTAGTGGCGACCGAAGACCAGTGATGACTGATAGCTCCGGGAACCTGGCCAGGAAATCGTACAGATGCCAAAGGAGCCACGAGGCTGACATCGCCCACATCCGAAGAACCGCCTCCGACAAAAACGCCCCTCGGCTCTCTGAGACTTCCCACTTTTGTCGGCATGCCTCTCTCGCGTCTTCCGAGTTCCTTCTGAAGAGCTTTCGCAAAAGCTTGCTCTTCTTCACTCCACTCAGGCATTCCGACAAGCTCGATATTCTTTTGAAAAAGCTCTGCCGCGGCTTTATTGGCATAGCGCTGGTGAATCGCAGTGATCACACGGATACTCAACTCCGTCCCTGTCGCCAGGGCTCCGGCTTTCGCACAGTTAACCACTCTCTCATACATTTCTTCGAGCCTCTCATCCGAGTTCCTGACATAATACCAGACGCTGGCTTTATCAGGGACGACATTGGGAGCCTCTCCTCCTTCCACAATGACATAATGCATCCGGTAGGAGAAAAGGAGGTGTTCACGGAGAAAGTTTGTGGCCACATTCATGATTTCAACGGCATCCAGGGCACTCCGTCCGCCCCAAGGGGATGCACCATGAGAAGTCCGGCCTTTGAAAGAGAAAATGGTGGAAAACAGAGCGTTCCCCCCTCGACCATAGCTCGTCCCGAATCCGCTGCTGCTGTGATTATCGATCACCGCATCCACATCATCAAACAGCCCGGCCCTTATCATGTGCGGTCGGCTGATAACAGTCTCCTCCGCCGGGGAGCCGAAAAACTTTATTGTCCCTTTGAAGCCGTATTTATCCATGGCTTCTTTGACAGCGATAGCTGCCGAAATACCCGCTGTTCCCATAGTATTATGACCACAGCCGTGTCCAGGAGCCCCTTTTATGACAGGATCCTGCTTTGGGACTCTTCCTTTCTGGGATATCATGGGAAGAGCATCATATTCACCCAGGATTCCAATCACGGGCTTTCCGGATCCATATGTACCCACAAAGCAAGTCGGCATGCCGGCTAGGCCTCGTTCGACTGTGAATCCGGTCTCTTCCAGTGTATCAGCCAAAAGTTTCGCTGATCTATATTCTTGAAGTCCGAGCTCGGCGTATGACCAGATAGAATCCGATATCCTTCCGAACTTTTCCACTATCTGCGGCTGGCTTAGCCACTCAAAAACAAACTTCTTTTCTTTCCCGACTTTTTGAGCCGCAAACGACTGAACAGATAGTCCGAAGACCAGGATGAACACAAACAAACATGTCAGAATACCTGATTTAAATCCTTTATACTTCATAGTGCCTCCTTTAAATAATATGTTCTAAATATTTCATTGCGATATTTAGCGTGCCATTTAATTCATATATCACTCAAGAAGTAAAGTGACACAGCACTATCACCGCTCCTGTTATTCCTAGGAGCGAAGCAACATGGCAATCTCATCCTTTTGTTATTGCTAACAAAACGAGGCAACCTCGACCTTATTGTCATTGCGAACGAAGTGTGGCAATCTCACAAGGAATAATTTCTTCTCCTTCTTTCTTATCACAAATAAGCATGACTAAAAAAGGGCCTTTATAAAATAAAACGTCATCACACCCGAGGCGATCAATTTTAAGAGAATCCCGACCATAACACCGACAAACACGCCCCAGCCCGCCTTTAAAGCCGCAGAGCTCTGTTTTCCGATGAGAAGCTCTCCGACAAAAGCTCCGATAAATGCCCCGATGATCATTCCTAAAGGGGGAAGGTAGATAATTCCGACGATCATCCCGACAACCGCTCCCCAGAAACCGAATTTCGACGCCCCATATTTCTTGGCGCCTGCAGCCGGAACAATGTAATCCAGAGCTGTGACGATAATGGTCAGAGCAGCCATTCCTATTAAAAAGGCAGGGGAAAACGGCTCCCAACGTTTGGCAATGGACAAGAGAATCAAAGCCAGAAAACTAAACGGAGGACCCGCTAGTCCTGGAACCACACAACCGATGATTCCGATGATCAAACAAATGACGCCTAAAATAATCAATATAATCATTTGGATGCCTTATTTTATAGTGCAGGCAAAAGATTAAGTCAAAAGGAAAATTTTTACTGAGATTTGATTAGGGAATAGCTAAGTGAGAAACCGATTACATTATTGGCCCTCTTTGAGAAGTTGAAGAGTTAGAGACGAAATTATCTGATAAAGAGCTTGCCGTCCTTCAGCTGGAATGTGACCATACCCACACTTTCCTCTGCCGCAATTGTCACAACGTATATTTTAAAATCCTCCAATTTCACTCTGACCTCATCATACACATAGCTTTGAATGAGAACTCGTTCAAAATCACTGAATAGTTTGACTCTCATCCCTCCCTGTCCCTTCCGAAATGTGGTCAAAATCAACTCAGTAGTCTTCAGTTTCACCTCCACTTTCCCCACATTATCGACATTAAGGATGACTTCCAACCCTTGAGACGTTGTCTCCGGAGAAGACCTTGGTAATAGAGGAAGAGGTTGTCGTTGAATTGAAGGTCCAGTGGAGCAAGAGACCAGAAACATCACGATCATTGCCATCACAAAGAGAATCTTCTTCATACTGATCTCCGTGTCTAAATAATCATACGTATTTTACCCAAGTTGGTTGGCGAAAGAATAAGGATTTCGGAGAAAGCAGTCTAATAGCGAACCTGCTCAAAGACATTATTCTTATTAAGAGTCTAATTAATGAATAATAACGTTTAGAAGCAAGAATCGTATTAAGGAGAAAGGCTATTTATCTTGTTCAAACCTAGATTAAAATTCGACAAGGTGAGGCGAAGAAACGAATAAGATGACAATCAAACGCACGAAGTTTGAGAGAATGCTCCTCACTATTTACAACGGAAAGAATTATGATTAAAATGGTAGGGATGAACAGCCTCAGGGCGTCAAGATAGAGAAAGACAGATGACAATAAACACGCTCGGCGAGTACAAGATCATTAAGGAACTCGGAAGAGGAGGAATGGGCGTTGTCTATCTTGCAGAACACCAGAGGCTTTTGAAAAAGTATGCCCTCAAAGTCCTTCCTCAGACTTTTTCTGAGGACCCTCAACTAGTTGAACGCTTCCACAACGAAGCCCGTGTGATGGCTGAGCTTAACCATCCCAACATTGTTAAAGTCGTCAACATGAGCTGTGAAGAGACGACATATTATCTTGTGATGGAGTATGTCGAATCCGAGACAGGTGCGCCCAAAAACCTTCGCCAGCTCATGAGAGAGCACGGAGGTAAAATCCCAGAGAATATTGCCGAACGCATCGCACTCGATATTTTGAGCGCTCTCGAGACTGCCCACGAGAGAGGGATCATCCACCGAGACATCAAACCGGCCAATATTCTTCTGGATAAAGACGGCACAGCGAAGGTGGCGGATTTCGGTCTAGTGAAAATCCTTGGAGGAGATGACCGGACAGCGACAAAGAGAGTGACGCTGACAGCGGAAGGCCTCGTTCTTGGGACTTATGACTTTATGAGTCCCGAGCAAAAAGCAGGCAAGCCTGTTGACTTGAGAACTGATATTTATGCAGTCGGAGTGATCATATATTCTATGCTGACTGGGAGGAAACCAGAAGGTCGGTTCAATCTTCCTTCTGAAATCATTCCAGAGCTATCGGACAAATGGGATATGATCGTGGATAAGTGCCTGCAGAATCTTCCTGAAGATCGTTTTCAAAGCGCTGCAGAGGTCATCCATGCAGTCAAAGACAAGAAGTTTCCGAAGCCCCAAAAAGTTAAAAAACCCCCCAAAGAGAAAAAAGCCCATAGAGGATTCTTTGGAGATCTTCTCCGTTACGGCACGATTATCATTGTCGTGCTGATCGTTGTAAGTGCGATTATGTCATACGTCATGTTCAAAGATAAGGATTTTCGCGAAATGATAAAATCAACGCTCTCCACAGCGATCAAAGAAGGATCAAAATCAACCGAAAAAGAAACGCCTGAGAAGAAAGCTGCAGATATAGAATCAAAACAGCAAATCACAGTCAAAACGACTCCGAAAGAGCCAAAAGATCAATCCCTGACTGCACCGCCTCCCCCACCACCTCTCACAGCCTCTCCGGATCTCGAGATAATAGGAAGTCCAGAACTTATCAGTGCCATCCAACAATTAGCCGCAGCCCTGGAGAAACAGGAATTCTCCACAGAAAGAATTAAACAAACCGAATATTACAAAGAATCAAGCCCTGAGGAAAAAATGGTACTGGACCTTCTATTGGGTTTTGGCAGCGAATATATAAAATATTACTCAGGGAAACCGGTGGAAAACATAAAAGATTTTACTCGATCCATGCGAGAAGCCAGAAAGGTAATCCCTCCCGAAGGTCCTCTTAAAGAAAGATGGGACTCGGCCATGAATAAATTCAATGAGGGAACTCAATACAGAGAACAGGGAAACACGCAGAAAGCACGACAAAGCTTTTCAGAAGCTCAGAGTGAGATGAGACGAGTTACTATGCTCCAGTTAGCGAAACAGCAGGCAGATAAAGCCAAAGTTAGTATGGAGAATGCGAAAATAAAGATAGAGGAACTGCAGCCTGACATGAAGGAAAACCTTTTATTCCAGACAGCATCTCAAGCTGGAACAGATGCCAACGATGCTTTCGAGGAAGGCGATTATAAGAGGGCGAGAATATTATATTCAATTGCCTGGAAGATCCTTGGTCAGGCTCAACAAGAATATGATCCATCAGAGTGCGTGGAAATCCTCCAAAACCTGGTCGGGAACTTAAAAGCCGAAGCCGACAGGATGAATGCTTCCACAGAACAAGAATCTTTATACAAGATGGCTGTCTGGAAAGAACAACAGGCGCGCGCCGCTTTTGAAAACAATAACTTCAAGGGTGCAGCCGCCGCTCTTGTCGAATCCGCGTATTTTTATGAAAGCGCCAAAGAAAGAATTCAACAAAGCATTACACTTCAAAAGAAAGCCACAAAAAAATCACAGTAATTTGACTCAACCAGTCTGTCCGCGTGTTTCCCACATTAATCCATAACATAAAGATTCCCTGGATATGGATAGAGCGCGTCAGCTTTTTTTATCTCTGTGAAATCCTCCCTTGGCTAAGGGGATATGTCTTAAGCGGGAATAATCGCGGTCTGACAGAATGGAGTCAAACCAAGAAAATTCTTTAGAATTTTACAAATAAATAGTTCTCTGGCCTCGCAAATATCTTTGCCAGGCTTTTTACCTTTTTGCCATCAATTCTGCGGTCAACATACTCAGCTGTGATATCCGCTGTCTCAACCAGTTTGAGATACTTAATCTCATCCAAAGCTAGCTTCATTTTTTCCAGGAATTCCTTGCTCGGTATATCTTTGACAACAATTTCTATCTTGCTGTACGCTTTTCGAATTCCCTGTTTATACTCTGCTGGCAGCTTCGCTTTCGGTTCGATTTTAGACACAAACTCCACCCATATTCTCATCTCAGCCCCGATAAATTCATTTTTAGAATCATAGAACTCAGCATCTTCATATCTGGAGACTTCGATAATTTCACCAAAGGGAATCTGCTCCACGAGTTTAGCCGGTCTCCATTTATCCAGGTTAAACTTGCTGACGAAAAAGCCGAGGACAATCAAAGCAACTGCGAAGATAATTACGAATACGGCTTTAAACACTTTTTTCATAAAAGGTTTCATCTCTATTCTCCCAAAAATAACAGAAATTCGTAAAGCCGGAATTTTTTTTCACTCTACCAGAAAATCAGTACTTTTTCAATCTACAGGAGCCTTGTAACCGTTCAAGGATCAGGCGCTGATTACTTGTCCAGAATTTATTGTGTGCCTCCTTGATAAATTACGGTTCAGAGAAGATAATAGTTCAGCTCATCTTTCAAGAATATTCTGTCTCTAGCAAATCCGGGATCTTCACTAAAAAAGCCTAGCTATTCCTCTTTTTCCATTCCGAAGCGTATCATGGCCTGCATCTGCTGTTCGGGCATGGAAGGAAAATTGGGATGATTCTCTTTGATGTGATTCTTGCCTTCCTCAAAGAAAGCGTCAACGGCTGCGTCATCGTTTTCTGCATCAATGGTCATAAACTGGTTACACAATGGACATTTCATGGAATACTTCATTTGAGTTACCCCGTCTCTTTCGAATTTTCAAACTGCTCATATATTAATGTTTCCCATCCTCTAAATCAAGGAAAAAGAGAAAGGTGAACTCTGATGCTTTAATCCAATAATTTGTGCCGGACAGCGTGTGTATTGAAAGTTATGGTTCCGGTCATTCAAGGTTTTGCACAAGAAAATATTGGAATTACATGGGGAAAACGGCAACTTTTTTGGCTTTGGAAGCGTATATATATATAGAAGGAAAGAATAAAGGAGAATTAAATGAAAACTAAGATAAAAGAAAAAGTCATCATCTTGATAATAGCAGTGCTATGTGCCTTCATAGGTTTCAACTTAATCGTTTCACCAAAAGCCGTAGATTTGATAAAGATGGACAACAGTGCGGAATATGAAATCACTTACGAATCTCAAATAACATACATTACATAGCTGCAAATTTCCTGCATTTACGCAGGAATCAGAATTTTTTTCACTCTGATTTTTTCTGCTCTTTCAGTTCACGCGCCCAGGCCTCAAATGCTCTGCCATAGTAAGAAGGAGAAAACATGGCCCACTCCCCAAGCTTTTCTTGAGGTTTATAGGCTTTAGCCACTTCGTCAACAGGCATCCCCTTCTGGAGTGCATTTCGCACAGTGCGTTCAACATCATCCAGAAGATCCAAATAAGGCTTTAATCCCCGAGCATCTGCAATCGACCCGTGGCCTGGTACATAAACAGTATCTTTATCTCTGAGCAATGCCTTGCATTGTGCAGAAAACTTTGAAGGAGTCGCATCTACGAAGTTAGGGAAGATCCCGTTCCAGACTAGGTCACCACACCAGACGATGCGCGGATCTTCGAGTTCAATGGTTAGATCGCTGCGAGTGTGTCCATCACGAGCGATAATCCGTACCAGCCGTCCCCCCAGGTCGATCTCAGTCGGCTGGCTGAGATCCGTGATCACCGTATCAGGCAGGAGAAGTCTTCGTCGATTTTCTGGTGAATCAGACTGTTTTCTCTCCCTCGATTCTACTTCAAGAAGCAGATTTCGTGTGATCTCTGTCGAAATCACCTGGAGAGGCTCTTTTCCATTCTGGTAGCCGGCCAGACCACTGCAGTGATCACTGTGATAATGAGTGACCACAACATGAGTAGGGCGTCGTCCCGTCAGATTCCTGGCCATATCAGAGAACCAGGCCGCACCTTCAATCGTGTAGAGTCCTTCGACTGCCATCACACCCTCTCGTCCTGCGATGATTCCTCCGTTGGCGAATGTCTGCCTGTGTCCCTCCAGTGGAGTGGAAACCAAGGCCCAAACTCCCTCCGCCAATTTTTCAATCCGTCCGAAAGGCTCTGTCCGCACGACCTTTCCTTTGGGGACAGCGGCATACATCCTCCGAGTGAGCGAACGGCCGGCTGACAAGGTCACGAATAAGTGCGCACTGCAGCTTAGAAATCCCCGGAAAAACGAACGTCTCGTACAGACTGATGGCCTAACTTCAATCCCAGACATTGGTTCTCCTCCTTTTTTGATTACGATGGCAGGAATCTATCGATGAGGCTTACTTTGTTTTCTGCTTATTTTTTTCAGCGATGAGGTCCTCGATGATTAAATTATTAATGGCGGCTCTTGCCATGTTTTTATAATTTGTCTGTTCGAACAGTGATTCAGCCCTCTCATAATATTTTATGGCTTCATTTCTCTTGCCAATCTTTTCATGCTCATGTCCGAGCTCATAGGAGACCATGCCACTTTTCGTTTTCTCTAATAATTCCTCAAGAGAAGAGATCACCTTTTTTTCACTTGCCTGATGGTAGCATTCGTTGATCAAATCAGATATGCTTTTTTTTGATGCTTTTCCCAAGAGTTTCCTTTCCTCTCTTTATTAATCTTATACTTTTCGTAACTTTTTTAAAGTGTTATTCTAACAAAAAGTGAAAGACGTCTTCATTTCCCCTTAACTCGTCATTTGTAAATATCACAGAAAAAAACTAATGTCAAAAATTTGAACGGAAATTGATCTCTATTGCCCAAATGAGAGCGTAGAATATAAGGCAAGATAAGAAGACTTTAAAGCGAGCTCTTAAAAAATCCTTTCAGGTGTTGGCCGTTTACTCAATCTAATTTATAAATGTAGATGTTATGGCTTGGGAGGAAGGTCTCAATCCGGTCGAGCTTAAAGTCTGATTTCTCTACTGTTTCCAGGATCTCTTTTTTGGTCATGAGATGAGAATAGCCGCGCCCCCTTTTATCCGGATCCATTTCAACTATTACCAGGGTTCCCCCCGGCTTAAGACAGGTCTTGACGTTATTCAGCCAATCCACTTTTTTCTCGAAATCGTGAAAGGCCGCAATCATGAAGACCATGTCCAACTCGCCCTTCGGGAAAAGAGGGTCTTCCACCTTGCCAAGGATGGTTGTGATATTCGTGATCCCTTCCCTCTCGCAGCGCCTGTCAATGACATTGAGCACTCTCTGGACAATATCATTTGCATAAATTTTTCCAGTCTCGCCAACTCTTCGCGAAAGTTTGAAGGTGAAATACCCTTCTCCTGCACCGGCTTCACCGACCACCATACCAGGCTTTACGCCGATCGTATCCATCAGTTTTTCCGGCTGGACTTGAGCATCACGGCTGCTTTGAGCTATGCATACCCATGAAAATAAAATAAATAAGCAGAGCACTAAGATTGAAAATAAAGAATATCTCCTCATTCGTTCCCTCTTTTCTCCAATGCGCAAATTTTCATTACTCTTTTCATTACGTAGACTAGGCCCAAAAGTTTTAAATCGTGCGGATTCAACTGAGAAAATCTTGGCCTAGAGAATTATTGTTGAAGGACAAAAAAAACCATTTATTTAATCCCTCAGTCTATGTCTTATCCTACGCTCTCTTCTCAAAAAAAAGGGATTATCTTCTTCTATTTTTTCAGGGCTATTTTTTGAGTCTGAGTACCCCCTTTTTCGGATATCACTTGAATGACTGCGGAGGGTGTTTTCCTGCCGGTCGCTTTCACCATCCACTCCACATCTTGAACAGGAGATGAAGAGCGTACAGTGTGGCCTGGAAGATGGCCGAGGTCGACTTTCGCCTTCCCCATGATGAGCTTTGCATCGTTTAAGGCGATTGTCACTTTCACGGTCTTTGCGGTCCTGTTTTTTATTGCCTGTTGAGTGACGTTTGTCGGGAGGAAGCCCTGATTCTGGATCTTGGCAGTGACCTTGAAATAACCTGCCTCTAATGGAGCCAACTCGACATCTTTTATCCGTACTAAAGGACTCATGGACACAAGAAAAAGATTCCACTGTGTGTGTTTGGCAAGGAAATCTTCAAACGCTTCACCAGGCCAGCACATCAAGTTTGTATAGGTCTTATATTTGGGATCATAGAGCTTGCGCACAAAACCTCCAATCTCCACTTTTCCCAATTGAGGGTGGTCATATGGCTTCCAGTCGACAAATATCTTTCCGCCCATTTCTTCATCATTCCAGCGCAATCGCTCGAGTTCGGAAGTTCTTCCATTCTTGTCATAATCACAGTAAGGATTAAGTGACCCCATCTCTGGAACCCAGCTGAAAACGCCATAATGGTCATACGCCCAGCCAATCATGACTCCCCAGATAGCCCCTTCCCGGGGAGGAGCGCCTCTGCCCAAAACTTTCCGGACTGGCTGCTTATTGATGATTTCTTGGTATTTATTTCCGAATGCCCGGAAAATGGCATCATCCTGTGGGTCCATTTCCTCTTCAATTCCTGTTATGGGATTAAAATTGCGGTTTGTGGGCGGACGGTAAACAAAATTTCCGGACATGTGATGATTGATGACACCAGTGACATTCGGATGTGAAAAGAGGAACTCGGCAACAGCCCGGGTTTCAGGCTCAGACAACGGGTATTGTCCGGATCCTCTTTGGATCCATTCCTGCTGCCACCGTGACGGCCAGTTGCGGTTTATATCCAGCCCGCCAACTCCATCCTCATTAAACCTTCCGTCATTGTCATTGTCTATCCCCTCAGAATAGACTCTCCATTCCCCCTTTTCCTCCTCCGTGCGCCGCACCATGAGACGGGGATCTTTTGAGGAAGTCTTCATCGGGCCCAATTCATCTTTGATCCTCATCATAGTCAAGTTACCGTCGCCATTCAGGTCCTCAGAAGGATCTTCATCCAGCAGTCCATCCCTATCCGAATCATGGGGTCGGACGCTGCTTCTCATCCCATCGGGTTTGGTGAGATAATGGTCTGAACCGTCAGGATTGAGCTTGGGCATGATATAAATCACTCGCGTATCCACAAGATCGGTTATGAAGGAATCTTTTCCATACTTGGTGACCAGTGTATCAATCGTCTTGAGACACACTTCTGCGCCCATGACCTCACCGGCATGCAGATTCCCGTCTATCCAGTATCCCGGCTTTTCCAGGCCCTTTCCAGTGGTCTTGTTGGTGATTTCTAACACAATAAGGGCCTTCCCTAGGTAACTCTTTCCTATTTTGTGCAATCTGGCAATATTCGGATAAGCCTTAGTCACTCCATTCAAATACGCAACGACTTCACTAAAAGTATGATTATGGTCGAATTTGAGCTGAGGGGCTTTGGCTGCACTTTCTCCCGGCAAGACAACAATAGCCATGAACAGGAGAGATAATGAAATGATTAATCCAAGCTTTCTGTAACTCATACTAACCCTCCTTTAAATTATTCTGAATTATCCGCTATTCTTATTTCTTTTTTTTCTTACTGGAGACAATCTCTTCGATGACCAGATTATTAATAGCGGCTTGAGCCATATTTTTAAAATTCGGGTCTTCAAACAAATCTTCAGCCAGGTCATAGAGTTGGAAAGCCTTCACATTGTCTCCTGCTTTTTCGTACTCACGACCCAGTTCAAAGGCAACCATAGCGTCATTCGTCTCATCAAATAATTCTTTCAAGCAGGAAATAACTTTATCCGGGATTATTAAGTGTTGACACTCTTTGATTCTATTTTCTATGTTCTTTTTTGAATGCATAGCTATTATTCGGCTCGCACACCCTTTAGGGGGCTATTTTACTATTTTTTTCACTCATTCTCACACGGACGAAATGTCCAGGAATTCTCAGTTCTTCGGATGCTTTAAGAATAGCTAATAACATAAGGATATTCTGATGTCAAAAATTTAAAACGGAAATCAATGTATCAATCTTAGGTTTCTTTTTGGATCAATCTACCTAGTCGATAAAAGTAATACTTTGAATAAGGATACTCAACACAAAGCCAAAGAAAACAATACCAGCCAGGGCCCAAACCCGTTTCTTTACAGACTCGGGAGGCAGAAGAAATCCAAAGGTGAATCCCACTGCAACAATTTCAACAAAATAGACAAAGCTTATGAGCAGAACAAAGAGAATGGGGAGGTTCAGAGCCGAATACCAACTGAGGAAAGTCGCCAGGGCAAACAGCCCTCCGAATACAGCGCCAAAAGAAAGACCTTTTTTCGTGCTCCCCCCTTCCTTATAAAACCGGATATAAATCCACCCGATCAGGAGAGTTGTAATCAAAAAACTGAGATATCCGAGAGGAATCAAGCGGAAGAGTTCTTCTTGTGACTTAAAAGCGGGATACTCCTGCGCCCAAAAATGGCTTAACAGAGTGGCGTGGGCCATAAAATCCAGCATCAGGATAAACAGCCAAGCCATAGTAGTCGCAAGGATAAATCTTTTCTTGTTGACTATTGCACACCTCGATTATTATGCATTGCTATTATCACAGAAAAATACGGATGTCAAAAATCGTAAATGGATTTAAAGCATTTCCATATCCATGATAACAGAATGGATTATAGATCAGACTGAGTGTGCCGAAAACACGCAACCTTTGCCCCAGCGAGTCAAAGCTTGCTCGGTTTCAGGCTCCGCTCTCCTCTCCTGCGGAGAGGAACCGTGCCCGCTGCGCCTTCAAACGGTTTTCTCGACACTCAGCCTGATCTTTCACTTAAATCTATTCTAGCTCTATACAGCACGGAAGAGGAGATTCTTCCAAATGGATGTTGAAAGGTGAAGCAGGCGATGAATGTTCTTAGTATTTCATTGGGACAAAAAAGACATAGGTATCACTTGTCCATTCTGAATAAAGAATCATCCAGTCCTGTGTTGAATTTGACTTCCTTGAGTGTGATTTCTGAGAAGACCTCACCATTATAATATGTGACAATAGAGTGAGCTAAAGTCATTCCGCCGACCTTTCTGAAATCAGACATTCTCTGTTCGACTTGAATCTCAATTCCCTGCGGTCCTGTTCTCGTGGACCTTGTTATACCTGTAAGATAGGTCTCTGCATCCACGTATCTGAGCATGGTGTATCCGTCTTTATAGGTTTGTTCAAGAACATGATAGTCTCTGTCGTCAACTCTTTCTTTCCCCTTATAAATGAATGTTATTCCATATTTTTCAGGTTCTACATTCGCCACCAGAGGCAAAGACTGTCTGGCCATAGAAAGAGTATCCTGTTCACTCATTTCTTCGACATTCCCGGTTTGAGGATTAGTCCACCAGGCTGTTTGGCCGTCATAGGCTTGAACGATAACCATACCCAGAGCCTCTAAATTGACACGCCTTTTATCGGGCTCTTTTTTATACATAGTCAATGTCCCCTGGATTCCTTGTTGAGCCATTTCTACAGAGCCGGTCATCGTGAGGTCCAAAATGCTTTCATAGACTTTTTTCCCTCCTCCTGCATTGAGCATTCTCTTCAGTATTCTTTTAGTCGACTGTCCAAACCCGAGGGAAGTCATCAGAGTCAGAAGAAAAACGACTAAACTCGATAATGAATAAATCCGTTTCATCATCGTTTTCTCCCGTGGTTCAAAATCGGTTTATCGGCCACACAGCGAACAATTGGCTCAATAGGACAACTGGAAAATGAACTCATCCCTGATTATAAGAATGCACCACCTGGCTCGCAATGGATAGACGAAAAAGGGTCAATATCGAATAAAAGGCAAGAGCCCTGAATGCTTATTCTTTCTCAAAAAGAGAATCCTCCAGGCCTGTGTTGAAGCTCACTTTTTCAATAGTGATTTTTTGGATTTCCTCCCCACTGGCATAAGTGACGACTGAATGAGCCATCATGAGTCCATTCTCCTTTCTATAATCCGACTGAAATTGTTCCATCTCAACTTCACCCATCGGCCCAGTTGTTTTCACTATCGTTTTAAAGATGAGATAAGTTTTTGAGTCTAGATAAAGCGTTGACGTGAACCCATCTGCATATGTCTGATCCAGGATAAAATACTCTTTACCTTCAATTTCTTCCTTACCTTTATAGGAAAAAGTGATGCCGTATTTTTGGGGATCAAGGATTGAGACGACCGGCATCGAATCTCTCTTAACTTCTGCGAGCTGCTCGCCACTCATATCTTCAATGCCTCCTGTCTGTAAATTGGTCCCCCATCCGTTCTTCCCATCATAGACTTGAGTGATGACCATGCCCATTAATTCAACATCAAGACGCCTTTTGTCCGGTTCTTTTTTATAGAGGGTGATCGGACCGCTCAATCCCTGCATAGCTATTTCAAGAGTGCCACTCAAAGTCATGTCTTTGATGCCCTCAATGGCTTTTCTCCCACCTTGGAACTCTATCATTTTCTCCAAAATCTGTTGGACAGTCTGGCTAGATCCAGGCACCGCAATTAAAGAGATGAGAAAAAGACTGGCTATTGCGAGTGAAAAAATTCTTTTCATGATTTTAACCTCCATCTTATTAGTGTCAATTCATTGTACGATAACTGCATGTAAAAGTTTAACGATAAAAAAGTAAAAATTGTAGACAGCCCCAGTTTATAACAGCCTGGATTATTCACGAGTCGAGGTTGCCGTAGACTCCGTAGCGAAGAGAGAAGCGAATGTGGCAATCTCATGTTGATAGCGAGATATGATGAGATCGCCACGCTTTGCTCGCGATGACAATTGATCTAATGAAAAGGTCGTCAGATTTGCTCGCCCAAAGGGTAAAAGATGCCGACATATGACGATCAATTATTTTTAAAATTCTATGTATAAGGCGTTGGTAGATTTTATGAATAATTCAGGCTAGTCAATCTTAAAAATCTTATTAAAAATGGTCAAAGATTCTGGGTAGAGCTCATCAAGGGTGACATACTTCCATTCCGCATGCTGGATTTGCCATCTTTCATCTCTTTTAATCAACTTAAGAGTTAAACGGTAATTTTCTGTTGAAAACCTCACCAGCTTTCGAAACACCTTGGCTGCACCTGAAGAAAGCGCGACTTCTGATTGAACAAAGGCCTCTGGGAGATTGATTTCTTCAATCCGGGTGCTCAGCATATGGATGACGATTCCTCTGTACTGTTTGAAATATCCATCGATCATCCCTTTAGCTTCCCACTTATCCCTCCCCTCAAAATCAGAATAGTCATACGCCAGATTCATCATTATGCTTTCGATATCTTTCTTTTCTGCATATCTACTGATTTTATCCATAAATTCCAGAATCAGGTCTTCATCAGTCTTTTGTCCACAGGAGATAAAAAAGAAAGCCAAAAAGATAAAATATATGGCTATAATCCCCACCCTGGAATTATTGCTCATCCTGGTCCTATTATATATTGAAAAAAGTCATTTATGTAACGCCTTATCTGAAAAATCCAGTGAGATGGATTAAAGAACTACACGTAAAGAGAGTCAGGGCTTGACATTGGACATCTCAATGTTCATGTCATCAAAAGTGATTAAGGAAACTAGAACTAAGAAACAAAAAAATGCGTCTAATGTCGCGACCTGACCCTACTTCGACTGATTCAATCCAATTTTGTCGCTTTCAACTTGCGACCTCTGTATTCAAGGATCAATCCAGTGACTTTGCCTTCCGTGTCTTTTATAAACCTGATGATCTGGTCTGTTTGGAGTAACATGAAAAAAACAGTCTCGGATTCAGGATAAATTTCACACTTAGCATAGCCAGTTGGATTCACAAAAATCGGATCAGCAAACAGGCGACTCCCCTCCATTGTGATCTTTATCTGTCTCGCCTTATTGAACTCGTATGTGCCAACGTAACTTTCATAAATTTCCTCACTGACACTGGCCACTACCTTTATACTCGGTTTAAAATCTTTCCAACCGTATTCATCCGAAAGGCTGCGGAGAATCTCCTGGTAAAGATTACTCCCTTGATCCCCATTGGTCATGATGGCGGCACCCTGTCCCCTCTCCGGATAAGCCACTAAGACACACTTGAAGCCGGCATTGCTTCCACCATGCATAAAGCGAAAATCTTTCCCTTCATGCCATAGGGGGAGCCCAAGGCCCATGCTTTCATATTGAACGGTCAACATCTCCTGGACCATTTTCTGACTGAGGACTTTGTTGGATTTTCCCTTCTTGGACAGCATGATCTCGAGAGCAAACCGGCAGAGGTCTGTCGGAGTTGTCCAGAGCCCTGCAGCTGCCATTTCTGGGTAGGCATGCCATCTTCCCTTAATCAGTGTTCCTTTGAGTCGATGAGCTTTAGCGGCCTGCTCTTCACGTTCCTCAGGAAGGGGCTGCTCATACGTACTATCCTCCATTCTGATCTTTCCCAATACGGTTTCTCGCATGATCTCAGGGAACGTTTTGCCTGATACATCGATCATCAGTTGCTGCATCACTGTGAATCCTCCTCCAGAGTAGCGGTTTTTCGTTCCCGGCTCCACATCAACGCGTATGGGATCTGAGTTCGCCGGCTTTTCACCATCAAGGATTTGGATCAGTGTCGGGATCTGCTTTCCCTGGGCATAACCGCCGAATCCATGGACAGTTAGTCCTGCACTGTGAGTCACGATTCCACGCAGAGTGACCTTTTCCGCGCTTGTGAATTCATTTTCCGGGACTTTCCACGAGATCAGCTTCCGATTCACGTCTTCATCAAGGTCTAAAAGTCCTTTCTCAACAAAATACAAAGCCGCATATGCTGCCACTGGCTTGCTGATGGAAGCGGCCTGGAAGAGTGTTTCTATGGTAACAGGATCATCTCCTCCTGTTTCTTTGACACCATACACTTTAGCCCATTCAATCTTGAAGTCATTGACAACAGCTATGCTGACACCGGGAACCTTGTAGAGCTCCATGCGGTCAGAGAGAGTCATCCTCTGTGGCTCTTGACCTTTGATCACGATTCCAGGCTGAGGGATCAATCCGTTCTCAATCCTCTGGATGCGCGCCGCTGAGACTGGAGTGAAAGCTTTGCAGAACAACAGGAAAAAAAGCGATAAAACAGCACCAAAAACAAACACGATGGAAAATGCGCTTTTTAGTTTCTTCTGATTGAAAAATATCCTCTGTCCAGTCATGCTTCACCTCTTTTTATATGGAAGCCTAAAAGTAAAGAAGGATCAGGGCTCGACATTATCCGACCATGCTTCTCTTTATTATTCGATAGCTTTCAAGACATCTAAGACAAATGATTCAAGGCCCCATTGGCCCTGGTGCGTCATCCCCAAACGAACCAAAACAAGCTTATGAGAAGGGAGGATAATTGTCTGCTGTTCCTGGAATCCCCAGGCTAAAAATAGATCTGTGGGCAATTGAGGAAACGGCCTGTCTTCGGGATTATCTGGATTTCCTCTATTCAACCAGAAATGGGCTCCGTATTGACCCTTTGGCGCTCCCGGCGTCGGCTCAATCGAGTATTTCACCCAGCCTTCTGGAAGAATACGCTCCCCTTCCCAGATTCCATCTTGAAGATAAAAAAGCCCAAACCGTGCCCAATCTCTTGCTGTGGCATACATGAACGATGAACCGACATAGGTGCCTGAAGCATCCATCTCCATGATGGCACTTCTCATTCCGATCCTGTTGAACAGAGCTTTGCGGGGAAACGCCGCATAATCTGCCTGATTGCCGATTGTGTGCCGGATTATCCTGGAAATTATGTTAGTCGTCCCACTGGAATAAGACCATTTCTCGTCGGGCCTAGCCTCTACAGGCATGCTGGCTGCATAAGCGGCGGCATCAGGCTTGAGGAATAACATTATATTGACATCAGAGGCTGGATTATCCTCGTATTCCTCGACGAACTTCAATCCGCTGCTCATCCGCAACAGGTGGTCAAGAGTGATATTACTGCGGGGACCATCAGGCTCTTTCCATTCTGGAACCGGTGCCGGTTCTTCAATGGACAGATTACCCTGACCGACAAGAATACCGACTAAAGCGCTCGTTACACTTTTGGTCATCGACCATCCGATTAAAGGTGTATCTTTGGTGATTCCCGGAGAATATCGCTCGGCGATAAGATGACCGTCATAGACAATGACCACAGCTCTTGTTCGGCGAAGGCGTTCTGTGTCTGGTTCGGAAAAGGCTCTATCCAATGCCTGTCGGAGTAACTGCCTATCCACATTCGGAGGAATTTCAGAAGTCGCAATTTTATCTCCAGTTGGCCAAGGTACAGATTCTGGATTTTCAGGTAAGAATTCAGGCAGCGCATTTGACTGAGAAAAAAACTCATCCTGAGTAAAGCCCGATAGTAATGTGCTGCCCAATCCCTCCCGATACACCGCCTGTCTCTTCATCAATCCATATACAGAGGCCGTCACCGATTGATCCTCATAGTTGATTTTAGTCTTGGCTATTCCAAGTTCAGGAGGATAGGATAGATCTTCGCTCAAGATGGATTGCGGTTCACGATGAGAGATAAAAATTCCTGAACAAAGAATTTTCGCTTTATACCCGATACCGATGGGAGCTAATCGAAAAGTGGAGGCATTGGAAATGACAAAATAGCCAACAAGGACGAACAAAATCGCCAGGATGACAATAATCCCGGTCCAAATCCTTTTCCTCGTCAGCAATTTCATAGAATCCGTTCTCTTATTTTTTTCTTAATTCTTAAAAAATCAGGATCCGGAATTAAAAAAAAGTCAGGGCTGATAGTAGACATTTTTTAGTTAAAAAGGTGTCAGGGATCGACATTAGACATTTTTTACTGGACTTATCTGTTGAATCTGACTTTCTGTGTATCACCTGATCACATGAATGTTAATATGTCTAATGTCGAGCCCTGACCCCATTTATTTTTCCCTGATTCTTTCTATCTCGAACACCACAGGATTAAACGCATCCGGACAGGCGTGCGTTTTTTTATCCGGATTCTCCCTGAGCCAAGGGAACTGGGCGTCGAACATCATGGCGAAAACCGCAGGCAGCATACTGTAGAGCGCATGAATACAAATTTTTCCTTCCACTCCTGATTCTGTGAATCTGACTTTATCGCCCACCTTGTGAAGACCACAGGTTCCCTTAATGCTCAGCACCTTGGCCGTGACAGCAATAATCTTTTTTGCCATGATTTCCTCCTCATTTTTTTCTGACTCTTTAGATGATGCATTTAAGAAATCCGTCCCCAAAGGTTTCATTAAGCAAGAAAGAGAAAATCCCCCAACGAGAGTGTAGGGAACGGATTTACAAAATTCTCTGCGGCTGATCGGACAGGAATGCTTTTCAGTTTTTTTGAATTGATTTCTCCTCTCCCTCCTGTTTGCTTCAGATATTTTTGCTTTCGGCATTCTAGTTAGACGCTTTTTAACACAGAAAAAAATCGAAGTCAAAAAAAATGGGAAGCAAGAAATAGACAAGAAATTGGGGACAGTCCCCAATTTTATCCTTTTTGGAAATTGGGGACTGTCCCCAATTTTATTCTTTTTGGGAGAAAGACTAGAGGACAGCCCCCGTCTGACACCTACAGGTTGAATCCGTAAGAAAATTTAATCAGGAAAACGTTATGAGGGGAAATCCCGAACAGATCCTGCAGGTCGTTCCTGAAGGAAAAATCCCCACTGGAGGCATAACCGGTCCGTCCTTGTGACCAGACTAGAAAAAGAGCTGAACCGGGCTTGTACTCCCATCTCAAGATAAGATTCGACCGAAACTGCAGGAAATTGAAGTTCGGGTTTCCGATACTGTAATCGACTGTTCCATCACTATTCTCGTCGATGTGGTATTCCCCGCTGTCCGCATCATAATCGATTTCATCCGTTTTGAAGCTGTGAAAACGTTCACTAAATTCTGCGGCCCTCGAGTCTGTGATGCGTTTGAGTTCTGAGTATTTTCCAGCGGAGATAAAAGGCTGGCCATAGAACTGGAGGGATAGGTCAGGGGTTAAGCAGAGGTTCAAGCGCAGTGTGACCGCCAGAGTCTTCTGGTCGATTCTGGCAAAGATATATCTCTTTTCAGCGTCAAAATCCTTGGTACTGACATACTGCAGCTCCTGGTTGTTGACAGTGTAGGAAGGTTGGACCATGAAGGATAAAGCATTGCTCGGGATGAAGGTGACTCCAAAACTATAGCTATTCCTTCTGGAATCATTATCATCGCTAATCAAGCTGGAAGTGCCGATACTGAAGCGCAACTTTTTCCTGCTGTCAGATGAGAAATTGATCCATGTGTTCCATCTTCCTGGCCAGCGCAGCGATGGGCCTCCCCGAAGAACACTTTTGGATAGGCTCTCTCCATTCCGGTTGATTCCTATAGAAAATCCATAGTAATTCTTGAATTGGCCATAAATGCCAAAATTGCCTCCCTCAAACGTCTTTTCACCGCTGAAATCCCACCCCATCCACTGGTTAAAATTGAAGTTAAAGTTGCGGAAGATGCTGAAGGGATCCCAAATCTTGTAACCCGCCCAGATAAATTCCATGATCATGTCTGCTTCATGAAGATAGCCCATATCATTCAACTCAAGCCCGGGAGAACGCCAGCTTACACCGCCGACATACTGAAGGTGCCCTTTCCCGACTTTCCCCCCGTACAATGATCCTCCATAGCCAGCTAAAGAAGTCCGATTAGGGTCAATGGAGACGTGGTCTGCATCGGGTCTCTGAAAATAACGCTGAGGTGCCTGCTGAGTCCTGAGAAGAGCTTCAGTGGATCCTCTGACAAGACTGAACACAACATTTCCTTGAAGGAAATAACTCTTTTCCTTCCAAGTATGGTAAAAATCCACTCCACCAGAATAGGCACCTCTGTGGAGAAAATCCAATTCCGGATTCTGGATACTGCGGTTGGTTGCCGTGACCATGGTTCCGACGACTGTGTTGCCCTGATTGTAATCCTTTTGCAGCCTGAGCCCAAAGTAATTAGTCAATGGCTCCACCGTCTCATAACGGAATTGATTCAGGTCTCCAACCTTAGCTTTCTCTTCTGCGGTGATGCTATCGATGATACCGATGGAGAGTCCGCTCTTAGTCTTCCCAGAGATCTTGAAAGCTCCGAGTATCGCAGTATTCTGCGGCATATCGACGTACTCATTTTCGTTCACATCCGGATAATAGTGGGGAGTACGGCCGATCCTCCGGGAATAAAAGAGCGTATCACTGGAGAAATCACCATCGCCCAACATCAGCTTGAAATTGAGTATATTTCTGCCTTCGATGAAGAAAGGCCGTTTTTCCTCGAAATAGGTTTCAAAAGCGGTGAGGTTGACTACAGATGGGTCGGCTTCAACCTGGCCAAAATCCGGATTGACTGTAAAATCTAAAGTTAGATTGCTGGTTAGGCCGACTTTTCCATCCAGCCCCGCCATGAAGTTGGTCGTTCGGCCAGTGGCAAAAGGATTTCCTCCCTCTCTCTCGTAGGTTTGGAGCTGTCCCACTGAATAGGGAAACAGCTCTATCTGGCGGCTGGACTTAAGTCCATTGAGCCCGTGAAGCTCACCGAAGGCATGCACCCAGCCCCCTGCATCTCTGGGGATGAACTGCCAGTTAGACATTTCTTCTTTGCGGAACAAGTGCCGCGTGATCTGGAGTCCCCAAACCTGTTCTTCTTCTTTTCCATACCGGAGTTGGGAGAGGGGAATTCTCATCTCGGCTGTCCATCCTTGCTCATCTGTAGCTGTTTTCACATGCCAGATGGGATTCCAGTTCTGATCATAATTTTGACCATCATCAGAGATGACCGCATCACTCTTGACACCGGCCGCACTGACGCAGAAGGAAAATGCTGTGCGATGGTCAAAATAGCTGTCGATTTCCACTTCAATGAAGTCCCCTTCAAGATTATCGCGCCGTGACATCCGCCTCACGATCTTTTCTGGTTCACCGTCATAAGCACGAACCGCCACATAAACATACTTCTCATCATACAGGATCTTAAAAGCTGTCTCTTGAGAAGGGGCTTCTCCTTCATTGGGGGATCTCTGAATGAAGTCACCTTCCCATTTTACTTTTTCCCAGATTGGATCATCCACGTTTCCGTCTATAACCGGCGGATGGGGATTAACGTGTTTGGCCGTATAGTGCCTTTTTTCTGGAGTATCCGCAACCACGAATGGCTGAATGATGAAAACAGAGAATAATATTGTTAGTACTTTAAGTATTTTTCTCATTATATCCTCATTTTTTTCTATCATTATTTCTTTCCTTTTTAATCCCTATAGACGAAAAAAAAGCAAAAAAGGTTGGCTCTTCAGAAAAATGACTGCTCTCTTCAACAAAGTTGCCTGGATTCTTTTTCTAAAAAATGCAACCAAAAGGGCCTTAAATGCGTATTATAGTTATAAAGGCCAATTTAAAGAGAAAATAACAAAGGATAATCATGCGCTTATTAGAAATCCTGGAAGAGATTGTTGAAAACGGCAATTCGATTTTGTTGTGCGACAGCGATAACGACTGGGAGCCCAGCGAACTTCTAGAAAATCTCTCCGAGATGAGTCTAAAAAGACCGGCTCACATGGTGCCTGGCTTGTACATTGCTGAGATCAATGATTCCGGATACCTGGGTCAGGTCCTGTACAGGATAAAAAGAAAATAATTCGCTCACTATCTATTGAGAGCCGATAATCCCTCTATGTCCGAATTCGAACATAAGCTGTTCAAAAAGCGAACACCTACCGCCATAAATCCCATCTTGATTCTGTAGTTTCCTCTTATACGAGTGAGGTGGCATAGATTTTGCATACATAGCAGTATTAGATATCTTAGAGTGCGAGGTATACTATGGTATCAAAAGCGTTGATCGCGGCGTCAACAAAGCCGATTATATTATCCATCCTCATCAGTGGCGAGAACTACGGGTATCAAATCATCCAGAGAGTCAAAAAGATTTCTGGCGGAACTCTCGAATGGTCAGATGGAATGCTCTACCCTGTCCTCCACCGGCTCGAGAAGGATGGATTCATCTCATCTCAGTGGAAAAGATCTGAAGAAGGCCGTTTTCGTAAATACTACAGCCTGACAGATCTGGGAAGAGAAGAATTGGAAGCGGAAAAGAGACAGTGGCTGAGCGTACATTCGGCTCTATCGAAGCTGTGGAAACCTATAACGGTAGGAGATTGAAAAAGTGAAAAAATCAGGATGGGCTCATTTTTAAAAAATGTCATTATGAGGAACGAAGTGAGGTGGCAATCTTAAAAAACAGATATAATTATTTAATTTTTCTTATGAGATTGCCACGCTGCGCTCGCAATAACAAGGATAAATGAGGACTAGGTCAATTTTGCGACAAAAAAATTTTGCCTAATTCTTTTAACAGGAGATAAAAATGTTTGATCTGGAAAAAGCGATAAAACAATGGCGAAAAGAATTGAGAAAAAACGAGACACTGGAAGATGGGTACATCACTGAGCTGGAATCTCATCTCCGGGATGAGATCAACCATCAAATGAAGCTTGGAGCGAACGAAGAAGAAGCGTTCAGAAAGGCATCCCAGAGCGTCGGTCAGCCAGAAAGCATTGGGGAAGAATTCTACAAAACCTACACCCGCCGCCTGAGCGGCCGCCCCCCCTGGAAGCCGCCTCGTTTCATGCCCGAGCTTCTCTGGAGTTATGCAAAAGTGGCTCTCCGAAAGATCCGGAGGCACAAAGGCTATTCGTTCATAAATATTTCCGGCTTGGCTATCGGTATGGCCTGCTGTTTCTTTGTATTTCTCTGGGTTCAGGACGAACTGAGCTTCGACAGATTCCACTCGAACGCCAAAGAAATCTACAGAGTCTTACATAATCCTCGGGGTACAGATATATACAATCCTTATGGCTCAGGTCCTCTGGGCCCTGTATTAAAGGCTGACTATCCAGAAATCATCAACTTCACCAGATCCTTCGGAGAAGTCAACGCACCACTGAAATACAGAGATCAGGTTTTCAACGGAAAGGTTCGTGGGGTAGATAATTCGTTCTTTGAGATGTTCACTTTTCCGTTTATCAAAGGCAATTCGAAAAATTGTCTGTCTGAGCCACATTCTATCGTACTCACGGAAAAAATGGCAGCTAAACTCTTTCATGAGGAAGATCCCCTAGGAAAAACCGTTGGATTCGAATGGTGGGTAGGATGGTTTGATCTCAAAGTCACAGGCGTTATCAAAGATGTCCCTTCCAATACTCATATTCGATTCGACTATCTCCTTCCTTTTGAATTCGTGACCTGGTCTGGAATGACTATAAAAGACTGGGGCGTAGGCGCTTATCAAACTTATGTGCTGCTTCCTAAAAATGCGGATCCCAACGCAGTCCAGGAAAAAATCGCTGGGACTGTCAAGAGACATTTTTCCGAATCTCCTTACACATTGCATCTAGAACCACTCACTCAAATTCACCTCTATAATTTCACAGGCGGTGGACTGATCACTTATGTTTATATCTTTTCCATCATCGGGGCACTCATCTTATGCATTGCCTGCATTAATTTCATGAACCTGTCCACGGCCCGCTCGATGGAACGCGCCAGAGAAGTGGGGATGAGAAAAGTCGTTGGCTCGACTCGAGCTCAACTCGTAAAACAATTCCTGGGTGAATCCGTCTTTCTATCTCTTATTTCGTTCATTCTGGCTGTGATACTGGTTCAAGCATTCCTGCCCTCTGTCAATAACATCGTGGGTAAACCACTGAAGCTGTCTTATTCAGACAGTACATTATTTATCTTCTTAGGAATGGCCTTCCTCACAGGGATCATCTCCGGTAGCTATCCGGCTGTATTTCTTTCCAGTTTTCGGCCCGTATCGACCCTAAAAGGATCTGTGAAATCAAGTTCTCAAAATATTCATCTGAGAAAACTCCTCGTGATTGGACAATTTGTCGTTTCAATCGCGTTGATCACCGGGACAATCATCATCTACCAGCAGCTTGTGTACATGAGAAATACGGATATGGGCATAAACAAAAGCCATGTCATCAATATGGAACTCAGAGGAAGTTTACGCAAACAGTACAACGCAATCAAAAGTGAACTCTTGAGGAATCCGGATATTATGGCTGTCTGCGCCACCAACGGTTCATTTTCCACAAGGTTAGGATCAGACAAATTTGGCTGGGAAGGCAAGCCAGAGGATAAAAGAATTTTCATGTCCATTCATTCGGTGGATTATGACTACCAGAAGATCTTCGATATCAAAATGGCTCAGGGTAGATATTTTTCTCGGGATTATCCAACAGACAGATCAGATGGAATTATAGTCAATGAGACAGCTGCCAAAATCATGGGCATGAAATCTCCAATCGGACAACGCATTTCCTGCCTTATTCCTTTCTCATCCCAAAAATCCGGAAAAATCATAGGCGTTGTGAAAGATTTCCATTTTCGGTCCCTCCATGAAAAAATCGACCCTCTGGTCCTGGTCATTGCTCCAGGTTGGTTTATGGATGCTTATATTCGGATGAAGCCTGAAAATGTCCCTGAAACCCTGGGTTTTATTGAAAAAACGATTAAAAAATTCGCTCCGGATTTTCCCTTTGAATACAGTTTTTTGGATGAAGATATCGATAATCTCTATAAGACTGACCAGCGAATCGGAAATCTTGTGAGATATGGAACCTTCCTGGCCATTTTCATCGCCTGTCTTGGGCTTTTTGGCCTGGCTTCCTTCATGGCTGAGAAGCGGACCAAAGAAATCGGCATCCGCAAAGTCCTCGGGGCCTCTATTTCAGGAATTGTGCTTTTGCTGACCAAGGAATTCACGAAATGGGTAATCGTGGCCAATCTTATTGCCTGGCCTATCGCTTATTTTGTCATGAGCAGATGGCTCCAGAATTTTGCTTATCACATCAATATCGGAATATGGATGTTTTTACTGTCGGCGGCTCTGGCACTGTTAGCTGCCCTGATCACGACCAGCTTCCAGGCTGTCAAGACCGCTGCATCCAATCCAGTCGACTCGTTGAGGTATGAATAAGACGAATAGAGCCTGGCTCGTTTTTACGATGAGAAAAAGGGGCCGGTCCCCTTTTATGGAGAATTAAAATGTTTGACCTGGAAAAAGCCATTAAAGAATGGCGGAAAACGCTAAGAAAGAACGAGGCGCTGGAAGACGGTTACATCACTGAGCTAGAATCCCATCTGCGGGATGAAATCGACAGTTTAATCCGCATCGGAAGCAGTCGAGAAGAGGCTTTTGAGAAGGCGACAACAGAAATCGGCAAAACCGATGACATCGGCAAAGAGTTCTATAAAACTTACACGCGCCGTCTTAGCGGCCGGCCTCCCTGGAAGCCGCCTCGCTTCATGCCCGAGCTCCTCTGGAACTACATAAAAATAGCCTTCCGCAGGATAAAAAGATACAAAGGCTATTCCTTCATTAACATCACAGGCTTGGCCATCGGCTTGGCATGCTGCATCCTGATCGTTATCTATATCCTGACAGAGCTTAGCTTCGATAGATATCATATCCAATCAAATCGAATATACCGCCTTGGAATATCTGGGAAAATCCGAGAGAATTCTTTTATTGTGCCTGTAAGTAACACTCCTGCAGCCCCCGCACTGGTCAAGGATTATCCTGAGGTATTGAACGCCGTTAGATTTCGCCCCACCTCCCCCAGAACTTTAGTGAAATATGGCGATAAACAATATTTTGAAGGAGGAATTTTTTACGCAGACAACTCAGTTTTCGAAGTCTTCACCTTTCCCATGACTAAAGGTGATCCGAAAACGGCACTGCAGGCCCCTTATTCACTGGTCATTTCAGAATCCATTGCAGAAAAATATTTTAATGACGAGAATCCTATTGGGAAAATCCTTAGGTTGAACAATCAAGAGGATTTGACTGTCACTGGAGTTATTAATAATGTCCCGAGGAACTCTCACTTCACCTTCAATATGCTCATCTCATTCGAGACACTGTACTCTCAAAATCCACGGGCTCAGGAAAGGTGGCTGGGTTTCCCTAACTATACCTATCTCCTTTTAAGTGAAAACGCCAATCCAAGAGAATTTGAGGCCAAGCTCCCCACCTTTGTTGAGAACCATATGAGCAAGCAGTTAACTTTAATCAGCGCAGAACTCAACTATTTTCTTCAGCCTTTGACTCGCATCCATCTTCATTCCAATCTAGAAAACGAAATTTCCGGAAACAGCAATATTCTTTATGTCTATATCTTTGCGGCATTAGCCTTTTTCATTCTGTTTTTGGCCTGCATCAATTTCATGAATCTTTCCACCGC
>JABAOF010009875.1_pt1 | contig 27786 bp, 23 predicted proteins | sample 7062171 | NCBI WGS metagenome assembly JABAOF01 (sample SAMN14538628, study PRJNA623070) | marine sediment metagenome | biome: marine biome [ENVO:00000428]; feature: marine pelagic biome [ENVO:01000023]; material: deep marine sediment [ENVO:00002113] | place: India: Gulf of Khambhat ...
ATGGAAAGAAGAGGAGGAAAATTAAATGGAACAAACAACAAAGAGAGTAACCGTACCGTTACTATTAGTTGTTCTGATGTTGTTGGGTATCAATCCACTGTATGGGGCCAACACCCCTGATATCAAATTCATTGAAAAAATTGAATTTTCTCCGGGAACGGAATTACCCCTTGTACCCAGGGACTTTTGTGTTACAGAAGATGGTCTATTCATAATCCCTGATCAACAAACAGGAAATGTAAAAATCTACGAAATAGAAGGGAAATTCCTTAAACTGATTAAAATTGTAGGTCGAAAAGGATTCGGAAGGGACGCGTTGGTGGCGCCAGTCTCCTGTTTTTATAGCAAAGAGGAGTCTAAATTGGGAATCTACGCCCAGGGGGCCAAGACAATATTCATTTATGTTAGAATTGGAAGGGTAGAGTTCAAGCGTGTTAAGGAGGTGTTTTGTCCACGAGGAGGAACAGACTTCGACTTGATTGGAAGCAGATTGTTGGTTGCCGGATACAATTCAGATAGAAACAAAAGACACTATCATCTTTATTCTGTTGATTTAGAGACAGATAAAGTGATTAATCTATTGCCGTCCTATGTAAAATATGGATTTGGTTCTCATCGGGAGTTCGAGGTCGAATATATAAAGAGAGATAATATCGGAACAATAGGGATAAACGGATGGTTCGATATTGATCAACAGGCCAATAATGTTTATTTTGTCTGGGAGGGTGCTTTAAGAATTATTAAGATAAATATCAATTCCCAAGAGATGAATTCCTTTGGGGAAAAAACCGAAGAAGGGAAATCTTACTATATTAAACCATATGTATCAAAAAGATTGCTTGATGCCTATGATAAGGGAGATCCTAAAACCATTCGTAAAGAATGGGCTAAAATGTCCTATATAAGGGATATCTTTACGAATTCAAAATATGTTCTTGTCATTTATGAAGGACCGGTTAAACCAGGCGGAGAATCAAATTTTTGGCTGCAATTGTATACCCTGGAAGGAACATTCAAAAGAGAACTTTCTATACCGGGTCAACCGAGCCATATGATGTTCTTCGACAAATATAGAAATTTATATTCTCTCTCCAATAAGTCGGAAAAGGGAGAATATTTTATTTTAAAATATGAAATTATAGAAAAGGGAGTCAAATGAAAAACTATATCATTGGAACATTGGCGGTGGTCATACTGGTATTAGCCAGTATCATCTATAAAAATNNTAAAAATGAGATATCACCATCGCCACGCAATAGATTCCCTATATTGGAAGAGACGAAAAATGTGGATAAGGAAGTCGAAGTTACCTTATTTTTATATGTCTTCTTCACAAAAAGGAATTGTATCGATTGCCTGGAGATTATGGATGCTCTCAATAATTTACCACCTCAATTTGTTGTTTTTGGAATTGTACCTGAACGTGAACTAAAGGATGAAAAGGAATTGAGACGCAAAACAGGCGCAGCATTTCCTCTAGTGAGTGCTGTAAAATATAAAAAATATATCCCCTGGTATACTCCAACAATCATTGGCGTCTCCCCAAAAGGGGATATTATATTTGTATTACCTGGAGTCCCCGGAGAAAAAGAATACCTTTTGAATTTCCTGGATTCCCTTTATATGAAGGTATATCCTATTTTATTAGAAGAAAAACTTTCAAAAAGAGCCTTAAAAAAAGGAGTGCAACCGTGATGAAAAAAGTCTTAAAAATTGTTATGATATTAATCATGCTTTCAGGGATTGTGTTTTCAGTTTTCAATTTCACATCAGCCAAGACCAAAGCTGCGGCTAAAGATGGTAGATATACTTACTGGCCGGATGGTACGATTAAAGACTGTGAGGATATAGGAAAGCAGTGTGTTATTGGTGATTTTAAATGGTAGAACTTATCTATAAAATTATATAAACCATCACGGGGATAGATTATGTTGATTTTGATTCAACACTGATCATTAAAATTCTATTTGATTCCCAGTTTTTTCCCTTCCTCTTCAGACAACTGTAGGATTGGAGCTGTTTTCAGCCAATCATAAATGGCTTCCGGGGTGTACCACACTTTTGCGGTTCCATCCCGTGAAGCGGTAATTATCCGGTTGCCATCCGGCGAAAACACAGCATAGTTTACGATGTCGTTATGCTTATTTAATTCAGCCAATAGATTGCCTTCCAGATCCCATAATTTCGCGGTGCCATCTTCGGACGCTGTGACAATACGGCGGCCGTCCGGAGAAAACTGAGCATAGGACACAGGCCCATTATGACTTAATTTCACAAGCTCCAGGCCTTCCAGGGTCCAAACTCTTGCAGTGCTATCTTCGGAAGCGGTAAGAATCCGGTTGCCTTTGGGTGAAAAAGCAGCGTAGGATATTGCTTTCTCATGCTTTAAATCTTTCAGCAACTTTCCTTCACTGTCCCACAATTTTGAAGTACTGTCTTCTGAAGCGGTGAGAATATAGTGGCCATCGTCTGAAAACACAGCAGAAGATACCGGCCCACCATGATTTAATTCTATAAGCTCCAGGCCTTCCAACGTACACACTCTTGCGGTACCATCTTTAGAAGCTGTAAGAATCCGGTAACCATCTGGTGAAAACATAGCAAAGTTTACCATTTCAGTATGCTTATCCAGTTCAGACAGGGTCTTGTCCTCCAGGTCATATAATTTTACAGTGCTATGAACTGAAGCGGTGAGGATCCGGTTGCCCTCGGGTGAAAACACAGCGTAGGTAACTAATTCGCGATGAGGGCGATATCTAAGCAGGAGATTGCCTTCCAGATCCCACAATTTCACAGTACTATCCCAGGAAGCGGTTAGTATCTTTTTACCATCGGGTGAAAATACGGCGGAGGTTACAACATCACGATGTTTAAGGTTCTTCAGAAGATTCCCTTTAATATCCCACAATTTGGCGGTATAATCGCCGGAGGCGGTGAGTATCCGGCTGCCATCGGGTGAAAACACGGCTTTATTCACATCTGCCGTATGTTTATTTAAGTCTACAATCAGAGGGGTTTCAAGGGTCCATAGGGTTGCGGTTCCATCGTCGCAAGCGGTAAGGAACCCGCAGCCATCCGTTGAAAACACTACAGAGTTTACTTTTCCTTCAAACGTTTTCAGATCCAACAGGATATTTCCGTCAATGTCCCACAATTTTGTTGTCTTATCGCTAGATGCGGTGAGTATCCGGGTGCCGTCGGGTGAAAATACGGCAGAGGATATTTCACCATAATGCTTATCTAACTCTGTTATCTGGTTTCCTTCCAGGTCCCACATTTTTGCGATTCCATAGCGTGTAGCGGTGAGCATCTGGCTACTGTTGGGTGAAAATACAACAGAAGTTACGGCTGCATTATGTTCTAATTCTTTCAGTAGGTTGCCTTCCCGGTCCCACAGCCTCGCCTTTTTATCCCAGGAAGCAGTGAGTATACGTGTCCCATCGGGTGAAAACATTCCGGAAGATAACGCGCCCTCATGCCTTAATTCTTTCAGGAGCTTACCATTCCGGTCCCATAACTTCGCTGTCTTATCCCAGGAGGCTGTGAGTATTCTGTTGTCATCGGGTGAGAACAAGGCAGAGGCCACTGTTGTATTATGGTTTAATTCTTTCAAAAGAATGCCTTCAATGTCCCACAGTTTCGCGGTTCCGTCCCGGGAAGCGGTGAGGATCAGCTCACCATCGGAAGAAAAATCGGCAAAAATTACTGGTGCTGTATGCCTATTTAAGTCAGCCAGGATCCCGCCCTGCCGGTCCCACAATTTGGCTGTCTTGTCCCATGAAGCTGTAAGAATGTAACGGCCTTTCGGTGAAAACACTGCGTACATTATTCTTTCTTTATGCTTATTTAAGTTAGTAACACATTCTCCTTTCAAGTCCCACACTTTAGCGGTACCGTCATCGGAAGCAGTAAGAATAAACTTACCATCCGGTGAAAATACAGCGGTATAAATCGGGCCGTTGTGCTGCACAGAGGTGATGTAGAAAGGTTCTTCAAAAGAGGAATAACCCGCGGCAGCCAGGTTTTGAGAGGCGAGTTCCTGGGGTCTGGGAAGTCCCATCTTATAAGCTGCCTCAGCAATGCGGATGGCACGGGTGTTGTCCCTGCGAAGTTCCACCAGGGATTGGGTTGTCACCTTTAATTCCCGGGTATTTTTATATAAAGTATCTGCCCGGCGCCATTGATAAACGGCATATACAAATAGCATTAGTGAAATAATACCAGCTAGACTGATTATTCTTATAATGGTTTTTCTGTTTTTCTCTTTCAGCTTTTCTTCTGCCCTGCGCTTATCTCTGATTTCTTTCAAAATAAGGGCTAACACATCATGGATTAATTCGATGTAATCGATATTATTCCTTCTTTCCTTCCGGATAATACGTTTATCCACCAGTTTTTCAATATCATCTTCCTGGATATTGTATTCCTTCTTTATGCTGTTTGTGTCCTGAAGTTTACGGTCACCTTCAGGTGTTAGGAGATGCTCTTCGATAGCGATTTTCATAGATGGTTTAAATTGATTTATAACTTCCTCATAATAGTCCTTCACAATATCTTTTACGGTAACATCTCTTAACAATTCTAAGGCGACTTTATCCGCCTTTGCTGTCATCCGCTTCTCATTAACCTGATAGCAAAATAGACATAACAAAAAAGGCTCGATTTTTTTACTTTCCCATGAACCGTTTTGCTTCTCGTAAGGAATATAATCGGCATCCTGGGATTCCGGGATTTTTTCAATTATTTCTACTGCCACTTCATCATCTTTAATAATATCTTTGCCCGGCTTTAGGACCGCATTAATAGCATCTTTTCCTTTCATCTGGGACACTCGATAATGGTAGATTCCATCTACTGCCGATGGCATATACCTGTAAAAGTTCCTTAAATGTGCAAGATAATCTTCCCGCAAGCTGAAAACTACCCGGTAAGTGGGATTTTCATCAGAATAAAGAATACTTTCATTTTTATATTTCTCCTGAACCTTCACTGGGATCCAGTCCTGGACTAAATCCCCGATTTCGACGATTAATGGGTTTATCCTTTCAGGGGTTTGCTTACCAATCTTAAAGATTTCTTCAAATTGGTCAAAAAGCAATAGTGGCTTGACGAGTCCGTCGAGTATTTGAACTTTGTGAAAGTATTCCCACAAAGTTAAATTCTTAAAAAAAGGGGCTGATTTATCCAACTTTTGTATCTCTTTTTCGATGATGGTTTTTATTTGCGTTAATGGATTTATCTCATCAGCCCCATCGAAACGGGATTTTATATATATTGGGAGGTAAAAATTAACTCTGAGTTTTGGGATGAGGCCCGCCTGCAAAAGCGAAGTTTTTCCAATTCCTGATTTTCCCAATACAATGGTTAAAACATTATCTTTGATACGGTCAAAAAGCTCATTAATCTCTTTTTCTCTACCAAAAAAATAATCTTTGTCCTTTTCTTGGAATGCAAATAGTCCAGGATATGGAGTACTTGGATCCAAATCGTAATCTGTACTGTTACTTCTATCCGATATGTTTTTTGACATGTTACTCCATGATGACAGGTTTTAATTTTTCCTTTATTTCATCGATAATTTTGCTTTTGCCAGTATTTAAATAGATTGCAGTAAAATCTCTTATAAATTTCGGTATTCGTTTGTCATCTCGCTTAGTATTATCTGTAATATATGGAATGATATCAAACTGTTGCTTATTTATTCTTCTGTACTTTAGTACTGTTTTAGCTGTTGACCATTCATTCTTTCTGGCGTAACTTCCAGGGTCTTCCAGAATGTCGTCAGATATAAAAGGGACAAAAATTTTGCATTCAGCATCAGCAATGGCTTTTTTTATCTTGTCTATGTGTTTTCCTGCTTTTAGACTTTCTCTATCGAACCATACCCGAATACCTTCCCGTTCAAGGCTATCTTTTAAGTTTTCGGCATCCTTCTCGTATTTGTGGTAATAGCTTATAAAGACAGTGCCTTTGTATTGGATGGGTTTATCTACTTTTTTCCTATCTATCCATCTCTTATATAATTGGTCTACAAAGGCTATCGCATTATCTGTCTTATTATCGATGGCTATAAAATCATTTTCACAGTGATCTAAAAAATTTTTTAATTTCTTGAATCTGTAACAGGAATTATTGGCCACATAGTTCCTAAAGGTATCATTCTTAATTCTTCGGTTGGTCAAGATTCGTATAATAAATCGCATGAACCAGTCTGGAAAATTACATCCGACAAATAAAAAGATTTTATCTTTTACCTTCTGGATAAGAGATTCGGCCTGCGGATGGCGATGATTTTCTCGCCAGGATATTGTAAAGAAATATTCCAACATTTTTTCTTCATCAATAGCACAATCATTTAGGTCATCCAGGTTTCCCATTAATTTAAAGATAGTGATTTCAGGTGCTTTGGGAGATTCAGGGTTCGGTGATCTTTTTTGTAAAGAATAATTGATGATGTCTAATTCACTGTCTCCACAATTTCGTTCTTTTCGGATGGCTTCCGTCAAAAGATTGTCAATAGCAGTGGTGAGGTAGAATTTAAAATCCGTAATTCCTGCCAATTGCTCAAGTGGTTTTGTGTAAAACTTTTTTTCTTTCTCAGTTTTCTTATAAATGGTTTGGATTGTGTTATGGATGTTCGGGATTTGATTCTCCTGGTGAGTTAATGTCAATTCATGGATAGTCTGATTGTTGTAGGAGATTCCCTCTACCTGAGTCAACTGCCTGGCAATGTATTCATATAAGGGAATAGGCTTATTGTTTTCTCCTATTACCAGGCTCAAATCATTACCGATAACAGGAACAATGTCCCCTTCTGTTAGACTGTCTATTAAGGCTTCCCAGCGTATCATCTTATTCTCTCTCTTAAAGATAAAACATGTAAACCATTCTCCATGATTTTAGAAATACATTTCATATTAAGATAGAATTCTATATCAAAATCGATCTTTTTTCAAGTGCTGAGTTGCAAAAATCCCGAATTTTTTTTCTAATGAAGCAGATAATCAGATAATCATGGCCTTTTCTTTCATTCAAGCATTTTTCTACTAGTTGGCAATCGAGTGATTTCATCCGGCAAACTCAATGGCCATTTAGAGGAGGAGGTGAAGCGCAAGGGGCAGGGGGCAGGGGGCAGTGGGCAGTGGGCAGTGGGCAGTGGGCAAGGAGGAAGAGAAGAAACGAGGAAACGGAGAAACGGAGAAACGAAGGAGTTGAGAAGAAAAGGAAGACTCTTTTTCACCGGGTACTTTTTGCTGTTGATATTTTCCCTCTTTTGTGGTAAGTTATAGTTTGATATGGAGGAACTTATATGAAGACTTATCAATTCGAATCAATTATTGAAGAAAACGGAATTATTGTATTACCCCAATACATGAAAAAATTAAAAAAACATCGGGTAAAACTTACCGTGGTTGACTTAGAGCCATTCCACGATAGACCTGTAAAGTTGTTAGCCGACATTACAAAAAAATATGCAGCCGTTGATGAGGAAGATTTAGATATTACAGGCATCTATGAGCAGAGAGAACAACACCATGACCGCGGAATTGTGTTTGATTGATACAGATATTCTTAGTTATATCTTAAAGCGTAAGGAAACTGCCTATCAACGAAGTCGTGACTATTTGAAGAAGCACGAGAGATTCACAATAAGCTGTCTTACGTATTACGAATGTTTCAGGGGTTATAAAGCGGTGGGCGCCTCAAAGCGGTTGCAAGTTTTCCAGGAATTCCTCAATATAACAGATGTGCTGTATCTTGACCAGGCGATATTAGATAAAGCGGGGGAAATATATGGTGTATTGAAGAAAAAGGGCGTATTACCAGGGGAATTTGATGTGTTGATCGGTGCAACAGCCCTCGTTCATGATTGTATACTTATTACAAACAATGAGAAACATTATGAACAGATAAAAGAAAATTTTCCTTTGAAAATCAATAATTGGATGAAAGTGTAATTACAGTCAGACCAATCAGGGTCTGTTCTTCCATTCAGGCATTTTTCTACTAATTGGCAATCGAGTGATTTCATCCGGCAAACTCAATGACCATTTAGACGAGAAGGTGAAGCGCAGGGAGCAAGGAGCAGGGAGTAAGAGAAGAAACGATGAAACGGAGAAGAGAAGAAGAGAAGATGTTGAGAAGTTGAGAGGTTAAGAAGGTAAGAAGTTCCGAAGGTTAGATGATTAATGACCATTGGCCAATGACTAATGACTATTGACCAATGACAAATGACTAATAATACTCAAAAAGCCCCCGGCGGTGTCAAATCAAATAAGAAATAGAATGATGCATCGATGAGAAACCATCATCTTGCAGTTGAAATTTAACAATCGGCATGTGAAAATCATGAATCGACGGTTAAAAGTCACCATTTGGCACTTGAAAGTCATCATTCGGCAGTTGGAAATCACCAATCGGCACTTGGAAGCCAACAATCGGCAGTTGAAAGTCATGAATCGGCACTTGAAATTCAGCAAACGGCGGTCAAAATTCACCATTCGGCTCTTGAAAGTCATCAATCGACAGTTAGAAGTCACCAATCGGCAGCCGTTTTTTATAGCAAGCTTGCACCTTTTCCCCGGCCGGGTATAGTAGGAACTTGCATGTCCCCAATCCTTGTCCCCAATCCTCCCAATCCTTGTCCATTTAGCCGCGAAGGCACGAAGAGGAGAAGAGAAGAGGTTGAGAGGTTGAGAAGTTGAGAGGCTGAGAGGAAAAGAAGAGAAACGAGGAAACGAAGAAGGTGAGAAAGTCAGAGGGCAGACGGTCAGGGGTATTTACATACTGACAACTTCGACATTCACCCGCTCTTTCACTTTATGTTCTGCTAAAAGATACCGGTCAATCCTATCCAAAACAGTCGCATGAAAATAACGCTCACCACATTCAGTGCACACTTCTGCTTCTACATTTTCGACAATGTATAGCTTGCCCCTGAGCCAGTGCGACCTCTTAACCTTCTTCTTAATTGTACTGCCACCGCAAAATTCGCAAATCATATAACCTCCGTTATTGCATATACAGTAATTATAATCAAATTGCCATCCTCCTTAAATCTAAAAATCACATGAAACTGGTTTAAAGTTATTTAATATCACAAATCGGGGAAAATTGCAACTGCATGTTTTGCCCCCCTTTTTCCATCAGGGCGAAACGTGCAGGGAACGCGTTAAAGCAACCGGGAAAGGTAAAAGTGAAGCTGTTTTTCACCACGAAGGCACGAAGAGGAGAAGAGAAGAAAATTCCAAATTAAAATGACCATTTAGCCGCGAAGGCACGAAGAGAAAGAAGAAACGGAGAAGAGAAGAAGCGAAGAAGTTAAGAAGTCCAGGTGACCAATGACCAATGATCATTTAGCCACGAAGATACACAAAGGAACACGAAGATTATTTTTCGCAGCAGGAAAGATTTTTTATTCAAACGTTGGGGACCTTACTGCAAACCGGGAGAACTTTATTGCAAATTCGGAGGAGTTCCCCGGAACTTCAGAGGACCTCTCCGGAACATTAGAGGACTTTACTGCAACCCCGGAGGACCTTACTGCAATATCAGAGGAGTTCCCCGGGACTTCGGAGGACTTCTCCGGAACATTGGAGGACTTTAGTGCAACCCCGGAGGACTTCTCCGGAACTTCGGAGGACCTCTCCGGAACTATGGGAAAATGAATATTTGAAAAAAAATTTACACAAAATACTTGACACTGCCGTAGAACCATTTCTAGACGCCGCAGAATGATTTCTAGGTGCTGCAGAACGATTTCTAGACGCCGCAGAATGATTTCTAGGTGCTGCAGAACGATTTCTAGACACCGCAGAGTGATTTCTAGGTGCTGCAGAACGATTTCTAGACGATGCAGAGTGATTTCTAGGGGCTGCAGAACGATTTCTAGACACTGCAGAGTGATTTCTAGGGGCTGCAGAACGATTTCTAGACGCTGCAGAATGATTTCTAGGGGCTGCAGAACGATTTCTAGACGTTGCAGAGTCATTTCTAGGTGTTGCAGAATGATTTCTAGAAGTTGAATTAGGTGCCAGGCCAATTTCTAGGCCAATTTCTTTCCTCGCCCAAGGCGTTTATTTGTCCGCAGGACGCCTTCCCATTCCCGCATTATTCCAAAACCCCATCACCCCAATTAATTGTGAGCGAAGCGAACTCAGCTCTAATTTCCCGGACAAGCCAATTCCTCTTTGAGTTCAGCATGTCCAGGTTGTCCTGCTTGTCCGGGTTGTCCGGGTTGTTTTCCTTTGATTTTTTCACAAATCCGGGAATTATTCCTTGCATTTTTTCACAAAACATAGTATTATTTCCAATATGAAACGGAATATTACAGAGAAATTAAAGGCATGGAAGGAGAAAAAAAACCGTCATCCTTTAATTCTAAAAGGAGTACGGCAGGCGGGAAAAACGTATATTCTCAAAGAATTCGGTCAAACGTTCTTTCCCCATTATCACTATGTCAATTTTGAAGAAGATAAACAAGCAGGAAAAATATTCCAACAGGATTTAAATCCGAAGCGGATTTTAGATGAGCTCAGTTTTTACCTGGATTCAGCCATCGACATAAAGAATGACCTGGTGATTTTCGACGAAATCCAGTCTTGTCCCCCGGCGCTGACCAGCCTCAAATATTTTAGTGAAAAACTTCCCCAATTGGCCCTTTGCAGCGCGGGTTCCCTTTTGGGGTTGTATTTCGGGCTCAGTTCGTTCCCGGTGGGTAATGTGGATTTTTTAGAAATGTATCCCATGTCGTTCGAGGAATTTTTATCAGGGATCGAAGAGACCCGGTCATATGATTATTTAAAGAACTGCAGATTAGATACGCAAATCCCGGAGATCGTTCATTCGCGCCTCTGGGAATTATTGAAAGTATATTTTATAACCGGGGGACTCCCGGAGGTGGTCACTATTTATCATGAAAACAAGCATGACTTATACAAGGCATTACAATTGGTTCGCGATAAGCAGAATACCTTGATATTGGGATATGAGGCTGATATGGCCAAACATTCGGGTAAACAGAACTCCATGCATATCAACCGGTTATGGCGAAACATACCCTCTCAATTGGCACGTGAGCAAAACGGTTCTGCCCCGAAATTTAAATTTAAGGATGTCATCCCGGGTGTTAAGGGGTATGAACGGCTTTCGGGCATCATCGATTGGCTTATGACGGCAGGGCTTATTATAAAGGCGCATATTATCGACAAAGCGCTTCCTCCCTTGAGTGCCTTTAAAGAGGAAAATGCCTTTAAACTGTATTTTTTTGATGTGGGGATTTTGGGTGCTGTCAGCCAGTTATCTCCCAAAACCATTCTTGATTACGATTATGGAACCTACCAGGGCTATTTTGCCGAGAACGTTGCGGCGCAGGAGTTTATATGTTCCGGTATTGATGAGCTTTTTTGTTGGCGGGAAGTCACCTCGGAAGTTGAGTTCCTCAGGGAAATCGAAGGAAACGTTTTTCCTATTGAAATAAAATCCGGTTGGGTAACAAAAGCGAAAAGTTTGAACGTATTTGCGCAGAAATATTCGCCGGAATACAGGATAGTGATGAGTGCGCGGAATTTAAAGATCAATGTGGAAAGAAAAATCCATTATTATCCGTTGTATTTAGCCTCCCGGTTCCCGCTGCCAGGGAAAAAATAGAATGCTATTCTTGCCTGTCCACCTTCCTCCTTCCTCTTAAATTTAAACGTCTGGTTTTGTAAATGCTTGCCTTTTTATGTATAATTCAGGCTAAGAGGTACATGGCAATGAAAAAAACAATCGTTATCACGGGTGCTACAGGTTTTATCGGCGGAGAACTGGGCCGCTTCTTTTTGAACAAAGAATACCACGTCAAAGGTTTCACCCGGAGCCCTGAAAATACAAAAAAACTGGAAAGTCTAGGGATACATCCTGTTTTGTGGGACACCCAATCACTCACCGGTTGGGAAACCGAACTGGAAAACACCGATGCCGTGATTAACTTGGCCGGTGAAAATATTGCCGCGGGCAGATTGTCAGATCAAAAGAAAAAGAGAATATTAAACAGCCGGGTGGATTCTGTAAAAATACTGGTACAAGCACTGGAACAGGTAAAAAATAAACCCGAAGTAGTGGTGCAAGCCTCCGGCATCGGCTTCTATGGCTCCCGCAATGATGAAGAATTGCAGGAAAACGCCCCACCAGGACAGGGAATCCTGGCCGGTGCGGTCAAACAATGGGAAGACTGTGCCAATGCCGTGGAGAAAACAGGAACACGCCTGGTTATTTTACGCCTGGGCATGGTTCTGGGAAAAGATAAAGGCGCCCTGGAACGCATGGCCATGCCGTTTCGTTTTTTTATCGGCGGCCCCCTGGGTTCAGGCAAACAATGGATGTCATGGGTCCATATCCTCGACGCAACCCGGGCCATCGATTTCCTGATCTCTCATAAAAAATGCAGCGGCATATATAATCTCACCGCACCGCAGCCGGTAAGGAACAAAGAATTTGCCCGCTCCTTGGGAAATGTGCTGCACCGGCCCTCTTTCTTTCCAGTACCCGGTTTTATGCTAAAACTGGTCCTGGGAGAAATAGCAGAAGAACTATTACTCACCAGTCAGCGCGTCCTCCCCACACGCTTACTACAAGAAGGCTTCACATTCGATTATCCCCATCTAAAACCAGCCCTAAACGATCTTCTAATTAACAATTGAGGCTTTTACAAAATGCCTCCGGCGGCCAGGCCCTCGGCGAGGGCAGCCATAGAAGGCGCATACGCGCCATCTAAAGGTTTCCTTACCTGAACCAACCAGCGGTGAGGATTCTTTTGCAATTGAATTGAATCGAAAAGAGGGCTGTTGCTTCAAACGTTTGGGGAAACCTTAAACTTATCTTTTCACCTTCTTCTCTTCTCATCTTCTTTCTTCGTGTTTCTTCGTGTCCTTCGCTTATGGGGTGCCGCGCCGCGGTCTTCGTGGTTATAAAATTTAGTATCGGCTTGACTTAATGGCTATAATCAATATAATTATAACTCGTTCCATAACGGAAATCTTGTAACAGGAGACAGAATATGAGTAAAAAGAAGCGAGTATTAATATCTATTGGCCTGTGGGTGTTGGCATTTTTTTTAACAATGGTTATTGCCCTGTACCAGAAGATGACCGGTCCCACCTGGTCGATAATGGACAAAGAAACCATTAAAGGAAAAGAAATAAGCTATAGATTCCTTAGAAGTTTCACTGCATTTAAAGAATTGCCGGTGGCAATTAGCGTGTCAGACCCCTCTGTGACCGCCTTCCTTAATTATAAACGCTATAAAGTCAACGAGGAATGGAAAAAAGTTGAAATGAAACAAAGAGATAAAAATCAAGATAAAGATTCGGGTGGGCATGGACACGGGCATGGACACGGAAGCGGCAGCGGTAATGGGCTGTTTGCCAAAATCCCCGGGCAGCCGGCAGCCGGGAAAGTCGAATACAGTGTCCGCGTGGTAATCAACGGGGAAAGTTTTCTACTAAATAAAAGTAAAAGCATTGTCGCCCGGTTTAAAGGCGAAGTCCCTACCGTATTTTTGATCATCCACGTGATATTCATGTTTTTCAGCATCCTGTTCGCCTTACGAACCGGCATGGAAGCACTGCGAAAACAAGGAAATTACGGATGGCTGGTGGGTTGGACACTGGGACTTACCTTTATTGGCGGCATGATCCTGGGACCCATTGTCCAACAATACGCCTTCGGCGATTTATGGACCGGTTTCCCCTTTGGATTTGATTTAACCGACAATAAAGTCCTTATTGCCGTTATATTCTGGGTCCTTGCTTTCTTCTTGAAGAAAAAAAATAAATGGTCTGTAGTCCTGGCTGCTGCGGTCATGATTATTGTCTACCTGATTCCCCATTCGGTACTGGGATCAGAACTGGATTACCAAACCGGCAAAATGAAAAACAAATACAGCATGATGATCCAAAAGACCACTGTCATGTCACGCATCAGGTGACATGCAAAAGTTTAAATCCGAAGCACGAAGCACGAAATTCGAAACAAATTCAAATGACCAAAATTCAAAATTCAAAACAAGAGCTTCCGGTGCATAAGCGCATCTTCTAGAGTTCTTTAAAGATGTTTTGGACATTTGGAAATTTGAATTTCGGATTTGTTTCGGATTTCGATATTGGTCTCTGCGCAATTTCGGATTTAAAACGTTTATATTATTCCTCCCAATTGGCTTATGTTAAATTGCCGGAATTGGGCACAAAATTTTCGAAACAGCGTACTATATAGTGTCATTTAAAAAGGACAAATCATCCGGTTAACGTTGGCAAACAAATTGCTTCATAGGTTTTGAGATGAAAATGTTTTATCTAAGCGAGTATAAGGAGAAACAACAATGAAACAAATATTTAACGTGAATCAAGGATTAAAATTAATATCGATCTTAACGTTGATTATCATATTTTCATCATGCACGCTCCATTTTCCCTATGAGTGGGATTGGGGGTCGCGGGGCATCCGGGTTAGACTGCTGGTGGAACCGGATGATGCCAATGTGTTACTGAACGGTAAATGGATTGGCGAAGCCTATGAATTTTCCTCTTTTGAGTCAGCGATTCGGCTGGCCTCACGAAATAACGAAATCATCGTTAAAAAAGAAGGCTACGTAGAAGAGGTCATCGACCTGTACCAGTACTATACCAGTAATATCACCATACGGTTGAAATTACTCAAAGATAAAGACTATACCGGTCCCGTAAAACCAAAGAAACCAGGGGAAAAACCGAAACCCAAAGACGCGGGCAAAAAACCCAAATATCCCCCAAAAGCCAAACCCCCAGAGAAAATTCCGCAAGATATAGAAGAAAAGGGCCAGGAACTCACCGCGGTCGAGTCGGTGGAGGTGTTCCTGGAAGTCTTACCGGAAGAGGCTTCCATCTATATAAACGGCAAATTTTGGGGTATTTCACCCAAAGGTGGAAAAATCGAAAATTTCCGGTTAAAGCCGGGTAAATACACCCTGGAAGTGCTCAAACCCGGATACCGCACCTATGAGAAAGAATTGATTGTGAAAGATAAAAAGATCAACCTATCTATTCGATTGGAAAAAAAATAACAATAATTCTCTTGAGTATGTTGAGTAAGGATAATTCAATTTTAAGAGAAGGCCTCACTCACCCACTCACCCACTCACCTTACTTACCTAACCTTCTAAATAGGTTTTCTTAATCAGGTTTATTATGGTGGCATTTTCGGAATGACCGGTTTTCTGGGCGGTGATTTTCCCCCGGATGGGACGCCCCAATAAATAGAAATCACCAATAATATCCAGGATTTTATGGCGAGCCAGTTCTTCCGGGAATCGCAATTCGGTATTAATTACCTTGCCGCCGTCAATAAGGATAAAATTGTTCAGCCTGCCGCCTTCGGCCAGGCCCATCCGGGAAAGTTTACTTAACTCCTGCATGAAACCGTACGTACGTGCAGAAGCAATTTCTCTTTCAAAGGCTTCAAAAGAATCCATCACAAATTCATAGGACATGGTACCCAGGGGTTCGGGATAAATAGCGGTATATTTAACAGAAAAACAATCGGCAGGTTCTATTTTAATAAATTTCCCGTTCGCTGTTTCTTCCCCGATAATTAGGGCCTGATCGATAACAATTTCCGGGACAACGGCATCCTGGGCCTCAATACCTGTTTGCCGGATAAATTGGCAAAATTCGCTGGCAGAACCGTCGCCAATGGGCACTTCTTTGTTGATTTTGATGGAAAGATTGGTAATCCCGGCAGCGTGCAAAGTGGCCATAAAATGCTCGATGGTCCTGGCTTCCAGGTTGTTTTTCCGGATCGACGTGGCATAGGCGGTGGTATCCAGGAATTCGATTCGCGCCGGGATATAACCGGGCTCGGAAATATTTTCAAAACGTATGCCTTTCCCAGGTGACAACGGTTTAATCGATAACCCGGTTTTCACACCGGAATGGAGCCCCATCCCATAAAAAATATTACCGGTTTTAATGGTTTGCTGGTTCTTAAAATAAACAAGATCAGTAATTTCATACTCGATCTCACTGGAATCTTCTTTCACTGCCTTCTTCTTTTCCGGCACGACTAACGTTTCGACTTCATTTTCACCCAGGATGGCCCGCAGCCGTTTATTTTCAGCCAGTACCTTCCGGTATTCCAGGCCCCGTTTCAGTACAAAGGTCACTTTATCAAGGCTGAGGGGTTTTTCCAGGAAATCATAGGCCCCCTCTTTAACCGCTTTAACCGCTGTGGAAATATTCACATGGCCTGAAATCATGATAATAATCTGCAGCGGATCAATGGCCAGGATTTTCCGCAAGGTCTCAAGCCCATCAATACCGGGCAGCCAGATATCCAGGAATACTGCCTCAGGTCTTATGTTTCTGAATTTCTCTATCCCCTCCTCACCGGAAGCGGCAAAAAACGTCTTATATCCCTCATCTTCAAGAATTGAGGCTAACGATACCTGGATGTTCTTTTCATCATCGATTATCAAAATCTTTTCCATTCCCTTAACTCGTCAGCAAAACCTCAGTCTTCAGTTTCAACCTTAACCTCAACCTTTTTCTAGATTCATCCCTTCTTCAATAAATTTGCTTCCTTCAACGGGAGCAAAATCCCCGACATCCAACTGCACCTTTACTTCCTCTTCATCTTTATCCATAAAACAAACCACCTGCCGGGCATAATCCCATTCTTTTTCCAACGACAGGTGAGCAATCTTTTCAAGAACATCCCTGCGCAGCGTTCGCGCCAAATGCCGGGCCCCATATTCCCTGGAATAGCCATTCCTGATGACATAATCGATCACATCATCCTTAAGCACCAGTTCTTTATCCTGTTTCTCCAACTGCTCCCGGGTGGCCTTCAATAAGATATCAATGATCTTTTTCACATCGTCTTCATCTAAATGATTGAATATTAGAACTTCATCCACCCGGTTTAAAAATTCAGGGGAAAAATATTTTTTCAGGACTTTTATCAAAGAGGCATGGGATACATGACTGCCTTTCAGGTCACTCTGATATCCCACCTGGACCTTGGAAAAGAGTGAAGTCCCGATATTGGATGTCATGATAATCGTGGTATGGGAAAAATCCACCACATTTCCCCTGGCATCGGTTAATCGTCCGGCATCAAAGACCTGGAGAAATATATTTAACAACTGGGAATCGGCTTTTTCAATTTCATCCAACAGGATAATGGAATAGGGATTCTGTCTGACTTTGTCGGTTAACTGGTTGGAATCCATGTACCCCACATAACCGGGTGCAGCTCCCACAAAACGTGAGTAAGTAAATCTTTCCATGTATTCGGACATATCGATACGAATTAAAAAATCTTCCGAACCATAAAGAGTCCTGGCCAGGGCAAGAGCCGTCTCGGTTTTGCCCACCCCTGTGGGACCGATAAACAAGAAAACCCCATCGGGCCGTCCTTTTTTAATGTCAAAATCCAATTTTGCCGTGGTAACACTGGCGGAAATTCGCTCAATGGCCTCATCCTGTCCCACGATCTCCTGCAGCAAATTCTCGTTCAACTGGATCAACCGATGCTTCAATGAAAGCGGAATGTTGGACTCCGGGAGATTCAACATATCTGTAACTACCTCTGCGATATCTGCGGGTTCCACTTCAAATTTATTCAATTCATCCATCTGGATTTTATATTTGACTTTTGAAATTGTCCGCTCAAAAATCATTACCGCTGAATCCGGGCATTTCTTATCCCGGATATCCCGTTTGGCACTTTCCACGATCCGGTCAATGATCTCTTCGGATACAATAATCTTATCCCTGGCAAAAACCTCTTCTGATAAACTCCGCAGCACTTTCCGCGTCTCTTCCACCGACATCTCGTTGACAGTTACTTTCTGGAAAAAACCCATCAGGGTATTGTCTTTTTCAATGGTATTTTTATACTCTTCATAATTGGTGGTGGCAATCACCTGGATGGATTTATTCCTTAAAAAAGGTTTTAACATATTGATCAGGTCAAGAGACGTGCCCCGGGGAGCCCCGGAAGCAATCATTAAGTGTACATCTTCCAGCACCAGGATTCCTTTTTGTGATTTAAACTCATTCAACAGCTTGACTACTTTTTCTTCAAATTGGCCCCTATATTTTGAACCGGTTAAAAGAGAGACAAAATTGATCTCCTTCAGCCGTTTATCTTTCAACATATCCGGGACTTCCCTATTCAGCATTTTCATGGCCAGGAGGCGCAGCAGGGCTGTTTTTCCCACGCCGCTTTCTCCTACCAACAGGGCATTGCGCCTGGTAGAGGACAGCAATATCTCAAGCAGCTGCCGCAGTTCCTTGTCTCTCATCAGGAGTTTTTCGTCGCTGTGAAACACACTTTCGGTGAGATCAAAGAAATTCTCATTCTTTTCCTTTACCGCCTGCTGTTTATTTTTTTCAATGGCATCCCGAACCCGTTTTAGTTTCTCAGCTACCCGTTTGTTCTGGGTGAATTTGAGCACTTTTTCATAAAAATTAAGAGCCAATTCAAAATCCTCTTCCTTTAAGTAAATATCCCCCATTATTTCATACCCTTCCGCATAATGGGGATAGAGCAGCAAAAACTTTTGCATGAGTTTCTTCACCTCGAAGATGCGGTTGATATTCACCAAATTCTTTATCTGTAATAGATAGATTAAAGGCAGATCAATGGTTTCAAAAGAGAGGTCTTTCAACAAATTACAGCTCTCTTGAAAGAGTCTCTCTTTATGATAATTACAGGAGGTTTCAATGCGCTCGCTGTTGTCCAGCATCACATGGCTTTGCTTTTGGCTTTTTAATTTATGCTTCAGGCCCCTGGCAACTTCGAATTCAAAATTGGAGAACAAAAATTCGAAAACTTTCAAGTCATATTTCGGATTGTCAATGAGAATTTCTTCACCGCTGTCCACATCCGCATAGATCAAGCTGCCGGTTCTCACATCCACCCGGGAAAGGAACAAATTCCGGTTTTCCCTGTTCACCACAAAGGGAGAAATACTAAAACTGACAGATGTATTGGAATAGATCAATTCATTATTAACGGAATCACTGGAACTGAAGAAGTTTTTAAGGTGCAGTTTTTTGCTGGAGTAGATGGAGCCGGAGATTTTCTGGTTGATCATCTTGAAGAAATTTTCAATCCAGAATCGATAATCCAGGAATAAGCTTTTTTGTTCTTTTTTATCCACGAATAAACGGTCCCGTTTGAAATAGTCGATTATATTCTCAATAATGAATATAAATGTCTGACGCTCGGTTCGGGTAAAGCCAAAAACACTGGTATCAAACCTGTACAAATACAGGTTTATGGCAGCCATCAGGTCAACCGGGTCTGCTGTGAAAAAAGACATCCCTTCCGGGAGTATCAGGTTTTTCTTCTTATAGAGGTTTTCCCCTTTTAACAGGGTATCGATGACAATGGCCAGGTAACGAATCAACTGGTCGGAATTTTTCTTATCCAGTTCTTTCCGGTTAAAATCCAGTTGAGGGAAGAAATAGGCCAAAAACGCGTTTAACTTTTTATATTGGTCAATTTGTATATTCATTTTTCTGGTTAAAATCTCCTTCATAAAAGTATATATTCTAATCCACAATTTGTCAATTTTAAATTGATTTTTTCCTCTAGGTTTGATATACTTTTCAATATACAATGGAAAACATATTAAAGTTTTTGAATGATTACCCCGCCCTGCAAATCGTTGTCATTATTGCGGCAGTTTTAATCCTGGCTAAAATTATTTTAGAAGTACTGAAAGTATCCAAGTTGGTCAACCTGGAGGACAAGAACCTGGTTGATGCTCTTTATTCCATCATGTTCAAAAAATCCTACTTGATTCGCAAAGCGAAAAAATTACTTAGACAGGGGAATCACTTCGATGCCGGTAAGATATACGAAGAAATCGGCGATTATAAGTATGCGATGAATGCCTATGAGGAGGGTGAACTGTGGGATACCCTGGGGGAATTATATGAGAAATTAAATAGGGAGACCCAGGCCCTTGAAGTCTACAAAAAAAGTGGGAATTTCGATAAACTCATTCAATTGTACATGAAGCGAAAAAACATTGAAGCGGCGGGTGTGATTCTCGAAGATAATAACCGGTTCCAGGAAGCTGCCGAGCTGTACTACACTCACGGACGGTTCGAAAGAGCCGCGCAGATTTATGCACGAAAGGGGTTCCATAAAAAGGCAGCTCTTATCTATGAAAAAGCCGGAAACCTGAAAATGGCGGCGGAGAGCATGGAAAAATGGTTTTTAAGCAATGTGGATGGAGCCATGGGTTTCCAGGGTTCCCCCCAATTGGACAAGGACCTTTATAAAACCGTGGAATTATATGTCAAGATAGGCGAAATCCAACGGCCGTATCAGTTATTGGTAAAACACAGGAAATTTGACAAAGCAGCGGAATTGGCATTTAAAATGAAGAAGTATGAAGAAGCTGCCAAGTTGTTTGAGCAGGCCCAGATGCCCCTAAAAGCCGCCCAAATTTATGAAAAAATGGGTAAAACCAAAGTCGCCTACCTGTTAAAAGGTGAATCGGCAATTGCCAGGGGACAAACCGTGGAAGCTGCCGATTGGTTTTTAAAAGGGCAGGATTATATCCGGGCAGCAGAATTGTACGAATGGGAGAAAAAATTTGAAAAAGCAGCCCATTGCTATTTTATGTGCCAGAATCATTTGTCAGCCGCAGACAATTATTTAAAAGCAGGCAATGAAGAAGAAGCGGCGAAGATGTTTGAATTGGGCAGGGAATGGAAAACCGCTGCTGATATTTCCTACAAATACAAAAAGTATCAAAAAGCCGGTGAACTGTATGAAAAAGCCAATGATTACTTTAATGCCGGTCAGTGTTTCCTGAAAGTGGATGACGACAAACGGTCACTGACCAATTTCCAGTTGGTGAAAAAAGGGGACCCTAATTTTGAAAAAGCCATTCCGCAAATGGCCTATATCTTCTTAAAAAACAGGAAGCCTCACCTGGTCATTGAAAAGGTGGGAAAATTGCTCCAGGATCAACCCATCAATAAATCCAATATCGAATGGTATTACGTGCTGGGTCAGGCCCATGAAAATTCCGGGAGTTTTAAACAGGCCTTTGATATTTACCAGAAGATTTTAACCGAAGATTATACCTTCAAAGATGTCCACCAAAAAATAAAAGAGGTGGAGAAATTAATCAAAAAATATAAAGAGATGGACCTGGTGTCGGATGATTCATCCAAACGGTACCGGATCATCGAAAAAGCCGGTGAAGGCGGTATGGGTGTGGTATACAAGGCAGAAGACACGGTACTGAAACGAGTCGTGGCGTTGAAAATCTTAAACAGCAATTTAATCAAAGACAAACGCACACTTGAACGGTTCTTAACCGAAGCCCGTTCTACGGCTTCGTTATCCCATGCCAATATTGTAACCGTCTATGATGTGGGCCAGATCAACGAGGACCATTTTATCTCCATGGAATTCGTGGAAGGTGAGAATTTTATGGAAATCATTCGCAGAAAAAAGGTCTTTTCCATACCCCAAATTTTGTTCGTTGCCATAAAATTACTCAAAGCCCTGGATTATTCACATAAAAAAGGAATTATTCACCGGGATATCAAACCCCATAATATCATGATCACCCGCCAAAAGGAAATAAAAATCATGGATTTTGGTTTGGCCGTGATCCGGGGTGAATCCAAAAAAGGTGAAACCGGTGTGATTACAGGTACTCCCTATTATATGTCACCGGAACAGATCCAGGGGCTGTCCGTTGACCATAGGACCGATATCTATTCCACCGGCGCATCCCTGTTTCATTTAATTACCGGTAAAGTGCCTTTCAAAGGTGAAAATATTTTCTACCAGCATCTTTTTGAACCGGTTCCCCCGCTAACTAAGCTAAGAAAGGATGTGCCGGATAAACTGTCGGAAATCATTGTAAAATGCATGGAAAAGAAACGAGAAAATCGCTACCAGAGTGCCCAGGAAATTTTAAACGAGATTAAATTAGTCAGCACATAATAATTTAACTTAAACATCATACAAAAGTAAAGGAGATTGATTATGGATTTTGCCTTAACTGAGGAACAAATAGAATTGAAAGAATTGACTCATCAGTTTGCAAAAAACGAGATGCGTCCGCAGGCTGCTGAATATGATGAGAAAAATGAATTCCCTGTAGAAGTCATGAAAAAAGCCTTTGAGGTTGGATTCTTAACTTCAGGTATCCCGATGGAATACGGTGGTACAGGTTTTTCAAATCTTGACAATGCGGTGGTATGCGAAGAACTGGCCTGGGGATGCTCGGGTATGTATACCTCCATGATGGCCAATACCCTGGCTACCACACCCGTTGTTTTATTTGGCAGCGATGAACAAAAAAAGGAATACCTGACACCGTTGACCCGGGAAATGAGCTTTGCCTGTTTCGGGTTAACCGAACGGGAAGCAGGCTCAGACAATTCAATGATAAAAACCACTGCCATTAAGGACGGTGATTATTATATTATCAATGGTTCCAAGACCTTTATTACCAATGCGGGTGTGGCAAAAACAGCGGTTATTTTTGTCTCTACCGATCCTTCCCGCGGCGCCAGGGGATTGTCGGCATTTATCGTCCCCATGGATACCCCTGGAGTCACAGTGGGCAAGCATGAGAATAAGATGGGACACCGGGCCTCCAATACGGCAGAGATTTACTTTGACGATGTCAAAATACCATCCGGGAACCTACTGAGACGGGAGGGTTTTGGATTCATCATCGCCATGAAAACCCTTGACCTGGCACGTCCTGCTGTGGGAGCCGGCGCTGTAGGGGTGGCCAGGGCTGCCTATGAAGAAGCCCTGAAATACGCCCAAACCCGGGTACAGTTCGGCAAACCCATTGCATCGTTCCAATGCAACGCCTTCAAACTGGTAGACATGATCACGGAAATCGATGCCGCCCGTTTATTGGTTTACCGCTCCGCATGGATGTTGGATAATAAAATGAAAGCCTCCAAAGAATCCGCCATGGCAAAAATCATGGCTACCGATGTGGCAATGAAAGTCACCGTAGAAGCAGTCCAGATACTGGGTGGATACGGGTATATGAAGGAATACCCCGTAGAAAAAATGATGCGGGATGCCAAATTATTCCAGATATACGAAGGAACCAATGAAATCCAGAAACATGTCATTTCACTGGAAATCCTGGGAACACTGAAGAATATCGGGTAGGAGGCCAGGAGGCCAGTTGGCGGTTGGCAGTTGGCAGTTGGCAATAGGAAGTAAGAAGTAAGAAGTAAGAAGTAAGAAGTAGGTCTGAGTGGCATGTATCTTATCATACGTTTCTTGAAGCTAATCCTGCTGGGCGTTCTTGTCTATATCCTCTATAAATTGCTGTGGAAGGGCGAGCGTTTTCTTTTCTTCAAGCCCAAAGGGAAAATCCGTCAAAAACGCCAACATAACCACCATCCCCAGGCAGCGCTGGAAGAAATGAAAAAAGACCCGGTATGCGGTACCTACATCCCGGAAAATCAGGCCGTTAAATATAAACACAGCAGTGAAACCTATTACTTTTGCTCTGAAGAGTGCAAACAAAAGTTCCAGCAGCTTCAGAAAAAATAGCACCTCATTGAACACCGGATATCAAAAGAGGAGTAGTGCACGTTGTTTCATTCATTAACAGGCGAATGCACCGTATCTATTATTATCCCGGCAAAAAATGAAGAAGCCAATATCAGCAAATGCCTGGATGCTGTTTGTCGCCAGGAAACTGCGTATCGCTTTGAGATCATTGTGATCGACTCAGGCTCTGCAGATGCCACCCCGGCAATTGTCCGACAATATTCCCAGGTAAAACTGGTGGAAATTCAACCGGAAGAGTTTGGTCACGGCAAAACCAGGAACCTGGGAGCCAGCATTTCCAGCGGGGATTATACCGTGTTTTTAAATGCCGATGCCATCCCGGTGGATAACCACTGGTTAACCCGATTGCTTGATCCCTTTAGCAAAAACAATGGTAACAAAATCGCAGGGGTATTTAGCCGCCATATCCCCAAACAAGGCTGTTACCTCTATATGGTACGGGATATCCAGGCCACCATGCCGGTATCTCCACAGCCCATCATACGAACCAGTGCCAGAGCTCTTGATTTTATGATTTTTTCCACGGTGAGCTGCGCCATTCCCCGGGATGTATGGTTAAAATATCCCTTTGATAACAACATTATAATTGCAGAAGATCAACACTGGGCCCGGCATGTACTGGAAAAAGGATTCAAAATCGTATACCAACCCGCCTCCATGGTCTATCATTCCCATAACTATTCTCCCCGTCAATTGTATGAGATTAAATTAAAGGCAGCCAGAGCCACCGGGAAATTTAAAAACAAGCTCAGCGCCGCGGTGAAGGGGTTTGTCTTAATAACCGGTGGACTGATCGTTAAAATCATCGGAGACCTGGGATTCATCCTCTGCAAATGCCCCAAAACGATTCCCTTTTCACAGAAATTAAAAGAAATCCTGATCGCTTTTAAAGCCAGGACAGCCAGCTTCCGGGGAAAGTACAGGGGGTGGTTGAGTAGAGAAGCGAGGAAGCGAGGAAGCGAGGAAGCGAAGAAGCGAAGAAAGTAGGAAGATAATGGAGTTAGTCGAATGACTAAAATGGATATATTAAAAAGCCTGGCACCGGGGTTTTTGCCCTTGATCGTATTCATCGTCGCCGATACCTTCTTTGAACCGGGAATCGCCATCGGTATAGCGGTAGGAACAGCAATTATCGAGTTAATCATTTCCTATGTCAAAGAAAAAACATTGGACAAATTCATACTGTTTGATGTGGCATTGATTGTCTTCCTGGGGTCGGTATCCATTTTATTGGAAAATGAAATCTTTTTTAAATTAAAGCCCGCGGTGATTGAACTGATTTTCTGTATAATCCTTGGGGTATCGGTATTCTCACCAGTCAATATCATGTTAATGATGACCAAACGCTATATGAAAAATATCGAGCTTGGCAAAGCGCAGATTGCACAACTGACAACGAGTCTGCGGGCATTATTTTATATATTCCTGGGCCACACGGTTTTGATTGTTTATTCGGCCTTTTTCATGTCCAAACAGGCATGGGCATTCATCAGCGGCGGACTGTTTTATATTCTCTTTGGCGTCTATTTTGTTTTCCAGTTGGTCAAAAATAAACTCAAACAAAAACAGTGGCATGAAAAATACAAAGATGAGGAATGGTTTGATATCGTGGATGAACAAGGGCGCGTCAAAGGCAAAGCACCCAGGAGTATATGTCATTCCGGACCGGGGATGCTCCATCCCGTGGTTCACCTTCATGTGATCGATTCCAAAGACCGGATTTTTCTACAAAAACGGGCCATGACCAAAGAAATCCTACCGGGAAAGTGGGACACCGCAGTCGGCGGCCACCTGAGCAGCGGTGAAACTATTGAAGATGCATTAAAAAGAGAAGCCGCTGAAGAGCTGGGAATTTCCGAATTTAACGCGCAAATGGCAGCAAAATATGTCTGGGAATCCGATATTGAATCGGAACTGGTGTTTATGTTTATTTGCCGCTGTGATAAAACCATTACTATCAATAAAAAGGAAATCGACGAAGGCAAATTCTGGAAAAAGAAGAAGATAAAAGAGGTGATTGGCAAAGGTATACTGACCCCCAATTTTGAATTCGAATTCGATATTCTCCGAAAAGTCCTCTATCACGAAGAGGACGTTCAGTAGGAAGTAGGAAGTAGGAAGTATGCGCCTCGCCGAGGGGCTACTTACTGAAGCGGAAATAAAGGACTTCTCCATCTTTGACGACATAATCTTTGCCTTCCAGCCGCAGGGTGCCTTTTTCTTTGGCCTGGCTGAACCCACCTGCCTCCAGGAGGGCCTGCCAATTAATGGTTTCGCTCCTGATAAATCCCTTCTGGATATCGGTATGAACTTTCCCGGCCGCCGTATAGGCATTATCAGATTCCTTGATGGTCCAGGCCCTGACTTCATTATCTCCTATTGTAAAAAAGGATATCAGATTTAATAATCGATAGCTGACATTGATGAAATTCTCCCTCATGTAGTGATAATCCGCCAAGCCATACTCTTCCTGGAACACCAACCGATCCTCCTCATCCAATTCCAGTAATTCTTGTTCGATTTTTGCGCAAAACACCTGGGTCGTGATATTCTTTTCCGGTTCTTTTTTTAGTTCTAAATATCTTCTATACGTATTTTCATCGGCGTTGATGATATTGAGAAGGGGTTTTTGGGACAAAAATTTAAAACCCCTCGCCTGGAGTTCTTCCGCCGGTGTAAACGAATATTCTCGCAGCGGATTCCCTTGTTCCAGGAAATCCTTTAGTTTTTTCATCAGTTCCAGCTCTTCCTCCAGTTCTTTGGATTTCATTTTTTTGACATCAGCGAATAATCGTTCCATGCGTTTTTCAACGGAGATAAAATCAACGGTCTTTAATTCATCTTCCATTGTGTGGATGTCTCGTGCCGGGTCAATGGCACCCTGGGGGTGGAGGATTTCTTCATCTTCAAAGCCCCGGATCATATGAACCAGGCCGTCCGCGCGCCGCAGCAAATCGATAAAGGTAACGTTTTTACTTTCGCCAAACGCCAGGGCGCCGGTATCCAGGTATTCGATCTTAACGTAAACCGGCGGAAGGTTAAAGTGCTGTGCCAATTGGGTCAACCGGTGGTCCGGCACATCAACAATCGCCTTGTGGTACTCATGGGTGGACGTGGAAAATTTCGAAACCTCCTCTTGTTTGTCGGTTAACATGTTAAATAATGATGTTTTACCCGATTTGGGATAGCCAAAAATTGTTAGTATCATACTCGCATTATACAGAATTTTTTAAATCCGTCAAGGCTATTATTTTTTTACCACGAAGACACGAAGGGCACGAAGGCATTTACATGGGGTTAAACGTACAAATGGAAAAAGTCCAGGGAATGTTTTAATTGTTGTTCAAGAAAGCTTTGACCGCATAAAATAGAAAATAAGCACTAAAGGCAAGCAGTAAATATCCCAGGATTTTGGTTATCTTGCCGGTTCGTTTGTGATTGAATATTTTTTTCATTTTATTGGTGATAAATACCACCAGGAAGAAGTAGGATGCCGCACCCGCGGACACCACCACAAAAAACAGTATCTCAAATCTCAGCTCCAGGGGAATAAAAAGCTTATTTTTCCTGAGAAATTGCAGGCAGATCATCCAGGAAATAATCCCCAGTGGATTGACCAGTACCATTGTCAATCCTTTCAAAAGTGACCAGCGTTTACGCTTGATTTTGGTAACCAGTTTTTCTTCTTTTTTTTCGATAAACCGGGAATTTTTTAATGCCACCAATCCCAGGCCAAAGGTAATCGTTGCGGTAAATAGGAAGAAGAAAGGTTCCAGTTTGGGGTATTTGGCAAAGGGAGATATGCCGAAAAACGCACACGTTGCCCATACCGCATCGCCAAGGGCGGCCCCGATCGCTATCATCATGGCATGGATAAAGTGTTTTTGCACGGCATTATGGAAAATCTCCAGGTTTACCGGTCCAATGGGGATACCCAGCAAAAAAGAAATCCAGAAGCAGGAAATGTAAAAAAGGATAATTTCAGTCATGAGGCATTATTGTAACAAAAAAAAGAGAAATGTCAAATAGGAAAATTGTTGGAATGATGGAATGGTGGAATATTGGAATGATGGAGAATCTTCTAGTGTCATATCAATGCTGAAATGATGGATAAGAATAATAAATTCGAAATTCGAATTTCGAAATTCGAAACAAATCCGAAATTCAAATGTTCAA